>BNJS01001134.1_pt1 | contig 124565 bp, 260 predicted proteins | sample 8540461 | NCBI WGS metagenome assembly BNJS01 (sample SAMD00202454, study PRJDB9452) | human saliva metagenome | isolation source: human saliva | place: Japan | reverse complement strand
CTCAGTCGGTCAGGCTGTTAAGGCTGGCGACACGCTTCTCATCCTGAGGCTATGAAGATGCAGGAACGAGATCGCGGCTCCGGTCGATGGCACGGTCAAGGCGATCAACTGCTCGGCAGGCCAGTCCGTCAAGGTTCGTGAATCGCTCGTCGTTCTCGGCTAATCTCAACAGAACAATACAGGAGAGCCCATGCGAGCTCCTTTTGCTATCCTTGTCAACGTCGGATGAAAATGATAAAATAAAAACGGATAATACCCATGATAGATATGATCAGAGGATGTTCTATGCGGCTGGAGATCGAATCCTTGACAAATACATCTTCCGGGAGGTCTTTTTGTCCTTTCTCTTTTGCAATTTGTGCGTTCTCAGCCATATTCATCGGTTCGGGCACGCTCTTTCGTATTGCTCAGTACATTACGGACCTATGGCGCATCGCTCCCGTCCATTATCAAGATCTTTTGTATTCAGTCTGCCCGGTGTGCGTCATGTGGACATTTCCCATGTCGATGCTGCTTGCGAAGTCTTTTGACGTTTTGGTCGTCTCTCCTCCGCCAGTGAAATTACAGCGATGAAGTCGTGCGGTATCGGATGAGTCGGATTGCGGCGCCTGCGATTCTCCTTGGCTTCGTCGTGAGCATCGGCGCGATTCTCTTCAATGAGTATGTTGTACCGCGTGCAAATACGGCCTACCGTAACGTCATCTACTATGAGATTGAGGGTAACTCCGGCATGAAGTCGCAGGAACATCTCATCATCAAAGGAGATTACAGACGGGAAGATCCAGCGCCTCGTCTATGCGCGTTCCTACGATGCGGAGCAGCAGCGGCTGACGGGGTCCAGCCTGCAGGGTGTTCGATGCCAGCGGCAGGTAACGCATGTCGAAAATGCGGAGTACGCCGAATGGACCGGATCTGAGTGGATCATGCATAAGGGGATCTCTGTGAGATTGCAGAGGAGCATCTCGAGCGCCGCATGCGTTTTTCGAGACTCAGGTGCTGCCTGTGCAGAAGGATCCACGCCAGATCATCCGTGAACAAAAAGGCCTGAGGAAAGTGACGATGAGCGAGCTGCGTGAGCAAAATCGCATTGATGCGAGACGCAGTATGTCAATACGAGCAAACTAGAGACGGAACTCTATCAGCGTGTCTCCATCCCCATGGCGAGCTTGATCTTTACTCTGATCGGCGTTCAGCGGACTGCAGCCAACGCGTAATTCCTCGTCGGCAGGGGTTTGCGATGAGTGTCATCATTATCTTCTTTTATTATGCCCTGATGACGATGGGGAATGCCTGTTTGCACGCGGCGAAGTGCTGCCCGCAATGTTTGCAGTTTGGCTGCCGAATATTGTCGGCATGATCGCGGGAGCCTACCTCCTGCGGCGTGCCTCACTGATAGCTGCCACATGATATACTTTGGACATAGGGTGACGGCGCTTTATGTACGGCGTACACTTATTCTCGTCCTGGCCGTGGTCGGCGGCGTCATCACGCCTATATGGAGATCGCCTCGGTACACGCATCGGCAAGAAGAAACTTTCCATCTTTGGCCTGCGGCCGCGTCTCGTACAGCAGTGGTCGTTACAATCTTTACCGGCATTTGCATTACAACGGTGACATTTGGAATCATGGCAGCGGTTTCGGAGAATGTTCGTACGGCTCTTTTTGGGATGGAGCGCCTCAATGACATGATCGCAGATACACGTGCTGCGCTGGATTTTTGCGTCCAGTGAACTCAGCCGTGCACAGACGGCGCAGGAGAAGGCAAGTGCCGATCTCAAAAAGTCGGAGGAGGAAATTTCACGCCTCGAGGGAGAGCAGGAAGATCTGCGTGCCGAGTCTGACCGCCTCTCTGCCGGCAACCGTGCGCTCATGATGGAAAAGGAAGGACTAATTTCACTCAATGGGCGCCTCTCCAGCGAAAATGCGGTACTCCCTGGCAGATATTGATGCCCTCGGTATTCGTGCAAATGAGTGCGCGATAACATTCTGAACCTGCGTGAGGGGAACATCATCTATCAGGCAGGAGAGATTATCTCGAGCGGCACCATTCCAAGCGGGCTCAGTCACGATGAGATTGAACGCGGCCCTAGCTGGCATTGCACAGCTTGGCACGCGCAACATCTCTGCGCGCCTCGGTGAAAATCATACAGAATCAGGACATCTGGATCTACGGCCCCGAGTACGATGCGGCCGTTTATGCGATCGAGAAAAGCTCTGTAGATATGATCGTGCGGATTGTTGCTGCGGGCAATCTCGTTCGTGGGGATGAGATCCGTGCCTCAATCGAACTCTATCCGAATCGCGTGATTTACTATGACGGGGAGCTTATCTTGGCGCGTGTCTACCGTGCTGATGGTGTTAATGATGCGGCAGAGCAGGCCGTGATGACCTTCCTGCGGGAGGGTCAATGCAGCGGCATCGGCGAAGGGCATTCTCCCTGATCCGATCCGCGGTACGGTCGGTGTTATTGATGGTGCTGAGTTCTATGGCCTCGTGCAGGAGCTTAGAGCATACACAGGTGCCGTTATTATCTCTGCCTATGCTGATGGAGATACGGATGCAATGGGGCCTCTGCGTCTGAAGTTTAAGATCGAGTGAACATGGGATGTAATGTGGAGAGTGTTCCTGTTCTCGCCGTCGATCCCGGACGCGAGAAATGCGGTGTGGCTCTGCTTGCACCGGACGGAGCGGTGCTGATACAGCGCGTTGTGCCGACTGGGCAGCTTGCAGATATGATTGGAGCGCTTGCGGCAGAACATGAGCCGACCGTCATCATGGGCAATGGTACGACGAGTGCTGCGGCAAAGGAACGTGTAGAGATGTTGGGATGCTCTGTATTGCTCGTGGATGAGTACCGTACGACGGATGCGGCAAAGGAGGCCTATTGGACGGCCAATCCTCCGCGTGGGTGGCGGCGTCTCGTCCCGCGCGGCATGCTCGTGCCGCCGTGCCTGTCGATGATTTTTGTCGCCGTGATCTTGGCCCAGCGTTTTTAGCGAAGCAAAATGCCTGATTGACAGCGTTCCGCTCCTGCGGTAAGATGGTCAGAAGTGCATTTCGTAGATCAAGCTTCGAAGGAGAATAATATTTCATGCCTGATAATGTATTAGCATTTATGATCGCGCTTGGCATGGCGCTCATACTGACCCCCGGCGTTGTGCCTTTGCACGCCGTACGGGGGCCCTCGACAAAGCCGGACGCACGCAAGATGCACGACCGATCCCGCGCATTGGAGGCATCGGTATATATGCTGCGTTCATGGTGTCGATTCTCGTGCAGCTTTTCCTTTATCGAGCTGACGCCGGAATTCATGATGAGCCTCATCGGCCTGGCCATCGGCGGCGAGTATCATTGTTGCGCTTGGTATCATCGACGACTACTGCGATTTGCCGGCAAAGATCAAGCTGCTCGGACAGCTTTTTGCGGCGGTGGTGCTCGTTGTTGGTTTTGATGTGCGTGCTGACTTCATCACCGATCCACTAGGGTGACTTCATCTATCTCGAGCTTTTTGCGATTCCCGCCACGATTTTCTGGATCGTTGGGCTGACGAATACAGTCAACCTCATTGACGGGCTTGATGGCCTTGCGGCGGGCGTGTCCTCTATCGCGGGCTGTTACGATTTTTGGTTGCTATGGAGGAGGGATTCCCTTCGTCGCCATGGTGACCGCGGCGCTTGCGGGCTCTGCAATCGGTTTCTACTACAACTTCAACCCCGCACGTATTTTTATGGGGACACGGGGAGTATGTTCCTCGGCTTTATGCTTGCAGGTATATCTGTGGTCGGGGCGGTTAAGGTGCTGCGACCATTGCACTCGTATTCCGATCCTTGCGCTCGGCCTCCCGATTCTCGATACGACCTTTGCCATTGTGCGCCGTGCACGCAATCATCGTCCGATTTTTCAAACCGGACAAGGGACATCTGCACCATCGCCTGCTTGCGCATGGGTTCACGCAGAAACAGGCGGTACTTCTTATGTACGTCGTCAGTGGTCTTTTTGGACTTTGTGCGCTTGCCCTTACGGCAGTCAGCATGCAGGCGGCGCTCCTGATCATTGCGATTGTTGCTGCAGCAGTATTCATCGGTGCGCGCAAGCTGGGCATTCTTCAGATGGATGTGTCGCGGCAGAAATAAATCCCTACCCCAGAGAGGGTACAGGCAGAATGACGCTGGCAAAATCAAAAGTCATGTCGATCTTTGGCACACGTCCCGAGGCGATCAAGATGGCACCTGTTGTCATGGAACTCATGCGTCCGACAGATGCAATCGAAACGAGGACACTCGTCACGGCACAGCACCGCGAAAATGCTCGATCAGGTACTGCATCTCTTTCGGATTGTCCCCGACTATGATCTCAACATAATGGCTGAGGGACAGACTCTTTTCGACATTACCTCACGAGCCATGCATGGCATCAACGAGGTCTTTTGCAGGAACGCCCGGATCTCGTGCTCGTTCACGGCGATACGACGACGACCTTCGCGGGAGCGTTGGCCGCGTACTATCATCAGATTCCTGTCGGACATGTCGAGGCCGGGCTTCGGACACATGATATCTACTCACCATTTCCAGAGGAGATGAATCGACGCCTGACAGGGAGGGATAGCGACCCTGCACTTTGCCCCAACATCAAGTTCATATGAGAATCTGCGCGCGGAGGGTGTCCCGGATGGGCGTATCTTTGTCACGGGCAACACCGTTATCGATGCCCTGCACCATACCGTTCGGGAAGACTACGTGCTGCCGGAGGAACTGTCGCAGGTCGATTTTAGGAATCACCGTGTCCTTCTCGTCACGACCCATCGCCGGGAGAATCTCGGCGAACCGATGCGCCATGTCTACCGTGCGATCCGCGACGTGATAGAGCAGCTGGAGGATGTGGAGGTCATCTTCCCCGTGCACCGTAACCCGAAGGTGCGTGAGATTGTTCGCGAGGAACTCGGGGGCCTGGAGCGTGTCCACCTCATCGATCCGCTCGACTATGAGCCATTTGCGAATCTCATGGCACGTGTCGATATCGTCCTCACGGATTCGGGCGGCATCAGGAGGAGGCGCCCTCCTCAGCAAACCCGTCCTCGTCCTGCGTGATACGACAGAGCGTCCCGAGGCTGTCGCGGCAGGTACGGTGCGCCTCATTGGAACGGATGAGCAGCGCGTCTATGGTGAGACCATGCGCCTTCTCACTGAGCCAACTGCCTATACACACATGGCAGAGGCGGTGAACCCCTATGGCGATGGCGAGGCGGCTCGCCGCATCATCGAGGCGATTCTGTATCATGCAGGACGTTTTCCTGAGCCCTCCCGATGCCTTTCACAGCGCATGACGAAGTGATATGAGGGTGGATGCGTGATGGAAGAAAAAGAAATCTCCGCCGTCCTCCGGCGCCCTTGATGCACTGAAAGCGGTCGGGCTCTCTCCGGGGTGGGTGTTTACTTCGTCGTCTTTCTCGGCATCTTTATCTATCTTGGACAGTGGGCGGATGACTTCTTCGGCTCGGGGCATGTCTGCACCATCACCGGCTGCATGCTCGGTTTCCCCGCCGCGATCTATTCGCTCTATCGGCAGCTGAAATACTATAAAATTGTATAATTTTATCTTACAACGCCTCTCAGATTATTTTATCTTAGAGGCGTTTTTGCTTGCGTTATACGGATCGAGTGATGTCATTCAATATGACGGTGGGAGTGTCGTTCGCTCTGACCTGCTCGACCGTGTGAAAGTATCGCTCGACAGCGTGGACATTGGACATGTGGAACTTAGCGGCATCGTGGTGAATCCGGAACTCACGATGATACTGCTGAAGTATGAGACGCAGGCAGAATATGCCCTCGTTTGAGGAAGGTTTTTCTTTGCACCGAATCGATTCTTTGTTATAATGATAACATTGTATACAGAGGGATAGGGAAGAGGTGACGGAATGATACGGCTGATCTTTTCGGATATGGATGGAACACTCCTGGATGAGAATGGAAACTTGCCCGCAGAGTTCGGCGCGATGTACGTGCGACTGAAGGAGCGCGGGGATTCGCTTTTGCCCCTGCATCGGGGCGGCAGTATGCATCACTCGTGCAGACGTTTGCACCATGGCGTGACGAGATGATCTTCGTGGCTGAGAATGGAACGATGGTGATGGAGGGCGGCAGGGAGCTCTTTTCGAGCCCCTGTGGAGCGGAGCCTTGCGCTTGAGGTCATGCGGATGGGCGAGCGTCTTGCCGGTGTGCAGTCTGTATTCTGCGGTAAGCGGCAGGGGTATCTGCACAGTGCTGACGATGCGCCGGCATTTCGTGCCGAACTTTCGAAATACGTTTCACAGGCGACTGTAGTGGGCGATTTTTGCTGCCGTGGATGATGTACCGATCAAGATGTCGTTCTGTGACTTCAGCGGACATGCAGAGACGACGATCCTCCCCACAATGCAGGCGTTCCGTGATCGTCTGCAGGTGTCGCTCTCGAGTACGGAGTGGGTCGATCTCTACAACCTCGGTGTGAACAAGGGCTCTGCCGCACAGCAGATCCAACAGCGGCTCGGGGTGACGCCGGATGAGTGCGCTGCATTCGGCGACTATGGAAATGACCTGGAGCTTATGGGGGCCGTCACACACAGCTTTGCGATGGACAATGCCATCCCGGAGATAAAAGAGCGTGCACGCTACCGCGCACCGGGCAACCGCGAAAATGGCGTGATGGCGGTCTGCGAGCGCATCCTTGCGGGCGAGTTTGACTGAGGTGTGCCATGCGATTTGACTATCATATGCACCTGGAGTATGGCTCCTATGATGAAAGCCTATGCGGAGGGTTTTTTCGCGCGGCTGCAGAGCGCGGCGTCTATGAGATCGGCTTCTCCGAGCACTCCACACATTTCCTGAGTTCGAGCAGCTTTACTACGACGATCTCATCGCCCTGACGACACCTTTGTGGGGAGTTTTTCAGCGAAAATGGCTGAAGTCAAACAAGTTTAAGTACACACTCGATGAGTATTTTGCGTTCATCGAAAAACTCAGGAGGAGGCACAAAGGTACTCGCGGGCATCGAGGTCTGCAACTTTAAGGATCAGGCGACGTGGCGAAGATCCTCCGCGACTATCCCTTCGACTACGTGATTGGCTCGGTTCATTTCCTGCGCGGCTGGGCGTATGATACCGGAGCGATCAAGGCAGAGTGGAGAATCATCCGCTCACGGATATCTATGAGTGGTACACGCAGGAGGTTGAAAAGCTCGCGGCGGCTGGGCTCTACGATGCCCTTGGTCATCCGTTCAACATTCGGCTCTATCGTCACATTCCTGACTTTGACGTGACACCGTATCTGGAACGCGCGGCGAAAGCGATGAAGGCTGCCAATATGATTGTTGACCTCAATACGGGGACATACTACCGATATCCCGTCGAGGAATTTTTCACCATATCGATTTTATGCACATGGCAAGGGCGTACGACCTGCCGATCATCATAACCTCGGACGCGCATAAGCCCGAGGACTGTGCGCCTTATAACGAGGAGGCGGTGCAGTACGCGTACTCCTTTGGCTATAGAGAACAGATAAGATTCCTGGGAGCGCGCGGACGAGAGACTGTCGCACCTCGACTGAGAGAGAGAGCCTGAGATGAGCACGAAGATACGATATGGAACGGGACTCTTGCTGTCGTTCCTCCTCCTGCTGATGATGTGCCCTGCAGCTCTTGCAGAGGATGGGCGCGCATGGGTTTGGCTGAGCTCGAATGATCGCTATTCAAAATTCTATGCACCCGCAACGGTTCATGTGCTGAAGTCTGGAAAAGACTGCCGCAGGCAAGACAGCTGCGACGGAGATCGAGGGGAGATCAAGACATCGTTCAGCTATGAAGGAGCAGAGGAGACGATCCGCAACTACAAGATCGGACACGTCATTACCAGCTCCCAGTCAGCTTTCCTATGCGATTGCGCAGGGTACGAGTCTCGCCGCAGAATCGCCTGCTCCAATACATAGGGGAGACATTCTACGATGCTGCGGGCAATGTGCTCTGGTCAAAAAGGCGAGGGCACGGAGAGAGGAGATGAATTCACAGCAGTTTGATGAGGAGTTCTATGCGGCAATCATCGACACCGTATTTCATCGCGGAGAGCTGGAACGCATGCGTGCAGATGACCGCTGGATCCTGCTGTGGTCCGAGGAGGCTTTGTCCGGAATCAAGACGCAGGGTGACAGCCGACACATCTACGATGCGCCGCATGAGGGGACAATTTGATCTTTTGGGCGTGGACAGAGGTGCGCGATGCAGCAGGTAAGGCTGTTGAGATCAAATTCGATAAGCGTGCAGTGAACCTGCCGCAGGGGACGGAGCGCATTGTTACAGGGCGCTATTGGTCGCCTGCCGATGGGTGGCAGCCCCTTGATGACGGCTATGAGGGCGCCTATCGTATGATCGCGCGCAATGCTCCTGAGGGCGTGGTCTCATCCGTCTGCGTGCATTCGCAAATGGATACAGCACGTGGGTGACGCTATCAGCTGAAATAATTTTTATGGAGCGGAGGTCTCCTGCGCAATTCCATACGAAAGGGAACGGAAACGATGCCGATTAAGATACCGAACAGCCTGCCTGCGACGAATGTTCTGGAGGGGAGAACATCTTCGTCATGAATGCGGCGCGTGCGTACAGTCAGGATATTCGTCCGCTGCGCATCCTCATTCTGAATCTCATGCCGATCAAGGACGTGACAGAGACACAGCTCCTGCGCCTCCTTGGAAATACGCCGCTGCAAGTCGAGGGTGGATTTTATCTATACGGAGTCCTATATTCCATCCCACACGCCACGTGACTATCTAACGGAGTTCTATGGCACATTTGCCGAGGTGCGGCACAAGAAGTACGATGGATTCATCATCACAGGTGCGCCGATTGAACAGCTGCCGTTCGAGCGTGTTGCCTACTGGGATGAGGTCTCTGAGATCATGCAGTGGAGCCGGAAACATGCCTGCTCCACATTTTCATATCTGTTGGGGCGCGCAGGCGGGACTGTACTACCACTATGATATCCCGAAGCACTGGATGGACAAGAAGATCTTCGGTGTGTTCGAGCATCGCCTCTGTGTCCAGCATGAGCCGCTCCTGCGCGGCTTTGATGATGGCTCTACGTCCCTCACTCACGTCATACAGAGACGCGTCGTGAGGATATTGCGCGCGTGCCGGAGTTAACCGTTCTCGCTGACGGTGCGGCGGGCCCCCTACATCATTGCAAACCTCCATCGCCGCCAATTCTTCATTACCGGACATGCAGAGTACGATCCCCTGACGCTCAAGGCGGAGTATGATCGTGATCTCGTAGCAGGACTTGATCCTGACATCCCGTGCAATTACTACCCCGATGATGATCCGAACTGTGCACCGACTGTGCGCTGGCGCAGCGTAGCACATCTTCTTTTGCGAACTGGCTGAACTACTACGTCTATCAGGGTACGCCGTAGCGAGCTTGACAGCCTCGACAACGCCGATGATTGGGAGCTGCACTCAGGGCTTTAAGCGGAGGAGCACCGCGACCTATCGTGTTCAGCAAAAAAATTCAGATTTTCGTCATAACATATCGGACATAAACTCAACATGCGATGGGAGCGATGATACGTGCATGGGGAGCGGTACTCCTTCTCTGCGCCGCTCTGTTTATGGACGCTCGCCCTGCAGCCGCCGAGGAGATTCCAAAAGCACATCTATCAGTGGGTGCAGTCAACGGCACGTCGAGGCTATTACTTTAACAAAGAACAGATTCAGTATGCGACGGACGCACACGGCTATATCGACCTCACAAAGATCGTCGTGCCTACGCTCCGTATCTACGATAACATACAGATCCAGGATGTCGTCTCCAAGCGGCGCTGGCGCATGCTGCCGCTCGATGGCTATAGTGACCTCTCGGGTGCAGCGGAGTATCTTCTGATCGACCTGCGCGCCGGTGTCGTCCACATCATGGCGCACGAGGATCTGGACAGTCTCTGGGGAACGCTCTCCCGCGAGGAGAATACAAAGGAGATCACGCTCTCTGCGCTGTCGGACAAGGACGTTGAAAAAGAAGTTCTTCGATGCGATCATCCAATATGCAGCAGCAAATCAGGAGGCGCTTATCCGCCGCTCACGCGGCATCCTGACCGATGCGGATCGCGCGGCACTTGCTGCAGCGAAACAGCAGACGATCGAGGAACCTGCGAACACACATGAAAAACCCGCAAAAAAAGGGAAAAGAAAGCAAAAACAAGAAGGAAAAATAACAGATGAACTGCCGTCCCATGCATGGTTGAGGGCGACAGTTCTTTTTGTAACTTTTTCTGTAAAAACAAGGTATAATAAGTCTAAGAACTACCAGCAAAGGAAGGAAATTGCATGACAGACAAGGAATGGATGCAGCTTGAACTGAACCGCATGGTAAAGGCCGAGGGCGGAAAGATCAGCGTTGAGCGCACGACCGAGATCGTATCAGATCTCAGCCGACGCCTGCGTGAGAATCCGAATCTGCCGCGTGAGGTAAACACACTCACTGCAGACGAACTCATTGCGCGTGCACGGCAGAAGACGGGCGAGGAGCGCTATCGCATCATCAAGCGCATTCTGCGCATGGAGCCGGACAACCTTACGGCTGCCTGCATGCAGATCGAGTATCTTGCCAAAAATGCAGACGACCGCGTGCATCACTACGAGGATCTGACGCGCAAGGCAACGGCGCAGTTCGAGGGCAGGGGATGTTCTCCGAGGAGAACATCGGCAAGTTTTCGGCGATGCCCGCGACGAAAGCCATATATGTTCCTGCGCCTCTCCTATCTGGAGTCCCTTCTGGCAGCACGCAAGCTTCGTCTCGCAGCGAAGGAATGCGAGGAGATGCTCCGCCTCTCGGAGCACGACGGGCTTGGGCGGCGCTATCAGCTCATGTTTATCTATGCCGCGATCGAGGAGGGAGACGCCGCGATACAGCTCTATCAGCGCTATGAAGAGGGGGTTGCACTGATGTATCTGCCTCTGGCGATGCTCTTTTACCGCCTCGGCAAGATGAAGATGGCGCGCAACTTCCTACAGGAACTCGCAGCGGTCAACACAGACACAGAGGCGTTTTTGAGCGTGGCGTACGGGGGATCTCCCCGACGCGCTCCTGGTCGTCATGCAGGCTCCTTTGCCATCGGGACGATGGAGGAGTTCGGAGAGGCAGTGGCAGACAACGAGTTCGCCTTCATCGGTATGGATGCGTTCTTCGCGTGGGGACTGACTGAGCTGCGCGGGGAGCAGGGAGAGTGCCTGAGGGCTCCTGTCTCAGACCGTTTCTTCGCATTATCGCTGTTGCTGCTGCATTCCTCGTCATCGCGGAGCTGAGCGCAGGCGTGGTTCATGCGGAGCTGCCTGTGATGGGGGAAGGCTGCGACTGCAGATGCATGGCTGCGCGTGAACGGAGACACACCGCTCCTCACAGCAGAGGCATGCGCGGAGCTCGCGCGCGTGAATGTGCAGCGTGGCCTGACATACGACCTTACAGCAGCGGCGGACGCGCGCGGGGCGATCTCGTACGCATGCAGATACACGCTGCAGCACAGGGATATGACGAGACGCTGCCGGATCTCTACGATGGCGGGCAGACGCTCACAGCAGAACGCTGGCAGTCTGTTTGTGCCAACCAGTGCTGTCGAGAGCCTCGGGGCGATCATCGATGTTCGTCCTGCCGTTGCTGTTCGGCGCGCCGATGACGCCTCCTGCCGACAGCGGATGGCTGGTTCTCCATGCCGTATGATGTGCACTATGACGCACTACAGGGCACAGTGATCGATCCCAGGGAGGCCGTTCTTGTCCTCCATACGGCGGCAGATGGGCATTTTGCATTCGTCGAGACACGGGACTATCACGGCTGGGTCGATGTGGATGCGCTCGCATATGCGGATTGGGAGACATGGTGTGATTCGCCGCGCCGGAGGAGTTCTTCACCGTGACGGCGGCGCAGCTCCGCCTGGCGGAGGCGGGGAGAGAACACCCTCTATCAACTCGGAGCAAAGATTCCGGGCACACGGGCGACGGATGGGACGATCCATCTGTACCTGCCTGTACGGGATGCCGGGGACATCTCGCCGTTCAGGAGGTGCGGAGGACGGATGACGGCGAGTCTTACGGAGGACGGCTGCCGCTGACGCACAACAATCTCATCCGCCTCGCCTTTCGTCCGCTCCGTACCGAGTACGGATGGGGCGGGGAAATGATGGGATGGACTGCTCATCCTACGTGCAGAACATCTATCGTGCTATGGGGGTAGAGCTGCCGCGCGATGCGGATATGCAGGGAGCGTGCCTGTACGCCCTGCCTCTGACCGGTCAGTACCACCGCGGAGCTGCCAGAGTGCCTCGCGCACGCACCACCTGGGGCACTGCTCTTTCGCCCCGGGCATGTTATGCTCTATCTTGGACAGGGATGCAGGGGGCATCCCGTACGTGATTCATGACATCAGCAGCTACTACGAAGATGGAGTGCAGCACTACATCCGACAGGTTGTCGTCTCGACACTCGATTTTTCAAAATGAACGCGGCACTGCTGCGATCGATACGCTTACGGCGATCGGTTTAATTGCTCCAGCGCCATAATATAATGGGGACAATGCTCTCACAGAAGGGCGAATATGGAGGGACAAATGGGACTCTTGATGGATTTCACGGCGGTGATGAAACGGCCTTCGTTGGGCATTTGCGATGCGCTCAAGGCAGAGCTTGATCGGCACGACTGGAACTATGAGCTGAGTGACGAGGTGAGGAAGACCGTAAAGAGACATGCTTTTTATATGCCGGAACGAACTCGAGAACGATGAGACCATCACAGCGGTCGTGTCGTGCGTGAGTACAACCATGCCGATGGCTTTATCAAGATCAAGCTCTATGATATTGCCTATCTCGAGGAAGACCATCTGCGCGGAGCATTGCTTGCAAAGATCAACGAGTGGAACGCCGATTTTCGCTACGTGAAGTTCTGCCTTGATCGCGACCAGGATGTTGTTCTCGACATCGACCTGCCGCTCGACCTGCATGAAGGAACGTTTCAGCCAAGCAGTGTCATGGCGATGATGGGAGTCGGCATGCGCATTGTAGAAAAGGTCTATGACGACGTGATGGAACTTTGCACACGTGGGCATCAACCGCGCCCGCAGGAATAAAGAAACAAAATACGAACGTTGAACGGAGGAACTCCATGGGACTTTTGACGGTTTCAGCGGGGAGCGAGGAAGGGCTCAAGAACAGCGCGTTTGAAGCGATCAAAGCAGAGCTGGACAAGCAGGATATGAAATATGGTGAGGATGTCACCGATGACGGCGAGGAGCGGATCATCCGCATGCGGCAGCAGCTCGATAATGGCAGCGTTGTGAGCATCGCCATCGTTGTCTGAAGAACGGAGATACGAACGACTTCATCAAGATCAAGTACTTCGGCCTTGTTCGTCTTGATGAGAATATGGATCCGCAGGTGTTTCACGAGAAGCTCAACGAGTGGAACAGCGAGTATCACTATGTGAAGTTCGTTGTGGATGATGAGCGGGATGTCGTCGTCGACATCGACTTGCCGCTTGACCTGCACGTTGGCGCCTTTCAGGCGGACAGCTTCATGGCGATGGTCGGTGTCGGCCTCCAGGTGCTCGAGGAGGTCTATCCCGAGCTGATGAAGCTGCGTTGGGCGTGAGTTTAATACAAAAATGGGCTGTTGCACGAAGTTTTCTAGCTTCGTGAACAGCCCTTTATTTATGTATTCAGCCCCGTTTCGTATGATCGATCTGCGGCACCTTGAGTCCCTTGCGCAGGTAACTCTGTTGGAGCTGATAGACGCTCTGTACGAGGCGGTCACGCTCACGGCGCCCCAGTGCATCGCCGAACATCACGCCGATGTGGTACGTCATGCCGAGGTTTGTCTCAATCGGTGTTGCGCGCCGTACCGTTCCCTCAGCATCGAGCGTGCCAATGTGCGGCAGATCGGGTACGCGCACCACGATTGGCGCCTCCATAATGAGTGGCTCGTTGTGGACGAAGCAGAGTCCGCCGCCGCTGATATCGATGAGTGCGACCTCGCGGTGGTCGCTTTCAGACTCCCGTGATCGCCCGGCAGTTTCACCTCAATTGACATCGGGATGGGGACGCGGGACGAAGTCACGCAGCTGGATACGTTCTGCACTCTCCGGCAGATCGAGATACCAGATCGTATCGGGCAGCGGAGAGGCAGAGCGGTAGGGGACATCAAAAATGATAGACGCAGCCGGCACCCGTGAGGTGACACTGGAGCATCTGCCCGGCACTGGGCGTATCAACCAATTTTTCCCACGGGGATATCGAGACGCGCGGCCAGCGCCCGGCAGCTTGCCCGCTGTCTGCTCCTCCTCACTGAGTTCGAGTACGCCGTCAGTAGTCGATCGAGAGTTCTTGGCTAATGATGTGGATAGAGGCTCCGTGCTTGAGCAGCGCGTAGAGTTTGTCCCCTCAACCATACTGTCAGATCCTTTCCGCAATTATATTAGTTTAATATAAATAAGGATAGCAAAGTATCACGTCAAAGTCAATTTCCTCTTTGACTTTAGTATATGTTCGGGCTATAATAATAATCGGTGCATTATATCATTTCGTTTTAGAAATACAGGAAAAGGGATTGGGTGAACGCGATGGCGATGAAGATAGACAGCAGCATTTCGCGCAGTACGTCGCTACGATCCCGCGTCCAGAAAGTGACGCGGGCGTGCGCGTGAACAGCGACGGATTTCAGCATGGAGCTGGCCGATCAGGAGTCATCCATGTCGCGCGAGGCGATGGATCGTCTGCTCGAACAGATTGACGAACAGGGGCGCGTCTCTCGAAATCACCGACCTTTGATGAACTGCGCTCATATCGTGCGCTCATTCAAAGCTTCATCGGTGAGGCCGTTGATACGATGTATGAGTTGCATACGCAGGCGGGCTGGGATCGCCTGGGGCGGCAGAAAGTCTATACCTCTGTGCGTAAGATTGACAAAAACTCGAGGAAATGGCGGAGAAGATCCGTCTCGTCAGGCCGAGCAGCTTGATATCATCGCGAGTCATGATGCCATCCGGAGGCCTTCTCGTTGACCTCTATATGTGATGGCTCGTATGAAGAACGCGGCGCCCATGGCTGCACCAGAGGCGCCTGCACGGGTTCTGTTTCCGCGTGACTGGACGGACATCCGCGGGCATGCGGAGATTATCCGTCGGCTGCGTATACTGGCGGCCGAGGACCGATTCCCATGCATTGCTTTTCAGCGGGATGGAGGGCGTCGGGCAAGCGCCGCACGGCGCGCATGCTCGCGCGGACAATCCTCTGTGAGCGTCCGGAGACAGCCCCTGTGGCATTTGTGACTCCTGTCGTACGATGGCGGCCGGGGTTCATCCCGACTACTTCGAGACGGCCCCTGAGGTACGCGGCAAGAGTGCGCCATGATCCGCATCGGATGCCATCCGCGACATCCTCGTCGCGGCATCGGGAGCACCCTACCCTGGCGAGGGCGCCGGATCATCCTGATTGACGGCGCTGACCGCATGAATGAGACGGCAGCGAACCGCCTCCTCACGACCATCGAGGAGCCGGCGGGCACAGCGCTCTTCATCCTCGTGACGAATGCCTACGACGCCCTCCCGCCGACCATACGCTCACGCACGGTGCGGATCGCACGGCTCTCGCCGCGCGCAGAGATTGCGGCGGTACTGGAGAGCATGATGCAAAGAATGCTGCGGCGATTGCTGCGCTGCAGACGGCAGCCTTGGTAAGGCATATGCCCTGCCGAAGAGGGGCTGGCGCTGCGATGATGCGTTAACACCGCTCATGGACCCGATACCCTTCGCGCTGGAGGACATATGGGCGCGCGGAAGCGCTGGCGCACGAACAGCATGAGGAGCGCACAGCAGTCGGATCTCCCTATTTGCAGATGGCGCTGCGCGATCTCCTCATCCTGCATGAGGATGGCGGCGAGTACGGCCCTCTATCACACTGACCGCCGCGATGATCTCATGGTGCTCTTGTCGCGAATGAGCCGCGCACACCTTTTTGATCTCCTGCGTGAGACGCAGGAACTCGCACCTGCATTGGGGCAAATGTAAATCCTGCACTCCAGGCAGAAGCCTTTTTGCTGCGTGCAAAGGGATGACGTGAAGCGCAGCAGAAGGGTCGTTTTGAACGATAGAAATAATTTCCCTCTCTGAGAGGGGTATATATATACATTTAGGAGGAAGTTTGCAAACCATTGTAGGGTGTCCGCTTTCAAACCGGCGGGCAAGATATATTCCTTTGAGCAGGGACAGCTCACCATCGCAGAGGGCGATCATGTCATCGTCGAGACTCGCGCGGCATGGAGTGCGGCAGGTTGTCATCGCTCCGCGTGAGGTGCCGGACGAATCTGTCCCGCCGAATCTGCGCATCGTACACCGCATTGCCGACGACCGACCTCGCACGTATCGAGGAAAAACCATGCGCGCGCGAGCGTGAGGCTCGCACGGTCTGTGAGGAGAAGATCAGAGACCTCGACCTCAGATGAAGCTTGTCGATGTCGAGCTGACCTTTGACCTCTCGAAGATGCTCCTTTTACTTTTACCGCAGACGGCTGCATCGATTTCCAGCTCGGCTCGTGCGCGATACCAGTGATTCCGCACCCGCATCGAACTGCGTCAGATCGGTGTGCGCGACGAGGCAAAAGATGATGGGCGGCATGGGCTGCTGCGGGCGGCCGCTCTGCTGCGCGACCTTCGCTCAGACTTTCAGTGCCCGTCTCCGATCCGCATGGCAAAGGAGCAGAACCTCTCGCTCAATCCGACGAAGATCTCGGGGATCTGCGGGCGGCTCATGATGCTGCCTGAAATACGAGAGCGAGGGCTACGGCTGCGGCGGGTGCATGAAGACGAAAAGGTCGAGTATATCCCGCTCAGAACGACCGTGTGATGGCCAGGGACGGAGAGGGGACGCGTCGTAGCACTGAACGAACAGCGCCGTACGGTGACCATACTCATGGACGATGGGAAGACCGTCGTCACGGCATGGGAGGAGAGATCGCGCACGTCGAGGACGAGGAGGGCGAGCAGGGCAGCCCGTGCGCTGCGCAGGAACAGAAGAAACGATCGCCGCGTGAGGGACGGTCGCCGCGCGAAGGGCGGAGGGACACGAGCGTCGTGAACGTCACGCAGGAGCCAGACAGCGTCAGGAACATGGTGAGCGGCATGCTGGGGCACAGAACAGCGACGCCGTCCGAATAAACGGCATGTCGCGCCGACCGCACCCCAGGCAGAACGAGGAGATCCATGGTGATATGGAGACACCGACTGCAAGCGAGAGAATCGATGATCTATGCTGCAGAGGACGGTATATTATCCAGCGTACGGATGAGCTTCTGTTTTCTCAATGGATGCCGTACTTCTCGCACATTTTCCGCACCTCACAGGGCGGAACGTGTCCTCGACCTCAGGACGGGCACGGGTGTCATTCCTCTCCTCGTCGCGGATCATGCGGCACATATCACAGCCGTTGAGCTCAGCCCCGTGCAGGCATCTCTTGCCGTACGGAATGTTCGCATGAACAATCTCATGAGACAAAATTACAGTGCGGAGGCGACTATCGTGCCCCTTCCGCACTACGTATGCGGAATATGATCTCGTATACAGCAACCCGCCCTATCGCCCCGTCACGAGCGGTGCCGTCGAGCATGGGGGCGCGTGCGGCGGCGCGGCACGAGATCACACGACCTAGCCGACACCGTGCGGTATGGCGGCATACGCCCTTCGTCACGGTGGGCGGCTTGCTATGGTGCACCTGCCCGAGCGACTCAGCGAGATTGTTCTCGCCCTCCATGTAGAGGGGCTTTGCCGTCAAGCGCCTGCAGATGGTGCAGCGCGTGCCGATCGTCCGCCGAACCTCATGCTCCCTCGAGGCGGTCAGGGTGCATCGCCCGCAGGACTGCGGCACGAGCCGGCACTTATCGTGCGTGACGCGGATGGAAGCTATACCGAGGAGATTCGTGCGATCTACGGGCAGGAGATGTGAACTTGATTCGACGTTTTCGGACGTGCGTAATATAATAGATAAAATGAGAAAACTTCATAGCCAATGAACGCAGTGCCCGGCGCTGCAAAGGATGGATACGTTCTACTGTACGATGAAGGAGAAAGCAATGCTCAAAAGGAATGAAAATCTCAGCGGCAGCTCGCCGCATTCGTGGCACTCGCGGTCGGCGGCGCGCCTTTTGCAGGCTGCCTGCGGCGTATGCGGCAGAGACACGGTCCGTACGGGCGATAGTCAAATCAACGGACAGGATGAGTACTGCACTGAAGCCGTACGGTGACATTGTCGGCACGAATCTGATGAACGGCTCCGTAGCAGACAATCATCTTACGATTGGTGTGCTGACACAGCGAGCATCAACCTCCCCCGTGAACGGCACGATTACAGCGGGCGGAACGAGTGACACAACGAATGTGGTGACAGGCACACGCTCACCATCAATAACATCGGCCTCGTTGGCAATGGCTACGGCGGCATCGGCAGGGAAATGTTGTCAACAATACCGTCGTGATGAACGGCGGTATGGTAAGGGGGCAAGCTGCATGGCGGTCGCGCAGAGAGCATGGTTCAGCAGACCGATGCAAAGGCTCCGAAGAACACGGTTCGGATGAGCGGCGGAACGGTCATTGGATCGTTGTACGGCGCATACTCTGTCTGCAGGCGGTGCGACAAGCGGCAAGGTGGAGATGACGAATGCGGGCGGCTCGATTGAGGGATCCGTCAGAGCCGGAGCGGACGGCATTGCCATTGCGGGCGGCAGGGAAAGACCTCGGCAAACAACAACGATGTTGTCATCGAGCGCGGGAGAGTCGAGGGGCGGATCTACTGGCGGATATGCTGAGAACATCTCCACCAACGGAGCAACGGCGGGAAACCGTGTCACCTTGGGGATGAGGAGCATGTTATCACGCCAAACCTCTCACAGGCTGAGATTTATGGCGGCAATGATACGGTTCACTACGGCAATAACATACTGACCGTCCGTACAAAGAATGTTGATGCAATCTCTGCGAAGAATTTTGATAAATATACCTTGCACCGAATACGGGCATTGATGCAGAGAATTCGATTCTTTCCGTGCCGGACATACAATGCTCACGCTCACAGAGGATGGCAATGCACTTGGTCGTACGGTAGGCCTCGGAGACTTCATTGTTGATGCAGCTGGCTGGAGCGGAACGACAGCAGAGGAAGCCCGATGGCGTAAAAGAAATACTATGGCAACAATGTCGGCACAATCACCCTGATGAAGACGGCAAAACGACAACCAATTCTGCGCTGAGCAACCGTCCCTCAAACCTCTATATTGCGAACACTGCTGCCACGCGGACGGGGGTCAGCGGCGACTATGATATCGGCTCTCGGTGAATTCTATACGACAACGGACTATACGCCCCTTCGCTCAACGACGTGGAACGAGGTGAAGGCGGAACTCCATCGATTCCAAAATGCCGATGCAACATACATGGTTCTTCGGTTGTGAATGGGACAATTTACTGGCGGGTACTCCATCTGGGAGAACCAGATTGTCCAGAACAACAAGCTGAAAATTACAAATGCGGGCGGCACTCTCCTACCAAACGGTCGCTATCAGGGAACGCTAAGAAGAGCATGATGGTTATAGCTCGACCGGTGCACACGTCATGAAAAATGCCCTCGATGACGGGCGGCGTGATGAACCTCTATGGCGGACATGCTGAAATGGCAGGCAATGTGAGAGAATGAGGTCGCGCTGACTGGTCGTAATGCGAAAGTATCACCAGTGGTTTCTCGTCCAAATGGGACAGGCACGGTTCGAAAGAATAAAGTTACCGTGGAGAACGCCGGGGTTTATGGCGGCGTGACAGGCGGCTCTTAGAAGACCCTCGTCGAGGAGAATGAGATCAATGTCGGAGCAATCGCATCACAAATACCGTTCACTCGGTCATTGAGGGAATATTGTCGGTGGTTATATCGATCGGGGATGACCGCGTCAGCCAGCTGCAGCCACGGGGAATAAGGTCAGCATCACCGAGGCGACATTCAGGAGATAGTCTATGGTGTCTACGGTGATTTCTTGGCCAGCGGTGCACAGGATACCCATCGCCGACTGTCGAGAAGAATACGGTCACGATGAGCGGAGGCTCTGCCAAGAAGATCTATGGCGCTCATCGACGGATATTGGCAATGGCGAAGGAAAATAAAGTCATAGTTACAGGTACGGCGAAGGTCGGAGACGATCACAGTGCTCAGTACAGACGGCAGCGGCTGTACAGAGGCAAACGAGGTCACAGTCTCCTCCGATGCTGCCCGTGTGAACGATATCTATGGAGCAATGGCTGCCGGTGCAGGAGATACGGCAGCGGTGACGAGAATCATCGTCACAATCTCGAGCGAGGATGTTCCAGTAATCATATCGCCAGGCGGTGAGAGAGCACCTCAGCCGCTGTGAATGCAGCCGCTGTCACGGAGAATGAGGTCAACGTCGATGGCGGCACGGTTCACGGCAATATCTACGGCGGCGTGACCCATGCCAACCTGCCTCCCTGAACTCGAGCATAAAGGCATCTTCCTCCGGCAAGAACATCGTTACCATCACGGGCGGTCGTGTCGGCGGCTTGCGCGAGGATAACTCGACGGTGGATTCCACCATCTATGGCGGTTATGCATATGGGGACCACCAAGACCGCCGAGACGGGGAATACAATCAACCTGGTTCGAAGGACGGTGCGTACGCCGCAGACCTCACCCATGCTGACTCTGTACGGCGGTGCAACAACGGCAGATGGAAAGTACGCTGAATGTCAAGGCGAAAGAACATTAGCAGTCAAAGGGGTCCACAACTCCAGAGCTATAAGTTCTTCCTCACCGATCAGGTGAATGCCGACGATACCATGCTTACGCTGACTGATCCGAATGGGTTCGACTATCAGATCGGTGGACTTTAACGCTGCCAACTTCGGACTCGATACGGAGCGGATGTCGAATCGGCAGGTTGCGGGTACTGTCACGCTGATCGACGCCAGCCAGAACCAATGGACTTTCGTGTTTAGAAGCTACGATCCGATTGCTGCCTCGGCTGTGACACGCGACAAACGGCGACTATGAGTACTCAATGCGTACGAACACGGAACACGGCGTCTGCACAGAAGCTCCTGCTCGACTCACAATCGTTTCCGAAACGGCGATGTAAAATACGAAGCGACGGATAAAACGAAGCGATCAGGCAGAGTGGTTTGCCGGCCTCCTCCGGCGGGCAGACGACCACGCACAACCGCCTGATCATCGATGGCACGCTGACCCGCAGTATTAGAGCACATGGCGCCAAGACACTCGGCAAGACGGGCGGATCGGGCGCACAACCCCCAATGACGGGAATACACTCGAGATTCTGATCCACGGGCACAAACCCTTCTCTGTGACGGAGGGCTATGGCGGCTGAGCATCGGGCGCAGCAATAATACTCGACACAGTGCAGAACAACCGCGTCCTTATGGCAGGGCGGTACGGCGGGGACGCTCTATGGCGGCTACTCTGCAGGTACGGGGGCAGTTACGGACAATACCGTTCAGATCACGGGCGGCAAGGTGACGGGCAACGTGTTCGCAGGCTGGTCTGCGTCTGCAGGTCGCGACGAAGAATACCCTCATCCTCGGCGCGGACAACGGCAGCTACGACGCGACCATCGAGGGCGATATCTACGGTGCGAACGATACCGGCGCGGGCGCGGACAACACGCTCATTGTGCAGGCGGGCGACAGCTCGGACAACAAGAAACAGGTTGTGGTCAGCAAGGTTCGCAATTTCGACACCTTCAAATTCGTTCTCCACAACAACACGCTCATCGGCAAGACCATGCTCCATATCAAGGGGCGGGCGGTCTTGGCACAATCGTTGATTTTAAGAAGATCACGGTGGATGCTCAGAAGTTCAACATTGATCCGACGTGGATGGGTTCCATCTCGCTCAGACTCATTCAGAGTGCGGATGGGATGAACTCTCGAACTACTCTGCGACGGATATCACAAAGACCTACTATCCGAACGATCCGTACGAAGCTTATCTGCATATCAACGGCAACGAGAGCACGACAACGGCTGCGGGGACGGTCACAGGGGCAGGATGTTCTGCTGACGGTCAACCGTCTGCGTGACGGTGATCGCCGCTATGACGGCACAGATGCTAAACTCGTGAGCGATGAGGTATTCACAGGAATCCGCGATGGGCTAGTGATGTGGAGCGGAACAAGCTCCTCATCACGGGAACGCAGGCGGACGGCATTAAGACCTTTGCTGCGGCCGGTGTCACGACGGGCGAAAAGAAGGCAAACCTCACGAGCAACGCGCTCACCATCGACCGCGATGCTGCTCTGAGCATCCGTGACGTATCTGGCGCGTATGCGAAGAATCATTGCGAGCGACGGAGAGATGACGGACAACAGTGTCACCCTCCTGCACGGAAATCTCACGGGCAATATCTACGGCGCAAAGTCCGAGCAAGCTGAAGCTCTCATCCAACCGCAGTTCAGGTGCTGAATGGTTCGGTCGTCGGCAATATCTACGGCGGCATATTCGGTCAGCGGTGATGGGAAAAGAGTATTGTCGATCTCGGGCGCGTTACCATCGGCGCAGCGTGCGAACAATGGAAGCATGATCGGCGGCAATGTCTACGGCGGCTGGGGCAAGACAGCAAAGGACACACCGTCACGCTGCGCGGTACGACCGTGAAGGGGCATGTCTACGGCGGCTGGCTTTTCGACGGGATCGCCCGCGAACGACGGCCCCGCACACCTTACGGACGGAAATACGCTGAATATCTATGATACGGGCACAACGGTGGGGCTATTTCGAAGGCTTCCAGAACCTCAACTTCTACCTCAGCCCGAAATCGATACGCGTTTCTCGATGCTGACGCTGGACCGATTCGTCACATAAGGACATTCGGGGGATGAGTCTTGGCATCGATATTGATGGGAGACGGTGCACCGATTCATAACGGCGATATTGTCAGCCCCATCAAACTGCCCTCGGACAAGAACCTCACGACGGATGACTTTGCCGACAAGGGAGTACCAAAAGACGACCAGGAGTCACGCTGAACCATACCTTTGCTCTTGAGACACGCAATAGCGTCAACGCCTCGTCGAGCTATAAGAATGAACTGATCGGGCGGGTAGTCGGTTACCGTGAAGGAGGGAGCGAAATCTCGTCGAGACGCAGTCGGCGGCGATTGCCTTCCTCACAAGCGGTCAGACCTCCCTCACGGATGTCGGTATCCCTGCGGCAGAGGTTGCCGCAACGCAGATCGCGGACATCGTGGATGCACCGCTTGCGAGCGCGTGAGAAAAATTCCGGCGCAACGGCGGTGCCCTGTCAACCCTTGGCAGCTATCAGCTGTTCGCGGCACAGAGCTAGCAGTATGCGTCTCGAGACCGCTCGCACGTCGATGCGAAGGGATGGAACCTCAATGTCGGCTTTGCACGCCGCAACGAGCTTCTGAGCAGCTCGCTCACCTTCGGTCCTTTCATTGAGTACGGACGCGGCTCGATGACTCTATCTGGATGATGGCGCGCATGGCGACGGCAAGACGAGCTCACCTCGGCTTCGCTGTCATGGCGAAGTCGGAGAATACGAGTGGTACTTCTACATTGAGGAAAGCCTCCCGTCGCGTCGGCAAAGAGTGACTACAGCGGTGCAGTCGGTGATCGTGCAACGAGCTATGACGGGTCGAGCACCTACTTTGCGGACATCTTGGCATCGGACAGAAAAAGAGTTTCCTGAGCGGCAACCGGTTTGAGACCTCGCGCAAAGTACCTATGCACATCAGGCGGGGATGAGCACGAAACTCTCGAGCGGTGAGACGTGCGACTTCGGTGCGTCGAACTCGAGCCGCCTGCGCTTCGGTGCGCCATACGATCAAGAACGGCCTCGACTCGAACTCTACGCAGGACTTGCGGGAGTATGAATTTGACGGCAAGAGCTCGGCGTCCTATCAGGGCTTTGCCCTGCCGGGTACGGAGCCTCAAGGGAGGCACGACACTCTTCGAGCTTGGCTACCGCTTCGCCCGGCGGACTGCACGTCACCTATGGTCTGAACCTCACGGGATATGCGGGCAAGCGTAAGGGGTATCACGGCGCGGTTTCAACATTGCCGATCTAAACACCATCCCCTAGCCTCCCCGTTTGACGGGAAGGACCGCGTAAGCGGTGGAAGGGGCACATAAAACGGACGGCGGTACGAAGTTCACACTTCGTACCGCCGTCTCATTTTTATTGCCGTTATATCAGCGCTTCCTCCACCTTTCCATAAATTTCTCAACGGCAACAGCAAAGCGCATGCGTGTGCCGTACCGATCTCCTCGCGTTCGTCGTACGCTGTCACCTTGAGTGATTGCACGCCCGTCCACTGCCAGTTACCTCGGCGATGGCGCGGACAGTGAGTCCCGTCGGCGTTGCCGCACGATGCTTGATATGCAGCTCCGTACCGACTGTTGTCCAGCCCCTCGGGACACTCCTGCTGGCAGAGTTCCGCTGCGCACGCTCCATCAGGGCTGCCATCGCGGGCGTTGCGTACACCGCGAGCGAGCCACTGCCGACGGTTACCGCCGTATTCACGTCCGTTACCGTGCCCACCTACCCTGCATGCGCCGACGGCGATCTTGCTTTGTAGTCCATTTTCGTCTGCCCTTGCTTATCATACAGACTGAGTATTTGAAAACATACGCATATTATAAGCACAATATAAAAGCCTCATCCAGTAGGTGAACGGCCTCCAAACGGCGGATATGCCTGTTCCTGTATGCGGAATTATTTTCATTGGGCAGTTGCGTGTGGAGAATCGTTCTATACTGAGGACGCCCGCAGAGGCAGTATATAAAAGAGGTGATACGAGTGAGTGATACGTACAGTGTCGCCATCAGCTATGGCGACGTTCTCGGCTGGATTGATTATGATGCGGCTTCGCATTCGGCGACGGTGAATCTTGCGGATGAGAAGGGCCGTACGGCGGTGGAGGAGTTTCTTGCCGCTGAGCATGAGGTTGAGGTGCCGCACAAGACTCTGATGGACTTCACGAAGGAAACCGTTACTCCGCTCGCGGATCAGGAGAGCTTTGAACTGGCTCTCCACGCTTGTGGAATGAGACGAATGTCCAGGTGGACTGGTCGCGTCCCGTCGACTATGTAAAGGCGCACCCGCATTACTGAGTTTGACGTCATCCGGGGGGATGGCGGGAGGAGTTTTTATGATTCGTATTGGTATTCTTGGCTATGGCAATCTCTGGCCGCGGCGTGGAGTATGCCGGAGGCAAATGAGGATATGGAGCTGGTTGCCGTCTTTACGCGGCGCGACCTAGCATCGGTGAAGCCACGACGAATGTGCCGGTCGTCCATGCTCGACAAGGCGGCGGAGTGGCAGGACAAGGTCGACGTTCTGATCCTCTGCGGCGGTTCCGCAACCGATCTTCCGAGCAGACACCGCATCTGCCAAGCTGTTCAATGTGGTGGACAGCTTCGATACGCATGCGAAAGATCCCCGCGCATTTTGCGGCGGTGGATGCGGCGGCAAAGGCGGCGGGGCACGTCGGTGTGATCTCGGTCGGCTGGGATCCGGGGATGTTCTCGCTCGCGCGTGTCTATGGCAATGCGGTGCTTACGAACGGCGCAGACTATACGTTCGGGGGCGCGGCGTCAGTCAGGGGCACTCGATGCGATTCGCCGCATTCCGGGCGTCAAGAATGCCAAGCAGTATACCGTACCCGTTCCGGCGGCACTCGATGCCGTGCGCAGCGGTGCGATCTGACCCTCTCGACGCGTGAGAAGCATACGCGTGAGTGCTACGTCGTGCTCGGAGGAGGCGCGACGCCGCTGCCGTGGAGGAAGGCGATCGTGACGATGCCGAACTACTTCGCGGACTACGACACGACGGCGTGCACTTCATCAGTGAGGAGGAGCTGCAGCGTGACCATGCGGGGCTTCCCACGTGGGTTTCGCCATCCGCACGGGCACGACGGGCAAGCGATGGCGAGCACAAGCACGTCATTGAGTTCAACCTGAAGCTCGACTCGAACCCGAGTTTACGGCGTGTTCTCGCGGCATATGCACGTGCGGCGCATCGCCTTGCGTCCGAGGGCGCGAAAGGCTGCAAGACCGTGCCGACATCGCTCCCGCCTATCTCTCGGCGAAGAGCGGTGAGGAGCTGCGTGCGGTTTGTTGTAAAATCCAGTGTCTCGTGCATTTTTGCACGGGCACTTTTTGTAATTGGTGCTGCGGCATCTGCGGCAGCAGACATGCGCTATGCTTCGCAAATCAGCAATATGGGAAACCCTCAAGCGAAGATGGGAAATTTGTCATCGCCATGATGAATCGCGGTCATGCGGGCATTGCGGCGTGGGGCTCGCATCTCGACCTGCGGGGAATGAGCAGGTGCTGACCGCGGCTGCGGCGGTGGTGCGAACGTCGCCGCCGTGTCCTGCGGATGGTGGACGAGGCAGCGTGACGGGGCTGACTATTCAACGGTCTCGTGCAGGAAGGCGCGGAGGTGAATCGTGCGGCGATTGATGCGGACGCTGTGAAAATCGTGCAGGGGAATGTACCGGAGCCGCCTTTGAGAATGAACAGTTTGACGTCGGTGACGGCGTTCGAAACGGTGTATTTCTGGCCGGAGATTGCACGCTTTTACCGAAATTCATCGTGACGAAAGCGGGCGGCGTGTTTGCGATAACGAACGAAACAAGCGAAAGACGGGCGACATGAAAAGTGGCAGAAACTCGTTGATGGACTGTCTGTCTATACGGGTGAGGAACTTGAGGCACTGCTCACGGGCGCGGACTGTGCGCGTGGGAGATTGATGAGATTTGAAAATGCAGACCGCCTGAACGTTCGAGCGTATAAGACGTAACAGTATGAGAGGAAGAGGCGTCTCGTCATATGCGGGACGCTTTTTGCTATTTCACTCAAAAGATTTTTCTGCTATAGTAGAGAGGAACAATGTGAGAAAGGAGGCTGCTATGCGCGATTACACCGCCGACACCGCCCACGCCCCCGACACCGCCGAAGATTAGCGATTGGGGATGCGGCACGCGATGCACAGGCGAACACGACGCATACGACGGGCGACGCGCAGGCGGAGCAGCAGGCACGCGACTCCGTGGCGCAGGGAAATGGCGCGCTTTCCAAGACGACGACGGGTGCGTCGAAAGGGAGTTCCACAGAGCGTCCGAATGCTGCGCACGCACGGATGCCGCAAAGGAGATCCCGTCACGCACCTCTGCTTCGAAGGTGGATCGGGGGACAAAGGTCGAGGGACAAACGGGAGCGGATGTCGCAAACGGGCTCGACATGGCGCAGGAGAATGCGGTACTCAAACAGCAGCTTGCAAATACGGAGCAGAAGCAGCCGCCGCAAGCACCGCAGTCCTACACAGCGACAAGCGGGCTGTACTGGGCAGGGATGATCGTTGTCGCCCTTGCACTGGGGCTGGTATTCGTTCGACGATTCTTTCAGAAGAAGGCGGAGACTGCCGTACCGGAAGAACCATCGCTTGGGAGCGCATTCTGCGCGTGAGCGTGAGGCTGATTCGCGACGAAATGGCGCGGCTGACACAGGAGCACGGCGCACACGATGATCTCCTTGGTGGCAGAGCAGTACGCGGCGTGCACGCGACACGCGCGGCGAGATCCTGCCCGAGTTCACGGGCTGACGGCGGGCGAGGCGCTTTGCACGTCTGATGGAGGAGGAGACGGCTGGACCGCAGACACTCCAACCGCGGATGCACCGCCGCATATCGCTCACTGAAGCCGCGCTGCCGCGCGGCACGCAGCAGTGGTGAACGTATCACCTGCACCACCCAAAGCCGCACCAACGATACCACCCCTGCGCCAAAAGTTCTGCAAAATCGGCTGCACGGGCGGAGGATGTCGAGGAGAAGCCGCGCTTTGAGGTGCGTGTTTAGCGCGTATACACGCATGCAGCAACCAAAACATATTGACAAATGCTCATGCGTCGGCGATAACGAAGAAGTTTCCACGAAAACCCTTATGACGCGGCGGAGAGGAGATTGCTTCGATGAAACATGTGCTGTCCGTCTTGTCGAGAACCAGACGGGGGTTTCTGGTGCGCGTCGTGAGTATGTTTTCACGGCGTGAGTTCAATATCGACAGCCTGTCTGTCGGTGTGACGGAGTCGCCGGATTTCACGCATCACGGTCGTGATGCAGGGGGATGGAAATCTCGCTCGAGCAGCGATGATCAAACAGCTGGAGAAGATGCCCGTCGCGGGCAGTGCAGCGTCTCGATGAAAAGAGCGCAGCGTGCCGTGCACGACGCTCATCAAGGTGCGGGCGGACGACGACAATCGCCCTCGATGTGCTGAAGATGGGGAACTGTTCGCGCGCATGTCGTCGATGTGGAGTCCTCCTCGATCATCTTTGAGATTACAGGCAGTGACGACAAGGTCTACGGCGTTCCTGAAGGTCATCAAACCCTACGGCATCGTCGAGGTCATTCGCACGGGGCTCATCGCACTCGAGCGAGGGAACACACCATTTATGAACATTGTGAGGAGCGGGAGTACTATGGCAAAACTTACTATGATCAGGATGTCAACTGGAGCGTGCTCGAGGGCAAGACAGTTGCGGTCATTAGCTACGGCAGCCAGGGACACGCACACGCGCTGAACCCAGCGACAGTGGAGTGAGGTGTCGTCGTCGGTCTCTATGCGGGATCGAAGTCGGCGAAGCTCGCCGAGGAAGACGGGCTCAAGGTTCTCCTGTGGCTGAGGCGGTAAAGGCGGCCGATGTTGCGATGGTCCTCATTCCGGATGAGAGAGCAGGCGGCGCTCTCACAAGAGCGAGATTGCTCGAACCTCAAGCCCGGCAGCGCGCTTGCGTGTTTGCGCACGGCTTCAATATCCATTTCAACCAGATTGTTCCGGCAGATGACATCGACGTGTCTGCATGGTTGCACTCGAGGCCCGGCCACCCTGTGCGCCGCACGTTCCGTGAGGGCGGCGGTGTGCCGGATGTGTTTGCGGTCGGTCAGGACGCGACGGGCAAGTGCTTTTGATCTCGCGCTTTAGCGCGCACGCGGCATCGGCGGCACGCGCTCGGGCGTCATCCAGACGACGTTCCAGGAGGAGACGGAGACGGATCTCTTCGGTGAGCAGGTTGTCCTCTGCGGCGGGTGACACCTCATCCAGAACGGCTGAGACGCTGATTGAGGCGGGCTATCGGCCGGAGATTGCGTACTTGAGTGCTTCACGAGATGAAGCTCATCGTCGACCCTACTGTACGAGAGGGCGGCATGGCGAGATGCGTAAGTCCATCTCCGACACGGCGGAGTACGGCGACTACATGACCGGCCCGCGCATGCATCACCGAGGAAACAAAGGCGGAGATGAAGCGTGCTCCGCCGAGATTCAGGACGGTACCGTTCCGCGCGCCGCTGGCTCACGGAGAACAACGCCGAGGGCGTGCGAACTTCCTCGCCGAGCGCCGTCTCCACGCCGAGCATCCAATCGAGGAGGTCGGCGCGAGCTGCGCGGCATGATGTCGTGGCTCAAGGACGGCGCGGATCTCGCAAGGACTAACCCGCTCCTCGCCTGCCCCGCTGCAGCGGGAAGGGGGACTCACGCACAGCGTGGTGGAAGGGCGCTTCATCAGGGGCACAACAAAGGGCTGCACAGCCCCTTTTCTGTATTTTATGGAGGAGAGCGAATGGTGCATGAATATGAGCGAGAAGATCTCGCACGCCATGCGGGACTGGATCACGTCGAGCCGGGGCAGCTCAGACGTGCCGCCTCGACATGGTACTTGCAAACGACGTGACGGGACCGCCGTCGATCGCGAGTTTGAAAAGACGGCACGACCCGTCTTTGACCGTACTGAAGATTGCGCTGATCCCGGATCATTTCGCCGGCGAAGGACATCAAGTCTCCGGAGCTGGCGAAGATCATGCGCGATTTTGCGCGCAAGCACGACATCCTGCACTACTACGAGCAGGGGCGCGTCGGCATCGAGCACGTCATCCTGCCGGAGAAGGGCATTGTCGGCCCCGGCATGTTGACGATCGGCGCGGACTCACACCGTGCACCTACGGTGCCGTGAACGGCTTCGACGGGCGTCGGCACGACCGATCTCGCGGTCGGCATGGCGACGGGCGAGGCGTGGTTCAAGGTGCCTGAGGCGATCAACGTGCATCTGACGGGCAGAAAGCCCGCCGATATCAGCGGCAAGGACGTCATTCTGACGCTCATCGGCACAGATCGGCGCGATGGTGCGCTCATCAGAGCCTTGAGTTCACGGGTGAGGGCGTTGCGGAGCTGACCATGACCGATCGTCTGACGATCGCCAACATGGCGATCGAGGCGGGCGGCAAAAACGTATTTTCTGCTCTGACGATGTGTCAAAGAATACGTCGAGGGACGCATGACTGCAACGTTCGAGCCTGTATATGCCGATCCCGACGCGCAGTACGCGCGTACGGTGGAGATCAATCTCAGCGAACTGCGTCCCGTCGTTTCGTTCCCCACATCTGCCGGAGAACACGAAGCGCGTGATGGACATTGCAGAGCCGATTGAGATCGATCAGGTTGTCATCGGCTCGTGCACGAACGGGCGGCTTTGAGGATATGGAGATTGCGGCAGAGTGAAGGGTCATACGGTGCACGAGCGTGTGCGCTGCATCATCATCCCCGGTTCGCCATGGGTCTATCAGGAGTCGATGCGGCGCGGCTACCCGATATCTTCGCTGGATGCGGGGCGCGGCGGTCTCCACGCCGACCTCGCGGGCCGTGTCTCGGCGGTAGCTGGGCATCCTTGCGGCGGGCGAGCGGTGCGTTCTCGACAACGAACCGCACTTCCGCGGGCGCATGGGACACGTCGACAGCGAGGTTCTATTCGCAGGGCCGCATGTTGCGGCGGCAAGCGCGATACTGGGCGGATTGCGGCCCCCGAGGAGGTGGCGTGATGTTCGAGGGAAAGGTCTGGCGCTACTGGCGACAACATTGATACGGACGTAATTATCCCGCGCGCTATCTCAACACGTTCGAGCCGAAGGCACTCGCAGTGCACTGCGCATGGAGGACATCGATACGACGTTTGCCAAGGAGGTCATGGCGGGCGAGTATCATGGTCGGCGGGAAAAAACTTCGGCTGCGGCTCCTCGCGTGAGCACGCGCCGATTGCGTGACAGGCATCGGCGTACCTGCTGTGATTGGTGGCAACTGCACGCATCTTCTACCGCACGGCATCAACATCGGTCTGCCGCTCCCCTGAGATTGGCGACGATGGAGAAGATCAGCGCGGGCGATCGTCTGCGTGTAGACACGGCGACAGGGGTAATCGAGAATCTGACGACGGGCGATACGTTCCACGCACATCCCCTGCCGGGCTTTGTGCAGGACATCGCGCGCGCGGGCGGGCTCCTGAATCACATCCGTGAGAATGGAGGTTTCGTCATGGCGTATAAGATTGCAGTCGTCCCAGGGGACGGCATCGGACAAGAGATTACGACGCAGCCGTGCGCGTCCTCAAAACCGTCGATGCGAAATTTCACCGGGCTGACGTACGAGACACGCGATGCGGGCGGCACGGCATACGATAACATAGCACGCCGCTGCCCGAGGACACGCCCGAAGTCTGCAAGGCTTCGGACGGCGTACTCTTTCGGCGCGGTCGGCGGAACGAAGTGGGACAGCGTGGAGCCCGCTCTGCGCCCCGAGCGTGCGATTTTGGGCCCGCAAAGCGACTTGGTCAGGCGCGAATCTGCGCCCCGTAAAGGTCGCGGACGCACCGATCGAGCATTCTCCTCTAAAAGCCTGAACTCGTGCGCGGCGTCGATCTCGTCATTGTACGCGAGTTGATCGGCGGCATCTACTTCGGTGAGAAATGCGAGTCCGAGCAGGTGGACGGCACAGAACGCGCGTGGGATATGGAGAACTACTCCGTCCTCTGAGGTGGAGCGCATCGCGCGTCTCGCGTTCGAGACGGCGCGTCTGCGGCGCGGCAAGGTCACGTCCGTGGACTAAGGCGAACGTACTCGCAACCTCACGCCTCTGGCGGCGTACGGGTGACGGCGCTCGCACCGGAGCACAGTGATGTGCGCTCGAGCATCTCTATGTGGGACAACTGTGCCATGCAGCTTGCCGTGCGACCGACACAGTTCGATGCTGATCGTGACGGGCAATCTCTTCGGCGACATCCTCCGATGAGGCGGCGGTGATCGGCGGCTCGATCGGGCTGATGCCGTCCGCGTCCATCGGCACGGGCACGAGCCTGTTTGAGCCGATTCACGGCAGTGCGCCCGACATCGCGGGCAAGGGCATCGCGAACCCGCTCGACAATCCTCCGGCGGGCGATGCTCCTGCGCTATGCCCTGCATGAGGAGGAGGCTGCTGCTGCGGTCGAGGCGGCAGGGATGCGGCGCTCGTGGATGGCAAGCGCACGGCAGACATCTACATCGATGGAAGCGGCTGCACGAAGGTCGGCACGACGGAGATGACCGACGCTGTGCTCGCCCATCTCTATGGGCGTCTTTGAGCGCGCCAACGAAAAATGCGGTACGAAGTCAAAACAGCTTCGTACCGCATTTTACGTTTCTGCATCTCTTTGTATATATCTCCACCGTACAAATAGTGCAAGCACAAGCAAATCGAACCCGCCGTTGGGAAGAGGTAGTGCATGCCGAGATACGTCGTAACGATGCCTGCCGAGGAGCGGCCCCTGTGAATCCTCCGACCTGCTGTGCGGCGAAGAGCATGCCAAATACACTTCCTTTGAGCTGCGCAGGTGTAGCGTATGTGCGATGACCGCATTCAGCGAGGGTTGATGCCTGCAAGGAAGAGTCCGACACCGAACTGCATCGCGGCGAAGGGGACAAGTGCGTCCGGAACTCCCTGCAGGGCGAGCATTGTGCCCGCAAGTGACATCGCAAGACACATGGCGGTGAAGTAGTTCCGCCGTGATCCAAAGATACCCCAAAGCGGTGCGGCAATCGCGCCTGCAATCCCACCGAGCGAGTAAAACACAATGCCCGCGACGAGGACGATATTGCCCATTTCACCGGCGAGATATTTGATGTAGGTCGTCAGCACAGGCATCAGGATGAATGTGACCATCTGTGCGAGTGTGCTCACAATCATCATCGTGCGCAGAATGGAGATGCGCCACAGATGCCACGGACTTTTCTCCTCTGCCGTAAGCGGTGCGCTGTCCTCGGGCATCGGCGGTCCTTGATGATGAAGGTGAACGCGAGGAAGTTGATGAAGAGCGCGAGCCTGCCGATGTAGAAGCTCGCGCGCATCCCAAATGCCTTCTGCGAGCACGCCGCCGAGCAGCGGCCTCACGACACCGCCCGCCGTCAGTGTACCCTCGCATGATGCCGAGGGAGAAACCGAGCTGCTCACGCGGGGCGTAGAGGCGTCATGATCGCAAGATCCATCGGCCAGAGTCCCGCTGCAAACTTGGAAGAGCCGCACGAGGACGAGCTGCTCAGGACTTGTGACAATGCCGCCGAGGAGGGTAGCTGATCGAGATAAGGCGAGACTTGCACGCATCGCCATGAGTCGCTTCCCCTTGCGGTCGGCAATGCGTCCCCAGATCGGCGCCATCACCGCCGAGACGAGGAATGTCACAGAGAATGCCACACCTGACCAGAGATTTACCATGCTGTCGTCGACACCCAACTCACTCGTCAGATACATCGGCAAGAACGGGAATGATCATTGTATAGCTGGCGGACATAAAGAGCACGTTGCATCGTGAGCAGAACGAGCACGACTTTCCAATTCATGCGCAGACTTCTTTCCAATAAGATATACGCTTATATTCTCATCACGTTTTTGAAAAGATAAGCGTAGGGACAAATTACCTAGATCGTTGATTTTTCTGAAAACTTTGTGATATGATATTTGAGAAATCACGAAATAATACGGTAGAAAAGCATGTCAAATCGACAGCGCCACAAAATACCGCTAACACCGTCTGCCGCGCGTCACTTACGGCAGATCGAAAGTAAGTGATTGCTCATGAAACACATCGTTGTAGATTTGGAGATGAACCCTGTCTCAAAGGAGCACAGAGAGATCCGCAGAAAACTCAATGGAGAGATCATCGAGATCGGCGCCGTCCGCCTGAATGAGAATTTTGAGCAGGAGGATGACTTCCAGCGCTACGTTTGCCCTGAGTATGGTGTGGTGAAGAAGCACATCACCGAACTGACGGGCATCACGCAGGAGAAGGTCGCGGGCCATCCTGCTATTCTCTGAGAGCTTTTCACTCCTTTTGTTACGTGGATTGGTGAATCCGAGACGAAGATCTATTTCGTGGAGTATGTCCGACATCAAGCAGCTGCGCGTGAATGCCGCCTCGAAACTGCCCGGACTTTGATGTCAGTGGCTGGATATGCGCTGGGTTGACCTGCAGCAGGCATTCGACGATCGCCTTGGTCTTCACAACAGTCTCGCGCTGAAGCATGCGCTCGGTGCGATGGGGCGGAGATTCGAGGGGAGTCAGCACCTGCGCTCGCCGATGCGATCAATACGAGTGCCGTGCTCACGCTTGTGCAGGATGACGCAAAATTCCGTGAGACCATGCGCCCCGTCCTCGAAAATCCTCGAACCCAGTGAAGGACTCTCGAACTCTATCGGCGACCTCTTCCCCTGATCTGGAAAAACTGAAGAATAATCTGTGATATGGAATGAACTGCCGTGCGCGAGCGTGCGGCTTTTTATTTGCGCAACAAAAACCGCCCTCATGGGCGGTTTCTGCAGATCAATTGGTGGAGATGAGGAGAATCGAACTCCCGTCCGAAGATAATACTACATGGATTTCTCCGAGCGCAGTCTGTGTTTTTGCTTTAGGTGCGGCGCCGCCCGCAGACAGGCTGTGACGCACCGATCACGATAGAGTTCCCGTGAGAGTTATCGTGCGGTTGCTCTCAGGTATCCCGCGTTTGACCCCTCGTTCCATCCGTGCGGGAGGCAGACGGAAAGGGGCTGGCTTAAAGCCGCCAGAGCGTAGTCTTCGTTTGCTTTTTATGTTTAATAAAAGTGTTCACCTTACTAACGGGTTGATGAACCCCCGGCTCGCTGTCCACATACTACCCATCCCTCAGTCGAGACCATTACATCCCTCGATAATGGAAGCATTGCGCTTGTGTCACATCATAGCAGAAGGCTCTGCTGCGCGTCAAATCGTGTTTTTCTTGCAAGTTCGAAAAATTTTTAGTATCATGTATGCGGGTATAATGTGTCAGTGTCCGAGGAGGATAACGTTGGTAAAGAGAGAGAACGCTGGCTTCACGTGTGGTCTACTGATGGAATCGGGCTTCACTCGGGGAAGCCGGTACATATGGAACTTGCTCCGCCGCACCGGGACGGGAATATTGTCTGCACGTTCAGATCTGCCTCCGAGGCACTGCCTGTGGCCGCAACAGCGGCGAATGTGACGGCGACGCTGCGTGCAACGACGATCGGTACGATGCGCTGAAGTTCTTTACGATCGAGCATCTGAGTGAGTGCTCGCATGTGCACGGCGTGGATAACCGCCTTCGTGCTTCTCGATGCGGAGGAGCCGCCCGTGGTGAGACGGCAGTGCACGCACGTTTTTCCGCTCATTGCGGAGGCGGACGGCGGAGCAGGATCGTAAGCGTCAAGTGACGGTGATCGATCGTATCTACCGCGCGGACGACGGCGAGTCACTTTATCAGCGGCATCGTCTCATGATGGACTGCGCGTCTCGTTCACCTCGATTGAACGATCATCCGCTGATCGGCGTACAGTATTACGATATTCAGAGGTCACGCCGGAGGCGTGCGAAAAGAGATTGCACCTCGCGCGGACGATTGCCTACTGAGAAGGAGGTCGCGGCGCTGCGGTGAGCATGGCCTCGGCCTTGGCGGCTCGCTCTGAGACGGTGATTGTCTACAACGATGAGGGTGGATGAACTCGCTCAACTTCCCGAATGAGCTGGTGCGTCAGCAAGATCCCTGATGTACTTGGGGATATTCGCCTGGCGGGATATGATTCGCGGTCACATCATCGCGGCTGCGTCGGGGCATGCGCGCTCAATACGGCGCTGGCGAAACAGATTGCAGAGGAGAGGAATAGCATGACTTTGGACATCAATGAGATTCAGCAGATTCTGCCGCATCGCCCGCCGATGCTGCTCGTGGATCGGATCACGGAGCTCGTTCCGTTCAAATCGGCGACGGGCATCAGGGCGTGTGACGATGAACGAGCCGTTCTTCCTCGACATTCTCCGGGACATCCAATCATGCCCGGTGTTCCTTCCTCTGAAGGGATGGCGCAGGTCGGCGGTGTCACGATGCTCTATCCAGAGGAGCACCGCGGCAAGATTGCTCTTTCGGCGGCATGGAGAAGCAAAGTCTAAGCGCCCCACATGCTCCGGCGATGTTGTCGTGACGAAGGCGGAGCTCGTACGTGTGCGCGGTGTATTCGGCGTACCCACGCAGAGATGCCTACGTTGAGGATGAACTTGTGTATCGGCGGACTTCAAATTCGCACCGAAAGAACGGTGATGAACTCTAAAAACTGATACATGCAGGAAAGCCGGACATAATCCACCGAGAAAGAGGATTATTCGGCGATAACGGCTGATTTTCCGAGGTGAAAGCACAGCGTTCCTGCCGGATGTTAATGAGAGCCGAAAAGTGTCATGCCCTGACAGAGATAGGGCTGAGGAGTCGAAATAGATGACAGGCAGCAGCAGGTTGCTCAGCATCCATGAGACGGCGGGATTGCACCGACAGCACGCATCGCGAAGAACGTGGAGATCGGCCCTACGCGGTCATCTCGGACCATGTCCAGATCGGTGAGGGACGAAGATCGGCCCGCACGTCGTGATCAAGGGTGGACGCAGATCGGCCGTGACCGCCTTATGTTCCAGGGGCGTCCATTGGCGAGGTGCCGCAGGATCTGAAAGTCAGCGGCGAGAAGAGCTATACGTTCATTGGCGACCGCACGACGATCCGCGAGTGTGCGACGGTACACCGTGCGACAGGTGAGGGGAAGAGACGCGCATCGGCGACGACTGTCTCCTCATGGCGTACACGCATATTGCGCACAACTGCATCCTCGGGCAATCGCATCATCAGCGAGCAATGCAGCGATGCTTGCGGGACACGCGACTGTCGAGGATGGCGATCGTGATCGGCGGCAGGCAGGCGTGCACCAGTTCGTGAAGATCGGACGCAATGCGATGATCGGCGGACGTCGAAGCTCGTGCAGGATGTCGTTCCGTTCACAATGGTGGACGGGCATCCCGCACGTGCGGTCGGGCTGAATAGTGTCGGCATCTCGCGTGCGGGCATTCCGCTTGACGTGCCGCCGTATCAAGCAGGCATACAAGATTCTCTATCGTTCGGGACTGAACCTCACGCAGGCAATAGCGCTCATTGAGCAGGAGGTGGACTCCTGATGAGATCGATCATCCTGCGCTTCCTCCGCAATGCGGAGCGTGGGATCTGCCGCGAACGTCACGAGGATGAGTGAGGGATCATAATGGAAAAAACTGGGACTGCTCTGCGGGTGTCGGACATCTCGCCTGCCGCGTGTCGCGTGCGGCGCGTGCGCAGGGTTTTGAGGTACACGTGATCGCGCTCTGCCGGACTGCGATCCTGATCTGAAGGAGGCCGCGTCGGTCTATCGTGAGATCAGCATCGGCTCGATTGCTTCTATTCTGGCGTATCTCCAGCAGGAGGGCATCACGAAGGTTACGATGATCGGCAAGGTGACGAAGGAACTGCTCTTCACGGGGCAGATTCAGCTCGATGAAATGCTGCGCGGAATGCTCATGCAGCTGCCGAACTCAGAATGACGATACGATCATGATGATGTTTGTCGGAGCGCTGATGAAGGTCGGCGTGACGCCGCTCGATCAGACGGCACTCATCCGTCCGCTGATGCCCGGAGTCAGGTGTTCTGACGAGCCGCCAGCCCACGGATGCGGAGCGCGCGGATATGGAGTATGGACCCAGATGGCGCGCGAGATCGGGCGCCTCGATGTGGGACAGACCGCTGTGGTGAAGAACCGTGCGGTGATGGCGCTCGAGGCGATCGAGGGACGGATGCGTGCATTCGGCGCGGCGGTCAGCTTTGCGGGCGGCGGCACCGGTTGTCGCAGGCGGCAAAACCGCAGCAGGATCTTCGCTTCGATGTGCCTGCGGTCGGACTTGATACGATCGAGTCGTTGGTCGCCGCAAAGGCATCGGCACTTGTCCTTGAGGCGGGCAGGACGCTCTTCATCGACAAAGAGCGTGCGATCGCGTCTCGCCGAGGCGAACGGGCATTACGATTGCTGCCATGTGAGGGAGTTCCCTTTTTGAAAAATTATGCTCGGCGGGGAGACCTCCGGGCGACCTCCACGGGGCGGCGCTCGCGCGTGAGCTGTGCGCGCTAGACCCCACCGTTTCGCTGATCGGATTTGGCGGAGCGGAGATGGAGGCGGCGGGGTGAAGCTCCGCCAAAACTATGTGGACTACAACGTCATGGGCATCTCGGCGGTACTGCTGAACCTGCGGCGTATCTTTGCCCTTCTCGATGACCCTTACGCGGCTCACTGGAGGAGGAGCGGCCGGACGGCTCGTCATCATCGACTATCCGGACTTTAATTGGCGGCTCGCGCGGGCGAAAGAGCGGGGAATCCCCGTTTTTCTTATATCCGCCCTCTGCGTGGGCGTGGCGCAAGGGACGCGCGAAGTCCTGCGCCGCACTTGCGGATGAGATTGTCGCGATCTTTCCGCACGAACTGCCGCCCTGCAGGAGGCGGGGGCGAACATCTCTCTCGTCGGGAAATCCGCTCATCGATACGGTGCATGCGGAGATGGACGCAGAGGAGGCGCGGCACCACTTTGGCATCGGCGCGGATGATGTGCCAATCCTCTCATGCCGGGCAGCCGGCGCGAGGAGATCGAGCGGCTGCTCCCACCATGCTTGGTGCAGCGAGATTCTCTCGGCACAGACCCCGCGCGCCGCTTCTTCCCGCCTCGTCGCGGGCGGCGGATGTCACGCAGCTCGAGAAAGCATCTTGCCGCCTCCTCCGTGCACGGGTTACGCTCACCCATGACGCACGCTATGCGCTGATGAGCATTGCGCGTGCAGCGATTGCGGCGTCTGGAACGGTCACCGCGGAGGCGGCTATGCGGGGCGCCCGCCGTCGTTCTCTACCGTATGTCTGCGCTCTCCTATCTCGTCGGGCGCCTGCTCGTCGAGTGCCGCGCTTCTCGCTGCCGAACATCCTGCTCAGGAGAGACTTTTTGAGACGGAGCTGCTGCAGGACGCGGCTGCAGCCTGACCGCATCGCGGAGGCGATGGAGCGGATCATCGTGACGGCACATGAGCGTGACTATGTGACGGATTGCCTTGGCGCGAGCCGTTGCCGAACTCGGCGAACCAATGCGCGCGCGCCGCGTAGCGGAGAAGATTTTCGCGCGCGCAAAAGCGTACATGGCTCACATTTCCACTAGGGAGAGCTATGAAGAATTATCGAGACTGCTTGCCTCATATGCGCCGCGTAAGTGAATAAACTGCGCTCGCGATCGTGTGCATCATCCCCGCTTCTGGAGCGAACCCTCTACGTCCCGTGGATCATAAGGATAAGGATCGACGACGTGCTTGCCGACAAGAACATGCGCTGCTGAACGCCATCTGCATCGGCATCGCTGTCATCTCTTCCTGCGCGGGATTTTTACTTTGGGCAGTCGTATCTCGTCTCACATCGGACAGAAGGTTATCATCGAGTGCGCGAGGTCATATTCCGCAAATTCCAGCGGATGCCGCTCGCGTACTGACGACCGTCACCAGACGGGCGAGATCATGAGCTATGTTACGAATGATGTCGCTGCGATTCAGGCTGCGCTTGTGGACAACCTCATTGACCTCGTGACGGAGGGCTGCATTCTCATTGGCTCCTCGTCCTCATGTTCTACCTGACTGGAAGCTTCTCTCTCCTGACACTTGTCGTTATTCCAATGGTTGGACAGGCGATGAAGATCTTCGGACGCAAGATCAAGAAGTCGAGCACGGTCATCCAGGAGCGCCTTGCCGAGATCACGCGCACTGCTGCAGGAAAGCTTTTCGGCAACGCGCGTTGTGAAGTCCTTCGTGCGGGAGGACTACGAGATCGACCGTTTCGTCGCACTCGAACCAGCGTAATTTCGATGCAGTGATGAAGAATGTTCAGCAGACGAGTATGCTCACGCCGACGGTTGAATTCCTCGCCGCGATTGCCGTCACCTTTATTGTCTGGTTTCGGCGGCTACGAGGTCGTCAACGGCGATATCACAGCAGGTGCGTTTGTTGCGTTCCTCACGTATGCCGTCAACCTGCAAATCCAGTCAAGCGTCTCGCGCATCTACGGCAACCTCCAAAAGGCAATGGCGGCGGTCGATCGTGCATGTTTCCATTGTCGATCTTGAGAGAAAGTATTACAGATCGTCCGGAACGCGAAAGCCGCTCCCCGCAGTCGAGGGGCATGTGCGCTGACAACGTGACATTCTCCCACAAGGAGGGGCGTCTGCGCTCGCGGGCATTACGCTTGAGGCGGCTCCGGGCGAGATGATCGCCTTTGTCGGACCTTCGCGTGCGGGCAAATCAACGATCGCCAATCTCATTCCGCGCTTCTACGAGGTGAGCAGCGGCGCGATCACGGTGGACGGACATGACATCCGATGATGACGCTCGCTTCCCTGCGCGATCAGATTGGACCGCCGCAGGAGACGATGCTGTTCTCGACAACGGTTCGCGTGAGAACATCTCGCTACGTGGTCGCCTCGATGCGACGGATGCAGAGATCGAGGAAGCGGCACGCGCGGCGAACGCACATAACTTCATTATGGAACTCGAGCACGGGTACGATACGAAGATCGGAGAGCGCGGCATCAGCATTTCCGGCGGCCAGCGGCAGCGTGTCGCCATTGCACGCGCGATTCTCAGGATCCGCGCATCCTCATCCTCGATGAGGCGACCCCTGCGCTCGATACGGAGAGCGAGAAGATCGTGCAAGCGGCGCTCGACAACTCTTATGGTTGGACGTACGAGTTTGTCATCGCACACCGCCTTTCGACGGTCTTTCAACGCTGACCGCATCTATGTGATTGACGGCGGACACTATCATGTGAGCAGGGACACACGAGCACTCGCTTGCGAAGGGCGGACTCTATCAGCATCTTTATGATATTCAGTTTCGGGAGAGTGATTATGAGATTCCTGTATAACTTAGCGGCAATCCTCATCGTCACCATCATCATACCGATCTTCTTGCTGCGCGCGACACGTGAGCGCGCGGTTTTGTTGAGCGCATCAAGCCAGAGCTTTCGGCTTCATCCGCCTGAGACCATCGACAAGGTGGCGGGGAAAATGCGATTTGGGTGCATGCGGCGTCCGTCGGTGAGATCGTGGCGACCAGTCCCGCTTGTCCGCGAGTTCCGTAAAAAGTTCCCCGACAGCCCCATCCTCGTCTCGGTCGTGACGACGGGCGGCTACGAGATGGCACATCCGCATCATCAGGATGCGGATGCGATCATCTACTTCCCGCTCGATGTTGTTTCTCGCCTCACGCGTTGTCGGACGCATTCGGCCGCGTGTGTTTCTGCCCGTGGAGACGGAGCTGTGGCTGAACTTTCTCAAGAAGGCAAAGCAGCTCGATGTCCCCGTCATGATGGTCAACGGTCGTATCAGCGACCGCAGCGTGAAGCAGTACAAATACCTGCTCGGCATGCTGCGCGAGATGATCGGAACGGTGAAATGTTTTTGCGATGCAGTCGAGCATCGACGCGGACTATATCATGCGTCCTCGGCGCGCCGCGCGAACTTGTCACGGTCACAGGCAACACGAAGTTCGATCAGGCGTATACGAGTGTCAGCCCTGAGGAACGGGCCGCGCTCATCAGCGAGCTCGGCCTGGAGGGGCGAGCCACATCATGATCGCGGGATCGACGCATCGCGGTGAGGAGGAACTCGTGCTTGCGGCATTTAGCCGCCGCTGCGCGCTATGACCCGAAGGTGCGCCTCATCATTGCGCCGCGCGAGGTGCTGCGTACTATCGAGTGGAGCATCTCTGCCGCAAAAGCAGGCTTTACCGTCAACACGCGCAAGAACCTGCAGAAGGGGGCGGAGGGCGGCGAGGACATCGTTATCCTCGATACGGTCGGTGAGCTTTAGGCGCGTTTTGACGGGACTTGGCGATGTTATCTACATCGGCGGCAGATCTTATCCGCACGGCGGCGCACAACATCCTCGAACCGGCGGCGCACGGCAAGGCGATCATCGTCGGCAATCAGATGTTCAACTTCAAAGCGACATCTCACGCACTCTTCCGCAACCGCAATGCTGTTGTGACGGTCACGAATGGAGAAGAGCTGGTGCGCGAGACCCTGCGTCTCTTTGGTAATGCGGAGGAACGTGCGCGACTCGAACACGAGACGCTTGCCATCATCATACGAGAACAAGGGCGCGTCTGCAAAGTCGGCACAGATCCTCGTCGATATGCTCGCAGCGTACGAGGCACGGCGTGCCCTTCGTGCGCAGGAGCGTATCAGCGCACATCGTGCGCGCAACGTGAAGGTCTGCAAATTTTCCAGACGTACTTTATCGATCTCGTCCATGACAAGGACGTGCGCGGTGTCTCACGCAGACTTATCGTGGGCATATTTTACGCATTCTCAGCTTATCTACGACACAGCTTGTCAACCTCAAAGTCTCACAATGTACCGCCTTGGCTGGGCGAAAAGGAGCAGCCGTCCCTGTTTCGTCATCAGTCTGGGCAATGTAACGGTTGGGGGTACGGGCAAGACACTCGACGGCGCAGCATCTCGCGCTGCGATTCACGCGATGGGCTCACCGCGTGGCGATTCTCAAACCGCGGCTACCGAGCGAAGTGGCGAGGGAGAAGTCGGCATCGTATCCGATGGGCGTACGCTCAAGATGGACGCGGAGACGGCAGGCGATGAGGCGTTCATGCTGGCAAAGCACCTTGCCGGACGTTCCCGTTCTGATCGGCCCGAAACGTGCTGTTACGGGGCGCTATGCGATCGAGCATTTCGGCGCGGAGGTGGCGATCCTCGACGATGGCTATCAGCACCTGGCAGCTTGCGCGTGACATGGACATCCCGCTCGTGGATGCGGTGAACGTATTCGGCAACGGCTATCTTCGCCGCGCGGCACGCTGCGTGAACCGCTGCTCGCACATCGACCGTGCGGATGTCCGCCTCATGACGAAGGTCGACCAGGCGGCACCAGGAGCGATTCAGCATATTTGCAGACGTTCCGCCAGCGTCAATCAGGACGGGCTCATCATTGAAAGCATCCATCAGCCGCGCCAGTTCGTGCGCCTCTCCGACTGGCAATGAGGACATCGCAGCGGGAGGCGTCCCGTTACGGAGATGGAGGGAAGAAGGTGCTCGCAGTCTCGGCGATCGGCAGACCCCGCTTCCTTCGAGCAGACGCTCGCCGATCTCGGCGTCGAGATGGTGGAGAGCATGCGCTACCCCGACCATCACGACTAGCGGTGAACGCGATATGCGGCAGAGGTGCTGTACCGTGCGAGAGACACTGGGCGTCGAGGCGATCATCATCACGGAGAAGGACGCGTCGGGGTACTGCAGATGCTGTGCGCGCAGTGGCGCATTCCACGTATGTCATCTCTGTCGAGGTGACGTTCCAGAAGGGCAGGAGGAGTTCTTCCGTACGCTCGAGGAACAGCTCGCGGCAAAACTGAGACCAGTATCCTAAATATGATTGAGGTGATCGCATGAAAGTTCTTATTATCCCGCGCTAGCAGCATCCACGCGCCTCGCCGGGCAAGCCCTGTGCGACATTGCGGAAAGCCCATGGTCGTGCGTGTCTACGGAGCGTGCCGTACGGCAAAACTCGTGCAGGATGTTGTCGTAGCGACGGACGATGAGCGCGTGCTACGCTGTCGGGAGCATGGCGGACGCGCTGTTATGACGCGTACGGATCATGCGGACGGAACAGATCGCCTCGCCGAGGTGGCTGAGAAAATGCAGGACTACGATCTCATCATCAACGTGCAGGGCGATGAGCCGCTTATCGACCCTGCTGGTGATTGATGCGCTCGTTGAGCCTTTCGCTTCAGATGAACGGCTGCCGATGGCGACGGCAAAGACCCTGCTCACGGACGAGGAGGAGATGGCGAACCCGGACAACGTCAAGGTCATCACCGACCGTCACCGGGCAATGCGCTCTACCTCACGCGCACGCATTCCATATACGCGCAATCCGGGGGCAAAGGTCTACAAGCATATTGGATTTATGCGTATCGTCGAGATTTTTGCTCGAGTTATACGCATGTCACAGACGCCGCTCGAGCTCCCGAGTCCCTCGAGCAGCTGCGCGCCATCGAGAACGGGCACCGATCCGCGTCATTGAGACGGATGCCGTCTTTATCGGAGTGGATACCGAGGAGAGACTTGCAGCGGTTAACGAAGTCTATCAAAGAGAAGGCATTCGATTGACCGATGTCAGCGAAAACTCTATAATAATGATTGTAAATCCCGTGTGCACTCCTGCATACGGATAGAACACTAACATGATTATTGAAAGGAGTCCCAAAGATGAACAAAGTGAAGCTGGCGAATTTTTGAGATCGGCGGCGGTGAACCGCTCGTACTCCCTCGCGGGACCCGTGCGTCCTCGAGGGATATGGGAGCACTCGCTCACGATCGGGCGTGGGCATCAGAGGAGATCACGGATCGCCCTTGGCATCCCCTATGTATTCAAGGCCTCTTTGACAAAGCGAACCGCATCCGCTTACCACAGCTTTCGCGGGCCGGGGATGAAGGAGGGCGTGAAAGATCCTGGGGAAGATCCGTAAGAACTCGGCGTCCGATCGTACGGACATTCATGAAAACCGCCCAGGCCGAGCCGTTGCAAAGGTTGCGGACATTCTTCAGATCCCCGCATTCTCTCGCGTCAGACGGATCTTCTGCACGCGGCGGCACAGACGGGCGCGATCATCAACGTGAAGAAGGGACAGTTCCTCGCGCCGAAACGACATGCGCAACGTGGTTGACAAGATCCACGAGAGCGGCAGTGAGCGTATCCTCCTCACGGAGCGCGGAGCGAGCTTTCGGCTACAACAACCTCGTCGTGGATATGCGCGCCCTTCCGATCATGCGCAGTTTCGGCTATCCCGTCATCTTCGACGGGACACACAGTGTTCAGCTCCGGAGGCGCAGGGACGAGCTCGCGGGCAGCGCGAGTATGTCGAGCACCTCGTTCGTGCTGCGGTTGGTGCGGGTGTCGATGGGCTCTTCCTCGAGGTGCATGACAATCCGCCTGAGGCGCTGTCGACGGCGCAAACATGGTCTATCTGACAAGCATGCTGAGGAGCTTCTGAGGATGCCCTCGCCATTTACGATGTGGTGCGGAAAAAGTTGAACTAGGAGAAATACATGGCACAGAGCACGATTCGGGAAAAAGCAATCGAGACAGTCGAACTCTGAGGCAAGCGGTCGCGCAGCTTGCGGAGCGCATCGACGATGATTTTGAGGCGGCAGTACGCGCCATTTCTGGACTGCAAGGCACGCATTGTTGTTACGGGGCATGGGCAAAGTCCGGTCACGTCGGGCGTGAGATCGCTGCGACGCTCGCGAGTACGGGGACGCCGGCCTTCTTTATGCACCCCGCAGAAGCGTTTCACGGCGACCTCGGCATGGTGACGGCGGACGACATCGTCATCGCCATCTCCAACAGCGGCGAGTCGAACGAGGTCGTAAATATCCTCTCGATCATTCATCGCATCGAGCGCGCGCATCATCGCGATGTGCGGCCGGTGCAAATCCCAGCTCGGGCGCAGTGCGGACTTACATTGACATCGGCGTCGAACGCGAGGCATGCCCCCTGGGGCTGGCGCCGACGAGCTCGACCACGGCGACGCTCGCGATGGGCGATGCGATTGCGATGGCGCTTATGTCGGCGCGCGACTTCAAAGAAGGAGGACTACGCCTCTCTTCCATCCGGGCGGTGCGCTCGACGCAAGCTGCTGCTGACCGTTGCAAACGTCGATGCATACGGGGATGAGAAACCCTGTCGTGTCCCTACCATACGACGGCAAAGGACGCGCTTTTCGTCATGACGGACAAGGGCTCGGCGCTGTTCTGTCGTCGATGCGGACGGCAAGTTTATCGGACCTGTCACGGACGGCATCATCCGTCGCGCACTCGCAAAGGATTAGCTACCTTTCTTGACAAAGGATGTGGAAAGCATCATGTTTTCCACGCCGCTCACGATCGCACCGGACAAGATGGCAGCGGCGGCGCCTCCGCCGTCATGGAGAAAGCATCAGCCGCGCCCTGTCACTGTCCTGCCCGTCGTCGATGCATGCAGGGCGTTCCGTCGGCATTGTCCATCTCACCGATCTGCTCGACAGGGGAGTCGTCTGATGCCGATACGGGAGGGCGCGATTGAGCGCGCGAAAAATCAAATGCGTCATCCTCGATGTGGATGGGGTACTCACGGACGGAGGCAGTCTATGTTGCGCCCGACGGGCAGTGAACTCTAGCCCTTCTTTGTGCGAGATGGGCTTGCGATCCACGCTCGCACGTCAAGAGTAGACTCTCGACGCCATCATCACAGGGCGTTCGTCCATCCATTGTTGCAGCATCGTGCAGAGAGCTGCATATCGATCTTGTCTATCAGGGGAAAACTCGATAAGCAAATGCTGTCTGCGTGACATCAAGGAAAAAGAGCGGACTTCGGGATGAGGAGATCGCTTATATCGGTGACGACATTGTCGATCTCCCGTCATGCGCATGGTCGGACTCGCTCGCGCCGTGAGGCGATGCCGTGACCGAGGTGCAGGAGATCGCGCAAATCATCGCAGGACGAACGCGGGAGGCCGCGGATGCCGTGCGCGAAATCTACGAGATCATCCCTCAAGACACAAGGAGTGGTGGGACGAGGTCCTCACGGCACTTTCAGACAGATGCCGACAGGTTGCGCAGTAGCAAGGCAACAAAAGAGGAGGTGCGGCAGTGCTCATCACAGCCTCATGTTTTCAGCTGGTTGCGTGCCGTACGCCGCGTCGCTCTCGCTCGGTGCAGGATGGCTGCTCGGCAGCTTCTACCATCTGCTGATTCCGAAGATGCGAAAGCCGCGCTGTCGAGCATATGATGCCCGCCCTCGGTATCGCTGAGGCAGAGGCAAAGAAGCTCGTGCGTGCCTCTTCATCAATATGGCACGCAATGTCCCTCGACATCCTTGCCATGCTGATGCTGAACGAGAAGAACCTCAGCGAGTACATCGAGATCGACCATCTCGAGCGGATGCAGGAGGCCCTTTGCCGAGGGGACATGGTGTCGTCGTCCTCACGGGCATGATCGGCTGTTGGGAGTGGCTGTTTCAGCGGCGTTCACGCTGAACGGGATCCCCGTCAGCGCGATTGCAGCCACAGCCAAACATCGAGTATACGCGCGTACTCGACGATCTGCGTAGCAACCATCCACGTCGAGATCTTCTCGCGTGGACGAGCGAGTTGATCGCAGCAGCGCGGGCGCTGGAAACGCGACGCTGCTCGGCTTTTTGCCGGACCAGGACGGCTGGTCCCCGGCGGGGCATTCTATCGAGTTCCTTTGGACGCACGGCATCGACACCGCCTGGGCCTGCCGTCTTCGCGCAAGTTTAAGTCTCCCGTTGTCCCTGCATTTATCCCTAGCGCCAGTCAAACGGCAAGCACAAGGTCCTCGTCGGCGAGATCATGCGCTGTCCGGATACGGGGGATACAGCGACCGCGATCTGCACGAGTTCACCGTGCAGATGACCGCGATCGTCGAGAAGATCATTCGCGAGAATCCGACCCAGTGGATCTGGTTTCGAAGCGCTGGAATACGGCGCCCGAGCAGCAGAAGACGGGCAAGCACCATGTATCGGCAGCACACGAAGGAGGGGGATTGATGGCGCGGCGCAAAGCGGATCTATGGCGGCGGGGCCGTCCTTCACGTGGCTGTATCATCTGGGCGATTGCGACCTGCCTGAGATCCCGACACAAACGGATGAGCCGAGCGGTCCAGCGCATCATGTCCTATGCGGACAATACGCTCAGCGAGGAGCGCGACGGGACGCACGATCTGGAAGATGACGGCGGAAAAGGTGACGTCGATATTGATACGAACAACACGAGCATGGTGAAGATCGACGACATTCCACACGGAGGATGGGCGCACCTTACGCCGAAAGGCGGATGAGGGGACGTATGGACAGCAAGACCCGCGCATGTCGTGCTCTCAGGGGCGATTGAGGCGACAACGAGCGACGGCGCGCATCTGCGTGCAAAAGAGGTCAAATGGACGGCGGCAGACGGCAGCTGAGCGCCGAGGGCGATGCCGGACTCGTGCGCGATGACATCCGCGCGACCGGGTGACCGCATCTGTGAGCACGGATCACTTTCAGCAGGTCAGCGTGATTGGAAATCAGCATATAGAAAAGGGTGGGGAGGAAATGACGAAGAAGAAACTCTATCGGGGCATGCTTTGCACTGCTTGCCGCAGGAGCGGTCTGCACGGCATGCCGCCGCGCCGCAGCGAGCGCAGGAGCCGACCACGTCACGGCGGACAACCTCACCTCATGACACGCGCACGGGACTTATCACAGCGGAGACAAAACGTCCGCATGGAGCAGGGGCCGGTTGGACTCGAAGGGCACGCGCAACTTACAAACACGAAACATCGAGGATGGACGATCGAGGAGGCGTCCGCGCCGTGCGCGACGATATGCACTCTCCTGTGAGCGCCTTCGGCATCGACAGGAACACTGGCAGGCATTCGGCAGCATCCATATGGTCGAAGGCAGGGGCGTGCATTTCACGGGAGCACAGGTGGACTAATACCCCGCGCAGAAGCGATGCATCATCGCGCGCAGCGGCGGGCACGATTACGAGCGCCGATGGGCACGCTCAGCGCAGACAGGCCCTGAGGGATGGATGAAGGACAATCACTCAGTCGGAATGGGAATGCCCGCGTCGTCAGTCCGCCGCGTGACATCGAGGGGGCGGCGACCGCATGGAGTATTTCGGCGGCGTGAACGCTCTCATGTGAGCTTGACGGCAGCGGGTATCTCAGGGAAACAATATGGCACGCAGCAACCACACTGACCGTCTCACCTGCGGATGACGGCACGTGCCGTGACCCGCTGAGGGGCACTCTTCGCATCTCGAATCCCGCAACCTCGTAAAGAAAATTTGGCAGCTGCACTGTCGTTGACCGTATCTCCGTCCGTGATCGACAAGGGCGAGATCGTTGGGCTCTCTGGGGCCCGAACTGGTGCGGGCAAGACGACCACGTTCTACATGATCGTCGGTCTGGAGAAAGCCAACGCACGGCGATGTCTCATCTCTCCGACATCTGCATCACGGATTACCCCATGTATCGGCGCGCGGAGCTGCATCAGCTATCACGCAGGAGCCGTCCATCTTCCGCAAGCTCACCGTCACGGAGAAACATCGCCGCACTCTTGAGACGACGAAAGCTCTCGAAGGCGGAGCAGAAGCACAAGCTCGACGGGCTGCCTCGAGGAGTTTCCACATCGGACATGTCCGCGACCGGCGCGGCACGGAGCTTCGGGAGGCGAGCGCCGCCGCGTCGGAGATCGCGCGATGCCCTTGCGCGTCGAGCCGCAGTTCATCCCTGCTTGATGAGCCGTTCGCGGCGTTGACCCAGCTCGCTGTCGCAGACATCCAGGAGATCATCGAGTACCTACGCCAGCGCGGCATGGGCATCTCATCACCGACCACAACGTCCGCGAGACACCTCCACATCGTCGATCGCGCTCACCTCCCTCAGCGAGGGCAACCCTCCTTGAAGGGCGAGCAGCAAAGACCATTGCCGAGAGTCCGTTGCGCGGAAATTTATCTCGGAGAGAAATTTCAGCTCAGGGTAATCGAAAAGCCGACCTGCATGTGCGGCGGCTTTTTGCGTGCTCAGCCTGATGAATGAGCATACAGTTTTTGTTGAGAATTTTGGATAGTTCTTTGTGTTTTTCGGATATACAAACAGAGAATATGGTAAAATGCACTAACAGAATCTTTTCACAACTCTATAAGGAGGAAGATCGCGCAATGGATTGAGAAAGCTGCTGCTCCGTCGGCCGCTGGGTAGTCGAGTGCTCCGCTGCTCGGCGGCTGCGGCGGAGCGGACAAGAACAGCGGGCGGAGAGGAGGAAAAGGGTACTCACCGTCTATACGGCCCGCAGCGAGAGCCTCAAACAACCCTGTGATCCCGAACTTCGAGAAGGATACGGGCATCAAGGTCAATGTCATCGTTGCGGGGTACGGGACGCTGTCTCAAGCGTGTCGCATCCGAGAAGGGAAATCCGCAGGGGCGATATCCTCTGGGCATCCGATCTGATGACGCTTGAGTCGCAGAAGGATCTTTCATGGAGTACGTCTCGCCCGAGGATGCGAAACATGATGGAGGAGTTCGCAACAAGACGGCTACTTTCTCCCTGCATTTGCCGATCCGACGGTCATGATTGTCAACTCAAATCTTTGCGTGGCGATATGAAGATCGAGAGCTTTCCAGATCTGCTGAATCCTGCGCTCAAGGGAAAAATTGCATTTGGTGATCCGCGGCATCCAACTCCGCACTGCAGTCGCTCGTCGCGATGCTCTCACGCCAATGGCACGAACGGCGATCCCGATGTCCGATGAGCGCGGGCGTACGTAGATCGATCATCGCGAACCTTGATGGCAAGATTCTCAACAGCTCGGGCGGCGTACAAGGGGCAGCCGATGGTGAGTACACGGTTGGACTGACGTGGGAAGATCCTGCAGCGACGTATGTCAAGAACGGTGCGCCGGTCAGTGGTCTTCCCTGAAGGAAGGTGCGATTTTCCCGCGGTGAATCGGTGCAGATCATCAAGGGGCTGCCAGCATCCCGGAGAATGCGAAGAAGTTCGTCGACTATATGCTCTCGCAGAAAATCCAGGAAGCCGCCGGCAAGGAGCTCACGGTGCGTCCGCCCTGCGCAAAGGATGTCCTGCTCGCGTCCCTACATGACACCGATGAAGGACATTGCGCTTTTCCCGAAACCATGACGAGGGCATGGGTGGCACAGCACAAGGGCGAGATCGTTGCGATGTGAATAAGCATCTCGAAAACTTCAAACAGTAAGTATCAGATACAGGCGATCTGCAGAGAGCAGAACCGTTGAGCCGCGAGGTACCTGACGGTCTCTTTCTTTATCGCCGAGGGGAAAAACGATGAGTGTTTCGATTCACATTGACAAGGTTGTCAAGAAGTACGGCGACCACACCGTCATCGATGGCCTGTCGCTGGAGGTACATCCAGGCGAGTTCTTTACACTGCTTGGAGCCCGTCCGGCTGCGGTAAGACGACGCTGCTGCGCAGGATCATCGGGCTTTCACTCCATCGAGGGCGGCGAGATCCGCGTTGCGATCACCGCATCAACGATGTGCCGCCCAACAGACGCAACATGGGGATGGTGTTCCAGAATTATGCCATCTTTTCCGCATATGTCAGTGCGGGACAATGTAGCCTTTTGGTCTGAAGATGCGCGGTCCGCGCGGAGGAGATCGACCGGAGGGTGGATGAGATCCCGCATGTTGTGAGATTGATGCGCTACGCGACCGTATGCCGACGGCGCTATCGGCGGACAGCAGCGCGGTGGCACTCGCACGCGCTATTGTCATCGCGCCGGAGGTGCTGCTCGTGGATGAGCTGCTCGAACCTCGACGCGAAGCTGCGCGTCGAGATGCGCAACGCCATCAGCAGATCCAGCGGCAGATCGACATCACAACCGTCTACGTCACGCACGACCAGGAGGAGGCGCTTGCCGTCTCGGACCGCATCGCTGTCATGGAGGGCGGCGTCGTACGCCAGATCGGCAGTCCGCAGACCATCTACCGCCGTCCCCGCAGATGTCTTTCGTCTCAACGTTCATCGGGCTTATCGAATCTCTTTTTGCCGGTACGGTGCGCGAAACGGAGGGCGAGCGAAGGCGGTGGAGCTCCCAACGGCTACCGTGTCGATGAGCAAATCTAGCGGCAGAGGCCTTTCGACGGCAGCCTGTGACGGTCTCCGTCCGTCCAGAGGAGTTCATCATTGACGAGGGCGGAGGGAGGTATCTCCGCCGTTGTGACGAGCAGCGTGTTTCCTCGGTCTCACGACGCACTATTTCATCGAGACGGCACAGTGAGCGCGATGGTCTGAAGCGATCCGCGACCAGGCATCGGACCGATCTCCCAGCAGACGGGACACGCGTCAGACTGCGCGTCAAGGCGGAGCGCATCAATGTCTTCCGCGCCGAGGAGCAGACGACACTGATCGACGGTGATGCGTATGAAAATACGCATGACAGAAAGACGCTCTCCATCTGGTCGGTGCTCAGCGTCCTCATCCTCGCGGCCTTCCTCATCTTTCGTCCTCTATCCGCTCGTACTCGTCCTCTGCAAGAGCGTGGTCGATCCGCTTCTCGGGTGCACTGACACTTTGACTATTTCTACCCGTTTCTTTACGAAGCAGTTCTACTGGCAGACGATGGTCAACAGCCTGCAGGTTACGGTCTGTGCGACTCATCCTCGCGTCGCTTCTCGGAGTTACCGATGGCGTACCTCATGCGCAGTGTAAGATCCGCGGGCAGCAGCTTCCTCAACATTCTCATCGTCATATCTTACCTCTCGCCGCCCGTTCATCGGTGCGTATGCGTGGATTCAGCTGCTTGGCCGCAGCGGCGTCGTCACGCAGTTCATAAACGACCTGTTTGGGCATCGCGTTTGACGGGTGTATGCGGATTTGCGGGCATCATGCTCGTCTTTTACCCCTGCAGTCGTTTCCGCTCTGTCTATATCTATGTGTCGGGCGCGCTGAAAAACTATGGACAACTCGCTGACGAGGCGGCAGAAAGCCCTCGGGCTGCGGACGGTTTGACCGCATCCGCCGCATTATCGTTCCGCTTGTCGTGCCGACGCTGCTGGCCAGCTGCACTGCTCGTCTTCATGCGTGTCTTTGCGGACTTTCGGCACGCGATGCTCATCGGCGAGGGGTTCAAGACGATGCCGGTCCTCGTCTACACGCAGTTCATGGGCGAGGTTGGCGGTGACGACGGTTTTTGCCGCTGCGATCTGCGTCATCATGATCGGGTCTGACGCTCGCGATGTTCTTCGCGCAGCGTATCCTCGCACGGAGCAGCACCTACGCCATGACTGCGCTGAAAGCCGATGGTCGCCGAGCGGGCGCAGGGCCTGCGAAACCTCATCGCGCACGGCTGCGGTCTACTTCGTCACGGGGACTTGCGCATCCCTGCCGCAGCTCGTCGTTATCTACACCTCGTTCCTCGCGAGCAACGGCGGGCAGGTCTTCACCGGGCGGTTTTGCGCTGCAGAGCTATGAGGCGACTCTTTCGCCAAAGGACAACGACGCCATCCTAAACACGTATCTGCTCGGTGCGCTCAGCATCGCGCTCGTCGTCGTGATCGGCGTGCTCGTCGCATATCTCAGCGTGCGCAAGCGCAGTGCCGTCAACAGCGCGCTCTGACACGGTGACGATGTTCCCGTTTATCATACCCGGGCTCGGTGCTTGGCATCGCCTTCCTCTTTGCGTTCAACAGCCCGCCGATTCTCATCAGCGGCACAATGCTCATCATGATCATCGCATCAGTGTGCGGCGCATGCCGTATACGGTGCGCTCGAGCGCGGCGGCGCTCGGACAGATCAGCCCAAGCATCGAGGAGGCGGCGATCTCGCTCGGTGCGTCCGAGACGACGACCTTTGCACGCGTCACCGTCGCCGATGATGCTGCCTGGGCGTCTGCGCGGGCGCGATCGCGAGCTGCGTGACGATCATCAGCGAGCTCAGCTCCTCCATCATTCTCTATACGAATGCGAAACCAGACGCTCGACGGTCTCCATCTACACGGAGGTCATATCGCGGCAACTACGGTAATGCTCCGCCTATGCCACCATCCTCACGGTCACGTCGATTCTTTCGCTTCTCCTCTTCTACAAGGTGACAGACGACGCGACATCAGCATATAGATCATTGAAATGACGGGGACGTTGCACTGGCGCGTCCCCGTTTTATAATGGTGTGAGGAGGAAAGGAGGTGGCTGCATGGCAAAGTCCATCCAGTTTCGTGCGTACATCCGCCAACTTTTTGCATGCGCTTCATCCTTGGGCTTTATCCTCCTCATGCTGCTGCTCTTCGTTGTGTTTTGGGTTTGTCTACTACGAGATCTATATCGTCGCGTGATACGAGCTGTGCCAATACGGCACTCGGTGCCGTGTTTGAGCAGGAGTGGCAGCGGTACGATACAGGCGTTCACGACCATGCCCACTCCGATGTCGTGCGGGCGGCGATACAGGGGAGCGCCTTGCAGAGGCTACACAGACTTTTTATGCGTTTTCCTTTGCTGGCCCGCTGCATGCTAGACTTTGCCCTGCTTCGACTGAGACGGGCAGGGTAGATCGCCCTCAGAACCTCTATGCGGGTGAATCGTGAGCTGTTCGAGATGCATGAGGGGTGCGAGTGATCTCGCTCGTCTGCGTCTCCCGGAAGAGACAGTCAGCAGTGTTTTGCCGCTGCCGCTCTCCCTATGATCAGGCCTCATCCTATGCGTTCTCAGCGATTGTGCCGGATGGATCCGGCGGTGTGGACGGGACTATCTCATCTTCACCATCAAGACGGAGGGGCTGCGCCTCTCGCGGCACAGGGAGGCGTAGACCAGGTTGTCGTCACGGATGGATTTGACATAGTGATTTTTTCGACCAACCGCCTGCTCGAGGATGCTCTCGGAAAATCTGGTGCAGGTACAGGGCGCGGAGTTCATCCGTGTGAACGGGCGCTCCTACTACGCTGTTGCATCATCCCTATGCAGATGCGCGTGTTCGTGTCGTCACCATGACATCAATCGTGCGTCAGCAGCAGCTCATCGAGACGGGGGCTGTCTTTCTGCGGCGTCATTGTGCTTCTCCTGCTGGCCATGCCGCTCTCACGCACAAGCGTGACAGAGCGCAGCCTGCGGTCCATCGACGAGCCTCCTCCATGCAGTGCGTGAGTGTCGTGGGGGCAACATCACACAGCAGGAGCTGCCGCGCAGTTTCCTTTTGAGTTTGAGACGCTTTATGAGGACTTCAACACGATGCTCAGGGAGATCCGACGTCTCCTCGCAACGAATGCCGAGCTTGCTGAGCGGAAGCGGCTCATGGAGGTAGCGACAGCTCAGAGGGCAGTTTAACCCGCACTTTTGCCTTCAATGTCATGGAGGCTCTCCGCTACGAGATCCTCATTGACCCGCAGCGTGCTTCGGAGATGGTCGTTGCCTTTGCAAACCTGATGCGCTACAGCATCCGTGCGGATGGGACATCGGTCGAACCTCGGCGTCGATATCCGCTATGTCCAGGATTATCTCATGCTGCAGAAGATGCGCTATGGTGACCGCCTGGACTACACGATTGAGATTGCTCGGAACTGCTCACATGCCGCGTGCCAAAGCTGCTTGTGCAGCCCATTGTCGAGAACAGCATTGTGCATGGATTGAGCGCATCCGCAGCCCGCATCTGCGCATCGAAGGACAGTGCGGACGGAGGGCTGCGTCTATCGGTGGAGGATGACGGCCCCGGAATGACGGGATGCAAAGTATGCGAGATTTTGGCGCTGCTCGCGGCAGAGTCGGCTGAGCCGGAGCACATCGGCCTCTACAATGTCCATCGTGCACTGCGGCTGCTTCTACTGGCGAGGGCATACGGTGTTGAAATCGTCCGCCGTACGCAGTGGGGATCACGGTTATCCCTAGACCCTGCCGCTCATATGGGGAGGGAGAAGATGTAGAGTTCTTTTGGTTGAGGATGAGGACATCATTCGCCGCGGACTCCTCTTCGCCGTGGATTGGCTGCGCTCCGACTGCGTCGTTGTCGGTGAGGCTGTGGATGGGGCAGATGGCCTGCAAAGATTGCGGAGCTGACGCCGGATATCGTCATTACCGATGTGAAGATGCCCTATCTCGATGGCCTTGAGATGCTCTGAGCAAAGCAGAGGCAGTGGAGTATGAGGCAATCATTCTTCCGGCTACGATGAGTTCAGCTATGCGAAAAAAGGCCATCTCACTCGATGTCGCCGAATACCTGCTCAAGCCCGTCGATTTCGAGGCGCTCTGCGAGACACTGGAGCGCGCGAAGGAACGGCTGCGTCAGAGAGCAGATCTGAAGAGGCTGACACAGACGAGATCGGAGGGGTTGCCGAGAGACTCCTGTATCCAGAGACGGCACGCGTTGGCAAATACACAGGGAAACTTCTGCGACGGATCTCGCTCACACTATGCGGAAAAAGTTGTCCCTGCGCGACCTCGGTGATGAATATGGCGTCTCTGAGGCCTATCTGCACAAGTGTTTCAAACAGGATACGAACTATACGTTCAACGACTTCCCTCAACCGCTACCGTATCATGCGGGCAGTTGAGCTGCTCAAAGCAGGGAGAAGAAAGGTCTATGAGGTCGGTGCCTGCGTTGGATTTCAGGACTATAAGTATTTTACACTCGTGTTCAAGAAATACGTTGGCTGCGCACCTGGAAAATTTCGTGCACAGCAGTACGAGGGGCTGGGGCCGATGAGACGTGAACTGCACGCTGTGCAATAGAAAAAGCCGACAGTGACGTCGGCATTTTTGTGGCTATGCGATGTAGCGTCGATACGCATCGATGAGGAAGAGTGCTGCTGCCATGCCGATGGTGACAAAGCTGCCGCGTGACGAGCATCATCTGGAACTCGGAGAGACGATTTGCTCCATGCCGGCGCGTATAGGTAAGGATGAGGGAGAGCGTCAGCAGAATGTACATCGACAGCATAACCGCATCGAAGGCCTCCCACGACGCGCCGATGACCATGATCGAAGCATAATGAGGGGAGATCAGAATATAGTCCTTTCCTGGCGGGGTGTTTCTGCCGGCTTTTTCCACAGAGGTCGTTTTCTGCTGTATCTTCTTCAATATTCTTGCCATAGTTGTCCGTCCTTTTGTTTATTTGTTGTAAATACATTGCCAGTATATCATAGAAAAACTTTGTCGCCACATAGTTTTTCTGAGAGACAGTGCTATAATCAAAGAAGAGTCTAAGGGAAGCTCTCACTTTGGGAGCAGCAGACCCTTTTATGGAAGCGCGGACAATTTAATGGAAAGCAAAATCATCGCTCTTTATGATTTTTGGGGACTGAGAAATGTCGGTAGCAAAGAAAAATCGTTCTAAGCATCGGATTCCTGGTGGTCATGTTTGCCGCCTATGGATTCTACTCGAATCACTCGAGTGGTGTGCTCAACCAGAACACGGTCAGCGTATTCAGCTGGGCCCATGTTATCAACGTGGGCGGGCAGGTGCAGTCACTCTCGGCGGAGGGGCGCGAGTTCGAACTCATGCGCATCACAGCGCCGAATGAGGAGGAGCGTCAGCGTGCGGCAGGCCTTCTCTCGCAGCTCACGCCGAAGCTGAACAAGGCGTACGCGATGAGTATGAAAAGGCGATTCAGGAGGTTCCGTTCGAGAACGAGGCTGATCGTACGCAGAAACTTGCGCGCCTCGAAAAAACTCAAGCAGGAGCGCAAAATTATGCAGAGGTGCGTCAGCGCGCGACGGATCTCATCAATGCGGGAGATCAGGAGGGTGCGGTAAACCCTCGCGTTCAACGAGCAGTCCGATGTTTACAAGCGCATGACGGACATTCTCGAGGAGGACAAGGCCGACAGCGTCCGCCTCGCGCGTGCGGAGATGGCGCACAGCGAGGACATTTTCTCGGGGCGTTCAGATGATCACCATTATCTCTCTGGTTGTGGTGGTCATCCTGTCGATCATCACGCTTTGTTCTGCTGCTCAAAAGCATCAAAGAAACTCTGTGGATACGATTCTTGAGGGAGCGCGTCATATCGCTGGAGGCGATCTGCGCTCGAAAGATCATGCTGGACGGTGATGATGAGTTTGCGCACATTGCCCATCAGTTCAACACGATGGTCGAGAGCATGCAGCAGATGATCCGCAAGATCAAGACGACGGCCTCGGATGTGGCGGGTCCTCCGAGGAGCTGACGGCGAACGCGAACCAGTCGGCACAGGTCACACAGAACGTCGCACAGTCCATCACTCGAGGTTGCAGAGGCTGCGGAGAAGCAGCTGCAGATCATTGATACAAGCCGCATGACCGTGCAGGAGTTCCAGCGTGGTCTCGAGGAGGCAATCACAAATCAGCGGCGTGCGCGCGAGCAGACGCAGGCAACGGCGGAGAAGCGGCGGAGGGCAATGCCTTCGTGCAGACGACCGTTGAGCAGATGAACTCGATTGCGCTCACCGTTCAGCAGACGGGTGAGATTGTCAGCAAGCTCTGGTGAGCGCTCGAAAGGAGATCGGCAACATCGTCGAGATCATCTCGAGCATCTCCGGACAGACGAACCTTCTCGCTCTCAACGCGGCTATTGAGGCAGCGCGTGCAGGTGAGCACGGGCGCGGGTTTGCTGTTGTTGCCGAGGAGGTCAGAAAGCTCGCCGAGGAGTCACAGAATGCCTCCCAGCAGATCGCTGAGCTCATCCGCAGCATCCAGGAGGAGACGAACCGTGCAGTTGCCTCGATGGAGGATGGGCGCCGCGAGGCAGAGAAGGGCAAGGAGAACGTCGCTGCAACAGGGGAGACTTTCTCGACGATTCTAGGGATGGTGGAGGATGTCAAAACGGCATCACTCGCTGTCAGCAAAGCGTGTCCTCGAGCTGCGTGAGAATATGAACTCGATCATCGAGGGCATGGGGGCAGTTGACAGTTCGGCCAAAGGGGATCGGCAGCGAGTCGCAGAACGTGTCTGCGGCCACCGAGGAACAGGCCGCCGGGCATGGAGGAGATCGCTTCTCGAGCCGCAGCCTCGCCGACATGGCGACGGATCTGCAGACGGAGACGGACAAGTTTAAGGTATAAATATAGTGGAGGGGCATGCATCGGTGCCCTTTTTGATGCTGAAAATTATCCCTTGACAGAAACGCAACCTCTTGTTACAAATACTTTTTGTTGATTGACAGAGATGTCAGTGACGGATGCGAAGTAGCTCAGTGGTAGAGCACCACCTTGCCAAGGTGGGGGTCGCGAGTTCGAGCCTCGTTTTCCGCTCCATTTTCGCGGAAGTAGCTCAGTGGTAGAGCACCACCTTGCTAAGGTGGGGGTCGCGAGTTCGAGCCCGTTTTCCGCTCCATCGTTATCTGACCTGCGCACTGCGCAGGTTTTTGAAATGAGAGCAATGCTCTCTGCTTTGTTTGGGGCCCATAGCTCAGTTGGTTAGAGCAACCGGCTCATAACCGGTCGGTCCTGGTTCAAGTCCGCGGGCCCACCAATCGATATGAGAGCATCACGTTGTGTGATGCTTTTTTTCTTTGTGGGGGTGAGCGGATGACGGAAACAGTTTTTGTCGAACGCATACGCAGCGCAGGTGCGCGTGTTTTTCGCGTGGGCGGTGCGTGCGGGATCACTTTCGCGGCGTAGATGCAAAGGATGTTGACTACGTTCTGACCGGTATCACAGAGAGCTCCTTTCGCACGTGCTTTCCCCAGGCGGAGAAGATTGGCAAATCATTCCCCGTCTATCGCGTGCGTGTCGACGGCGTCCGGCGCGAGGTGCCTTTTGCGCAGGGAGCGAAAGACGGGGAGCGGATATCGTGGGCTTTGAGGTGATATCCGATCCGTCTGTGACGATCGAGGAAGATCTCTATCGGCGCGATACGACGATGAACGCGATGGCGATGGAACTGCCGAGGGCGAGAACTGCTGGACCCCTATGGCGGGACAGTGCAGATATTTGCGTGAGGATCATTCGCGCGGTCTCGCACCACTTCACCGAGGATCCTGTACGTGTGCTGCGGTGCCGCGCGGCAGGCGGCGGAGTTCGGCTATGTGGTGGAGGAGGGACGCTCCTATATGCGTGCGCTGCAGGCACTCCTGGGAGCCGATGGAGCGCCCTCGATGGGAGAACTGCGGCGGGTCTTGCTGCCCGCACGCCCATCGATTTTCTTCCGTGTACTGCGCGCAGCAGACCTGCTTGCTGTGACATTTCCTGAGATCGCTGCGCTTGAGGGCAGACGCAGCCAACGGACTTTCCATCCGAGGGCGACGCCCTTCGCGCACACGCTCGCAATGCTCGACGCATGTCGCACGAGACAGCGGATATCAAAAACACGCTTTGCGGCACTCGTGCATGACCTTGCAAGGGACTGACGCCGCAGGAGATGCTGCCGCATCACTACGGGTCATGAAAAGACGGGGACTTGATGCGCTTGCTGCATGGAATCGCACGCATCCCGCTGCCGCACGACTGGCGCAAAGCAGCCCCTTTGTCATTCGTCAGCATATGCGTGCGCCACGGCTCACACATCTTGGCAAGATTGCAGATCTTCTGCTCGGCATTGGTGCCTCGGGACTCACCATTGAGGAGTTCAACATCATCATCCGCGCCGACCACGGATGCCTGCCAGACTATCTCGCACGCGGTGCGGCGGCATTTGAGGCGATGCATGCGATCACGGGCCGCAGCGCCCGCGAGCAGCTCAGGGGTGAGGCGATCGGTCAATGGCTGCGCGAGGAGCGTATTCGTGCGCTGAAAAATTCTTGTTGGAGAAGTAATTGGCGTGGTATAATACTTCGAGTGGAGTAAGAAAAGGAGGCAGAATTGATGGACAAGATCATCCTGCCCTATCGAGGAAAAATGCCCGAGATTGATCCAACGGCATTCATTGCACCGACGCTGCGGTGATCGCGATGTGAAAATCGGTGCCGGATCGAGCGTCTGGTTTGCGTGCGGTGGTACGCGGCGACTTTTCAGCCGGTGACGATTGGGCAGAATACGAATATCCAGGAGAATGCGACGATCCACGTCATGCGTGATGTGCCCGTTCAAATCGGGGATAACGTGCTGATCGGACACAATGCCGTTGTCCATTGCAGCCGTATTGGCAACAATACGCTTGTCGGCATGGGCTCTATCATGATGGGCTACTCCGAGATTGGTGAGAATGTCGTCATTGGAGCAGGGCACCTTCTTCCGCAGCATAAGAAGATTCCATCGAATTCGCTTGTGTTCGGCAACCCCGCTCAGATCGTACGCGCACTGCGCGACGATGAGATCGAGGCACTTCGAGGCGGCAGAGAATTATGCGAATCTCGGAGTGAGTACAAACATATCATTGAGGAGATGAAGTAATGGAACAAACACTGGTTCTCATTAAGCCGGATGCCGTCGGGGCGCATCACATTGGAGACATTACGAAGGCGTACGAGGAGGCTGGCCTCCAGATTCGTGCGATGAAGATGATGCAGATGACGGATCGCATTGCGCGTATTCACTATGAGGAGCATCTCGAGAAGCCATTCTATGGCGAACTCTCAGACTTCATGACATCTGCCCCCTGATCGTTGCCATGGTGCTCGCGGGTGATAAATGCGATTGCACGCGTGCGTGAGCTCCACGGTGCGACGAACCCGGCAAATGCGGCAGAGGGAACAATCCGCAAGCGCTTTGCAAAGAACGGGAGTGAGAATGCGGTGCATGCGTCCGACAGCCCCGAGAGCGCGGCGCTGAGGTGCATATCTTCTTCAATGAGACGGAGATTTTCTAAAGAAAATTATTTTTAGTTGCACCCGGCTGCGCTCTGCGCAGCTGGGCAGTCACGCTATAGAGGAGGAAAACGACGATGAGTGTGACAACGAAGACCGGCGATAAGGGGACAGACACGCTCTTTCACGGGTGCAGCCGATCGCAAAGGACGACCTGCGTGTCGAGACCTATGGGACGATCGACCAGCTCACCGACGATCGGCATGGCGCGGCGTTTTCGGAGAATGAGCGCGTGAAAGGGCTGCTGCTCGATCTGCAGAAGGAGCTTGGCTGCTCATGGCGGACTACAGGAGCCGCGGGCGAGCCGATGATCACGGAGGAGATGCTGCAGAAGATCGAGGCGAGATCGCCGACATCGAGGGCCAGCCTGCCGCCATTGACGCAGTTCCTGGTTCCCGGTGAAACGAAGGCAGAGGCGTTCCTTGACTTTCGCCCGTACGACGGCACGCGATGGCAGAGCGTCGTGCGATGGTCGCTTTCGCGCCGCGGCACCGTAGAGGACATTGACCCTGCGCTATCTCAATCGCATCTCAGACTATCTCTTTTATCCTCATGCGTCTTGAGAACGAGGATATTCCACGCCGGTGAAGACATAGTTTTGCAATCCTCGACGGAGCAGCCTCTTTTCCGTGCGTTTTATGCTCTCCAGCTCCCGCCGAATGCGCGCGGGATCCATACATGAACGCCGTACACGGCTTTTGCGATGATGCTCGTGAAGCTGCTCAAGGAATTCGATCCGACGCAGGTCGTCATCGCCTTTGACAAGAGCCGCACGACGTTCCGCACGGCGCTCTATCCGGAGTACAAGGGACGCGCGACAAGACGCCCGGAGGAGTTGATTCCAGATTCCTCTGCTGAAGGAACTGGCGCAGGCACTTGGGATTCCTTTTTCGAGCTGGATGACTACGAGGCAGATGACATCATCGGTACACTGGCGACGCAGGCGGCTGCACAGGGGAGGGAGACTGTCGTCGTGACGGGTGACCGCGATGCGCTGCAGCTGATCCGCGATGGGGCTGACTGTCGCTGACGAAAAAGGGGATCAGCGAGACGCGCCTATGATACGTGCAGCATGTTCGAGGAGGAATACGGATTCGCACCGATCCGCCCTCATCGACATGAAAGGGCCTGATGGGGACAGCTCGGACAATATCCCGGGGTGCCCCGGCATCGGACCGAAGACCGCGACGAAGCTGCTGATCGAATACGGCACCATCGAGAATGTCTCGATCATGCCGGCGAGTCAGCGGGAAGAAACTCAGCGCATCGTTGGTGGAGTATCGCGATCAGGCGCTCCTTTCGAAACAGCTTGCGACGATTGAATGCGTGTAGCCGAACTCCGCTATCGATGCGGAGGGACTTTCGCATGCAGCCCGGATCGTGCGGCCCCTCGAGGCGTTCTGCAGGAGTACGAGCTGCGTACGGTTGCACGGATCGTTCGCGGACTATCTCGGCGCGATGAAAACGCCCGCAGGGATCGGTGGAACAATCCCTTTTTCGATGCCGAGGCGGGGACAGCATCGGTATCGTACGATGCGGCAGAGCTGTACCGCCGACCTTGATGTACTGCGCACGGCGCAGGAGATCGCTGTCGGCGCAGTCATTCAGCGGAACAGCACCCGTTCGTGCAGATCATGCTGCTCGCCTTCTCCTGCGGGGGGAGCAGCGATTCTGCCTGCAGATGCGCCGTACTTTGATGAAGTGCGTACGATTCCTGCGGAGCGTCCCGTTGTACTCTGGAATGCGAAAGCGCTATGCACAGGCGGGCGTTCCATTGGCACACGATGTTTTTCGATCTCGAGCTCGCTGGACTATCTCCTCCGCCCGGAGGAGAGCAAGCTGAGATCTCTGCGCTGCAATGTATTCGCCCATCTGGGGCACCTGCCCGGAGATGCCAGATGATCCCTCACGGATGCACAGCGTGCCTTTGGGAGGCACAGCTTGCTGCGCAGATGGCTGCACCTGTGCAGCAGCCCTCGAGGAGAGACAGCTCACCGCGCCTCTATCGCGAGATCGAGCTGCCGCTTGTGCCCGTGCTCACGGCGATGGAGCAGACGGGCATCTATATGAACCGCATGGCGCTCGAACGTGAGCTCGCTGCGGCAACACGCGCATTGATGCGCCTCGTGAGGAGATTCATCACTTGCGGGGACGGGAGTTCAACATCAGCTCGCCCAAGCAGCTCGGTGAGATCTTCGAGCGACTCGGACTCACGACCGGCGGGCAAGGAAGAAAACCAAGACGGGCTACTCGACAAACGCCGAGACCCTTTGAGGAGCTGCGCGACCAGCATCCCCATCGTGGATAAGGTGCTGACTCTACCGCATGTGGACGAAGCTGCGCTCGACCCTATCCTCGAGGGCATCAGCGTACTCATTCGCCCCATGTACGGGCGTGCGCACACCGAGCTTTCAACCAGACGGTAGACGGCGACGGGACGGCCTCTGAGCCCGACCCGAACCTCCAGAACATTCCCGTGCGAACGGAGGAGGACGCGCTGTGCGTGCGCCTCTCGAGCCGGGTGAAGGGCTACGATGTCTGCTCTCAGCAGACTATTCGCAGATCGAGCTGCGCATTCTCGCACATATGTCGGGTGACGAGACGCTCATCGATGCATTCCGCAGCGGGACAAGACGTCCACGCACGCACGGCCGCTGAGGTGTTCGAGCGTTCCGCCTCGAGCGGTCACGGGCGAACAGCGCCGGCGGGCAAAAGGCGGTCAACTTCGGCATCGTCTATGGACTGAGCGACTTTGGACTTTGCGCGCGACCTCGGTATTCCGCGCAAGGAGGCGGCAGGCTACATCGAGCGCTACTTTCGAGCGCTATCATGGCGTGCGGGAGAGTTCCTCGAGCAAGACGGTTGCCGATGCCCGTGCGAATGGCTTTGTGACGACGCTCTACGGGACGGCGGCGTGACCCTGCCGGCTATTGAATAGCCGTAACTTTATGCAGCGGTCCTTTGCAGAGCGCATGGCGATGAATACACCGATCCAGGGACAGCAGCCGATCTCATCAAGATTGCAGATGATCCGCGCCGATGAGGCACTGCGTGCGAGCGGGTAAAAGCCGCATCCTGCTCCAGGTCACGATGAGCCTGTGCTCGAGAGCGACGGCGGCTGAGGCGGAGATGGTCAGTGAGATCCTGCGCGCGGCGATGAGCGAGCGCGGCAGAGCTCGCGGTGCCGCTTGCCGTCGATGTACACATGGGCAAGAACTGGGCGGAGGCGAAGTAGCAGTGAGGATCATCGGACTCACGGGCGGTATCGCTTGCGGCAAATCAACGGTCAGTCAAGGGAGCTGCGCACGCGGCGCGGCGATCATCGATGCGGACGCATCGCACATGAACTGTCTCGCCCCAGCCAGCCGGTTTACAACGCCTATGTTGAGCGCTTCGGCAGTACGGTTGTGGCGGCGGACGGGACACTTGACCGTGCGGCGGTTGCGCGGCTGATCTTTGTTGATCCGACACTGCGTGCCGAGATCGAAAGGTTGTCCACCCGCTTATCCGTGCGGCGGCAGAGGAGCGTTTGCAGGGCGGCGCGTGCTGCGGAACTGAAAAGAGCAGCGGTACTCGATGTACCGCTGCTCTTTGAGGCGGGTGGGATACGATCGCCGATGAGACGTGGGTCGTTGCACTCCCACGGAGGAGCAGCTGGCGCGACTTTTGGCACGCGATAGATCAATGGATGAGGGCGAGGCGCGCGGGCACGCATCGCCGCTCAGATGCCGCTCGCAGAGAGAAATGTGCGCGCGCGGATGTCGTCATCGATAACAGCGTGACGAAAGGAAAGAAAGTGCGGGAATACATTGGAAACTTTGGAGAGAGCGCATCAGTGAGCGCTCCTAGATTACAGGCGCAGATTTTGGTGGGATGCCTGCGCTCCTCGTTGTCTGCCGTCATCGCCTTTGTGATTTGTCGGCGGCTGGGCGTGGGTGGAGCGCAGCTGCATCTATCCCTACGATTATCGCAGCCACATCGAGACAAGCGCAGAGAGCCGCACAGATCCTTTACCTCGTTGCCGCTGTCATCGCTACGAAAGTAAGTTTTCGAGCCCCTATGCACGTCTCGACTGGCGGCGCGCGCGAGCTCATGCAGCTGATGCCGCAGACGGCGGCATGGATCGCACGTCAGCTGGGCGAGCCGTTTACGGAGGACTACCTCTGCGACCCAGCACTCAACATCCGCTATGGTGTATCGGTATCTTGCCGTACTCGAGCATGAGTTCGGCGGCAACGACATCCTCGCGCTTGCTGCCTACAATGCGGGGCGCGGCAACGTGCGCGACTGGATGGAGCGCTTTCACTGGACGGACCAGTTTAACGAAATCGATGCGATTCCCTATCCTGAGACGCGGTTTCACGTGCGCCGTCGCTCGAGGATCGGGAGCAGTATAAGAGGCTCTACGACGAATGAACAAGACGCATCGGATTCTTCCCAGCGCGGAGGATATGCTCCTCCGCCTCCTGCGCGGGCTCGACCTCACTGATGAGGAGCGGGCAGACATTTGCGTGCGCGCGCCCTGCGTCACGTCGAGGTCTCGGCGGAGGAAAACATGTGGAACTCTGTCATCGGAACACCAGCTGTCCTCGATGAGGAGCTGCTCGCGGCGATTGCGCAGATCAGGTCGAGACGAACTATCAGCTTGCGGGCGATCCGTGCAGCAGAATGTTGTCGCGCTTGAGCGTACCATGCGCCCCTCTGGGAGCGTGTCGTACGTGAGGCGGCAGGGAGAGGATGCAGTCCTCTTCTCGCACGCTGCGCCAGACCAAATACGCTGTCGACGGAATGTGATCCGTCTCGCTGCACCCGGACGATTTTCGAGCAGAGCTGTTTCGCGCAGAGCAGTGTGCGGCAAAGCGCATCGAGGCAGCAGTGCGGATACATAGTCGGCTGCGCTCAGCGGTCGTCTGCATGGCGTGTCGAGCTCGGGCGACGATCATGGGATGCACCTGCGTGGACGCCGCCCGTCTGCCTGTCACCGTCGAAAAAGGAGGCTCCTGCAGCTTCGGCTCAGCACGTACGGCAAAGGGAGCAAAGCCGAAAGAACTGCCCCGCAAACTGTCATCTCGGCGCGGCGTCTCCGGCGAGACACGCGAGATCGGGGGTGATCGAGGATGAAGTCAAGAACATTGTCCTCGAGGGAGAGGCTCTGCTCCACAGGCGAACAAACTAAAATCCGGTGCATATATCCTCCTGCTCAAATTCGCGGATCAAGCACGAAACGGGCATCGCGTGCAAGAAGTTTCTTTCGCCGCGCGCGGAAGACCACACAGGAGGACATTGACGCCGAGGTCGAGCGCATCTCTCAAGGCGATCGGCGAGGGCTGCTCTGTCCGCATTCAGGGCAAGATCGAATACGACAAATTCATCAGCGACTATGTCCTCTTCATTGACAGCATGGAGCGCTCACACGGTGCCCGCAGCGCGAGGATATGGCAGAGGTGAAGCGCGTTGAGCTGCACGCGCATACGAAGATGAGTGCGCTGATGCCGTTGTCCCGCCGAAGCTCCTCGTCTGAGACCGCCGCACGCTGGGGCTGGCCTGCCGTTGCCATCACCGATCAGCGGTGTTGTGCAGGCATTCCCCGAGGCGATGAACACCGCGCGTGCGCTTAAGAAGAAGGGCACGGACATCAAGATCATCTACGGGCATGGAAGGGCTATCTCGTCGACAAAGCCAGAGGACACACGTGCCTATCACATCATCTTCCTGCGAAGAACAAGACGGGGCTGTATAACCCTCTACAAGCCTCGTCTCGCTTTCGCACATCCGCTACTTTCGCGGGACAAAGAAGCGCGGGCGTCCGTGCTCCCGCGCGCCGTCCTTGCAGCAGTACCGCGGGATTATCGTTGGCTCCGCGTGTGAGGGCGGGCGAACTCATCCGCGGCATTGTCGCTGGGGCGTCCTGATGAGGACCTGGAGGAGATCGCGAAATTCTACGATTTCCTCGAGATTCAGCCCATCCACAACAATGACTTTTTCAAGATCGACGACCGCTTTCCCTATCCACAACGATGAGGATCTCAGAGATATCAACCGCAAGGTCGATGCACTCGCAAAAACTCGATAAAATGCTGATCGCGACCTGTGACGTGCATTTTCTGAACCAGAGGATGCCGTCTCACCGTGCCATGCTGCAGAAAGGCGAATGGCTACCGCGATGCCGATCGGCAGCCGCCGCTCTATCTGCGCACGACGGACGAGATGCTCGCAGAGTTCGACTACCTCGGGCGCGGAGCGTCGCCTATGAGTGCGTCGTGACAAACTCACGAAAAATCGCGGAGTGAAGTCGAGCATCTCCTCCCATCCCCGACGAGACTCTATGCACCTACTGTGCCGGGGCGCGGACCGCGAGATCCAGGAGATGTCCTATGCGCGCGCGAAGAAAGCTCTACGGCGAGAACTCTGCCGAAGGTCGTTTCCGATCGTCTTGATCTTGAACTGAAACCGATCCCTGAAAAGCATGGTTTTCTCTGCGCTCTACATCATCGCACAGCGTCTCGTGAAAAAGCTCCAACGACGACGGCTATCTTGTTGGTTCGCGCGGTTCCGTCGGATCCTCCTTCGTCGCGACGATGATCGGCGTCACCGAGGTCAACCCGCTGCCGCCGCACCACCGCTGCCGCCACTGCCAGTACAACAAGATTTCATTGAGGACGGCTCCGTCGGGGAGCGGCTTTGACCTGCCGCCCGATGGACTGTCCCCGTCTGCGCTACGCCGCTCACGAAGGATGGGCACAATATTCCATTTGCCGTATTTTCCTCGATTCGATGGGGACAAGGTTCCGGATATCGACCTCAACTCTCGGTGACTATCAACCGATCGCGCACAAGTACACCGAAGTCCTGTTCGGCAAGATGAACGTCTTCCGCGCGGGCACCATCTCGGGCCTGCAGGACAAGAACGCCTACGGCTGCGCCATGCACTACTACGAGGATCAGGGGCGAGACGAAAGGGCGCCCCTACATCGAGCACTATGATGCGCGGCTGCATGGGCGTCAAGGCGACCACGGGGCAGCATGCGGGCGGCATCATGGTCGTGCCGCGCAATATGGACGTGCATTACTTCACACCCCATTCAGCGCCCCGCGAACAACATGGAGTCGGATACGCTGACGACCCACTTTCGATTACCATCTGATCAGCGAGCGCCCGTCAAGCTCGACATCTCTGGGACACGATGACCCGACCGTCATCAAGATGCTGAGGAGCTGACGCACCGCGACCCGGAGACCATTCCCCTTGACGATCCTGCCACCATGTCCATCTTCACTCGACTGATGCACTCGGCATCAGCACCTGAGGAACTCGGTGCGAATATGGGGACATACGGCATACCCTGAGTTTCGCACCGTTTACGCAGAAGATGATCGACGACTCGATCCGGATTGCTTCGCCGATCTCGTGCGCATCTCGGATTTCTCCCATGGCACCAATGTCTGGCTCGGCAATGCGCAGGACCTCATCAAGGCGGGCACGAGTACGCTGGAAAGGACGCCATCTCCGCGCGCGATGATATCATGAACTACCTGATGCAGAACGGCATCGATCCGCTCCTCTCGTTCAAGACCATGGAGAACGTGCGCAAGGGCAGTGATCTACAAAGCGATGTCGTTGAGAAAACTGCGTGCGGGCGGCATTCCGGAATGGTACATCGAGTCCCGTCAGAAGATCAAATATCTCTTCCCGCGCGCGCACGCGACCGCCTACGTCATGATGGGGCTACCGCATCGCGTTTCTGCAGGGTGCACTATCCACTCGCGTACTACGCCGCGTATTTCTCATCCGCGCCGACGAGTTTTGACGCGAATATTATTTCAAAGGGGAAAAATGTCGGTCAAGGCAGCCATCGACGCGCTGAACGCCGAGGCGCGCGAGCATCGCGGCAAGCTCGACAACAGAAGCAGGACATCCTGATCGTCCTGCAGCCTGCGTGGGAGATGTATCTGCGCGGCTTTCTCCCGCGAGCCCGGTCGATCTCTACGCGTCCGATGCGGAGAAAGTTCATCCTCCGTGAGAATTCTCCTTCCGCCGTTCACCGCACTCCCCGGCATGGGGGACAGAAGGCGGCGCAGGCAATCGTCGAGGCGCGGCAGTACGGACACTTCATCTCCATCGAGGACCTCGCCACACGCGCGCATGTGCCCGCACCGCCATCGATATCTCTCGTGCGCACGGATGCCTTGACGGCATGATGGAGAGCAATTCAGGTCGAGCTGTTTGCATAGGATCAATCATACACATGTTCTTGTTTGGCTCTATGATAAAAGTATTCAGATTGAGCACGCGTGTCGGGTGTGTCATATCCAACCCGATTGGCGTTTATTACAAGATAAAAAGACGAGCAATTATACTCTTATGTCTGCTGTGTGCAAGTAGTACACACACGATTTTGCTCAAAATAAAAACGCGCTTGGGATATATTTAAGTTGCAGATTCATTTCGACGATATATCTTTTTCAAGACGGTATAGCTTCGTCTATTTGCGCAGTTATTTTGCATAACAAAACCATAGATAACGGTCAGGGAGGCAGTCTTATGGCGATGGTGGTCAAAAAATAATATGTCGGCGGTGAACACGCTCAATACGCTCAACAAGAATCAGAGCGAGCTGTCGAAGAGCCTGCAGAAGGTATCTTCGGGCATGAAGATCAACAGCGCCGGTGACGATGCCTCAGGGATGGCGATTTCCGAGCGTATGCGCGTGCAGGTGCGCGCACTCGACCAGGATCACATGCCAACACCGACAACGGCAATCCGCTCTGCTGCGGACGGCAGAGGGCGCGGTACAGTCCACGATCGAGATCCTCAAGACGCTGAAAGGAAAAGGCGATCAGCGCTGCGAACGATACGAATACAGATGAAGATCGCGCGCTTATCCAGAAGGAAGTCGACCATCTGATCGACCGGATCGATGATAATGCGCTGACGACTATAACGGGAGCATCTGATTGATGGCACGAAGAATGGGCGTGTGGTTGGCCTCAGGGCAGCGACACTGCATACGAGCATGACGAACAGCGAGCCTTCATGCCAGTACGGATCCTGCCGATTTTTGACGGAATTAACACGCGCGCCGTGAGATGGGCAACGATCTTGGGATTCATCCATCGTGATACGATCACTGCGACGTGGACCAGAAATGAGTCACGTACTCAGGGCTCTACTTTCACCGATTGAACCACCACAACGCTTGCGATGGCAATGAACATTATCACGAATACGGATGCTGCTCTACTGTAGGCAAAAACCGCATATGTTGGTGATGACGAATATGGAAGAGTAGTTCATACGCCCGACAACCAGCCCGGCAATTACCATACGAGCACTGGCGCAGGTGTGAATGGGCAGATCGCGGAATCACACTTCCGTGTACGGACAGCAGAGGACAAATGCGCAATGAGGTCAATGCTGTTCTTGATGCATCGAAGGAGACGGTCCGCGCAAAACCTCGTACCTGATAATTCGCTTGATCTGCAGACGGGATGAAACGTGCAAATCAAGCAATTAAAGTCGGATTTACAGATATGCGATCGGTTGCATCTAGGTTTTGCAGTCTGCAAATGGGAAGGGTGGAATCAGCGGAACCTTCCTCCAGATATTGAGGTCGTTGGCGGAGGCCCTGAAAGATACAGGTGACGACGCGTGAGGCGGCCAATGCTGCGATTAACGTGTTTGAGAATGCACTCAATCAAGGCGACAGATCAGGCGCAGTCGCTATTGGCGCTGCACAGAACCGTCTCGGCTATACGAGCAGTAACTGGTTGTTGCCTCTGAGAACGTGCAGGCGTCTCGAGTCCACAATCCGTGATTCAGATATGGCGAAGCGAAATGACGGCGTATACGAAGCACAACGTGCTTACGCAGTCAGCGCAGGCAATGCTCGCACAGGCAAATCAGAATTCGAGGCGTGTTGAGTCTGCTCCACACGCTGTGGCGCCCTACCGCCTCACTCAGCTTGTAGCTTCCCTGCTGCGATGGAGAAGCTGCGATACTGTGACGACACTCCCCTTTCTTCTGGGGAGGATCCGCAAAAACGCTGCAGGAGTTTTAATGAAAACATCCTCCATTGTCCTAGGGACTATCGAGGATGTTTTGCTTTTTATATACAATTATATGCTATTATGTAACGTGGCACAATATCCGATACAACATATAAGTAGGAATATATCTATGGGAGTGCAAACATGAAGAACAATCGAACGAAACTCATCGCAGCGCGTGCGCTATGCGCTGCTGGCGGAAATGGCGGGCGCTTTTTGATTCCGCAGGTGGGCTTTGCTGCACCGACGGGTGAGCACGGTATGACGTTAGGTGTTACTGTCGGCCGCGTAGGCAGTACGACCAATATTGGCGGCAGCGCAGCAAACAATCTCATCAAATGGCAGGATTACTCCGTGGCAAACGGAGAGACCGTCGCTTATGACAGCAAAAACTATCTGAATCTGGTTTCAGGCAACGACTCTACCATCAACGGTACAATCACAGGCGGCGGTGATATCTATCCCGTTAATCCGAACGGTGTTATCTTCGGCAAGACCGCCCTGGTCAATGTTGGCAGTCTCCATGTCTCAACACAGAACCTGAGTGTGGTCAATGATGCTGCATTTACTGCAAGCGGCACATCACCAATCAACACTACCGCAGCAGGGCTCTCCGATGTCGTCAATATGGGAGCGATCACGGCGACAAATGTCGAGGTCGTGGGCAAGAACATTCGCTTCCTCAATGCGGCGAGATGTCAGCGGCTCTGTTGTGATGCACCACCGATACAGCTGACGATGGTACGGCACATATTGGTATCGGGGACCGCACCGACATCCGGTTATACGGTCACTGGTGCCGCTGCGACGGCGCAGACAACTATTATCAGCTTGTTGCCAATACCATACAACAGAGTTTCAGGATATCAGTACTGCACGAGAAAACTATAAGTATGCTCGAGAACGATATTGACTTTTCGGGTGGCAGCATGCCATCGGCGGGAATTCTTTGGCTGCGTTTACGGGAAAGATCGACGGTAATTTTCTATCGAGTGAAGAACTTTACGGTTTCGCCAGTGAGCCAGGCAGGACTGTTTGAAAGTAGCCAGGTGGCACGCATTGAGAACAGGCGTTGCAGGAGCGGCAGTCACGGGCATCGCCTGGACAGAATTATGCGGAAGCAGGCAGTGCTGCGGTTACTGCAGGACAACATCAAATAAAACCGTCCAAAGATGTGTCGTAAAGATGCGCTGTTGACGGCGCTGCACGTCATGGCGGTAGTATTGTTAGCTTGACCGAATATACGATTTGGATAGCGATTTATAGCAAAGCTCAAATAGGTCCAGGCCGAGTAATTGAACCTCTGCGGACGAGACCGTTGTGGTAGCACGTATGGCGAAGCGAACCTTCCTGTCGAGATGTACCATCTTCACGGAGGATGCATTTTACTCTTACATGTGATCCCAACGGCTCAACAAAGGTTCACAACTCTTTTCCAGTGGGATCATTTGCGTCGAATGAAACGACGCTGACGAAACTAATTCGCAACATGCCTATAAAGTAAATGCGGATGGCAAGACTATCAGCCTTCTTGGAAATGGTACGAGGCGGTGGCGCTAAGACAGCTGTTGCCTCCTGTTCAGGCTGGGGCAGTACGTCAACAACGACGGTGCTCCCGGCGCAAAAATGGCGCATCTACGAGGGCGTACGACGCCAATGCTGACTGCGTTTATGAGCGGGACGACGGCGAACTACAGCTATCGCTATTTCCGAAGCAGATGGCACGATCGCGGACACCTCTGCCGCTGCAGTCAAGCAGAACAATGGTGCGAGATCATCCGGATCTGACCTACACAGTCAGTATGTCAAGATTGTGAATGCGAGCCACTACGGGCGTCGGTGATAAGTCGGACAAGGTCACCTATGGTGGCTATGTTGAGCCTCAATAAGGTGCACGATTATGAGAACCAGACGACGAAGGACTTCGACAAGACAAACGGTGTCCGCAATGCCGGGACGAAGGCAATCCTCTGGTCCGATCAGGACGGCCCGAACCTGCGCGGGGTCAATGTGACCATCAAGCCGCGTGGTGAAACTCAATAATGGCACGGTCAATCCCAGCCGCACGTATAACGGCAGAGCGACGTGACCAAGCCATTTACGGACGCCCTACAAACGGAACCCTCGGCTACGGGCTTTACCCCAGAGGATTATAATGCGCACTACAAGTCCGTTCAGCTAGACTTTACCACCGGAAAACTTTAAAGGCACAGATGGTCGATGAAGCCACCGGCTTTGATTCCGGACAAGAATGTCGGCACCAATAAACGAGTTAAGTTTTCCGGTACGATTGGATTCTCCGGCGAGGATGCAGCGAACTACACCTCTGACAATAGCTCCCTCAGCAATCTGGATGGCAGGGCGACCATCACCAGGCGCCGCTCTATCTTAGCATCTTTAGAAGACGGCGAGACGATAAGATCTATGACGGTACCTCGACCGTCATCGATGCGGACATGCTCCAGTCAAGCCGAACATCACGCTGGACAAGTCAGAAGCTCGCACCACTTACACGGATACGGATCAGACCATTCCCGATGGCGCCGTTATGCGCGATGACAGCGATGCGGTGGATTCCGTCGACCTCACAAACGTAGGCGGTCCTAAGTACACGGATGCGGCGGGCAACGAGAAGCTCCACGCCGGCAACCACAGCTCCAGTATACGAATGTCGGGCTCACGGGCAATGACGCGGGCAACTATGAGCTTTTACTATACCCTTAGCAAAAGCAGCACGAAAAGACCCTCGTTTCGAGCACGGATAAGACGGTCTATCTCGACGGCAAGATCATCCCGCGCCAGATTACGCGTGACAGCTTCAACGTCTATGACAGAGACGACGCATGCGAAGGTCGATGCGAAGAAAGTCTATGACGGGAACAGCGACTATACGCCCGGCTCGAACGTCTATCCTCGCGACGAATGCGGGCGCTGTCGGCGACACGGGCATTGTCTCGCGCGATCAGGGGCATATACGTTTGCGCTGACGGGCGAGAAAGGGGCATTTCATCGATAACAGCGGAACCCGTACCAAGAACGTCAAGGAAGCGACGAAGCTCGCCTAGTGAGGTGACAGGGCAGACAGATGATGCGAGCCAATACTATCTCTCCGACTACTATGTGCTGGATACGGACAATACAACCAAGAGCGCTGAGCGATACGTTCCACGCGACGGGCGACGGCAAGATCACGCCGAAGGCGCTGGACGGCGACCGTTGTGAACACTATCATCACGAAGGTCTACGACGCGATGGACGACCAGACCGACGGCAGCCGCGCATATCATCACGGGGCGACTCTCTTGTCACTCTTTCGGGCCTTGTCGGCTCGGAGACGCGTACGAATACCTCGACGGCGAAAGTACGCGTCGAAGAACGTCGTGGTGGATGGCGCGCAATCCGACGACGCAGAGCGTTACCATGCGGCATCCTTCGATGCCGGAACGAGGGGCGAGTCGGAGAACTATACCCTCGGTACGGAGGGCGTAAAAGCCGATCGTATCATCGAAGACGCTCACAGATCCCAGCTATAAGGGGACGATCACGCCGCGTGTACTTACAATGACCTTTAACGATGTGACAAAGGTCTACGACGGTACGGGCCACCAATACAGAATAAAAACACTCGCGTCGCTGGAATGACGGCCTCTCCGGTGCTGTTGTCGGTGCGGATAGCATCACAACGGCGAATTTCAATATGTCGGGGTCACCAGCCGCTACGGTACAGGCGGAGCAGGGACATTTGCCGAGAACGTCAATGCAGGAAACCGCACAGTTGAGTATGCGGGGCTTTCGAATGCGCTCTCGAACAATAACTATAAGATCACGGACAAGCAGTACGGTGTGGGCGAGATCACGCGCCGCCGCATCGATAAGTCCGGCTTCCGCGTATACAGTGCAGACAACACGGTTGCAAACGCGACGAAGGTCTATGACAGGAACAACCGGCATACGCTCACGCCCGGCGCATATCTGACGGGAACGGCGGCATCGGGCGATACAGGGAATTGTCACGCGGGACTACGGCAAGGTGACCTTTGCGCTGAAGTCCGGTTCGACGGGGCATTTCTCCAGCGATGCCGACAGGAACAACCGCACCTCCCACGTCTCTGAGGCGCAGTATGTCGCCCTATGATGTTGTGGCACGCTCGAGCGATCCGACGAATCATCCGCTGTTGAACTATACCTTTGGCTCTGCGGCAGAAGAGGCGGCGGGGACGCTCCGCAACCTCGAGACTGTGACGGATGCGAACCCTTGCATGTGACCGCACAGGGACGATTACCCGCGCGCGATCCGCGCGACGACGCACGCCGTCGAGAAGGTCTATGACGGTATGGCGGGAGCATACGGGCGGGAACCGCAATATCAAGCGCGAGGGCGATGATCGTCAGCCTTGCGGCGATGATTACGGATGAGACGGATGGACTGCCGACGAACACCTCGACGGCACGTTATGCGGATAAGAATGTCTCGCGTGACGGCAGCGGGCAATATCATCAACAAGGACGTCACCCATACGGCCCAGCTCACAGGGCAGTACGTGGACGACTATAAGATTGTCGACGGAGGAAATACGGTCATCAGTACGGTCTCGGGCACTGGCGCAAATAAGACACTCACGGCGAATGCCGGCACGGTGACAAACGCGGGCAAGATTACGCCGCGCAAGCTGAACATCAAGATGGGCGACGTGTCCAAGACCTATGACGGCACGTCGACCAATACGGACAGCAGTGTCACGGAGATCACGGATGCCCCGCAGACCTCTGTCATCGGAACGATCCTCGGTGGTGACAGCATCACAACTGGTGCGCTGAGGAGCGCGTGGGAGAGTAAGCGCTCGGGCGGCACGGCATCGAGCAGCTACGGGAACGGTACGGGCAGTGCCTTCCGCGCCAACGCAAATGCGAGCAACGGCACGCCGCATGACGTTCGCTATACGAAGATGGACGAGGCGTTCAAGGGATGCCTTCGGCACGACGGCAGCGGGCAACTATACGGTGGACCAGACCATCTATGGCAGGGGACGATCAACCGCAAGGCGATTGACCCGAACAACTTCGACATTGTCGATGCACATGGGAACGCCTCCCATGCGACGAAGGTCTATGACGGCACCAGCAACTACACGGTTCCGTCCGGCTGGAACCTGCGCCCGAGCACGGGGCCCGGCACAGGGTGTGATTACGGCAGACGCGGACAAGATCAACTTTGCCATCGACCCCAACAGGGGCGCTCATTTCACGAAAGGCAGACAATACGACGCGGACGGCGAATGTCGATGAGGCGCCCAGCGCGTTGCGTACAATGTCAAAGGCGACGGCGGATAGCGGCTACGAGTATCTGCTCAAGAACTACACGCTGAACGGGCAGAACCTTGAGAGCGGGAATGCGACGGCGACCGGTGCGGGCACGATCACGCGCCGCACGATCAATATCGGTCTTGCAGAGACGAGCGGCATTGACAAGGTCTATGACGGCACATGCCAACCTCATCGACACCGCAAACCGCCACCATCAGACCTTTGCGGATGTCGACGGCAGAGCGAATGTCGGCTATGCCACGGGCACGACCAACGCCAACAAGCTCGTGCGCACGAAGAACGGCTATTCCGTGGATGACGGCGCGCAGGTGACAGTGCAGGGCAGCTATGCGGACAAGAATGTTGCGTGCAGCAGCGGCGCGATGTTACGACGAAGAGCATCAGCATATAATGTAAAGATCGCGGGCGACGCGGGGAAAACATTACTACCTCACGGACGGCATCGACAACGGTCAACGCAGAGGATGGAATGAACCTTTCGGCGACGGGAAACGATTACGCCGAGGGATCTTTCGGGTGCGTTCAAAAGGTCACGAAAGGTCTATGACGGCACGACGGATGTCCCATCCGCGCAGGTGGGCTTTGACGTCGGGAGCAAACGGTGATCGTGCCGGGCGATGCGGTCGGGTCTCGCCAGCGGGCATGCACGCAGGAGTTTGAGAGTGCCCAATGTGCGCGGCAGCGGCACGACGTGGACTGCGCCGGACGGCACGCGCCAGCACAACTGGGTCAACTACGCGAACCTCTCGCTCACGGGCGCAGATGCGGGGAACTATACGCTTTGGGCCGGCGGCAACAGGGGCTCGGCGAGATCACGCCGTACGTGCTGAATCCGAGTACGGTGAATTTTAATATCGGGTCGGCATCGAAGACCCATGACGGGACGAAGACGGTCAAGTGGACGGATGGCTCAAAGCCAACCGAACGATCAGAAGAAGTACATCAACAGTGCGACGGTGAACTATCAACGGCAATCCTGTCAGTGTGTCTGGACGACCTAAAGGTGAACTCCGCCGAATACGATACGAAGGATGTCGATAACGGCAGATCCGCCAACCGCGTGACGTACAACTCTGAGCTATACGGGCTACGAGCGAACTTCTCGCTCGGAGGAAACGCTACGATCGCTCGAAAGGGCGACGGCACCATCACGAAGAAGCGATGTCACGGTCACGGTCAAGAGTCCCGCTCTTGAAGGTCCATGACGCGACGACGGATGTACTCGGCGCAGCAAAGAACTCCGCGAATGCGGTCGTCACTGACGAATGACATCATCGGCATGACGGGCTGGTCTCCGGCGATGGCGCGATGAAGACGGTCGACGGCGGTATACGCAGATAAAGAATGCGTGGCCGGGCAGGTCGTCAACTGCGATGTCAAGCTCGACGGCAAACACGGACAACTACAATCTGCACAACGGCGCAACGATTACGTCGCCGATCTCGACCAACGACAATACAATCACGAAGCGCACGGTGCGTGAGGCCGATCCCGTATCGAGGACTAGACAGCACGCCGATAAATATACGGTTACACCGAAGGTCCCGGCGAACGATGCGGCTGTTCTGCGTCTGGACAGCGCCGGGATGTCAGCGGCACGAATATCACGAACCTCACAGGCGTGACAAGTCAGGCAGCACGCCTCTCCGGCGGAACGTTTGACGCCTGATCCGAATGCCGGTGCGAAGACACAGTGCGCTATTATGGCGTCGGCACGGCGATGGGTACGACCTTTGGCGCGAACAACTATGATTTCGTGACAAGTGACGGCACAGGCACGATGGTCAAGCAAGGCGAATATCAGTAGCTGATGTGATTTCCTCGCATCCAATGCGACGAAGACCTATGACGGTACGAAAACGGTAAGTACAACGGTTCGAGTGCGCTCGAACGATGTCGAAGAACTCATATCTCGCGCGCACGTGTACAGTTGAGACGGCAACTGCGTTTGATCTGCGCAATGACCATCGCGGATGGGGCGGGGACGCAGTACAGCATGCGAATGCGACGAACGGCACGCCGACGACGGTTACGTATAAATTCCGTCTGAGCGACAGAAATATCAATATTTCGGGGCACGCTAACGCCAAGACAGCACAGGGGCACGATTGACCGCCGTGTGCTGACGCTGACCTGCCCAGAAACGGGCATCGACAAGATCTACGATCGCCAATGCGAATCTCGTGGATACGAATACGCGGCACTACGACAAGTTCGTGGCGACGATGCCAAGGGCAATGTCACCTATACGTCCGGCACGACGATGACAACAAAGCTCGTACGAACGGCAAACGGCGCTGCGGTCGATGACGGCGCGTCGATGACGATCACAGCGAACTGGTGAATGTGGGTGTTGCGGATAAGAATGCCGGTGTCAGCAAGAACGTGCGCAATGTAAGATTGGCGGTACACAAGGGCAGAACTATACCCTTTCGTAGCAACGGTACAACAGCAAACGCCGAAACAGGCCTTGATCTCACGGGTGCATCGGGTACCATCGCAAAGCGCAAGATCACGCTCGGATTTCGGCGATGTGAATAAGATGTAGACACAACGGCGGTCAATGCTGTGAAGAATGTCTCCTCTCCTACGGCGAGACAACAGTGACGGACGTGGAGCAGCGACGCTTACGGCGGACGGCATCACAGATACGACCGTTCAATATGGCGGGGGTCGACAGTTACTACGGTAGCGGCAATACGGACGCAACGTTCCAGCACCAATCCGAACGTTGTGACGGATGCGGACGGCATGTGATTCCGAACGCAAGGATGTTCAGTATACGAATCTCGGGGTACACTTTCGGGAGCGAGATGCGAACAACTATACCGTTGTGAACACGGCGTACGGCAGGGGACGATCCGCAAGCGCACGGTCAGCGTCAATGACTTTAATTTCAATATCAGTAATGCCACGAAGGAATACGACGGCACAAGGGATGTTGAGTACGTGGAGGGCGGGAAGACCTATAAGGATCTGCCGCATCTCAGAAGCGGTTCCAGACGAGTACGCTCGATCTCGGCGGCGAAACACCGTGCCAATCAACCTTGACGATATCACGCTCACGGGAGCAAAAGTACAATGACGAGCGCGTCGCGCACGCTACGAGCATCTAACTGATGTGACGATCAATGCGCAGAACTTTGAGTTCAACGGCGGGCGTGACAAGCGCATCGAGCGCTACAGGCGATACGATCCAAAAGCGTGATCTTGCGACCAGCTCCGCCGCATCTCGTCAAGGAGTATGACGGCGAGGACTCGTTCACGGAGACGAACACGGTATTTGCCAATGCGATGGCACGGGCGAATCTGACGGGCGTTGTTGACCGCGACAAGAATAAGATTCGACTTGCAGTCACTGGCCGCCACAATAGCCCTGATGCCTCGGCAGAGACGCGGGAGGAGGCAGAGGCGCGCACGCCTGCTGGGCGGGGCGCAATGTACACTATGATCTAACGCTCTCGGGCGATACCGATACGCTCGAACTACAAGATCGGCACAGTGCAAACACTCGACAGCGATGGCAAGATGAGGGGCGTTGGAAGCGGCAAGGCAGATATCTACAGAGGACACTGACGGTTGGCGTAGACAACATCGATAAAGCTCTATGACGGCAGCGGACGGTCGTTCGTCCCAACGGGACTGGCACGCTGCCGCATCCCGAGGCAGGCAGATCCCGACTCAGCGGCTTTGTCGGACGAGGAGTCCTCGATCTTCGACCAGACAGCGGCGGACAAGATCGACGGTCATATTCCGGATCCGAATGTCAGCCGCAGGAATGGTGCTGTTGTCGATAAGGACATCTCGTACAGCGGCATTAAGACGGCGTTTGCAAACTACGCAGGGCGCAACTCGACGGGCTACGCAAAGAACTATCGTGGACGGCGACACGCTGAGCGGAAAGGGAAGATCCTGCCGCGTCCGGATTACTGCTGAATGAGATTACGAACGGACTGACGTTTGCCGAGGCGACGAGGGTCTACGACGGCACGACGAAGGTCAAGTACAACGGCCAGAATACGCCGGATGCGCTCAAGAACTATCTCACGAGCGCGACGGTGAACGTCGATGGTACGCCGATTGATATCAAGCGGGATCCGACGATCCGAGCGGATGGAAGCGTACACCCATTATGACACACAGCACGTGGCGGGCGGCGCACAGCCCTGCGTGACCTATACGCTGAACTACACGGGTGGAAACTTCGACATCTCTGGCGATCTAACGAAGACGGCAAACGGTGTCATTACGAAGCGCAAGGTTACGGCATTCGCGCCGGGACAGCTGACGAAGGTCTACGATGCCTCGAAAAGGTCTACGATCCGCGTGCATACGGTATCAAGACGTAGTAGGCGCGGTACTCGCGTCACGGATGGTGACAGCATCGTACGTATGAGCACGGAGGACGGTGATACCGGACTCCTCGCAAATGACGGCGTGCGGAATCATCTCGACCGCGACTGACGATAAGAACGTGGGCAAACGCAAGAAGGTTACCTACAATGTGGCGGTTGACAGCACGCACGCAGGGGATTATAAGATTGTCGACACGCTCGGCAATAGCGATTTCGGAGCTGACGACGCGCAACAATGAGATCACGCCGCGCCGTCTAGATCTCACGTTTGGCAATGTCGACAAATTCTGTGATGGAACGAGTACGAATCGAGGATATGCCAGCAACGCGCGTGACGGACAGCGATACGCGCAGAACCCTCGGCAGGGATCGCGCACGAATCTTAATGATGAGCTGATCATGCAGGATGCGGCGGGCAACGGTCTGATGCTCCCGAGCGATTATGGCTACGGCTCAACGGATCGCTCCTTTACGCCCGATGCAAATGCCAATCAGATTGGTGAACCGGATAAGTCTGTCCAGTACCGCAATATGGGCGATGCCCTGCGTACGATTCTCGGCGACAATGCGAAGAACTATGGATTTGACGAAACAGGCTATGGAAAGGGGCGGATCAACAAGGCGAATGTGCGCGAGCGACTTCCGACGAACTTCAAGGATGCAGTGCGGGAGTACGACGGCACCTCCATGGGATCATGCGATTGACATCTGCGGGATGACAGCCGCTGGAAGTCCAACAAGATGCTCAAGTCGGACATTGCGTCGGTCACGGGTACGTATATGAGTCCGAACGGCAGCACGCCGGACAAGAATGCCGCTGACCGCAAGATCGTGGATTACAGGTACGGCTCAATGAGCGGAACTTTAATTTCGGATCATGGGACGGCGTTGTTTCAGCGGAGGGCGGCGGCGCAATCACCAAGCGCAAGATCACGCCGAGACGCCGCGCTACCTGACGAAGAGAGTATGACGGCACAAAGGATGTTGTCGGCAAGGCGCGTGATGCCGAGGGCAATCTTGTCAGCAGAACGGCGACGGGCTGATCACATTCCGTCACTACAATAAAACGGCAGCGAATAAATACGATGCGGCGGATGGACTTGTCGCGGCGGATACCGCAGGAAATACTGTTCGCAACGCGACAACGGCACTCTATGCGGACAAGAACGTCGCATGGAAGGACGGCGCGTGGAAGAACGGACATGGTACGGTAGACGATATGAATGTCAACTACAGCCTTTACGCTTTCCGGCACGGATGCCGTCAACTGCGAGATTGTGGATGCTGACGGGAAAACGGTGAATAATACCACCGGTAAGGGCAAGATCACACCGAGGACATTCATCTGAAGGCCGACCCGCAGACGCGCTGGATCAACGAGGGGCTGCCCGACAGCTACACGGGTCACGCCGAGTGGATCGAACTATGAAACTGGTGTCAACGGTGAAGCGCTCCCCGGTGAGACTACTACGACTCGCCGAACGGGAAGCTGCGCTGAGGGCGACTATGCCATCAATGGCTACTATCGTGCGTCGGATAAGGCGCAGTATCAGCGTCCGAACGGCTCACGGTATCAGCTCGCGGATAAGGATAAAACACCGGATGGTGACAGCGTTGCACGCAACTATCGTTTCATCCAAGACCCCGCAAATGCGACCGCACTCATATCGGCCCTACATTCCCGACTACGAGTACTACAAGGCGATTACGCAGACGAGGCAAAGATGATCCCGGATGAGTATGTCCCGTGAGAATGCATCGCTTGACCGCCAGGAGTCACTTTGGACGCAAAGCTGATGCCGAGGTGACCCATGATCCGCCCTCCATCAATACGGTGAAGGATGGCAGCCGGACATCATGCAGACGGGCATTCGTATCGCAGATGAGACTGTATTCAGCCTCGTGAACGAAGTGTTCGGCGCAGATAAAAATGAATATGTGGAAACATAAAGAAGCGCCCCATCGGCTGTATCAATGGTCGATGGGGCGCTATTTTTACTGTTATGATATTGTGAGTTGTTGACGCGGGTGAGTATCCTGCTCCCTTTAGTGTGAGTCGAGGTATTCAAGCGTTGTTGGTGTATGAGGATAAGTGTGAGGCGGAGCTTTCGCCATATGGGAGGCGTTGATGCCGAGGGCCTCGAGCTGCTCTGTATAGTCCGGATCGTCAGCGCCGAATACCTTGGCGATACCTGTGACCTGCAGGCTCTTTGCACTGCCCGGCCCTTGTACTCGTCATGGATGGCGTGCTGTGTGCTTGTTCTGCTTGAGGGCACGGAATTTCAGCCCGCCTTCGGAGAAGATGACGAATTTGCTCGCTCGGTATTTGTAGCTGAGCGGTGTGCAGCGGATAAAGTCGCCGTCTGCAACGGCGAGGGCAGGTGCTGCGCCTGATGAAGTTTTCGATGACGATGCGAAGTTCATCTGCGTAGTATTTTTGCAGTATGCTTGTCCTTCTCGTCCAAAATGAGGCGGCTTCTTCGTAGTTCATGAGATGATGCTCCATACAGATCGTTATGTGTTTCCTGTCAGCATACGCAGCAGTGCATGACAGCCGGCGTCGACATCACGGCAGGTAACGTCGAAGTTGCCCGTGTACCACAGGTCGGCAACGTCACGTCCTCCGATGTAGGGAGAGGTCGGTGAACCTATGCTGAGGATCCTCCCGTCAGGCGAGCGAGGTCGCTGCATATTCTCGTGTGCCGACGATGAGGTCGCAGGCGTCGTAGTCTTCGGCAGTCATAAGTGTGGCGGCGTTTCTCGAACGGAACTCCATGCGCACGCAGTCTTCGCGTGTGCTGCGATGCGTGTCACTGCCGATTTCGTCGCGATGGAGAGCCTTGGAGTCGACCGCAATTTGATCTGCGCCCTCTTCACGTACAAGATGTTTCATGACGAACTCAGCCATGGGGGAGCGGCAGATGTTGCCGTGGCAGACGAATAGAATTTTCTTCATGTTGTTCTCCTACTGATTGTTTATTTGCCTTAAAAGTCTACTGCAATAGACTGCGAATTGCAACCGATGTATTCTGCTCCTCCCTTGTCTTTTTCTTTGCGAAGATGCTGAATGGACACAGTATTGACTGTGATATAGGGGTTGAGATACATCATGCGATGAGATGAATCGTGAGAAGGAATGCTGTTGGCGTGCGGGGCTTGCTGCGTGTGTCTGTGCGGGGCTTGCATGTGGGAGAACGGTGACGTTTGCTGCGCCGTCGCTTTTCGCGCGTCCGGGAGGGACATCGCGGGCGAGCGACCTGCTCGAGATCGAGCCGAGAATATGACGCCGAATTATCAGCAGTCGGGTGATGATGCACAGTTACGATTGAAAACTTTATCATGGAGGCACCGGATCTCACCTTGACAAGGAAGAGTTGACGCGCATTCTTGAGGAGGGATGGGCGAGAATCGGACGACGCCGCAGCTGCGCCGGACGGTGGATGCACGACGACATACTGTCGACTCATGGCTATCCTGCTGCAGCAGTGTCATCTGCCGCCGCAGGACAGCCCAGATGGCATGTCAGGTGCTGCGCGTGCTTCCGGGCGCTGGCGAGATCGCGATTGAGACAACAGCCGACTGAAGACGCCTGTAATAAGCCGCATCATCGCTGGACTGAAGACGAACGATATTATTGCAACGGAGAAACTCGAGACAGCGCTCATTTCGGTGTCGGATGCGACAGGGGCACGCGCGGTCGGCGTGCTGAGTCCTGGCGCGGCGTTCGGAACGAGCAAGCTGACGGTGCGAATCGAGGACTCGAAGGCATCGAACGGTATTTTACGTCGAGAACTATGGCAACCCGAGTACGGGACGCTATCGCTATGGTCTCCAGGAGACGCTCTATGATCCGTCGGGAGCGGGGGATAAAATCGGTGTCGGTGCGCTGATCTCGAATGGGAGTCTGCGGAATTTCTATGCGAACTATGAGACGGTGGTCGGCCGCGGCGGAACAACGCTTGGTGTTGAGCTTTCACGCATGAACTACAAGTTGGGCGGTGAGCTGTCGAGGATCGGAGCCGAGGGGCAACTCTCTGACGGTTACGCTGTTCGGACAGACACCGCTCTACCATCTGACGAATCGAAGCCTCCTCGTTCGCTATGGCTATAACTATCGCAATCTGAACGATGATATTTCTGGCTATGATCTCAGGGAAGAAGCATACGCACAGTATCTATGCGGGCTTGGTCGGCGCACAGCAGATGCAGGACTGATGCTGAACTACAATGCTGGGTGACGATCGGCCGCTGGGACTCGACTCGGAGTATACGCGTATCCCGGGACGTCTCAACGATACGAAGGAAGGAACTACCACGCTCGAGGCGGATGCGACTGCAGTGCAGCGCCTTTGGCAACATGACAGATGTCTCGTCAAGGTCTCGGGGCAGCTGGCGAGCCGCAATCGCGACGGCTCGAGAGGTTCACCTCGGCGGCCCGAACGTGTACGCGCCATGCACAGGGGTGAGGGGCTGGCGACGAGGGCATCCTCGGGACGGCAGAGCTGCGCTACCACGCGCCCATGCGCGGACTGACGCTGAGTACGTTCTACGATATGGGAACGGTACGCCTGGGTAAAAGGCCGCGATCTCGGAGACAAACCACGTGACCCTGCACGGCTGGGGGCTGGGCGCAGCATACAACAATCCTGGGGATTGGTTCGCACGTGTGGACTATGCGCGTCGCATCGGACTTGATAGCTCCGTAGCGGCGAAGAACAGCGCACGGAATCGTGTCTGGTTCATGGCCGGAAAAGATCTGGTAATGCTGCTTGCGGTGCGCCTCCACACGAGTGGGGCGCACTCTATTCATGTGGAAACAAAACGGCAATTCATGATGGGGTGAATGGGAAGGACTATGAGACTCAGACGAAAGCCGTGGATTGATACGGCAATTCTGGACTACGCGGATTTTGTTACGCCGCTCGGTGGGGACTGGTCGAAATGTGCAGGTGCGTGGCAGGAGACCTTCGGACGGTCGGCTCCGCTCCATGTGAGATTGGCGTGGGCAAAGGAGATTTCCTGACGGAACTTTGCTGCGCACCAATCCCAGTGTCAACTACTGGGCACTTGAGGCGCAGCAGGGTGTGCTTTACTTCGCTGCACGCAGGGCTGCCGCGCGTAGGTTGTCCAATGTCCGGCTGCTTGTTTTTGATGCCGCACGCCTTACAGAGCTCTTTGCGCCGCATGAGGGTTGACCGCATTTAGTTTGAATTTCTCCGATCCATGGCCAAAAAGCGTCATGCGAAGCGACGCCTGACGAGTGAGGCGTTCCTCGAGCGCTATGCTGCCGTGTTGAACTCGGACGGGGAGATTCACTTTAAGACGGATAATATGGGGCTCTTTGATTACTCCTGGAGACGATGGAACGGGAGGGTGGATGCTCTCGCATGTGACGCATGACCTGCACGCGCTCGGAGGCGGATAATATCATGACGGAGTATGAGCGCAAATTCAGTGCGCGCGGAGCAAAGATTAGCCGCCTCGTGGCCCGCCGCCCGTCGGAGCGTCTGTGATGCGTACACGCTATACGCTCTTTAAGAGTGATACGGAGCCGATCGTTATCATCATGGCGATTCTCCTTGTGACAGGGGACGATCAATGTCTTCAGCTCGAGCTATGTCCTGGCGGCAATGAACTACGAGAACCCATATTATTTTTGCAGCGGCATCTGCGGTGGCTTCTGATCGGTGTTAGTGCGTGCTGGCTCTGCCGCCGCGCCAGACTATCAACGGATGCGCGGGCTGATGTTCGTCGGCATGGGTATTACGGTCATTTTACTTATTGCCGTACTCTTCGTCGGAACGACGGTGAATGGGGCACAGCGCTGGCTGCTTTTGGTCCTCTGAGCTTTCAGCCGGCGGAGTTCGCAAAGCTCATGGCTGTGCTGATGAAGCATTCTCGATCTCTGCGGTACTCAGCAAGGAGCATTTTTCGCATGGATCGAGACGGGGGACGTGTGGCCATTCCGTTCGGAGCGATCCTTGTGATGGCCTTCTCGTCTATCGTGAGCCGGATTTTGGGACGGCGTGCATTGTGTTTAGATGCCGATGCTGATGGCGCTTGTCCTCTTGGTGCCGCCGCGACGGTGGCTGTGGATCGAGGTGTCTCGCTTGTGCGTTTGGCGTTTGCGACATTGCAGCCCTACCGTATGAGGGCGCATCGAGGTATGGATTGATCCGTGGTCGGATGCGCGTGATGCGGGCTATCAGATGGTGCAGTCGCTCTCGACGATCGGTTCCGGGCGGCATTTTCGGCATGGGCTTCGGCGATGGCGTAAGTAAGTACGAGTATCTGCCGGAGGCTGTACGGATTTTGCGTTTGCGATCTTTAGCCAGGAGCATGGATTCTTTGGCGTAGCGCTGATTTTTCTTCCTGTTTGCCGTGCTGCTCATCACTTGTATGCGTGTGGCGGTGCGTGCAAAGGATACGTTCGACCAGGGTGCTCGCACTTGGCATTGTCTTCCTCGTACTCGGACGAGGCACTTGCAAATCTTGCAATGGTGGCGGGACTCCTGCCTGTCGTCGGGGGTGCCGCTGCCGTTTATCAGCTATGGAGGTTTCCTCGCTGATCGTGACGATGGCAGGGATGGGAATGCTGCTTGGCATTGCCGACCGCAGTCAGGATACTTCTGTACCAAAAGCAAAAACAGGAGGACCCGGAGAAGCGGCGCAGCGGATTCATGTGTGCGATAACATGGGGATTTGCGTGAGAAGAAATGATTTCATGCAGATCCCCGTACTTTTGTGAGGTATTGGATGTTCAGTGATTTCTTTTTGGGGATGCAGCAGGATCTCAAGATTTTTCCTTCTGCCGCCGTTTCTCTGTGTCGTATTTCGTCTGATCTTCATCCTCGTCTATCGTCCGAAGAAGTCTCCGCGTGGGGAGTGGCGTAAGTGGCTCACCTGCTTCCGTTATGCTTTTTGGTGGGGATGGATTTCAATGCATACGTATTCCTGATACCCCTCATTCTCGTATCTATACCTGGTGCTTTTCTCCCCGCGTATTTCGCCATGGGCGATGGCGTGCGAGATGGGGCTTCTCCTCGTCTATGCGGCGGCTCTCTATACGGCATTCATCGCTAAAATGGTGTTCTATGCACATTTTCACGATACGTTCAATCGAGACGATTTTGGCTCAGTAAGAATGCGGATAAAGCGCAACTTTGCCGATATTTTTCTTTCATCAGAACCACGGGGCGTGGCTGCTCCTCGGCTATCTGCCCCTATCTGGCGTTTTGCTGGGCTGCGGGCAATGCACTGCTCTCCCTGCCTTCTTTTCTTACCCCATTGTGACAGAGGGGGTGGGGCGGTATCGATCAATACGCTTGTGTTTATCGCTGCGATTTTGCTCTTTTATTGGCTGCGCTATGGCGGGACACTGCGGCATCGCCTCAAACCTGAGTGGGACGAGGTGCCGCCGCTTGTCAAGAGGATGCCGTCGCTTGGAAAAGCATCGATCGACGATCTTATCGCTCTTGAAATGGTCTGGAAGCGTCCTGTACAAAGTCTACATCACTCTGATGAGGAGGCCGGGAGATTCTGGCGTCGGTGCTGCCGAAGAGCTTTGCTGCACTACGCGCCATTAGAGGCCTTCAAGCGCACGGCGCAGGGGCGCAAATCACACCACCGCGTCACATCTTTTTCTCTTGGGAGAGAGTTATGGTCAGGTCTTTTTGATGATCCGTATAGGGATCTGAATTTAATGGAGAGCAGGCACACAATTTCGTGCTGAGCCGCATACCGTAAGCGATTAATATTTCCTCTCCAGCGGTATGATTTCGCAGCCCTCACTCGTCAGTCTTCTCCTAGGTATATATGATGCGGATCTGGAGCTGAACGAAAATGTCCTTTTTGGAATCATACATTGCCAACATCGTTGCCTTTGCAGCTGAAAGCCCTTGGCTATCACACGTCTTTTGGTATGGCGGCGGATTGAATTGGGGAGTCTCGTTCACTTCATTCCTGCACTTGGCTTTGATGCTGCATATGGCGGTACAGATATTTGTATGAACGATGCCCCACGTACGTGGCTCGCGTTTTCGACCACCTCTTCCTTGCGGAGGCAGCGCGGCGCATTCGTGCAGAGGGCAAAGGCGCAGCCCTCATTCCATTTCCTTTATACGACATCGAACCACGGACCTTTCCGCATTCCAATCGAGGAATATGGGATTTGACGCACGCTTGAACCCCGCAATGGCGGCTGCTCTGGAGAAAAATGCGGCGAAATACCGCGGACTTGGCTGCGCGTGGTATGCAGACTGGGCGCTGCCGCTTTATCGACGAGATGCGAGAGGCGTTTCCCGACAGCCTCTTTATCGTGACAGGTGACCATATGGGCGGGGAAGTTCCGCTTGTCGAAGGCGTGACAGAACGACAGGAGCTTTTTGCTGCGCGAGCGAATTCTTACCGCCTTTTGCTTGCATCATCCTGAGCTTACCCCTGAACACTTGAGGTACAATACGATCGGCGGACATATGAATATCCTGCCAACGCTCATTGAGTTGATTGCGCAGAGGGACCTCTTATTACGCAATTGAAAAACCTCTGACGGAGCGGATTGATCATATAGTCACACCTTATGCATGGCTCACGAGAGGAAAGTGGGTTTTATCGTGAGAGAGCAGCGCAGGAGCTGACGGTAACAGCGGGTATGCTGCCGTGGATGTTTGATACAGAGCGCTTTTACGGCGGAGCGTGATGCATACGTCGAACTCACGGCATACTATGTTCGTCATCCGGGTTGTTGATGAAGAGATAGAGCTGAAATGGGGCCGCTAAATAAGTTTGCCCCGTTTACAGAAAGAGGAGACAAAAAGATACGCTAGGAGAAGTGTAAATAAAAACTTTGTAAAATATGCGTTGACAAGCTTTTTGAGTGAATGATATTATGTGACAGTCCCTTTTTGGAGGTGCACTATGTCTCTGGAAAAATTAGCACTAGCACGTACAGTTGCCGGCATTCATCAGGCATGCAAGGTGGTGAAAAGCAGCGCGGCAGAGATGGTGTTCGTTGCCTCGGATGTCGATGCGCGTGTGCGATGCACTGCTCACGGCATGCAGGGACGCGAAAATCTCTCCCGACCGCACGGCGACGAAAGCGCAGCTTGGAAGCAGCACGCCTCGATGTCGGTGCGGCGGCGGTCGCAATACTACGGTAAAAAACGCAGGATCTGCGTTTTCATACAAAAGATTTGAAACGACGACAAAGGAAGGAGGTGCAGTATGCCAACGATCAATCAGCTCATTCGCAAGAGCCGGAAGAGCCTTGAGGAGAAATCGAAAGCACCAGCACTGAAGAACAGCCCGCAGAAGCGCGGCGTCTGCACGCGTGTCTACACGTCCACGCCGAAGAAGCCGAACTCTGCTCTTAGAAAGGTTGCTCGTGTTCGTCTGACGAACAGCATCGAGGTGACCGCATACATCCCGGAATCGGGCACAATCTGCAGGAGCACAGCGTCGTCCTCATTCGCGGCGGCCGTGTCAAGGATCTGCCGGGTGTTCGTTACCACATCATTCGCGGGTCGCTCGATACCGCTGGTGTGCAGGATCGCGCACAGGCGCGCTCGAAGTACGGCGCGAAGCGTGCGAAGAAGAAGTAAGGCAGTATATCGTTAGGGAGGTTGGGCTATGCCACGTAAGGGGCCCCCGTGCCGAAGAGGGATGTTCTGCCGGATCCGGTATATCATTCCAAGACGGTGACGAAGTTTATCAACAAGGTTATGCTCTCGGGCAAGAAGAGCGTCGCACAGCGCGTTGTCTATGATGCGTTCGAGACGATTCGCGAGAAGACGGGGCAGGATCCGCTCGAGGTGTTCGAGACGGCTCTGCGCAACGTCATGCCCGGTGCTCGAGGTCAAGGCACGCCGTGTCGGCGGTGCCAACTATCAGAGTTCCGGTCGAGGTTCGTGCGGATCGCCGCATGACGCTCGGCATCCGCTGGCTTGTCGGCTATGCGCGTCTGCGCGGCGAGAAGACGATGGATGCGCGCCTCTCGGCAGAGCTGATGGATGCTGCGAACAATACGGGCGCAGCGATCAAGAAAAAGGAAGATACGCACAAGATGGCGGAGGCCAACAAGGCATTCGCACATTATCGGTGGTAAGGACTGCTGATAAGAGGCTTGTCAGCTTGGCACAGATTTTTCGTTCTATCGAGGAGGCAAACCGGACGCAGAGTGGTGCTCTGTGGAGGATTTGCCGACGATGAGAGGGCGAAAAAGATCGCCAAGATGACTGCGCCGGATTTATCAGAGATTCCGTAACACTAAGCAGTGTAAGGGAGCGATAGGAAACAGTGGCAAGAGAATATTCCCTTGAAAAAACGCGGAATATCGGCATCATGGCACACATTGATGCCGGCAAGACGACGACCACCGAGCGCATTCTCTTCTACACGGGCGTAACGCACAAGATCGGCGAAGTTCATGAGGGCGCTGCCACCATGGACTGGATGGTTCAGGAACAGGAACGCGGCATTACGATTACGTCGGCGGCGACGACCTGCCACTGGAAAGACCATCGCATCAATATCATTGATACGCCAGGTCACGTTGACTTTACGGTCGAGGTAGAGCGCTCACTGCGCGTGCTGGACGGCACAGTTGCAGTTCTGACCGCACGCGGCGGCGTTGAGCCGCAGACGGAGACGGTCTGGCGTCGGGCGGAGCGCTACAATGTTCCGCGCATGGCGTATGTCAATAAGATGGACATTACGGGCGCCGATTTCTTCAATGTTATAAACATGATGCGTGAGCGCCTCAATGCGAATCCGGTGGCAATTCAGCTGCCGATCGGCGCTGAGGATGAGTTCAAAGGCATCATCGACCTCGTGAAGATGGATGCCATCGTCTATGAGGATGATCTCGGCAAGGTGACAGACGAGGTCGAGATTCCGGCTGAGTACAAAGAACAGGCGGAAGAGTACCGCGAGAAGCTGATTGAGGCGTGCGCTGGGGCGGACGATGACCTCATGGAGAAGTATCTCGGCGGCGAGGAGGTTACGGAGGAGGAAATCCGCCGTGCGATCCGCAAGGCGACGATTGCCTGCCAGATGACGCCGGTCACCTGCGGCACCTCGTACCGCAACAAGGGCGTTCAGCCGCTGCTTGACGCCATCGTTGCCTATATGCCGGCACCAACGGACATTCCGCCGATCGCAGGCGTGAACCCGGATACGGGTGAGGGCAGACAGTCGTCCGGCATCGGATGAGGCACCGTTCTCGGCACTTGCGTTCAAGATTATGACAGACCCGTACGTTGGCAAGCTCGCGTTCTTCCGCGTCTACTCCGGCGTGCTGAATTCCGGTTCCTACGTCTACAATGCGACGAAGGACGGTAAGGGAACGCATCGGACGCATCCTCCAGATGCACGCGAACAACCGCAAAGGAGATCGATGTGGTCTACAGTGGTGATATCGCTGCTGCGGTCGGGCTGAAGAACACAACGACGGGCGATACGCTCTGCGATGAGAGCAAGCCCATCATTCTCGAGTCGATGGGTTCCCGGATCCGGTTATCTCCGTTGCGGTTGAACCTGCGACGAAGAACGACCAAGAGAAGATGGGTGTTGCCCTCCAGAAGCTCGCGGAGGAGGATCCGACCTTCCGTGTGCATACGGATGGCGAGACGGGCCAGGTCATCATCTCGGGCATGGGTGAGCTGCATCTGCAGATCATCGTTGACCGTATGCTCCGCAGTTCAAGGTCGACTGCAAGGTCGGCGAGCCGCAGGTGGCATACCGCGAGACGATCCGCAAGTCCGTCAAGGCAGAGGGCAAGTTCGTTCGTCAGTCCGGCGGTCATGGTCAGTACGGTCACTGCTGGCTCGAGCTCGTTCCGCAGGATGCGGGCGAGGGTTTCAGTTTCGAGAACAAGGTCGTTGGCGGCGTGATTCCGAAGGAGTTCATCAACCCGATCGAGGCCGGTGTCCGTCAGGGCGATGGAAGGCGGCGTTGTCGCTGGCTATCCGATGGTCGACATCAAGGTCATCGTGTACGACGGCTCGTTCCACGAGGTCGACTCGTCCGAAGCTGCGTTCAAGGTGGCCGGTTCGATGGCGTTCAAAGGCGGGTGCCGAAAAAGCAGCCCGGTTCTCCTTGAGCCGTATGTCAAGGTTGAGGTTACGGTACCCGAGGAGTACATGGGTGACGTCATCGGCGACCTGAACTCGCGCCGCGGACGCATTGACGGCATGGAACCGCGAAATGGCGTGCAGGTCATCAACGCGTTCGTTCCGCTCTCGGAGATGTTCGGCTACTCGACGGATCTCCGTTCCAAAAACTCAGGGCCGCGGGAACTACTCGATGGAAGTTTCCTTCTACGACGAAGTTCCTAAGAATATAGCTGACGCTGTAGTCGCCAAGAACAAAGGCGAATAAGGGAGGCAATTTTTAGAATGGCAAAGGAAAAATTTAACCGCAGCAAGCCCCATGTCAACATCGGCACGATCGGTCACGTTGACCACGGCAAGACGACGCTGACGGCTGCGATCACGAAGGTTCTCTCCGAGAAGGGCTATGCGAAGTTCGAGGACTACGCGGACATCGACAAGGCTCCCGAGGAGCGCGAGCGCGGCATCACGATCAACACGGCGCACGTGGAGTACGAGACGGACAACCGTCACTATGCACGTTGACTGCCCGGGTCACGCAGACTACGTCAAGAACATGATCACCGGCGCTGCGCAGATGGACGGCGGTATCCTCGTTGTTTCGGCTGCTGACGGCCCGATGCCCCAGACGCGCGAGCACATCCTGCTTGCTCGCCAGGTCGGCGTTCCGGCGCTTGTTGTCTTCCTGAACAAGGTGGACCAGGGTGGACGACCCCGAGCTTCTCGAGCTCGTCGAGATGGAAGTTCGTGAGCTGCTCTCGCAGTACGAGGTTCCCCGGCGATGACATCCCTGTCGTTGCGGGATCGGCACTCAAGGCACTCGAGGGGCGATGATGCGATGAAGGCAAAAGATCCTCGAGCTGATGGACCGCGTGGATGAGTATATCCCGACGCCGACGCGCGACACGGATAAGCCGTTCCTCATGCCGGTTGAGGACGTGTTCACGATCACGGGCCGCGGTACGGTTGCTACAGGCCGTGTCGAGCGCGGTGAGCTGAAGCTGAATGATACGGTTGAGATCGTCGGCCTCAGGAAGAGGCGCGCAGCACGGTTGTCACGGGCATCGAGATGTTCCGCAAGCTGCTTGACAGCGCGGTTGCGGGTGACAACATCGGTGCGCTGCTCCGCGGCGTTGACCGTAAGGACATCGAGCGTGGTCAGGTTCTCGCAAAGCCGGGTTCCATTAAGCCGCACACGAAGTTCAAGGCACAGGTCTACGTTCTGACGAAGGAAGAGGGCGGCCGTCATACGCCGTTCTTCACGAACTATCGTCCCCAGTTCTACTTCCGCACCACGGACGTGACGGGCGTTGTCCGCCTCCCCGAGGGTACCGAGATGGTCATGCCCGGCGATAACGTCGAGATGGAAGTCGAGCTCATCACCCCGATCGCGATCGAGCAGGGGTCTCCGCTTCGCTATCCGCGAGGGGCGGCCACACGGTCGGCGCAGGTCGTGTTACGGCGATTGAAGAGCTAATTCTTAGTCTCTTGATATTCCCTAGGGAGGAGCGGCGCGCTCGCGTCGCTCCTTTTCGAGGAAAATGACGGTTCGATGAAAAATCATCCGGAATTTCCCGGATGGGAGTATGATACTAACTTCTTTTCATCTTTTGGAATCATACGATACGACGTACTCCATGCGATGACATGGCAGATGGCTATGCTCCGGCGGGGCAGAGGGAACTGCCGTGGAGAAATGTTTGGGGCGAGACCCCGGACGAAGGAGGAAAACTACTTTGGCGAAACAGCAGAAAAATCAGAATTCGTTTGAAGGCCTACGACCACAAGGCTCTTGATCAGAGTGCGGCGAAGATCGTCGACACGGCAAAGAAGACGGGCGCAATGGTCTCGGGTCCATTCCACTTCCGACGGAGAAAAAATGTCTATCGATTCTCCGTTCTCCGCACGTCAACAAGGACTCGCGCGAGCAGTTTGAGATGCGCACGCACAAGCGCCTCATCGACATCCTGCAGCCGACAAACAAGACGGTCGATTCGCTCATGCGTCTCGATCTGCCGGCCGGTGTTGACATCGAGATTAAGCTCTAAAATAGGAGGTGGAAGCCTTGGCTAAGGCTATTTTAGGAAGAAAACTGGGTATGACCCGAGATCTTCACAGAGGAAGGCCGCGTCGTTCCTGTGACGGTCGTTGAGTCTGGCAACAACTTCGTGCTCCAGAACAAGACCGACGAGACGGATGGTTACAACGCTGTGCAGATCGGGTTTGGCGATATCAAGAGAAGAACGTCAACAAGCCGCTCAAGGGTCACTTTGAGAAGGCTGGCGTAAAAGACGGTGCGCTTCATTCGTGAAATGCGCCTCGCAGCTCCTTCCGAATACAATGTGGGTGACACGATCGGCGTCGACATCTTCGCTGCGGGCGATCTCGTCGATGTGGTCGGCACATCCAAGGGCAAGGGTTTTTGCGGGCGGCATCAAGCGCCACAACTTTGCACGCGGTCCCATGGGCCACGGTTCGAAGTCGCACCGTGAGCCGGGTTCGACAGGTGCGATGATCTCCGGTCCCGGCGGACGCGTCCTCAGGGGCAGAAGCTCCCCGGCCGTATGGGCGGCGAGCGCGTCACGGTGCAGCGCCTGACGATTGTCCGCGTGGACACGGACCGCAATCTCATCCTGATCAAGGGCGCGATTCCGGGCCCGAAGAAGGGATTTCGTCGTAATTAAAGATACCGTAAAAAGCCTGCAAAGGCGGCGAAAGAATAAGGAAGGGGAATCGCAGCATGGCGAGATGTAGCAGTATATGATATGTCGCACAGCCAGGTTGGCGAGATCAGCCCTGAACGACGAGTTCTTCAATGTCGAAATGAATGCCGGCCTCCTTCATCAGGCGGTTGTCCTCCAGCTCGCATCGCAGCGCCTTGGCACGCATGCCACGAAGACGCGCGGTCTCGTGCGCGGCGGCGGACGCAAAGCCTTGGCGTCAGAAGGGTACGGGTCGCGCCCGTGCAGGTTCGACGCGCAGCCCACTAGTGGGTCGGCGGCGGCACGGTCTTTGGACCGCATCCGCGCAAGTACGGCTTTACGATGCCGCGCAAGCAGCGCCGTCTCGCCCTGAAGTGTGCGCTCTCAGACAAGGTGCGCACGGGCGACTTCATCGTCCTCGATCAGCTCGATTTCGAGGCACCGAAGACGAAGGCAGCAGTGAAGCTCCTGAGTGATTTCGGCGTGAATGAGAAGAGCCTCTTTATCACGGCGGATGAGGCTGGGAGATGTGGAGCGCTCCACCAGCAATATTCCGGGTGTAAAAAGCCATCTCGGCACGTGGAATCAATGTCTATGACATTCTCCATCACGACAAGCTCTTCATTACGAAGGATGCCATCACCCGTATCGAGGAGGTATTCGCATAATGGAAGCACGTGATATTCTCGTACGCCCGCTCATCACGGAGCGGACGACGCAGCTCATGGCTGAGGGCAAATACGTCTTCGTCGTTGCGAAGGCTGCGAACAAGATTGAGATTGCAAAGGCGGTCTCGGAGATCTTCAAGGTGAAGGTCGCAAAAGGTCAACACGGTCAACGTCCTCGGCAAGAAAAAGCGCATGGGCCGTACGCAGGGGCAAGCGCCCGGACTACAAGAAGGCCATCGTCAAGCTCGCGCCGGGCGAGACCATCACGAGTTCTTTGAAGGCTGAGACGAAAGGGAGGTACGAACGTGGCAGGTAAAGAGTTTTAAGCCGTATTCTGCCGGCAGACGCTTCATGACGGTCTCTTCCTTCGATGAGATCACAACGGACAAGCCGGAGAAGTCCCTCACCGTTCGCCTGACACAAAGACGGGCGGGCGCAACCAGCAGGGCAAACTGACCGTACGTCATCGCGGCGGCGGTCTAGCGGCTCTATCGCATCATCGACTTCAAGCGTACGAGGACGGGATCCCCGCCCGCGTCGCGACGATCGAGTACGATCCGAACCGCAGCGCACGCATTGCGCTTCTGAACTATGCAGATGGCGAAAAGCGCTACATCCTCGCACCGAATGGCCTGAAGGTCGGCGATGTTGTGGAGTCGGGTGCTGAGGGCTGACATCAAGCCGGGCAACGCGCTTCCGCTGAAGAATATCCCGCTCGGCACGGTGATCCATGCCGTTGAGCTCAAGATTGGCAAGGGTGCGCAGCTCGTCCGCAGTGCGGGACGTCCGCGCAGCTCATGGCAGGAAGGCGATTACGCACTCCTTCGTATGCCGTCCGGCGAGATCCGCCGCGTGCATATCAATTGCCGTGCGACGATCGGTCAGGTCGGCAATCTCGAGCATGAGAACATCACCATCGGCAAGGCAGGCCGCAGCCGCTGGCTCGGACGTCGTCCGGAGACGCGCAGTATCGCGATGAACCCGAACGACCATCCGCACGGCGGTGGTGAGGGCCGTTCGCCGGTCGGACGCAAGAGCCCGATGACGAAGTGGGGGCCAAGATTGCGATGGGCAAGAAGACGCGCCGCAAGAAGAAGGCGTCGAACCGTCTGATTGTTCACCGCCGTAAGTAAGAGAATTGCCAGATAGAACCTCGTCGGATTGATTACAGTCCGGCGAAAGGAGGAAAAACTTTGTCAAGATCGATTAAGAAAGGGCCTTTTCGTCGCAGAGAGCCTGATGAAGAAGATCGATGCGCTCAACGAAAAGAACGAGAAAGAAGGTTGTGCGCACATGGTCGCGCAGCTCGACGATCTTCCCGGATTTCGTCGGCCACGATCGCTGTCCATGACGGACGCAAGCATGTCCCCGTCTACGTTACGGAGGATATGGTCGGACATAAGCTCGGCGAATTTGCGCCGACACGTACATTCAAGGGTCACGCGGGCGAAGAGCGCAAGACCTCGCTGCGCTGATAGAGGAGGACGATTCGTGGCACAGGGAAGTAAAGGCTACCGCCAAATACATCCGTATCGCACCGCGCAAGGTTCGCATCGTAATGAGACCTCGTGCGCGGCAAGAGCGTCGCCGACGCTCTCGCGATCTGAAGTTCACGCCGAAGGTCGGCGCGGGACGCTGTGGAGAAGGTGCTCCGCTCTGCTGTTGCAAACGCGGAGAACAATTTCGACATGGATGTGGATCGACTGTTCATTTCCTCAGCTTTCGTTGACCAGGGGCCGACCTTGAAGCGCATTCATCCGCGTTCGCGTGGACAGGCGTTCAAGATTTTGAAGCACACGTCCCACATCACGGTTGCCGTAAACGAAAAGTATGGGGAGGAAACAGTTTGGGTCGAAAAGTAAATCCCATGGCATTCGCCTTGGCATCGTCAAGGATTGGGATGCCCGCTGGTATGCGAGACAAGGAGTTTCGCGCAGAATCTGCATGAGGACATCAAGATTCGTGATTACCTCAAGAAGAGCCTCCAGACCGCAGGTGTTCCCCGCGTGGAGACGGAGCGCAGCAAGAACCGCCTGAAGCTCACGATCCATACGGCAAAGCCGGGCATGGTCATCGGACGCGGCGGCTCTGGTATTGAGCAGATCAAGAGGGCTTAAGAACCTCACGGATAAGCGCGTTGACATCAATATTGCAGAGATTAAGCAGCCGGACCTCGACGCGACGCTCGTCGCCGAGAACATCGCAGCACAGCTCGAGCGCCGCATTGCCTTCCGCCGTGCGATGAAGCAGGCGGTCGGGCGCCTGATGCGTCTCGGTGCGAAGGGGCATCAAGATTGCCGTCAGCGGCCGTCTTGGCGGTGCGGAAATCGCGCGCCGCAGAGTCCTATCGCGAGGGCAGCATCCCCTGCACACGCTGCGTGCAGACATCGACTATGGAACGGCTGAGGCACATACGACCTACGGCCGCATCGGCATCAAGGTCTGGATCTTTAAGGGCGAGGTTCTCCCCGACAAGAAGCAGGCGCCGAAGAACGGCAAGGAAAGGAGCGAGGCGTAATGTTACTCCCAAAGCGCGTTAAATACCGCAAGCAGTTCCGCGGACGCATGAAGGGCAAGGCACAGCGCGGCAACACGGTGAGCCACGGACAGTACGGTCTCGTCGCTCTGGAGCCGGCATGGATCACGAATCGCCAGATCGAGGCTGCGCGTATCGCGATGACGCGTTACATCAAGCGCGGCGGTAAGGTCTGGATCAAGATTTTCCCGGATAAGCCAGTCACAGCGAAGCCGGCGGAGACCCGCATGGGTTCCGGCAAGGGCTCGCCCGAGTACTGCGTAGCTGTCGTGAAAGCCTGGCCGCGTCCTCTTTGAGATGGACGGCGTGGCACGTGACGTTGCGGCAGAGGCGATGCGTCTTGCGGGGCACAAGCTTCCGATCAAGACGAAGTTCGTCGTACGCGAAGAATTAGAGGGCGGTGAAGTGAATGAAGGTTGATGAGATCCGCGGCCTGAGCGCCGACGAGCTCACGGAAAAACTCGCGTCGCTCAAGGAAGAGCTCTTTGGCCTCCGTTTTCAGCACGCCACCGGACAGCTCGATAACCCGATGCGTATCAAGGACGTAAAGAAGACGATTGCCCGCATCAAGACCATTCAGCGTGAGCGAGCAAAGCGCCTAATCATTACGGACATTCGTACAGATACGCAGAAGGAAGGAGGCTCACATAGATGAGCGATAGAAACGTACGCAAAGTGAGAATCGGAAAGGTCGTCTCCGATAAGATGGACAAGACCGTTGTCGTTGCTGTCGAAGAGCTCGAGCAGCACAAAGATGTATAAAGCCGGTCAAGAAGACGGTGAAGTTCCACGCGCGTGACGAGGAAGAACGACGCGCATCTCGGCGATCGCGTATCCATCATGGAGACGCGCCCGCTCTCGAAGACGAAGCGCTGGCGCGTGGTCGAGATCGTCGAGCGCGCGAAGTAAGGAGAAATGGATCAATGATACAGCGGAAACAATCCTGAATGTCGGCGATAACACAGGAGCGAAGAAATCCTCTGCATTCGCGTACTGGGCGGCTCGTACCGCAAGTATGCCAACATCGGCGATGTTATCGTCGCCTCCGTCAAGAGCGGCAGCGCCAGGCGCGCACGGTGAAGAAGGGCGACGTCGTCAAGGCGGTTGTCGTCCGCAGCGTCAAGGGACTGCGCCGTCCGGACGGTTCCTACATCCCGCTTCGACGAGAATGCGGCCGTCATCATCAGGGATGACCACGCCGCGCGGAACGCGTATTTTCGGACCTGTCGCACGCGAGCTGCGCGAGAAGGATTTCATGAAGATCGTCTCGCTCGCTCCCGAAGTTCTTTCTAAGGAGGAGGTGTTATTTTGTCGCTGGCAAACTAGACGTCAAGAAGGGCGATACGGTCGTCGTTCTTTCCGGTAAGGATAAAGGGAAAGCAGGGCAAGGTCATCGAGGCTCCAGCCGAAGAAGGGCCAAGGTCATCGTTGAGGGCGTCAACAAGGGTAAGCGCCACACGAAGCCGAGCCAGAGTGCTCCGCAGGGCGGTATCATCACGAAGGAAGCACCGCTCTTTGCAAGTAAGTGCAGCTCATCTGCCCCGCATGCGGCAAGGCAACGCGCGTCGCTCATCGCATCATCGGCGAGCGCAAGGGTGCGCGCCTGCAAAAGTGCGGCGAGCCGATCGAGCAGTAAGATTAGCGGAAAGGAGGAATACGCAAAGTGGAAGACTCAAGGAAAAGTATCAGAAGGAAGTTGCGCCGGCTCTGACCGAGAAGTTCGGCTACTAAGAACGTCATGCAGCTCCCGAAAGTCAGGAAGGTCATCATCAACATGGGCGTTGGCGAGGCAGTCGGCAATCCGAAGGCACTCGACGCCGCTGTAACGGATCTCACGGCCATTGCCGGTCAGAAGCCCCAGCTCACGCGCGCGAAGAAGTCGCTTGCCGCGTGGAAGCTCCGCGAGGGCATGCCGATTGGCTGCAAGGTGACGCTGCGCGGTACGCGTATGTACCAGTTCCTCGACAGGTTCGTGAATGTCGCCCTTCGCGCGTTCGCGATTTCCGCGGGGTCAGCGAGAAGGCTTTCGACGGCCGCGGCAACTATGCTGTGGGTCTGCGTGAGCAGCTCATCTTCCCGAAATTGACTACGACAAGATCGACAAGATCCGCGGCATGAACATCGTCATCGTTACGAGCGCGCATACGGACAGAAGAGGCCAAAAGAGCTCCTGCGTCTCATGGGTATGCCGTTCCGCGCGTAACGGACAGGAGGAACAACTGTGGCAAAGAGGCAATGATTGAGAGTGGAGCAAAGAGCCCAAGTTCTCGACACGCAAAGTATCAACCGCTGCAAGATCTGCGGACGTCCGCACGGCTACATCCGCAAAGTTCGATATGTGCCGTATCTGCTTCCGTGAGCAGAGTTACAAGGGCGCCATCCCTGGTGTAACGAAAGGCAAGCTGGTAATCAATAAAACAAAAGGAGGATATCGATTCATGGCAATGACTGATCCTATCGCAGATATGCTGACCCGCATCCGCAACGCCAACTCGGTTTACCACGAGGTGTTGCGATCCCTGGAGTCAAGGTCAAGACGGCAATCGCCGAGGTCTTGAAAAGGAAGGCTTCATCAAGGATTACTCCTTCCAGGAGGACGGAAAGCAGGGCGTCCTCACCGTCACGCTGAAGTATGGAGCCAAGCGTGAGCACGTTATCTCCGGTCTGAAGCGCGTTTCCAAGCCGGACTTCGCCAGTATGCAAGCACGATGCGCTCCCGCGCGTCTACGGCGAGCCTCGTATCTCTGTGATCTCCACGTCAAAGGGGATCATGAGGCGACAAGGATGCACGCAAAGGCTGGTCTCGGCGGCGAAGTGCTCGCATTCGTATGGTAATGCACAGGCGGGAGGTGTAACAATGTCACGAATTGGAAGAGCACCGATTCACATTCCGTCTGGCGTTACCGTCACGGTCGGTGCAGATAATCTCGTGAAAGTGAAGGGGCCCGAAGGGCGAGCTTTCGCGTGAGATCCATCCGGATATGAAAAATAACCGTCGAGGATGGTGTCCTTACGGTCACCGTCCTTCGGACGATAAAATGCACAGGTCGCTCCATGGCCTTTCCCGCACGCTCATCAACAACATGGTGGTCGGCGTGTCGGAGGGCTTCACAAGACCCTTGAGATCAGCGGCGTCGGCTACCGTGCGGCAAAAGCAGGGCAAGAACCTGAACCTCTCGCTCGGTTTCTCACATCCCGTTGTCGTTGAGCCGCCCGAGGGCATCACGTTCGAGTGCCCTCTGCAACGGTGATCACGATCTCCGGTATCAACAAGGAAGACGTCGGTCAGGTTGCAGCAGAGATTCGCGCACATCGTGAGCCGGAGCCGTACAAAGGGCAAGGGCATCAAGTACGCCGGAGAGCATGTCCGCCGCAAGGAAGGCAGAAGCCGGCGCGAAGGGCAAGAAATAAGAAGGAGAGGGGTGACACACTGTGCTTATCAAGCAGGGATAAGAATAAGGCGCGCCAGAAGCGCCATCTGCGCGTGCGCAATCACTGCAGGGCACTGCGGCACGTCCGCGCCTCAATGTATTCCGCAGCCTGAAGAACATCTACGCACAGATCATTGACGATGAAAAGGGCGTGACGCTCGTCTCCGCGAGCTCCAAGGACAAGGACTTCTCTCAGTACGGCGGCAATGTCGAGGGCTGCAAAGGCCATTGGCACTGCTGTTGCGAAGAAGGCTCTGGAGAAGGATCACCGAGGTCGTCTTTGACCGCGGCGGCTACATCTATCATGGCCGCGTTGCTGCTCTCGCTGAGGCAGCGCGCGAAAGCTGGACTGAAATTCTAAAGGGAGGAAAGCATGGCTAGACATAACAACGAAAAACGAGACGCCGGAGTTCGAAGAGCGTGTCGTATTCATCAACCGTGTATCGAAGGTTGTCAGGGGCGGCCGACGCTCTTCCTTCAGTGCGCTTGTTGTCGTCGGCAACAAGAAGGGGAAGGTCGGCTTTGGCATGCGGCAAGGCTGCTGAGGTTCCCGAGGCGATCCAGCAAGGGCGTCGAGGATGCGAAGAAGCCTGATCGAGGTCCCGCTGCGTGAGGGCGCACGATCCCGCATGAGATCACGGGTATCTTCGGTGCCGGCCGCGTGCTGCTGAAGCCCGCTGCCAAAAGGTACCGGCGTCATCGCCGGCGGTCCGGCGCGTGCGGTGCTCGAGCTTGCAGGCGTGCGTGACATCCTCACGAAGTCGCTCGGCTCGTCAACCCGAACAACATGGTTCGCGCGACGATGGAAGGACTCATCGGCCTCAAGAACCCCGCCGATGTTGCAGCTCTCGCGGCAAGACAGTGCGCGAGATTTTTGGCTGATAAGGAGGAACGAACATGGCAAAAGTCAGAGTAACCCTGACACGCAGCGATCGGTCGTCCTGAGACGCAGCGCAAGACTGTGAAATCCCTCGGACTGCGTAAGCGCAACTCCGTTTCCGAGCTTCCCGACACGCCCGCCGTGCGTGGGCAGCTTCACAAGGTCTCCCACCTCATCACGGTGGAAGAGATTGCAGACTGAAGAGGGGAGGCAAGAATCTATGCAGAACCGCATGAATTACAGCCCGCTGAGGGCTCGCGTGACGACAAAGCGCGTCGGCCGCGGCATCGGCTCCAGTATGGGCAGGACCTCGACGCGCGGCCTGAAGGGACTGAAATCCGTGCCGGCGGCGGTGTCCGCAGCGGCTTTGAGGGCGGTCAGATGCCTCTCTACCGTCGCCTTCCAGACGCGGCTTCAAGAACATCTGGGCAAAGACCTTTGCCGAGGTGAACGTTGGCAGCCTGAACTGCTTCGAGGACGGCACCACGGTTGATCCCGTTGCACTCATCGAGGCGGGCATCCTCAAGAACGTTCGTGACGGCATCCGCATTTCTCGGCGACGGCGAACTCACGGCGAAGAACCTCACCGTTCGCGCACAGGGCTTTACGCAGGTGCGGCGGAGAAAATTGCAGCGGCAGGCGGCAAAAGTAGAGGTGATCTAAAGGTGTTCAAGCGCCCTTGGCAACATCTTCCAGATCCCGGAACTCGGCAGAAGATCGTATTCACACTGATCATGTTCGCCGTCTTCCGCATGGGGACGCATATCCCTGTGCCCGGCGTTGACCCGAGCGCCATTGAACAGCTCTTTCGCACAGGGGGACGCTGTTCGGCTTGCTCGATCTCTTCTCCGGGCGGCGCGTTCAGTGAGTTTTCCATCTTTGCGATGAGCATTACGCCTACATCAATACGCAGCCATCATTAGTCCAGCTGCTCAACGTCGTTGTACCGACGCTTGAGCAGTGGTCGAAGAGGCGCGGAGGCGAAAAAGACGACGACGGGTCACGGCTATCTCACGGTCGCGCTTGCATTCTTTCAGGCGATTGGCATGTCGATCGGCCTCAAAAGCGCGATTCTTAACCCGAATCCCGTGAATATCCTCATCATTGCCATCACGCTCACCGCAGGAACCGTTTTCCTCATGGCTAGGCGACAGATCACGGCCAGACGGTGTCGGCAACGGGATCTCTGATCATCTTTGCCGGTATCGTTGCGGCGCTGCCGAAGAACATCGGCACGATCTACGCCTATGTTAAGGCGGGGCACGATCAGTTAGCCAGTGTATTCGCATTCTGCTGTCATCTGCCATTGCGATGATCGTCTTTCGTTATTCACATCGAGACCGGCTTCCGCCGTGTCCCGATCACGTATGCAAAACGTCTTGTGGGTGGCCGCATGGGGCGGACATTCGAGTCACATCCCGTTCAAGGTGAGACCAGGCGGGGGTTATCGATCATCTTTGCATCGTCGGTGCTCATGTTCCCCATCACGGTGGCACAGTTTATCGACGTACCGTGGGTCGAAGACCATCGCGGCGTATCTCGAGTGGGGCAAGCCGCTCCAGACGACGCTCTATGTCCCCTAGTGATCATCTTCTTCACCTACTTTCTACACATCGGTCACGGTGAAGATCCCGGATATGGCGGACAATCTCAAAAATACGGTGGCTGTGCCGGGCCCTGCGGCCCGGACAGGCGACCGCGGACTATCTTGATTATGTGCTGACGCGCATCACGCTTGCGGCTTTCTTCCGCTCGCATTCATCGCAGTCCTCCCCAACATGGTAGCGGGCGCGACGAACATTCAGGGCGTGTACTTCGGCGGCACGGCACTCCTCATCGTTGTGGGCGTTGCGCTCCAGACGATGAAGCAGATCGAGTCGATGGTTGTCATGCGCCACTACGAAGGCTTTATGAAATAATCTGAGGAGATAGAGGCGATGCATCATTTTGATGGGCCCCTGGTGCGCAGCAGGGCACGCAGGCGGCAAACCTCGTAAAGCGCTACGGTATCCCTGCATATCTCCACGGGCGATATGTTTCGGTGAAGCCGTAAAAGAGGGCACTCCACTCGGAAAGAGGCAAAGTCCTATATGGACGCGGGCAAGCTCGTCCCCGACGAGGTGACGATCGGCATTGTACGCGAGCGCCTCGGAGGCCGGACTGCATGAAGGGATTCATCCTGACGGCTTTCCGCGTACGGTCGAGCGAGGCGGATGCACTCATGAAGATTCTTGCGGATAATGGGCTGAAGCTACGGGCGTTCTCAACATCAACGTCCCGGCGGCAGATCTCATTGAGGCGCGCCGTTGGGCGACGCATCTGCAAGAGCTGCGGACACTCCTTCCATGTGAAGTTCAACCCGACCAAGGTTGAGGGTGTCTGCGATGACTGCGGCGGCACGACGTATCAGCGTGCCGACGACGGCGAAGAGACCATGAAGAGCCGTCTTTCCGTCTATGAGATCCTCCACGCGTCCGCTGATCGGCTACTATACGAAGGCGGGCGTCTACAAGGGAGATCGACGGCAGACAGGGACATCGCGAAGGTCGAGGCGGATCTCGCCGCCGTCCTGAGGCGTAAAAAGGAGCGAAAGGAAGTATGTCAAAACAGGATGTCATCGAGGTAGAGGAAGAGTCGTTGAGAAGCTTCCCAATGCGATGTTCCAGGTCGAACTTGAGAACGGACACGTTGTCCTCGCTCATGTTTCCGGAAAGATACGCATGAACTTCATCCGTATTCTGCCGGGCGACAAGGTGACCATCGAACTCACCCCGTACGATCTGACGCGTGGACGTATTACGTATCGCTTCAAATAGTCCTGAGCCTAGCAGGATCGAGACGATCTGTGCTAGAATAGAAAAGATCGACTTGAACCTAGGGAGACGGAAGGAGGCAAGCGCAGTGAAAGTAAGACCGTCTGTCAAGAAAATCTGCGAAAATGCAAAATCATTAAGCGCAAAGGCCGTGTTATGGTCATTTGCGAGAACCCCAAGCATAAACAAAGACAAGGATAAAAAGGAGGTGCACTTATGGCACGTATTGCCGGTGTAGATTTGCCCCGTGACAAGAGAATTGAAATTGCGCTGACGTGCATCTACGGGATTGGCCTGACGACCGCAAAGAAGCTGCTCGCGATCGCAGACGTGAAACCCCGATACCCGTACGCGCGACCTCACGGAGGATGAAGTCGTTCGACTTCGTGATGACCATCGACAAGAACGCCGTGGTGAGGGAGACCTTCGCCGCGAAATTCAGATGAACATCAAGCGTCTCGTTGATATCGGCTGCTACCGTGGCCGCCGCCACCGTCTCGGCCTGCCTGTCCGCGGACAGAACACGAAGAACAATGCGCGCACGCGCAAGGGCTCGGAAGGCCGTCGCAGGCAAGAAAAAGTAAAGGGAGGCTCGTAGGGTGGCTGTTAAGAAAACAACACGTTCCAAGAAAAAGTTCGCAAGAACATAGAGTCAGGCGTTGCACATATCAGCTCGACGTTCAATATCACGATCGTCACGCTCTGCCGATAAGGCGGCAATGCCCTCTCGTGGGCGAGCGCCGGCGGTCTCAGCTTCCGTGGCTCACGCGAAAGAGCACGCCGTTCGCAGCACAGATGGCTGCAGGAGACAGCGGCAAAGGCTGCGATGGAGCACGGTCTGAAGTCCGTCGAAGTCTACGTAGAGGGCCCGGTGCAGGTCGTGAGGGCGGCAATTCGCTCGCTGCAGGCAACCGGTCTCGAAGTCAACATGATCAAAGACGTGCACCCATCCGCACAACGGATGCCGTCCGCCGAAGCGTCGCCGCGTCTAACAGGAGGTGCATGAAACAACATGGCAATTGATAGAGTACCGGTCCTCAAAAGCGCTGCCGTGCGCTTGGTCTCGAGACTGCGACACTCGGCCGCTCGCGCCAGTCGACGCGTCAGCTGCGCCGTACGAACCGCAAAAGGTCTCGAGTACGGACTCCAGCTCAAGGAAAAGCAGAAGGCAAGTTCATCTACGGTGTCCTCGAGCGTCAGTTCCGCGGCTACTATGACAAGGCGAAGAAGATGGCAGGCGTTACGGGTGAGAACCTCCTGGGCCTTCTCGAGGCAGCGCCTTGACAGTGTCGTCTTCCGCCTCGGGCTTGCCAACACGCGTCGCCAGGCACGTCAGCTCGTTCGTCACGGACATTTCACCGTGAACGGCAAGCGCGTTGACATCCCCTCCGCACTCGTTCGTGAGGGGTGACGTGATTGAGGTCGCTGAGAAGAGCCGCTCGAGCGCATTCTTCAAGGAACAGGAGAGCAACGCACTTTCCGCTCCCGCATGGCTGACCGCCGATCAGGCCGAATCCCTGACAGGCACGGTCACGCGCTTCCCCCATCGTGAGGAAATTGACGTGCCGGTCAACGAACAGGCCATTGTCGAACTCTACTCCAAATAATGAATGTGAATGTGTCTGCATTACGCGTTTATTATGGAGGAGGCACATAGATGACAGATATCGAGAAACCGAAAATCGAGATCGCAGAGATCAGCGAGGACGGGCACTATGGACGTTTCGTCTGCGAGCCGCTCGAGCGGGCTACGGCACGACGTTTGGCAACAGTCTGCGTCGTATGCTGCTCTCGTCCCTCGATGGAGCGGCAGTTACCTCCATTCAGATCGATGGCGTGCTCCACGGGTTCTCCACCATTCCCGGCGTACGGGATGATGCTGACGAGCATCGTGCTCGCACTCAAGCAGCTCTGCATCCGCATGCAGGGCACGGGCCACGCATACCATCCGCATCGAGGCGGCAGGGGAGCGTAGAAGTTCTGCAGCCGACATCGAATGCGGCAGCGATATCGAGATCCTGGGACCCCAGGAACTTCACATCGCGACGCTGAGATGCGACGGGCAAGCTCAAGATCGAGATGACCGTCGAGCGCGCGGACGCGGCTATGTACCGGCGGACAGAACAAGAAGGCGGATGACTCCATCGGCGTCATTCCGATCGATTCCATCTTTCGCCTGTACAGCGCGTCAACTACACGGTCGAGGATACACGCGTCGGCAACGTCACTGACTGCAGCCGCCTGATCCTCTGACGTGTGGACGAACAGTTCCATTCGTCCGAGGAGGCCGTGAGTAAGGCGGCTGCCATCCTCGTTATGCACCTGCGCCTGTTCCAGAACATGGACGGTACGGTCATTGAGGAGGAAGAGGAAGTGCAGAACTTCCGCCCGAGGAGGTCGACGACAGCGCGAAGGTGTTGGAGATGACCATCGACGATCTGGATCTTTCCGTCCGTTCCTTCAACTGCCTCAAGCGCGCCGGCATCAACTACGGTTGCCGATCTCGCGCAGAAGACTGAGGATGATATGATGAAGGTGCGCAATCTCGGGACGCAAGTCTCTGGATGAAGTGAAGAAAAACTTGAGGAGCTTGGACTCTCCTTGAGACAGGACAACGAATAACGATAGGAATGGGAAACACATGAGAAAGCTCGGACGCAATTCCGCGGCCCGCAAGGCTCTCTCAGGAGCATCCTCACATCCTTCTTCAAGTACGGACGCATTGAGACGACCGAGGCAAAGGCAAAGGGGCTCCGCTCCCTCGCCGATGGTCTCATCACGCTCGCCAAGCGCGGCGATCTCAGTGCGCGCCGCCGAGGCTATCGCAGCTCTGGCAGAAGAGGATGTCGTGCGTAAAGCTCTTCGGTGAAATCGCAGAGAAGTACACGGATCAAGCAAGAGCGGCTACACCCGCATCTTGAAGCTTGGCCCCCGTCGCGGCGATGCCGCTCGATAGCCATCATCGAACTCGTCTGATTAAACGAATTGAAAAAGACCGCCTGCGGGCGGTCTTTTTAATGATCATGCATTTAAGGAAGCACTAGATAAATTCAGCCGCGCCATCTTAGCGCATCTTTTTGCCCAGCGCTTTGTCAGCAATCCTCCACATAACTTTGGCTATGCGTCCGGTTTGCTCCTTGTTCGGACGAAAAATCTACGCCAATCTGATGGGCTTCATTTTATCAGCGATTCCTTAAACCGTCGGGTCTTGTGCGAAGTATCGGGTGCAAGCTCGTCTTCGTCCTCGGTGACAAACGGTGTCTCATTGATAAAAGCGGACGAAGCCAGGAACAGCCCCGGAGGGTTTCTTGACGAAGCGGACGGCGTGTAATCGACAGGGACACGTTTGATGAGCCGCGCGCCTTGCTGAAGTGTGCGCGGCAATCTGGGCGGCGAGGTGGAGTGACTGTTCCGTTGGCTCGTCTCCGTTTGTCCGCAGAATGACGTGAGGCCAAGGGATATCGCGGACGTGCGGCCAGATGTCCGTAGGGGCGGCGAGTCTCAAATGTGAGTGCGTCGTTCTGCGCGTTATTTTTGCCGACGAGAATAAGGCTGCCATCAGGGGGTAGTGAAAGAGAACGGACGCGCACGGCGGTTCTGCTGCGTTCCGGCAGTTTTTCGTGCAGGTGGCCCGAGTAATCAGTTCGTCCTGAATCTCTGCGATCTCCGCGAGACGCGTGGAGGAGTCGAGCGACGCCTCGATGCTCTCGAGGTGGCGGATGTTCGCCATGCAGTGCTCCTGCTGAACGGCGAGCAGCTGCTGCGCACGCTTCAGCTTGTCGTACTTCTTGTGGTACGCCTGCATATTCGCGATAATGCCGATGCGGCGATCAGGTGGGATCGTGAGCATTTCACCCTGTTCGCTGTAGATGTTCGCAACGGTAATCTCATCATCGGCGTGGTCGCTGTACTGATACTGATAGGTCATTAAGATTGTCGGCATAGATTTTCTGCTCCTCGGCATTCTCCGCAGCCACAATCTCCGCGCTGGGCTTGTCATATTTCTCGCGTGCACGGAAAGTTCTGTGCGCACAAGACGGCAGCGTTCGCGGTCGGGGATAACGTAGCTGCCGAGACGGCGGTCTGCATCGATCATGCGCGCGCTGACGGTCGGATGGGAGAGACGTTGGGTGTTGGGAAGTATACTGAGGGAAATGCCGCCATTGCCGTAACCTGCCGTTCTCGTCAAGCGAAGGAGGGAGGCTCTTTCATCCATGCACGCAGCTCGTTGAGGGCATGGAAAATCTCAACGAAGTCCGCCGCATCAGTTCGGAGACGAGAATGTTCGGCGTGAGACCAGCGAGGAAGCATATCTCCTTTGCCGAGATGGGGCCAAAACCGAGGACAGAGCCAATAAGTGCCTGAAAGAGTTTGCTGTCCGTGTTTGACTGTATGCGTGTGATAATATCGTCAATATTGGCTGTAAAGAGGTCATACTTGTCCTGTACGGGCGGGGAGGTGTAAGGGAATGCCCGAACACGGTGCGCACGCGGCTCGTATTCTCGCCGATGCGGCGCAGTGCCTCGGTGATGATGCCGTCCTCGTGGAGGATGATGTTACTGTATTTGCCGATAGAGTTCGAGGGTGAGCGTGCGTCGTGATGCGTCCGCCACCCGCGATAACCGTCGATGTCGAGGTGGATGATGCGGTCCACGACCCTCCTGCCGCACGGCGGCGATACGTCATTCGAGCTGCTTTCGGAGGAGCATGACGGTGGGCAGCTCGGCTGGATTCTCAGGTGCGCTTTCGATGAGATGAGCGGACGGGTTGCCCCGTTGGCGTTGATGTAGAAAGCAGATTTTTCCCCGGCTGACGCACGGAAGGACAATGGACTGCTTATTCGGCTGGTTGATTTTGTCGATGCGTCCGCCCGTGAGTGCATCTGCGGGTTCACGGGCAGGGCGGACATGGAGAAGCCGTCAAGGGCTCCTGGTATCACTTCTTTCTGGTCCATAAAAATTATACACGCGAACAGCGTAATCGGGCGAAGTCTGGGGCATGGTAAATGCCGACATTGAAACTCCCGCAAACGCCTCGTTACGTAAGCGGTCGGGCACTTATCTGTCTAAATACCTGACGGACTAGCCGACGCGCTTCGCGAGACGAAAGAAATCCGCAGACCAGGGCGTGCCCTGTCTCGCTGCTTCACTGGGGTTTGCTTAGGAGTATCGCGCGTCTACATTCTTCCATCCCGGAAAATATTTAAGAATCAAGCGATAGTCCTTGCCTTGCGTGTGCGGGCGTTTCATAGTACAATAACACGCAATAAGGCGGTGTGATAGATGAAGTTTACAAAGTGGCAGGGCTGCGGCAGCGATTTCGTGGTCGTGGACTTTCTTGATAAAAGAGCCGATTGACTTTTGCGGCACTCGCGGTAAAGATGTGCGATCGGCATTTTCAGCATCGGTGGATGGTCTGATGGTGGTCTGTCCCTCGGAGACAGCGGATGTGCGGATGCGCGAGTTCAACCCGGACGGGACGGAGCCGGAGATGTGCGGAAACGGCATCCGATGTTTTGCGCGGTATCTCTATGACTATGGGCGTGTGGCAAGGGGCAGTTCACAATCGAGACGCTGGCGGGCACGATGGTGCCGCGCGTCATTGTGGAAAACGGAACGGTGACGGCGGTCGAGGTGGATATGGGCGTGCCTGTGCTCGAAGGAAGAGCGGATTCCAGTTGCGGGCTTCGGTGCGGAGCGAGTTGTGGCACAGCCTCTTGTCGTCGATGGCACAGAATACAAAGATGACCTGCGTCTCGATCGGGCGTCCCATTGTGTGATCTTTATGGACGATGCAGAGGGCTTCCCTCTTTCGGAACTCGGGGCGCAGTTCGAAAATCATCCTGCATTTCCGCGCAAGATCAATACAGAGTTTGTCGAGGTGAAAGAGCCGCACGCATGCGCGTATGCGCGTTTGGGGAGCGCGGTGCGGGCATCACAGCACCTGCGGCACAGGGGACGTGCGCGACGCTGACAACGGGCGTACTCAATGATGTGCTTGACCGTGCGGCAGACATCGAGGTCGACGGCGCAGATTCATGTGGAGTGGCGTGCGGACGGGCATATCCTTATGACGGGACCCGCCAGAGCCGGTCTTCACGGGCGTATGGCAGGGGCAGACTAGTGAGTACTGCACGCAGAAGCGCTGACGGAGGCTACGGCGCAGGCACGGCGGAACGCCCGGACTACCGCGTCACGGTCGAGATCAAGGCGGTCAATCAACGATTCCTTGAGTTACCCCCATATGCCGCGCGCGTTCGGCGCGTGGGAGCGCTGACGCGCGACCTCATCCCGCACACGCGTGGCGCGGAAACTCGATGTCTATGTGAACTTCGAGGACCGCAGCGAAGCGCTATGCAGTGCCCGTCAACGGGAATCTCGCACGCGCCTACTACACGGCTGGGAGGTGGCACGTGCAGTTGATGCTCCCTTGAACGATGGTGTGCGTATCGCCGCCTCGTACGAGGCGTGATCTCAGTCAGCGAGTTCCGGATATCTGGGGCACGCACGGTCTTTCTCGATGCCGCAGCGCAGGCGCTTGATGCGCTCGATGCGATGCAGCTTACGCGAGGCGCGCATATCGCACGCGCGACTTTGAAGCAGCGGCTTGCAGCAGCGCGCGCGCACAGGTGAGGGATCGCCCGCAGATCGTAGCCGACACCGTGCGCGCATCTCACGGAGGTGCTTACGCGGAGTTCAGAAGTCACGCCCGATGAGACGCGCCTTGTGCAGGAGGCGGCGCTCTATGCCGACCGATGTGAACATCACGGAGGAGCTCGTGCGGCTTGCGAGTCATTTCGCCCAGTTCCGTGCGATCCTCGCCGAGGAGGAGGAGCCGGTTGGGCGGAAGCTTCGCTTCCTCCTGCAGGAGATCAACCGCGCGACGACAGGCTGATCGGATCGAAGGCAAACAATGCCGCCACACGGCAGATCGTCGTTTGCGATGAAGAACGAGGTCGAGAAGCTGCGCGAGCGAAAGTCAGAATTTGGAGTGACGCATGGAGACATAGTGAGCATCGGATTCCGGCGATATATCGTCCTCGCGGGCGCCATGGTCGCCATCGTTGCGCCGACCTCCACCTGTCGGTGAAGCGCATGGTACGGGACGCGCGTGAGGACGGGACGCCTCATCGATGCGACCTACAAGCGTCGGACGCGCGCTGTCGGTATCCTCGACAGCGGTCACATCGTTCTCTCGGCCGCTTTACCGGAGACGATCGCTTGCGGATGACAAATGCGAAGGAGGCGGCAGAGTGAAAGAGGTCTTCTCATTGTGATCTCGAGCGTCCGGCTACGGGCAGGGGACAGTCTGCAAGGAACTGCTGGCGCGCGAGCTGGACGGCTGCCTACTCGATCTCCGGCGACCTCGCGTGCCAACGCGCGCGGTAGGGTGGATGGCCGCGAGTAGTATTTCCGCACGCGTGAAGTTTGAACAAATGATTGCCGATGGCGCATTCCTGGGTAGTACTGCGGATGTGTATGGCAACTACTACGGCACACCTCTTGCTCCGATTGAGAAACGGCGTGCGGCGGGCGAGGACATCCTGCTCGGGATCGACACGCAGGGCACTGGATGTGATGGAGCAGTGTCCCGACAGGGACGTTTATCTTCCTCCTGCCGCCTCGCATCGAGGAGCTGCGCCGCCGCATCACAGGGAGCGCTTGGCACGGAAGAGCGGAGGAGACCTAGTGCGTCGCCTTGCGGCGGCACCGTGATGAGATCCTCCTCCGGCAGCGTGCCGCTGCGCGGTACAGAACGATACGGTAGAGGCGGCGACGGATCGGATTCAGACGATCACTCGCGGCGGAGCGTCTGCGTGCGGATATGGATCCTGCGCAGTTTGAAATTTAAAGGATAGAGGTACAGCAATGAAGACGAGTGTGGAAATCGGTATGGTCAATCCCTCGACGGATGAGCTGTTGACAAAGGTGGACAGTCGCTGGCGGCGTGGTCGTCCTCGCGGCGAAACGTGCGCGTCAGCTGCTCGGGGGCGATCGGTGAAGAGTCCAGGCGTGCGCGTTTCGACGAAGAACGTCACGAATGCGTTTGAGGAAGTGCGGGGCAAGAGATCGGCTACGGCCTCTGCAAAGAGTGTCTGACGTGGGGACGCTCGCAGGGCGGGCATTGTCCTTGGCGTAACGGGCGGGATCGCTGCCTGGGCAGTCGGATTGCCGAGCCGGCTGAAAAAGAAGAAGGCGCGGATGTACGTGTTATCGCGGCGCGGAGCGGCGGTTTCCTTTGTTACGCCGCTTACGTTCCGTGAGATCACGGGACGCCGTTACGCCTGACGATGTGAACCGCACCATCGCATCGAGGCATCCAGCGCTTGCAGAGTTCGCGGAGCTTTTCCTCCATTGCGCCTGCAACGGCAAATTTCATTTGCAAAGGCGGCGGCGATCGCCGATGATATGCTGACGACGAGGCGCTCCTTGCGACGCGAGGCGGCACTCTATATCGCACCCGCAATGAATACGGGGATGTGGGAGAATCCTGTCACGCAGGAGAATGTACAGCGCCTCTACAGAGCATGACGTGCAAATTATCCCGCCCGCTGTGGGACAGCTTGCCTGTGGCACAACAGGTGCGGCGCCTGCCGAGCGGAGGAGATCGTTGCCATCGTGGAACGACATTTTCTCATGAGCAGAGTCTTGCGGGGCGACGGATCCTCATCACGGCAGCGGGGACAGAGGAGCGCTTGATCCCGTACGCTACCTCGGCAGCCACCGCTCGACGGGGCGTATGGGCTTTGCCGTCGCTGCCGAGGCAGCGCGGCGCCAGCGCCCGAAGTCGTGCTAATCGCGGGCCCTACGCCGCGCATGACACCTGCGGGCGTACGGCGGGTGAATGTGCAGGTGCGCGTGATATGACGCGGCGTGCTTGCAGGTATGACGCTGTGGATGCTGCTATTAAAGGCGGCTGCAATTTGCGGATTATCGTCCTGCAGAGATTGCGGATCATAAGATTAAGAAGTCAGATGGCGAGCTCACACTCACACTCACGCGCAATCCTGACATTCTCTATGAGCTTGGGCAGAAGAAAGCGGCATCAGGTCCTTGTGGGGTTTTGCCGCGGAGACACAGAATGTCGAGGAATATGCGCGGAAACTCGCGAAGAAGAACCTCGACTTCATTGTGGCGAACAATGTTTGCGGAGAAGGATGCGGGTTCGGTGTCCTGACAAATCATGCAGATTTTCTACGCGGACGGACGGGCGGAGGATCATCCGCTGATGCCGAAGTCGGAACTGGCCGGCGTGATTCTTGATCGACTTGAGGAGCTGTTGAAGAGTTCCTAGCCAGCCCTGCTTGCGGGGAAGGGGACCATGCGCAGCATGGTGGAAGGAGCAATCACGAAACTCGTGCGACGAAATATCTTAAGAATCTGTGAAAATAGTCCTTGACAACGCACCGCACATTCGTTACAATCCGGCTATATAGAGAATATACCTCATCCAGAGCAGTGGAGGAATGGCCCAATGAGCTGCAGCCAACCGTGACGACTTTGTCAACGGTGCCAATTCCTCTGGGCATATGCCTATGAGATGGGAAACGGCGATAACAGCCTCCTTGTCTCAGGGAGGCTTTTCTTATGAAAATGAGGTTTTTCTACGAATCTTTTACGAACTAAGGGAGGGTTCCAAATGAAGAGATGCTCTTTACATCCGAGTCCGTCACCGAAGGGCATCCAGGATAAGCTCGTCGACCAGATCTCGGACAGCATTCTGGATGCGATTCTCGCGCAGGATCCGATGGGACGTGTAGCCTGCGAGACACTTGTCACAACAGGGCAGGCACATGTTGTTGGCGAGATCTCGACGACATGCTACGCGGATATTCCCAAAATTATTCGCCAGACCGTGCGTGAGTTGGCTACACGAACGCCAGCTACGGTTTCGATGCCGATACCTGCGGCATCCTCGTTTCACTCGACGAGCAGTCCCCCGACATCGCTCAGGGCGTCAGCAGGCGATTAGGTCGCGTGAGGCGCGATGGATGCGGCAGAGCAATCGGCGCGGGCGATCAGGGCATGATGTTCGGCTATACGACGGGACAGGACCCCCGAGTATGCCGCTGACGACCGTACTCGCTCTCAAACTTGCGCGTCGTCTTACCGATGTCCGCAAGTGAAAGGTACCTCAAATATCCGGCCGACGGCAAGACGCAGAGTACTGTTGCCTATGAGGGACGGCAAAGCCCGTCTATGTCGACACTGTTGTCATCTCGACACGCGATGAGGATGTCGATATCCAGGACCATCCGTAAGGACATGATCGAAAGGTCGTCAGGAAATATTCCTGCAAGAGCTTCTGCGTGCAGAGACAAGTATTTCGTCAACCCGACGAGCAAGTTCGTCATCAGCGGTCCACGGCGACTCGAGTCTCACAGGACGCAAGATCATTATCGACACCTATGGCGGCTGGGCACGCCAGCGGCGGGGCATTCTCGGCAAGGGATCCCACAAGGTCGACCGCAGTGACAGCGTATGCCGCGCTATGTCGCGAGAACATCGTTGCAGCCGGGCTTGCGGATCGCGCTGAGATCAACTGCCCTACGCCATCGGTGTCGCGCATCCCGTGTCCATCATGGTGAGATACGTTCGGCACTGGAAAAGATCGACGATAGGAAAATCGTCGCGATCGTGCAGAAGACATTCGATCTGCGCCCTGCCGGCATCATCAAGATGCTGGACCTCCGTCGTCCCATCTACCGTCAGACGGCGGCATATGGACACTGGCCGCACGGATATCGATCTTCCGGTGAGGGAAGACGGACAAGGCAGATCTGCTGAAGAAGGAAGCAGGACTGTAAGTCGTATACGCACATCAAATAGGCTGCCGCCGGAGGAGTTTTCGGCGGCAGCCTATTTTCAATCTTTCGGGTGGACAATGAACGAAATTATGGACTATGCGCGTGCGGAATTTGAGTGGCTGCGCGCATCCCGAACTGCATGAGTTCGAGACGACGGCACGTCTGCGTGCGGCGTTCGGGCATGCAGGCATCTGTATCCTCGATGTTCCCGCTGCAGACGGGGCTTGTTGCCGCGATCAGCAGGAGACCAGCCAATCGTCGCTCTGCGCGCAGAATATCGACGCATTGCCCGTGCACGAGGAGACGAGACTGCCGTATGCTTCGCGGTACGACGGGAAAATGCATGCGTGTAGGCGCGGCTTTCACATAGCGTCCGTACTTGCGGCAGCTCTTTTGCTCAAGGAACGGGACAAATCTTATAGGACCGTCTACATTGTCTGCCAGCCAGCTGAGAGCACCGGGTGGAGCGCGCACTGTTCTCGATACCGGTGTCCTTGCAGAGGTCACGGCGATCTTCGGAATCCATGACGTCCCATCTATTCCGTGGGGACATTTCGGCGTCTGTACGGGCGGCATGATGGCGTCCGTGGATAAATTCGAGATCATATTTCACGGGACGAGGGACGCATGCAGCACAGCCCGATCGCGGATGTGACCCCATCGTCGCTGGCGGCACTGATTTCGTGACGGCAGCGCAGAAACATTGTCGCACGCAACGTTGAGTCCTCTGCGTCCTGGCGTTGTCAGCGTGACCCACATCAATGCGGGGACGACGTGAACGTCCTGCCGGAACGTGCGTGGATGGAGGAACGATTCGCCTCTTTGACGCAGATGATCGTACGCTTGTCAAGCGTGTCGAAGCGCTAGCCGAGGGATCGCTGCAGGATTTGGCGGACGAGCAGAGGTCTCGTGGACCGCCGGGCCGCCTGCCGTTGTGAATACGGAACGGTGGAATGCTCTTGCGCGTGACGCTGCGGCGCAGGAGGGCTTTGCCGTCGTGGATGCCGTGCCGTGGATGGCGGGGAGGATTTCGCCTACTATCAGGAGTCGATGGAAGCTGCTTTGCATTCATCGGCACGGGCCTCGCACCTGAGAACCATCATCCGAAGTTCACGGTGGATCCTGCGGCGGTTCCGCAGACGGCACACTATCTTGTACGGATGGCGGAGGAAGCGCTCAAGAGTTGAAATAGAAAAACCTCCCCGCGGCACGGGAGGCTGGGATTCCTGGCATCTGCTTCCCCGTCACAGCGGGAAGTAGCGAGCGCAGCGAGCCGATAGGGGCGTTCGTACAACAGCCCGCTTTCTTTTTCATTTCCTCGGCTTCAATCCAATCGTCAGTTCATGACAATCGGTATCTGCTCCCAATTTTCTCGCGCAACGACCGCCCCTAGCGGCGTCAGGGGCGAGCGTCGCCGCATACATCGTGAGTGCAATCGGCGCAGTCAGGACATAGCCCCTTCCGTGAATCACCATTGGCTTGGATAGTGATGGCGACAGGGTGTGCAAGATAGATGAAGTAAAGTGCTTTCCAAGCAGCTGGAATGCCTGTCGAGCAGAGTATTCGTCCGATGATGTAGAAGAATGCAAAGAGGGCGAGGGTCGCACGCCAATTGTGTAGAGAATGCCGAGTGGGGAGGCCTGATGTGCTATGTGAGATGCCCTGGAGGCGATGGCCGTCGCAGGATGGCTTGTGGTACCATGCGAGTGCTGCGAGAGACTGACATGATGCCAGAGATGCGTAGGGGCGGCCTGTCGTTCTCTCCATCCACGCGCGGAACGCATCGAAATGCGAGGCGATACCAACCGCCGAGCAGGAAGATACAGAGATCTGGTGCGACCCAGTAGTTCAGTCGATAAAGAGCAGCGCAGCGAGTGTTCCTCCGGGCAGTCCGTGAGACGTGGCAGAGATTGAGACGCCGATGTTAAAGAAGCTCGACGTAGTCAAATGCGGCCTGCGAGAAGGATCCCGCGAGCGGCAGCCGAGTGTATCGCCCGCGCAAGCAAAATGCGCCAGAAGCGGCGTCAGCAGATAGAAGCAGATCAGGATCACCGCGAAGTAGAGCTGGTGCTGCATTTCGAAGAAGGCATGCTCGCGATTGGGCTCAGCGGAGGAATTCCCATGCCGCTCAATGCCATGCATCGTGCGAGAATGTAAAGAACGACCAGAGACAAGATGAGGGAGGACAAGCCGCGCGCCCGCGCCGCACGAGAAAATCCCGATGGGAGAAGGGCGCTGACGGTGATTGTCCGTAGAACAGACTCGAATGCCGAGATAAAGAAAAATCGGCGCGAAGCGCGTGCCGATGTCACGCCACAAGATGAATGTTCCGGTGTTGGATTCGCGGGTATTTCCGCGCCGATGTGATGCTCGATCACGCCTGCATCATCGAGATGCCGCGGATGTCGCCTCAACTAGCGGATACCGCTCGCTACTCGATGACATCGGAGATGTTCTGGAAGCCTCAAACGAAAGCTCTACCAGCCGAGATCGCTGTCGCGGCGTCATATGCCTCCTACGCCATCATCATTGGCGCGAAGTTTCGCGGCAGAGGTGTGACTGCGTATCCCCGTGATGTTCAGGATACGGACGATACGAACGCCCAGCGCACGTGCGATCGTATCTGCCTTGCTGCGTGCATCACGTGCTGGCATCGGCGAGGGCGGCATTCTGCCGCAGACGGATCACTCGCGGAGAACTCGGGCGAGTCAGCGCGGATTCGCACCGTTTGCAAGCGCTGCGTCGATCACCTTGCCCGCACTGCTCATGCGATTGCGCACCTTCACGGCAGCGGCATTCGTCGCGTGTGGCCCGTTGTGACGCTGCGCCCAGTGTCCTTCACATCGTAGATCGGCGAGAAATCATGGTGTGTCGTCTGGATATCTCGCTCCGCAGTGCCCAGTGCCTTTATTGCGTTCCTGAACACGTACTCTCTGAGCTGCATTGTCTGCATGCGCCTTTGCCGCATCTTTTGCCTCCCGTAATGACAGCGCCGAGTCAGCCCGACCCTCCGCCGTATCGCGGGGCAATCTGCCGCCGAGCCGACACCATTGATCGTCAGCGTTGGCACAGCCTCCTCAGCGGATACCATCCTGCAGGCAGGACAAGTGAGAGCGCGACAACCACTCCCGCAGCGAGAGAACCAGATGAGAAAGCGTTTCGCAGAGCACCTCCACGTTTCTTTAGAAAAACTCATAAAACTGTGTCTGTTATAACATAATCTGAACTTCAATGAAACGGATGTTAGCCAAAGCTCTGCGTATAGCTGCTCATTGTGCTTCTGCAGCCAGTACGCATCACTGCGCAGATTGGCCACGTCAAAAAGAGACCAGAGCCCAACGTGAATAACCGACGACAAAGATTGACGAAGAACATGATGATCGCGCCCTTAGCAGGCGTCGCATGCTTTGCCAATCAGCGAGAAAAATGCAAGTCCTGCCGCAAAGCCCGTGTTTTTCGTCGACTTTACGATGATCGTTTGCGGCCGCTGTAGATTTCTGCGTGTTCTGTTTCCTGATCCGCGGTGATGATCTCCCTTTCCCATAAAACAGCTGATAAGGATTACTTGCATGAGTGTCGCGAAAAGATGTGTGTTGCACGTAGAGTGCGGTCCTGCATTTCGAAAAGGACTTTGCGATTATAGGAATGAGTTGTTAAAATAGGCGATAGTTTGCGATATGCACGAAGGGTGACAGCGGTTTCGTGTTTGACTTTTGTCATTTTTGTGTATGAAATGAAGAACAGTTTTGATTGCATACATGTCAACCTATGCACATAATTCGAACACGAGGGAGAACGATAGCACATGGCCGAGGAAACGTTTGAGTTTCAAGCCGAGACAAAGCAGCTGCTGGATCAGATGATCCACTCGATCTATACGAGACCGCGAGATGCGAGCTTCCTCTCAGAACGCGTCGGACGCGATGGACAAGCTCCGCTTTGAGAGCCTGGCCGGACGCGAGTGGTGCTCAGCAGGGCAGTGAGACGCTATGAGATTTTCCTCGTGCCCGGTAGGGAGCAAGACGCGGCGATCTCGGACGGCATCATCGTGTCGCGTGCGGAGGTCGTGGAGAATATCGGCGCGGTTGCAAATCGGGCTTTCACTTCAAGACAGCTCGCCAAGGCGAAGGAGAGCAGCGGTGCTGGACAAGAGTTGATCGGCGGTCAGTTCGGCGTTAGCTACTCGGCGTTATGGTTGCGAAAAGTGGCGATCGTGACCGTGCGGCGAGCAGCAGGCGACGCGTTGAGTCGATGAGCGACGGCTACGATCGAGATACGGAGAAGGAGACACGCGGCACGGTGACGATCCACGCCGCGAAGGTTCACCGGAGGGCGAGACGGACTACACCGGACACATTCGAGCTCGAGTCTCGTGAAGAAAGTATTCGGACTATGTGCGCTAATCCGATCCGTATGAACGTCGACGGAGGAGATGCCGCGCGACGATGAGGAGAAGATCATCGAGGGGCGCGGAGAAGATCAAAAGACAGGCTGCGCACGCTGAACTCGATGCAGCCCGCTCTGGACACGTGCAAAGTCTGAGATCAGGAGGATATGCTTGATTTCTTCCGTGACCAGTTCCACACGAGTGAGCTTCGATGGGTGTTCCACACGAGGCGGAGGCACGGTGGAGTACGGCACTGCTCAGGATTCCTGCGTGCGTTCAACCTCTATCAGGCAGACTACGAACCAGACATTCAGCTCTCGCGCCACGTGTTCCTCTTAGATAAGTGCAAGGATCTTCTGCTTAGCAGACTACCTGCGCTTTGTCAAAGACTTGTGGACTCGCCATTCTCGCTGAACATCTCGCGCAGGCTAACAGCCAGAGCCGCGAGCTGGTGCATTCGATCGGACGTGCGCGGAAAATGTCCTCAAGTCACTCGGCAAAACTCGAGAAAACCATGAGAACTATGGCGAAGTTCTGGAACGAATAGGGCGTATGCTCAGTTGGCATCTGCAACAGCATATGTTCGGCCGTGATGCAATTCAGGACAAGCTGGAAGGAGCTCCTTCTCTTCCACACCCCATCGGAGGGGCGCTTGTCTCCTCAGAATATGTTGCGCATGAAGGCAAGGCATTTACTGCATGACGGCCAGGATCAGGCGACGTTGAGCAGCTACCGCAGATGGGTGGCGCGAGCTGATGATCTGGAGTTACTCTTCTGCTCGATCCCGTGGACAGGTTCGCGATTGAACGGTGCACGAGGTGGCGCGGGGAAAACTTCCTCGATCAGCCGCGGCGACCTCGATCTCAGTGCGGGTAGGGGCCTGTGAAGAGGACGGAGGACATCCGCGAGGCGAACGACGATCTCATCAGGACGAAGGAAGCCATCGGCGACAAAGTTGCCGGTGAAGATTTCGCAGCGTCTGCGCTGCTCGCGATCTGGTCGCAGATGAGGCGGGACATCACGCTCTCGATGGAGCAGACCTTCGCTGAGATAGACAATCCGATGTTCAAGCGCGCCCGCATCTATAGGGATGTTACACCGTCGTCTCTGAAAGCGGTGCACGCAGCGGAGCAGGACGGAGGTTCAAGAGCTGCCGTCTGCTGTACGCAGGCATTTGCTGATCGAGATCCTGCCGGGAGAATCCTGTCGCCGCTGCGCAAACTCGCAAGATGATGGCGAAACCTGGGAAAAGCGTGAAATCGACTTTTTCCTCAGCAGTTCTTTGTGGCGCTCTTTTCGATTATTATTCTTGATCTTGTGCGGGGGGACAACACGCTGTTATTGTGCGATGGCGGCGAACCGTCACCTGAACGTCTGCGGAATCGTGCGATCTATGTCGGTACCTTGAGCGCGATCATCGTTTGATATTGACATTCTTTGCTGTACACTTGCTCACCGTTACCCTGTTACGAATGCTTGGAGACTTATTCTCTGGGTTTGATCAAGCGGTACATCCTCAAAGAGGCATGTGGATGCGCTTGAATACGTTTTGCAGGCACAAGTTGACTGGGCAGTCATCATCGCAGACGCGGCGATAAGGCGTGGACAACGTGATTGCGATTGCGGGTGCGTCGCGGAATTCTGCTTGTCGTACTCGATTAACATCATCGTATTCCATTTGTCGTGACGGTCAGCTCATCGGCAAGCTGATGGATAAATATCCGTGTATCGTGATCGGTGCGAAGCCATTCTTGGTTGGACGGGCGGCACGATGATCCTACGACCAGTCAACCCCATGATTCTCAATATTTTCGCCACCAGGCGAAACACTCATCTGCCGGCTCTTGCTGGTATCATATGCACTATCGGCAGGCGCGGCCAGCAGAGAGCAAATAAAATAGTCAGCATTGCGGTATGCTGATGTACTTGCACATGGTGCAGGGGCAGTGCCGCATGATGGCGAAAGGATGTGCGCTTACTCTGCGATGGCGGAGGACAGTGGTTCAGGACCAGGTTAAAGTTATCGCGGCGATTGATGCGGTGTATATGGCATTGATGGTGTTGTGATCCTCATGGATGCGGGGCTCATCTAACACGGTGGGACAATCGTGGGGAGATGCCACAGCACGCCCGTATGGACTGTCTGTTGGGAGGCGTTATCGCTACTGTGCCGCAGTCTGGCGCAAGCCCTCGATGAGGTGGTGGTGCGCCGTGCGGAGAAACGCGTACAGCACGGAAAGATTGGCGATATCATGATGCAGCGCCCGGTTGTGTTGACAGCGCAAACTGACCGTGCCGGCAACGCCTGGAACGTACTCTTTGGGCGGTGGCTCCCACCGGCAGTACAGCCCGCAAGCCACTCGCAGGCAGCACGATTCAGGAGTGATTCCGGAAACCGACGTGAAGGTACTTACATCGCAGTCTGGATTGAAGGCGTCTATGGAAGGCACGGATCATTGTTTGTTTCATCGGACGATTTATGTGCCGCCGGAGAGAATTCCTTCAGCAGCGTTTATCCCGCAATTCTGTTGTACTCCGCGAACGCCTCTGAAGTTCAACAGTCTAACATCAACCTACCGAACGGCATAGAACAGAACAGGATTATTGCTGAACAGCATTGGCAGAATCCTACATGCGTGAGCACTGCGGTTGGGCATACGCGCGGGCACCGCCGAATCCGCTTTGTCGATTGCTGTGATTGTGCGTGACAGCGATCGCTCGCCAAGCGGCTGGCACCGCGCGCTTGGGCAAATACACATGATTCACGCGCTGCGGATGGCGGGTGAACTAGCGCAACGCGACTATCTATTTAACGAATTGCGCGCATCACGGACGCACGGGACCCTGCGCGGGCTGTGATTGCGGCGGGCATTCGCGTGTCATTGCCCTAACAATACGTAACC
>BNJS01000771.1_pt1 | contig 124569 bp, 152 predicted proteins | sample 8540461 | NCBI WGS metagenome assembly BNJS01 (sample SAMD00202454, study PRJDB9452) | human saliva metagenome | isolation source: human saliva | place: Japan | reverse complement strand
GCCACAACTTTATATTGTCAATAACTGATTTCTTTATTTCGAAACACAGAGACTATTGATAACCTGTCATGATGATTGTCCATCTTATAATCTAAATGAATGCATTCACTGAATCACCAAAGTTTTATGTTAGATCACCCAGTTTTTACGTCGACAAATGATAAATGGCTACTTTTCATCAAAGTTCAAAAGTTGGTTAGAAACTTTTAATAATATCATTGATTATATGGCGCACCACCAGATCAGTTTTTAAATAATATATAAATTGATTATTTTTATTAACACGGAACCTTTATTATGATTGATCGTTTTAATGATATTTCTGGAATTAATGGCACATCCAACGGATTATCCAGATTTTACTATTGTTTTGAGAACCTGCGTTTTTTCAGACGAAACAGTCAAATAATTTTGATTTGAGTCGCGATATTTTGTTGATCGTTGTTTCACCAACTTTGATGTTGTTCAGCACACCATCCAGACACCAGTCATCTTGAGGTCATATCTGATTTGTTCAATAGTCAAGATGAAACTCATCTGATCAAAGAATGATGTCTAAAATCTGAAATAAATGATCAACAAATACACTGATTAAAATATAATAAATTGAAGGAAATGTTCAAAACAGAAGTTACCAGTGGTCCAAAGAAAAGGATTGTTGAAACCGTACTGCTTCACCATGAAAAAGAATTGTCACCAAATCCATCCTGCAACAAATGGAACAAACTCCAGCAGCGCTTTGTCGTTGAATTTTTCCAAGATGAAAAGCCTTTCGTGAACAGTTTTGGATTAAATGTTCGTGATGAATTCAATCGCCAGGAGCAATAAGGAATTTGTTTCATGGATTTTCCTAAAGTGACTAAAAAACAGAGATGGCAGCCAAAAGAAGAAATATTCGTAGAAAAAGAAAAGGTCAAAATCCACGTTGATTAAACCAAAGTGATATTGGTCAAATATTTATAAACTGAACCACAGTCAAACTACAGGATGGAAAGGACACCAAACCAGCCTGAAAACTGCCAAATGAAATCAAAAGAGATATGATAATGAATGAAATGATAATGAAAAATATATTTCAACTTAAGAGGTCTGCATAATATGATGGATTAATGAATAAGATTATTGGAAAATGAAATAATATTTATAGTACTGAAAGAGGAGTCTAGAAGGAAGTTTGAAGGACACGTTAGAGGACAAGAATCTCAAATGAACGGCTGAACGACATCAGCCCAAATGCAGGCAACCTGGCGCCACCTTCTGGTAAAATACCCGAAAACTGCACCTGAAGATTGCCTGTCGTGACTTGTCATCATTTGACAAGGATGAAAAGGCACTTCAAACAAAGGAGAGAACCCAACCAACAAATTATGGTTTTAGAGGAAGAAAGAGTTTCAAAGGAATACTCAATAATTTAATCAATAAAGGGTTATTTATTAAATTTGACACCAGCAAATCTTGACACTGTTAAATTGAACCAGTCCTCCATATGATTAATAATTAAAAAGAAGAGATCAAAGTCCAAATAAAGAATAGGTTTACAAACCACAGAGAATGAAGACATACCAAAAGAAATACACAAAATAATATGGCAAACAAGAGATCCATGAATAGTTTCATGAAGATAAAAACTAATAGAATTATAAATTACTGAGCTGTTGAGAGAATCGTTTAGAAGCCAGCAGATTTTAGTTAGTCTTTGTTTTAGGAGTATTGTTGAACACCATTGAGTGCTTTTAGTGTACTAAGTTCGTTTTTAATAGAAGATTAGTGTAACTGCATCTGCCCGTTTTTCACGATGATGATTTCTGTGCTCGGTCATTTTTCACCCGTGTCTGTAACTGAATAGAGAATGTCATTGCTTTCCACCAGTTCAAAGTTTTATTTGAAATGCGGTGAGCATTTAACGAAATTCTTTCCTAAATCATAGTACATGCAGTTTTAGAGTCCAGCCTCATTGTCGCAAACTTGCACCAACTACATTCCTTCTGAATGCAGTCTCATGAACCCTTCCGTTGGTGAAGGTCTATTGCAATGTTTTTACTTTACTTTTATGCCAAATATATTTTTTATTTTCATTTTGATATTCTGTCTCCAGCTGGCCTTATGTGGGTGATTCCGCTGCTTTGAAGTAGAATTTTCGTTTTCTTTTCTATAAAGGAATCATCACAGCTGTCTAGATTGCCAACAAACCGCAAACGCCTGTGTAAAAGCCTTTGGTGTCACCCCAAAACAACTTCCAAAGTTCTATTTTCGGTGCAACAGGAAGACCCCTGCAACAGTTTAAGAATGTCGCCCATATTTCCTGAAATCGGCTCAGTTTCAGATTGAGCCCGCGCGGCAAACCCTGGCGGTTTTGATGAACGACCTGAACTCTTCGCCGGCACATCCACAACGCTCAGGTACCAACCACCGGCGTCGCCTGGGCAGTCTGCCTTTCGCACATTGACAGGCTCTGGAGGCATCACTGGATGGTGCCTTTTCACCGATAGGTGAAATTTATTTTCTTTGATTTGCCAAAAGTTTTGCGAAAAACACAAATCAATGTATCGAGTTTAGATTTACTTCGCATCAGAAACAATTTCAAAGAAAGGCTGAGTTTTGTCTGTAAAGGTGCGTAGGAATTTCCGCCTTCAGGTTTTTTTAACAATTGCTTTTTGTAACTTCCTGCCCAGGGAAATTTTCCGAAAATATTTCTTTCTGAATTTTGTCTGGTTTTCAAACTTAAAATGAAATTTGATGAAAACATCTCGCTCTTTTCCAAATCTCAAGAAGAGCGCGATGTTTTGAGCCACTCTAATCATAGAAAGGAATTTTCATTCACAGAGAGAGAAGTTCATTTTGCAAAGAGCCTTTGACTTTTCTAGTGCATAAAACTAAAACTTTATGCTATGCATAAATAGTATTAAAGTGATTAAACGAAATCGATCGTTTTAATGCAAAAATATTTTTACAGAAGAAATAAACAACAATTTATAAATATGAAAAGTAATTTTACTAATCGGCTTTTGCTTTTCATTCATGCTGTCTGCTCAGAAAGGAGCTTATTATCAGCAGCGTGAAGCATAAAATGAACAAACATCGATGTAGATGCGTCTCAACTATTCTTACCACGGAAAACAGAGTATAGAATAATGATGAACAACTCGCCTGATGAGCTGAGAGTGTGCATTTCACCTAGCTATTGGAATGCCTCAAACCTAATTCTATGATGGGACCAAAGGGTGACAACCAAGACCGAATGCAGATGGGCGCCTGATGACCAAAGTGAAATGGGAAACCAGTCTCTCGTTTGGCTTTCTATCTGCTACGAAGAGGGAAGCCAGAGATCACTGGATAAAGCAAAAAGACAAAGACTTAAAATTGGAAGTTCAGGGAAACAATAATGAAAGTCGGGTCTGAATGAACCTTTGAAACCAAATTCGCCTTATAACTCTCAATACAATGGACTCGACGCGGTGATTCTACACCAAACTGGAAGAGCAGGGCGAAACAACCGGAGAAGGTGGAAATGTCCAAGAACCCAGCAGTATCCCAAAAACGCAGAATACGACTATGATGGCTGGCGACTTTGACGCATGTAGGAAGGAAGTTTCATGTCGTCAGATGGATGACGATCAATGATGGACACAAGACTATGTCACTCGGAGCGAGGAACACCCACCCTAATGAAGTGAAGGGACATGCCCAAAATCCTGCCAATCAGTTAGCAGATAGAAATGAAAGGCAACTTGAGATGGAGAGCCAAAATATTTTGGATGCGCTTGGGCAGCAGACCCAGATTTTCGGTGGAAGAAACAACCGTAATCGATGGATTCTCAAACTAGCCTGTCTATCAAAATCAGAAAAACGAAATATTGGGAAGAAGCAAAACCTCGGCAGGTTAAATTTCCAAATCATGAATGCTACTTTTGGAAGGTATGCCATATCCAAACCACAGCTTTATCCAAGGGGGAGACAGCAGCATGGCATACGGAATGTGTACGCTGATGCTGGCGAGGCGGAGAAACTTGGAAAGCTCCAGAGTCTGATGGGCTACGAGGGAGCAGCCATTCTTGGTATCAACGTGACGCTTTGCAACGAATGAGAGTGTGGCTCCTTGGCTGGATGAAGGTTTTACATCTTATGCACAGATTTGTTCTCACCGATTGTTCCCGCCAGCTCAGCGAGCCCAATCCTTTCTCATGGATGCCACCAGAGCCATGTGGCATCTACGAAAGAGAAAGAGAAGAAACCAGTGGTTTGAGCTGCTGACCGCTGACCACGGTTCAGCGCATAGCGTGGGTGCACTCTACACCAGTGAGCTGTTTTTAGTAGAGCTGGGATGCTCGTAGGGCGAAGAGAATTTGTCTAAAACGCATGAGAAAATATTATGAAGACTGCCTCAGTGAAACACCCTACTGGGCGTGATTTTATGCATACAGCACAGAAAGTCTGGACGATCTGAAATGGTTTTCATCATTACTGGACACACTACTAAAACCAGGAGACTACGCGATAAAAGATGAAAATGCAGGCGATGGATTTACGACCATAGCTCCTCGTTAGCAGCGAAACAATCCCAATGCCAGATAGACTTCAGTACTGACAAAAGACAACAAATAGTGAACTCATCATTCCGCTCACAATATGATGAGAGAGCCGATCTGATTTCTTTTGGGAATTTACTACTCTTTGTGTTATTGAACTGGACGGCGAATCATCACCTTTACGGATACTTTCGCAGGAAAACTTCAGGCTACAAGGAAGAGATTTACCCAGATTAGCCGATGTGCATCCAGAGTGATCAAACTTCTTGGAAGTAGCAGTAAGTATCAAAATACACGAAAAATGAGCAAAACTTGTAGTAGAATCATATAGACATACGAATATCCGTTTTGGGACATTCAGCGTGATGCAATGCCAGACTGGGTACATCAACACCAAGCCTGCTTTAGATATCAAATCAAAGCGAATTTTATCTGCAGATTTCTTATTGTGTGGTCAGACTGTCAGGTCAGCAGATGAGTTTTGCAGAGTACCATCGGTTCAGCGGTGCCGCAGCTTACAACGGTCATTAGCAGCGCTGGAAAGAAAAGACATGGTCTGGAACCTGCTTTTGGTAACAGACGCCTTCTCGAGTCAGTCGCAAATCCAGCCAAATGGGAACCGATATTTATGCAATTTAGTGGCGGCGCATCACTCATACCCCAAAGACAAGAAGAAGATTATCAGAGATTGTTTGGAACAGCCCTTGGTGGTGAGCTGTGTAGACGAAAAGGTGAAACTCCAGGGTGTTATCATTGCGCCTGGGATTGCCACTTCGCTGAATAAGGTCTAGTTCAGCAGACCGCCCAGCCCCAGAGATAGACATTGGCTCCACCGAAAACGTCTTTGGGACAGAGGCGCTTTCCTGTATGGTCATGCGCAGGGTCTATGGCTATCTGGGGAATGGTGTGGGAAGGTTTTGCAGAAAGGGTGAATAACGAGGTGAAAGCGCGATAACCGCCTGTAATCGCGACAGGCGGAGCTCTACATCCATAAACCATTGACAGACAAACAGATGTCGGCGACCACTCTCACACACACTGAAAGGCCTCTTTACTCTGTCAAAGGCCAGAGGAGGTGGTAGCTCTATATGACAACAATGAAATATATCAATTGATTACTTTGTTCTTTCGGCTCATTACTAAGTTGCAGCCGAAAGACAGAGTGGAAAAGCAGGAAGATGAAAATATAGTTCAAGAGCTTTGTATACAGAAATGATAGTCTGAAGTTCAAGCAACAAACTTTACAAAAATGGAAATATATCCTACAAAGTAAAAGTATAGGTATTATATCCGAAATTAAAAGATTACTATCTCTAGTGGAAAACCTAAAATTGAAACAAAACTAATTGGTCAGAAGATGATCAAATACTACTATATAGAAAAAGCCTATTATACAAATGGGAAATTAGAATATGAAGGAGAGGTCAATATAAATGATAAAATACAGAAGAGGCTGGTGGATATTTTACACAAAAAGAAGGAAAGTGAACTTATGTTAGAATTATTAATGAGGGACTTGAATTTGAAAACCAAAGAATAGTAATAGATGTAATAATCGAAAACCATTATGATAGCCATGAAAGATAATAGACAGTAGGTAGTAAAGAAATATATATTTTTCTCCCGACTATTCTGGTAATATACTTATATTAGGATGAAGAAGGAATGAAACCAAAACAAGTGAAAAGTCCCAAAACAAAAGGTTATGATTGGGATATTACAACAAGTAGCAAAAGACCCCACAATAAGAGCAAGTAAAAAACAAAATGGAAAAGGAGCAAAATACTATTATGAAACCAAATAAGCTATGATTCTACTAATTTAAATATAATCAGTAAAACCTAATCAATCCCTCAAAAACCCAGAATAAATATAAATACTAAATCTCAAAAGTGAAATGAGGATTTTTATCAGATAAAATCATTTAAATTTGCTTCCAAAAATGACAAATACAGATGTTTTTCTTGTATTTGTTGTGTTTTAGATGGTTTAACAAAAAACGACACCCTATCGTATTTCCTCGTTTTTCAGAGGTTTTAGGATTTTTAGCATATGAGAATAGTCGGGACTTTCAGGAGGCGTGGACAGCAGTGTTGCCGCCTACCTGTTGAAAACAACAAGGGACACGAGGTCATTGGGCTTTTTCATGAGAAACTGGAATGACGCTTCGGTGACTTTGGAGGACGAATGCCCATGGGTAGAGGATAGTAATGATGCTCTCTGGTGCGCAGAACCGTATTCCTTTTCAGGTGATAGACATGAGCGAGCTTACAAGGAAAGAATCGTAGATTACATGTTCGCCGAATACGAAAAGGAAGAACGCCCAATCCAGATATTCTCTGCAATAGAGAAGTGAAATTCGATGTTTTTTCTTCAGACGGCTTTGTCTTTTGGGGCTGACAAGGTCAACGGGAGCATTATGCCAGAGTTTCCTTTCGTGATGAGAGGAAAGGAAGTCTATCAGCTTCTCGCAGGAAAAGGGATAATAATAAAGACCAAAAGCTATGTGTCAATTAAATCAAAATCAATTATCAAAAGCCCTGTTCCCGATAGGAGAACTGACCAAGCCTGAAGTGCGAGAAATCGCAAGAGAAATAGGGCTGGTAACTGCTGATAAAAAGGATTCTCAGGGCTTTGTTTCATCTGGAAAGGGTGAGCCTGCTGACATTTCTCAGCAGCAGCTAATCCCCGAAAGAAGGCGAAACTCGTGGAGATTTTCAAAGCGATTACAAAGAGTTTTACATAAGGAATGCTTCTTTTTGAAACCAAAACTTGATGAATTAAAATATCTTTCAAAGAAAAATAAAATACCAAAAAGAAGACGGAAAAGTCATCGGAAAGCACCAAGGCAGCACAGTTTTTCACCAGAGATAGAGCAGCGCCCAGGAAGTAGGCGTGACATAGGAATCCCTGCTTCATCATCGATCGCGATATGGAGAAACAATATTCTTTTCGTTGGCGAGGGCAAAATTTCCTGGACTTTACTGGAAAAGCATTGAAAATCAATAATGATGAGGTGCATTGGGTCCGTGAAGATTTGAAGTCAAAAATGGAGAATCCATGGAAAATAAAAGTAAAGCGATAAGATACCGCCAGCCTTTGGAAGATGCGGTTCTTTATCAGTACAAAGACGGATTTTCATAGAGTTTGAAAACTACAATCAGCGATAGCAGAAGGGCAGTTTGCGGCGGGTATCAGGGCGAAGAGCTGCTGGGAAGCGGTGTAATTTCACAAATGTAAAAGTGCAGATTCAGAAGAAATATTGTATTCTATTGCGCTGAGGGCGTGTCCCTTGGTGGGCGATAGTCAATTTCTGAAACTGGTCTCCGCACGGGCCCAGCCAAAGAAACATGGAAACTTTCCAAATCTGTTTTGCAGGAAATTTCTGGCATCGGAACACAGATTCTGATGGAATCGGCGATGATACTTTTCTGAAAGTTTTGCGGAAAGAACTGCTAGCGATAATATTAAAAGTCAGGCTAGAGGCATCAGAACCAGCTCACGGCATGTTGTCAGAGTGTCCAGATGCTCCCGCTGTGCTTTATCAAAAAGGGAGATTTTTAATGAAGACTAAACTGATAAGCATAGTCGGAACTCGTAAAATGACCACTTATGGAAAGAAATTTATGAAGAACTTTTGCGAGGTTTTAGTGACAAAAATGTGCTGATAGGAGTGGTTTGGCTTTAGGAACTGATGGGTATGCCCACCAGCAGGCTCTTAATCATAATATTCTTACGGTGGAGTTTTCGGCTCATGGTCTGTATATGATTTATCCAGCGGTTCATGAGAAATGTCAAAAGATATTTTGAAAACGGAGGAGCACTGTTGTCCGAGTTTAATTCCAGCGAAAAGCCAGACTCGAGAACATTTTTGCAGAGAAACAGGATAGTAGCGGGGATTTCCAATTTACCATCGTGGTGGAAACGGCTTTTTGGGTGGCGGTTCTATGAGTACGGTGAGCTACGCCAATCAGTATAATAGAGAGGTCTTGGCGCTGTCAGGGCGTTTCTGGGGATAAATACAGTCAGGGCTGTAATATGATAATTGCTCCAGAATAAAGCAAAAATTTGGCTTCTTTTCCAAGATGTTTTGATGAGCTAAGGACAATTATCCATCTGTGAAAACAGTCACAGCTATTTGAGCCAAAAGAAATAGAGGTGGAAGAAAGGCTAAAACCCTGCCTACCAGTTCATTGCAGAAAAATTCTCCTATCTCGCTGGATGACCTCAGTCTAAAACTAGAAATGCCGCCTTTCAAATTGCTGCCGATTTTATTGGATTTAGGAATTGTTAGGCTATATCAGAGCTCTTTCAGGAAGCAGTATGCTGTAGCTTTAGAATAAAAATAGAAGAAGGAAAAATAAAGCGCTAAGGATTTTAAATAAAAACTTTTTGAATATTTATAAAAATAATCAATCATAATAATTGATTATTTTTATTGATAGAAAATTATTATTTCGTAACTTGCCGCCGGTTTCAAAAATACAATATATATGCATCTATTCTTTATTACTATCAATCATTTCCTACGGACAACAGGTAGAGTAGGAATAAACACAGACTCTCCAGAAGGACACTTTGATATCAAGGAAAAACCTCTGGATGAGATGCCAGAAGGGTATTCACAGGGGTGTCTTTTCCCTAATTTTAATCAAACCAAAGAAAGAAAAACATTTACTGAGGTAAAGCTTGAACAATGATTTACAACACGACTAAAAATCGTTTGGAGATTTATACCTGTTGTGAATGGAAAAGAGGCTGGTACAGTATAGGAGTAGTGGAGGAAGAGCCATTGTCTACTAAAACAATCAGTGCAGCAGATATAGCACAGAAACAAAAATCATGTTTCAGGATGATGAGCCAGAGAGTGTTCTTTTTGATGGTAACCAAAGAGGTTTTCATTCAAATGCGATGGTTCAGGTAGGCAAGATTGATAAAAATAAATTCAGAATTCGTAATTTCTTACCTCGTAAATTTAATGATGTAGAGATATATTTTAAGAATGCTAATACTGCTGCACCAGTGAAAAATTTCTGTGCTAGAAGAACTTGCAGCTTTGTCAGAAGTGGAAAGACCTTCCTTTCTGATGGTGGGAAAGCCTTCGTTTTGAGGATGCGGATGGAAAATGCTAGAGTCTTATGCAGCATCAGACCTTAAAACAGATGATTACACGCTGAGTGTAGATGTCTTGATAATTTCTTGTTCCAAAGAATGAGAAAACTATAAAAACATAAAACATATATTGCTTTGGTAAATTTGTACAGGGAACTGGGGGACAACGACAGCTGAGCATATTCGCCAATATTTACCTATCATTGCTAATATGGCTGATCTATAGTAGTGAGAAACTTTAGAACTAGATTTATGGATTTCACATGTGCTCTATGATAATGGTAAAACCCATAAACAGAGAGAGGCTGTTTATAAAATAAGATGTCTGTTCCACATCAAGTTTTTGGAGTAACTACTCGTAGAAGGCTTTAGGAGGAGGAAAATGTTTTTGGGTATACACCAGCGTTTCTTGTAATATGATGATTATTATAGTCAGCTTAGCCATTGGGCTCTTTGGAATGTTGGTCTCATGAATTTGGCTCATGTGCTAGACTTTTAGTCACGATAGTAATATGACCTATAGAGGAGGACCAGACAACAAAGGTTATGTAGATATAGTAACAAGACTATATGGAGATTTATTACGAAATGGAGACACACCTTTTCTGGAAGAATCCTTATAATAAAATAAAAGCCTATTAATGTAAATCATAATAGGCTTGTTACATAAAGATAAACTATTTTTAACCTTTTTCATTAGTTTTAGCCCAGTCATAATGGCTGGAAGTTGCCGAAATAAGGTAAGACCCTAGCGAAGTAGAACCTGTCCATTTGTATTTTTCTTGGTGAAAAAGCTCTTCATCGGTATGTTTTTCTATGATGGAAAAACACTTTTTCAAATGATTTTTGAATAAAACAAGGGTTTCATCAAGTGAAATATTCTGACAGCTTCCCAAATTTCTCGATTGAGTTTCTGGCGTATCAGTAAAGGTGCAGCCTCTTTGGGAATGGCAGGTTCGCCTTGTATGCCTATTTTGTACCAATTTAGAAACATTTCATGCCAGTGGTGGAGATGTCCGAAAACATCACGAATATTTCTATTCATGGTATTTCCACTGAATTCTTTGATTGGGATTTTTCTTGAGCAGAAACAAAATCTATCAAGTTTTTGAAATTTCTCTTGACTCAGCTGGAGAAGTTCTAGTTTTAGAGGTTGGTCTTGCATGTGGGTTTATTTTAAAATTATAAAAATGCGGTTCTTTTTGAGACCGCATTTTTAGTTAGATTTATTAATCTTCTTTTTAGATTTAGTTTGAATTTCTTTCATGAACTCATCATAAGAGATTTTCTTTTCTGTTTTTAGCTTTTTCTAAAACTACACTTCTGATTTTGATTAAAAGAACTTCAGAAGAATATCTTCATTTGCTCTCTGTCTCTCAGCATTTCTAGCACATATCTGTGTAGCTCTTGGTCACCGATGTGGCACTCTAGAGACATCAGCTGATTTCTGAAAGAAAGTTTCAGCATGCTCTAATATTTCCTCGAAATCATACTGAATATTATTAGAAACTCTCAATTTGTTTTCTACCATCTGAGCGATTAGAGCAGATTTCTCGTTTGCTATGATTTGTTTTCGCTCTGTCTTCTTCCAGTGATTTCTGGATTAGAATACATTACCCATTTCCATTAGGAATGCTTCGGGATTTTTAGGAAATCTTCTTTGTAGATTTGTTCTAAAACTTTACTTACAAATACAGCTTCAGAATTTTGTTTGAAGAAATCATCTAATTCAGATTTTTACTCTTGCTTTTTAGTTCTTCTTCAGATTTGATTTCATCTTTTTCCGTAAACTTTATCGAATACTTTCTGGTTAAGCTTCAGCATCTTTTTAATTCAAAAATTTCCTGAACTTTCACTTGGAATTTTTCATTTCTAAATGTGTGATTTCTATATCATGGAAACCCTAATTCTCGCAAGTTCGTTTTCGTTTGCTTTTAATTCTTCTGCTGAGATTTCTTTTAGTTTCACCTACTTTTAGTCCTTTTTAGGATAGGGAAAATAGCAGTGTTTTCTTCTGTTGCAGAAAGATATTTAGGCTTGTGTACAGGTTTTGCATCACCTTCCACGATTTCAGTAACTTCAAAGTTGATATGAGAGTTTTTCAGTTGCTTTGTCTTTTCACAACTTTTTCTGCAAATCTTTTTGCATATTTCCTACGCTCTTCATTACTTCTGTTCGTAGCTTCTACATCGTAGTATTCAGCAGCGTATTTAGATAAATCAATTTCAAATTCTGGCTCGAAACCAATTTCAAAACTTACAGAAACCTCCTCAGCATTGAAATCTAATGCCTGAGTATCCTGTGGAATAGGCTGTCCTAGAAAGTCTTATGTTGTTATCAGCAACATATTTGTCCAAAGACCTCAGAAATCTTTCTGTTGATTTCTTCTAGTGTAACGGCTTCTTCATATTGTTTTTTTGATAAGGCTCATAGGCGCTTTTACCTTTTCTGAAGCCAGGTATAGTTGCTCTTTTAGCACAAGAGTTTAGTGCATCATCTACTTTTTCCTTGTAATCTGATTTATTCAGTGTAACTGTGAGCAAAGCACTTACATCATCGTGATAGTCTCGTAACATTCTATTTTCCTGAAAATTTTTAAAGTGCAAAAAGTACAATTTTTGTTTAAAAAATATCTTTTTCTATGTGAATTTTCTCATAAATCTATGATTTTATTTTAAGTGTAATAAATATTGATTATCAATTAGTTATAAGTTTAACTAAAATTAACTTTGAATGCCAAATATTTCATGAAAATATATATTATATTTGCAGACCATTTTACGCTATTGAAAAATTTATAGACATGCATGAAAATTGAACTGACTTTTATACATTGTTGTATAGGGGATTTCGTATTTTTATGTATGTGTAACTGAAAAATGGCGGATGGGAAAAATATTTTGCACTACGCTGTGAAAAGATATACCAGTGTTGCAGTTAGAAAAGGCTGATTTTAGGATGATGATGGAAGGAGGTTTCTGATAGCGTGGATACAAAAATCTTCATTGTCATCATTTCTGATTTGGTTCTTTTCTGATATTTTTCTGTGAACAAAATATTTTTACTAACATTCTTAGAGTTTTTTTATGAGCAAATCAAAAACGATGAAAGACACTCAGGAAAATCAAAGGATTAATTTCTTCTGCAAGAGGGAGTAGAAGTTCCTGATTTCTGGATATTCAGGTGGAATCATTCAAAGAGTTTTTCCAGCTGGATACATTGCCCTGAGGACAGAAAAAAGAAGGTCTTTATAAGACCTTTTCAGGAAAATTTCCCAATTACGGATTCCAGAAACCAATTTGTTTTGGAATTTTTAGATTATATGGTGGATTCTCCTCGTTATTCTATCGACGAATGTGTGAGAGAGGGCTTACATATAGCGTCTCCTCTAAAAGCAAGGTTTGAAATTATATTGTACAGATCCTAGAGCATGAGGATTTTGAAACAGTTATCCAAGATGTATTTCTAGGGCCGGTTCCATATATGACGCCTTCTGGGTTCGTTTATTATCAATGGTGCAGAAAGGGTGGTTGTTACCCAGCTTCACCGTTCACCAGGGAGTGTTCTTTGGGCAGACTTATCATGCTAATGGGAACTAAACTTTACTATTCAAGAATTATTCCGTTTAAAGGGTCTTGATGGAATTTACTACGGATATCAAGTAATGTATGCGCTATATTGACCGTAAGAAAAATTGCCTTTTACCACTTTATTAAGAGCTATTGGTTATGAATCTGATAAAGATATTCTTCAGATTTTTGACTTGCAGAAGAAGTGAAAAGTATACAAAAGCTAACCTGAAAAAGTAGAAGGAAGAACTTTGGCCAGAGTTCTGAATACTTGGTTTGAAGATTTTGTAGATGAAGATACAGGAGAGGTAGTTTCTATCGAGAGAAATGAAATTATCCTTGATAGAGAAACTGATTTTCAGAAAAAGAACATCGGATTTGATTTTTGAATCAGGAGTGAAAACCATCTTGTTGCATAAATGAAAACAGCAGCGAGTTTCTCTATCATTCAAAAATACATTACAAAAAGACCCTACAAACTCTGGAAAAAGAGGCTGTAGTACATCTATCGTCAGTTGAGAAAATGCAGATCCGCCAGATGAAGAAACAGCGAGAAGAATCATAGAAAACTTGTTCTTCTCAGAGCAGAGATACTCTTTGGGAGAGGTAGGGTAGATATAGATTAAATAAAAATTAGAATTAAATATTCCTGTTGGAAACAGAGGTTCTTAACGAAAGAGGATATTATCGCTATCGTTCGTCACTTGATAGAACTGGCTAACTCTAAAAGCAGAAGTGGATGATATAGACCACCTTTCTAACAGAAGAATTAAAACTGTTGGAGAGCAGTTGGCAGGTCAGTTTCGGAGTAGGGACTTTCAAGAATCGCTAGAACGATTAAAAGAAAGAATGAATGTTCGTGATAATGAGATATTTACTCCATTGGATTTGGTTAATGCTAAGACATTGACTTCAGTGGTTAATTCATTCTTCGGAACCAACCAGTTGTCTCAGTTTCATGGACCAAACGAACCCTGCTTTCTGAGGTTACTCACAAGCGAAGACTATCTGCATTAGGGCCTGAGTGGTCTTTCTAGAGAAAGAGCAGGTTTTGAGGTACGAGATGTCCACCATACGCACTACGGTAGAATTTGTCCGATTGAAACGCCAGAAGGGCCAAACATTGGTTTGATTTCTTCATTTGGGATGTTATGCTAAAATTAATAATTTAGGTTTCATAGAAACGCCTTATAGAAAAGGTAGAAAATGGAAAAGTAGATTTTGCAATGCTGCTCCTATATATCTTAATGCAGAAGATGAAGAATCTAAAGTCATTGCACAGGCTAATATTGATATAAATGAAGATGGAACTATCGCTAACAGAGAGTATATCGCCCGTTTAGATGGGAGATTATCCAGTGGTAGAGCCAGAGCAGTTACATTTGATAGACATCGCACCGAACCAGATTTCTGGGGATTTCTGCATCTTTGATTCCTTTCTTGGAGCATGATGATGCGAACCGTGCATTGATGGGATCAAACATGATGCGTCAGGGCGGTTCCATTGTTGAAGACCAGAAGCTCCGATTGTAGGAACAGGATTGGAAAGACAAGTAGCAAAAAGACTTTCAGAGTATTGATAAATGCTGAAGGAAAGAGGTGAAGTAGAATATGTAGATGCTGATAAAATTGTTATCAAATACGAAAGAACAGAGAATGAAGATTTGGTTTCTTTTTGAATCTGCAACGAAAACTTATTATTTAACTAAGTTCAGAAAACTAACCAATCTACGACAATCACTCTGAAAACCCTATCGTAGAGAAGGGGATAAGGTAGAAAAAGGGCAAGTTCTTTGTGATGGATATGCTACTGAAAAATGGGCGAATTGGCATTGGGTAGAAACTTAGTGGTAGCGTTCATGCCGTGGAAAGGGTATAACTTTGAGGATGCTATCGTAATCAATGAAAAAGTAGTTCGTGAGGACTGGTTTACTTCTATCCATATAGATGAATATTCTTTTGGAAGTTCGTGATACTAAACTTGGTATGGAGGAGCTGACAGCAGATATCCGAAATGTATCGGAAGAAGCTACCAAAGACCTTGATGAAAATGGTATAGATTAGAATCGGAGCGGAGGTAAAACCTAGGAGACATTCTTATCGGGAAAAATTACTCCAAAAGGAGAGTCTGATCCCACACCAGAAGAAAAAACTATTGAGAGCTATCTTTTGGAGATAAGGCAGGTGATGTGAAAGATGCTTCATTGAAAGGCTGACTCTTCACTAAGAGGGAGTAGTAGTTGATAAAAACTATTCTCAAGAAACATCAAAGATAGAAAGAAAAGAAGGAAGAAAAACTGAAATTAGAAGAGGTAGAAAACAAATTTCAAAAAAGAGTTTGACAACCTTAGAAAATACTTTTTGCTTGAAAACTAAATGCTATCGTAGGTGGAGAGACTTCACAAGGAGTTAAAAATGACCTAGAGAAGAGATTATCGTAAAAGGTCAAAATTTACGATGAAACTTTGTTCTAGTATTGAAGATTATAGATACGTAGAGCGGTGCTGACTGGACTGCAGATGAGGAGAAAATGATTTGATAAACTACTTGATTAACAATTATAAAAATCAAGTTTAACGATTTAGCAAGGAGTTAAAAATCAGAGAGAAATTCACATTTCTATCGGGTGATGAGCTTCTACAGGGAATCATTAAATTAGCTAAAAGTTTATATCGCTAAGAAAAGAAAGCTGAATGTAGGGGGATAAAATGGCTAGGGACGACACGGTAACAAAGGGTATCGTTTCTAGAATCGTTCGTCAGGAAGATATGCCTTCTTGAAGATGGAACACCAGTGGATATCGTACTAAACCCACTAGGGTACCTTCTGCGTATGAACATTGGTCAGATTTATGAGACAGTTTTAGGGATGGGCAGGTAAGAAATTAGGGATTGAAATTTGCGACACCTATCTTTTGATGGAGCAAGTCTAGATCAGATTACAGAATACAGACCAAGCAGGGACTTCCTAAATACGGGAAATACATATCTGTATGATGGAGGAACAGGAGAAAGATTTACTCAGCTAGCTACTGTGGGAGTTATCTACATGCTGAAACTAGGACACATGGTAGATGATAAGATGCACGCTCGTTCTATCGGTCCTTACTCATTGATCACGCAGCAGCCACTGGTGGTAAAGCACAGTTCGGTGGTCAGCGTTTCGGAGAGATGGAGGTTTGGGGCCTTGAGGCATTCGGAGCATCTAACATCCTGAGAGAAATCTTGACTGTGAAGTCTGATGATGTCATGGGTAGAGCGAAAAACTTATGAAGCAATCGCAAAAGGTAGAATCGATGCCAGAACCAGGTATCCCAGAATCATTCAATGTATTGCTTCACGAGTTACAAGGTCTTGGACTTGATGTCAGATTAGAAGAATAATAAAATAGACACGAGACAGAGAAATGAGATTCGAGATAGATATCTCAGTTCCCAGTCTCTTAATCTTAATAGAAAAAACTATGTCAAATAAAAATAAAACAAGTAGATTTAGTAAAATCACGATAGGTTTAGCATCACTCAGAATCTATTCTCCAAGAATCCAAAGGAGAGGTCTCTAAAGCCTGGAAACTATCAATTATAGAACGCACAAACCAGAGAGAGATGGTCTGTTTTGCAGAGAAAAATCTTTGGACCCCGTAAAGGATTATGAATGTGCTTGTGGTAAGATATAAAAGAATAAGATATAAAGGGTATCGTCTCGTGACCGATGCTGGGGTAGAAGTTACGGAGAAAAAGGTACGAAGAGAGCGTATAGGACATATCAATTTGGTGGTTCCTATCGCTCACATCTGGTATTTCCGTTCCCTTCCGAACTAAAAATAGGATATCTTCTAGGATTGCCTTCTAAGAAGTTGGATATGATTATCTACTACGAAAGATATGTGGTTATCCAGCAGGGATTGCAAGAAAAAGCAGATGGTTCTGATTTTGATGAAATGGAATTCTTTACAGAGGAAGAATACCTAGATGTATTAGATTCTATTCCAGCTGAAAAATCAGTATCTTGATGATTCAGACCCAAATAAATTCATCGCAAAAATGGGGAGCTGAGGCTATTGAAGATTTATTGAAGAGAATAGACCTTGATGAGCTTTCTTATGATTTGAGACATAAGGCTCATAACGAAACTTCTAAACAAAGAAGAACAGAGGCGCTGAAAAGACTTTCTGTGGTGGAAGCATTGAGAGGAGCAAACACGAGAATGATTAACCGTCCAGAGTGGATGGTGATGCGAGTGCTTCCCGTTACACCGCCAGAGCTTAGACCTCTAGTTCCGCTTGATGGTGAGTCGTTTCGCTACTCTGATCTGAAATGACCTTTACCGAAGAGTAATCATCAGAAATAACCGTTTGAAGAGATTTTGATGGAAATCAAAGCTCCAGAGGTTATCTTTGAGAACGAGAAAGCGTATGCTTCTAGGAGGCGGTAGATTCATTGTTTGATAATACAAGAAAATCTTCTGCAGTAAAATCTGAATCAAACAGACCACTGAAATCACTTTCTGATTCATTGAAAGGTAAAACAAGGGCGTTTTCCGTCAGAACTTATTAGGGTAAGAGGGTGGATTACTCAGCGCGTTCGGTAATCGTCGTGGGCCTGAGCTTTCAGCTTCATGAGTGCGGTATCCCTAAGGATATGGCGGCAGAGCTTTATGCATTATCAGAAAATTGATAGAAAGAGGGTATCGTAAAAACTGTAAAATCATGAAGAGAATTATCGACAGAAAAGAACCGTTGTATATGATATTTTGAATGTGATGAAAGGGACATCCCAGTTCTTCTGAACCGTGCGCCTACGCTTCACAGACTTTGGCATTCAGGCATTCCAGCAAGATGATTGAGGGAAAGCGATCCAGCTTCACCCATTGGTAACTACAGCCTTCAACGCCGATTTCGACGGTGACCAGATGGCGGTGCACTTACCACTTGGGACCAGAGGCTATTTTGAAGCTACAATTATTGATGCTTGGGTTCTCAGAAATATCTTGAACCCTGCGAATGGTTCGCCATCACTGTCCCTTCTCAGGACATGGTATTGGGGCTTTATTTCATGACAAAGAAGCTCACTCTACCGATGATTATCAAAAGGAGAAGGTTTGGTATTTCTATTCTCCAGAAGAGGCAGAAATAGCTTATGCAGAAGGAAAAGCATCACTGAATGCAAAAGTAAAATGCCGTTTGACTTTGAAAGAAAAACGGAGAACTTAGTAACGAAAACTAATCCCAAACTACAGTAGGTAGAATTTTTGTTTTAACCAAATTGTACTCGAAAGAAGTAGGATATATAGATACATTATTGACCAAAAATCTCTGAGAGATGTCATCGGTACTATCTTTGCAGGGAGACAGATTTCTACTACGGTGAAAATTCTTGGATGATATGAAAGACTTGGGTTATATGAACGCCTTCAAAGGAGGATCATTTAGTTTAGCAGATATCGTAGTGCCAGAGAAAAAGAAAATGATCGCTCAGGCAGTGGAAAACTGTGATGGCATCATGACAACTATAACATGGGGCTTATCACAGATACATGAGCGTTATAACCAGGTTATCGATGTTTGGACAAATACCAATGCAGGTCTTACAGAGATGATTATGAGCAGAATGAAGACCGACCAAGGTGGATTTTAACTCTGTTTATATGATGCTAGACTCTGGAGCGAGGGGATCTAAAGAACAGATTCGTCAGCTTTCAGGGTATGCGTGGTTTGATGGCAAAACCCTCAAAAAGCTGGGTTCTACAGGAGCGAAATCATCGAAAACCCAATTGTGGCTAACTTTAAAGAAGGTCTTTCATCTCGAATACTTTCATCTCTACCCACGGGGCGAAAAGGTCTGATGATACGGCGCTTAAGACTGCTGATGCAGGGCTACTTTTGAGGAAAGACTTGTGGATGTGGCTCAGGATGTTATCATCACAGAAGATGATGTGGTACACTGAGAGGGGTAGAAGTCTCCATTGAAGAAAAATGACGAATTAGAGAAACTTTATCTCGAAAAGAATTTTGGGTAGAGTTTCTCACATGATGTTATGATCCAGAAACAGATGAATCGATTGCAGACCAGATTATCAGACGAAGTTTTATGAAGAAAATGAAAGATGCTGGAATCGAGATAGTAGAGGTTCGTTCTCCACTATGCTGTGAGGCTAAAAAAAGGTATCTGTGCGAAATGTTATGGTAGAAACTCAGCAACAGGTAAGATGATTCACATGGGTGAAGCTGTAGGGAGTTATCGCAGCGCAGTCTATCGTGAGCCTGGTACACAGCTGACACTGAGAACCTTCTCACCAAGGGGGTACTGCAGGAAATATCTCTGCAAATCCTCCATCACAGCAAGAAGAGATGGTATCGTAGAGATGGATGAGTAAGAATCATCACATCAGAAGATGAAAACGGAAACAAAAGCTAGAAGTGGTAGTATCTCGTTCTACGGAATTCCGCTTAGTGGCTGATAATGAAGTCAAGAACGCCTATCATGGTGGCGAAACATCCCTTATGGAGCAGTTCTTTCGTGAAGTCAGTGAGACAAAGTGAAAAAGGAGATCTAATCTGTAAATGGGATCCATATAACGTTATCATCGCGGAAACTACAGGTAAGATAGAATAGAAGATATCATCCAGGTAGAACTTTCCAATTGGAGATAGACGAGCAGACAGGTTTCGAGGAGAAAAGTAATTTCCGAATCAAGAGACAAAGAAAGCCGTTCCTACATTGAGAGTGGTAGATTCTAAAGGTGTAGAGCAAAAAGCTTATAACTTGCCAGTGGAGCTCACTTGATGGTAAATGATGGAGAAAAAATCAAAGCTGGTAAAATCTTGATTAAAAATCCCTAGAAAATCTGCAAAAGCTAGGGGATATTACAGGAGGTCTACTGAGAGTTACCGAATTGTTCGAGGCGAGAAACCCTTCTAACCCAGCTGTGGTAACTGAGATAGATGGGGTGGTATCTTATGGAAAAAGTCAAGCGTGGGTAACAGAGAGTTGATCGTAGAGTCTAAGACAGGGAGATTAGAAAATATCTAGTGAAACTTTATCTAGCCAGATTATCGTTCAGGAGAAATGACTTTCGTGAGAGCGGGGAGATCCGCTATCAGATGGAGTCTATTACACCCGACGATATCTTGGCAATCAAAGGGCCTCACTGCGGTTCAGGAGTACATCGTGAACGAAATCCAAGAGGTATATCGTCTTCAAGGGTGAAAATCGATGACAAAGCACTTTGAGATCATCGTAAGACAGATGATGACAAAAGTGGAAATCGTAGATGCAGAGATACTCAGTTCTTGGAAGGAAGCCTAGAGCACAAACTAGATTTCATCGAAGAAACGACAGAGTATTCGGTTTGAAGGTTGTGGTAGATGCAGGAGATTCTAAAGAGTGAAACCAGGACAGATGATTACAGCTAGAGAGCTTAGAGATGAAAACTCTAAACTGAAGAGAGAAGATTTACAGTTGGTACAAGTAGAGAGCGCTTACAGCAACTGCAAATCCAGTACTTCAGGGTATACAAGAGGGCTCTTCAGACGAAAATCATTCATGTCTGCGGCATCATTCCCAGGAAACTACAAAAGTACTAAACGAAGCAGTGTTTCTGGTAAAGGTAGATGAACTGAACGGTCTGAAAGAAAATGTAATTGTAGGACAGAATCCCTGGGCAGGGTACAGGTCTGAAAAGATTATCAGAACATCATCGTAGGCTCTAAATAGAGAGTTTGAAGATATTAAATAAAAATTTAAACGAAATTAAAAAGTTTGAGGTTTGAAATAAATTTTTAATATCTTCACACCTCGAAATTTTAATAATAGTATTAACCAATAAAAATAAAATAAAATGGACAATAATCAAAAACCAAGACTCAAAACAATCAACATTCAATTAAACGAAATGGTAGTAGCTAGGCATATGCTAACTTGGCATTAGTAAACCACTCCATCAGAATTGTTTTAGATTTTATTCAAATCATGCCAGGAGTTCAGCAGGCTCAGGTAAGAAGTAGAGTTATCTTAGCTCCACTTCACGCAAAGAGAGTTCTTGCAGCTCTTCAGCAAAAATATCCAAAGCTACGAACAACAGTTTGAGAAATCAAAGAAGTTGAACCTTTCGTATTAGGAGGAAACAACGCTCAGGCTTAAGATTTGTAAGCATAAAAATTGATAACAAATCCCACCTTTTGAAGTGGGATTTTTGTTTTGCTAAAAAGTTCTTACTAATCACTATATTTGTAGTATTATAAAATTACCAAAATGAGAAGAAATTACTCACTACTTTTGAGTATTTGGTGTTTGCTGTGTGTTATCCTCGCACCAATTATAGTAGTTACCAATCTTTTTATTCCAGTTTTCTATAATTCAACCTTTGGTAGAAAATTATTTGTGGAGGGATTTTTGTCACGGCTTATGTATTGTTTCCTTTGTATCTACTGATTATCACGCATATAAGAATCACTTTTATGTATCAGAATACTGAAAAGAGAATTAAAAAGAGAACAACGGAATTTTACATTTCTATAATTGCTTTTGTGGCGCTTCTTGTCAGTATTTTATCTCTATAGGACTTTATTGGCTGGTAGATAGAGCGATTAGCAAAACACTTATAGAAATGCATAGCGTTTAATAATAATGAATAAAATATGAAAATAAGACCCATCGCTCTGGTGAATACATCTTTTAGATGATTTTCTTTTACGATGCTATTTTTATCCTGAAAGGTGTGACACCCCTGAGAAGAGCATTATCCAACAGTCTGAACTGCAAAAGCCAATTATGCCTCCAAATATATTTAAAGTTAGGTTATGAAATCACTAAGACCAATGAAGAAGATTATATAATGATTTGTGTTATAAAACATTTAAACAATGATAAATTATTTAAAAAGCAGATGCTCACCACCACAGACTGAGGGTAACATCATTATCTCTCATATTTGCAACGATATAGGGGCTTGGGGAAAAGGTTTTGTAATGCATACTTTAAAACGATGGAAAGAACCCATGAAACAATATAAACAATGGTATAAAGAAGTGAAGATTTTGCTTTGGGGAGCAGTTCAGTTGTAATGTAGAGGAAAATGTGTGGTTGCCACAATATCATCAGTCAGCATAAATATATAAAGATGAAAATGGAAACTCCCATCGTTATGAAGCCGTAAAAGAAGGTTTACAGAAGTCAGAGTTTGCTCAAAAATAAACCAAAAGTGTAAATGCCCTGCATAGGCTGGTGGACTGCAGGAGCTCTTGATGAGATAGAGGCAATCATAGAAGACACTCTTTACAGTATGGAGGTGTTTGTCTGCGGATATAAAAGCATTAAATTCATAGAGAAAGAACAAGATTAAACCTGTTGAAACAAAGCTCCCTGCACAACGCCTCTTTTTCTAATCTATGAGGCTCTGTATTTGGTTTTTCTTTAGTCCCCATTTGAAAAAGTGATGAGCATATTTCGCACGACACAGCAAAAGCCTTTTGTATCACGATGCAGGGCGAAGAGCGGAAGCAGTTGCAGAGTAAATCGATGTATTCTTCCCAATGTGAAAAGCTTGAAAGGCTCTTTTGTATTTTACGCCCAATAGGAGCCTTTGACAATGTGCAGATTATGAAATCACGAATTTTATTTGCGGATATTTATTGATTTCTCGGCATATTGCAGAATCATTTCCGCGACTCGTTCGGCAGTCCTAAACATACAATGCACGCAGACATTCAGCGGTGTAGTTTTCTCAGCAGTTTCATTGTTTTTCAAAATCTTGGTGAGTATCCGCGGTTGATTTCGCAGTAGAATTATGAATGGATTCTCATTCCCAGCTCCAAATCCACTTCTAGACCACGCCTGCAGTAGCTTCAGAAGTTTTATTTTCTCGTTGTCTCATGCAGTCTGGCGTGTTCCTACGGACAGCCCTACGATGTTTTTCGGTGTTTATTTTCAGGGCTTCATCGTACAGCATTTTTAGTTCATTGACCGAGGCGAGCATTAGAATTTGGCTGAAAATAAATGATGAATTTCGGCTTTTATAGCTTTCTATGGTGTTTTTCATGCCGTGGTTGAGCTGTTCGGAAGCTTTTCCAAATCCTTTTGGTACAGGCGTGAAAGATTCTACATTACAGTAGGAACATCCGACAAATCCTTCGAGCCGTCACGATTGGGACAGGTAAAACCAGCATCTCATAATGACTTTATAGACCTTCTGCCCATTGAATTTTTGTTTTAGATAAGCGCCATAATAGTTATAGTTTTTTCTCCGAAAGCCAAATCATTTCATTTTCAAACTTAAGCATTAATAAGTTTATAATATTTAGAAAAGATTTGTTTATTTTGTAACAAAACGAAAAAGAATACTAATTCAGAAAATCAAAACCAATGCTCGAAAGCAAAACATCACTAAAACCTACGATGCAGGCATCGCCTTTGCAGGATTTTAGCATAGAAGTTCCACAAGGCAGTATTAGGGCTTCTTGGTCCACGGCGAGGGAAAACTCGTTCATCAGAATTATCAATCAGATTACCAAGCCAGACAGCGGCGAAATATTTATTAATGATAAACCTTGGAAATCAATCATATCCGTGAGGTGGGATACATGCCAGAGGAGAGAGGTCTGTATAAAATATGACACTAGGCGACCAGCTGATGTATTTCGGTGAGCTGAAAGGAATGTCTAAAAATGACATACTTGCAGAGTCCAAACATTGGTTTGAAAAACTAGAAATAGACCAGTGGTGGAAGAAAAAACTCTCCGAGCTGTCCAAGGGAATGGCGCAGAAAATACACTCGTAGTAATAGTGCTGCACCGTCCGAAACTGCTGATTTTAGATGAGCTGCGTTTTCGATTTGACCCTGTGAATGCCAATCTGATAAAAGACCAGATTTTGATCGAAGGCCCAAGTGACGACCATCATTCTCTCCACCCACCGAATGGAAAGCGTAGAAGAACTCTGTGATTCTGTGGCTTTGTCTCATCAGTCACGAAAAGGTTTTGATGGCAGAATTTCGGAAGTGAAAGAGAAGTTTACAAAATTGTTTGAAATCACCCTTTCGGAGACGAGTCTGGATGCATTTGATCTCATTTAAAAACTAAAAATGAATCTTTTAATGAAAAACTGAATGAAAATCTTATTCGTTTTGAAATAAAAACAGCATGAGCCAGAGAGAACTCCTCCAAGAGCTCTAAATATTGGGAAAATCGTAGAATTTAAGGAAAAATCCTCAACGATGAACGAGGTGTTCATCGCCGCAGTAAAAAGGGAATATAAACTAATACCGAAAAACAAATGAAAAATATAATCCTAATCGCTAAAAGAGAGTTTTTTACCCAAGTAAAAAGAAATCTTTCATCATTCTTACCTTCTCACGCCGCTTCTGATCATTGTTTTGAGGAGTGGTTTCTCTGATGTTTCAGGCGAATGAAACGCAGATGCAGATAAGTGTCATCGACAAAATGGTCTGTTCAAAAGACAGGCTGGAAATCAGATCAAAATATCCGTTATGTTTTTCTTCGGAGGAGACAGAGAAATCTTTTGATAAAGGCTTTGGAAACTACGGAGGAAATGAACAGCATCATGATTATTCCTAAAAGACATTCATGAGCTGGAAAAACAGCATAGAAGTTTTGACCAATAAAAACCTTAGCAACGAGGCGAGAAAATATTGCAGGAAATATTTCGGAAATCATCAAGGCAGAGAAAAATCAATGCATTAGAATCAGCACTGCGCAGATAGAGGATTTGAACAAGGGAGTTAATCTTCATGTAGTCAATATTTTAGAGAAAGAAAAGAAACAGGATAGTTTCTAGTCGGCGTGAAATCTGGACTGAGTATATTCTGATGTACTGCGTATTTACTTTCATGCGTGATGTATGGTATCCGTGTGATGCGAAGTGTTTTGAGGAGAAAACAACAGAGTGGTGGAAATTTGATTTCTTCTGGTAGCTCTTTGAGCTGATGATGGGGAAAATCTTGGCGTTACAGGAGTGGCTTTGGCAGTTCGGGGTGTGGGTAGTGATGATATTTGCTTCGTGATGACTCTGGTTCGTCTAATCGGTAGAATGGTAGGGCGGTGTAGCTGAAGTCGCAGATGGTTTTTATCGGCTCTTTTCGAGATAAATTACGGGCTGATTTCTTCGTATTTGTTATTTATCTTTATTGGGATATTTGTTTTATAGTGCGACGTATGCGGCGATTGGCTCTGCGGTGGATAACGAGACTGAGACCCAGCAGTTTTACATTATTTGCGATTTTACCGATGATGCTTGGTTTTTATGGCAGTATCACGATTATGAACAATCCAGACGGCCTGATGAGTTTCTGGCTGTCCATGATACCTTTCACTTCGCCGATTGCGATGCTAGCGAGAATACCGTTTGATGTTCCTGCATGGGAGCTGGTGCTGTCCATAGTGATTCTGCTGGTTTCTACACTGAATGGTCATTGTTCCCAAAATCTACCGAGTGGGGAATCCTGATGTATGGAAACAAAGTCACCCTGAAAGAACTTTGAAGTGGATGAAAAATTAAATTTGGTTTTGTTTTTCTAAATTTAGCAAAAATTCCTTCTTGTCCAGTCCGCCAGCATAGCCTGTCAGTTTCTTGTCCTTCCCTGATGACTCCCATGGCAGGGAATGATGATGGAGATTTTGTTCCTGTTGTTGAGGTTATTACGGCTCTCACAGCTTTTGGGCTGCTGAGCCTTTGAGCTTGTTCTGGTAGAAATGGTCTCTCGAAAGGGATTTTTAGCAGTTCTTCCCAGGCTTTCTGCTGAAATTCTGTTCCCGGAAAATTTTACAGGAACGGAGAATTTTTCAGTTTTCCTTTGAAATAAAGATTTAATTCTTTTTCGGCTAAATCCAAGATAGAATTGCTCTCGTAGATGCAGTTTTTGAAAGAATTAATGTTTTTCTCTGTGTATTTGCTGTCTTCAAAGTCCAGCGAAAGCAGTCCTCTTTCATCAGCCACGGCATACAGCCTGCCGATGGGCGTGGAAATGTGTTTTAGGTAAAATTCATTTTAAGCAAAAATTTTTCAAATATAACAAAAAGTCGCTCAATTTTATTTAGATTAAATTTAAACAAGTATCTTTGTCGAAGAAAAATGATTCAAAAAGAAATGAAAAATCCTCTGACCCTTTTTGATATTCCTGATGGAAAGAAAGTAAAGGTTTTGGGGCTATGATGACAAGGTTACGGAAATGCCCACCAAAAATTCTGGAAATGGGAATTCTTCCCAGAAACGGAAGTGGTGGTGCTTCATAGAGCGCCATTCAGCGGGCCTCTGTATGTAGAGTATGGAGAGGAGGATACTTGCGTGGCTCTTCGCAGTGAGGAGGCTAAATTTATCTTGGTAGAATATATTGATTGATGGCGAAAAAGACTAAAAATATACTGCCTGTAGGAAACCCTGAATGGTAGGAAAATCCACTGTTTTTAATCATCTCTGTAACAGACAGCAGAAGACAGGAAATTATGCAGGAGTTACAGTGGAGAGCTACACAGGAATTACGATTACGAAGGCGAAACCATTACAATAACTGATTTGCTCTGGAGCGTACAGCATCTATCCCAGCTCTGAGGATGAGGCTGTTTAGTAGGTTTTTGGTGCAGGAGCCGAGGGAGTATCAGGAATTCTCTACATAGCAGATGCTATCAACATTAGGCGAAGTCTGCTTCTTCTTCAGCAGATAAAGGATTTGGGAATTCCTGTGATGATGGTTTTGAACCAAAATGGATTTGGCCTCAGAAAAAGGATTTGCCTTTTGATTTAGCTAAAATGGAGGAGGCTTTGGGCGTGAAAAATCATTCCTGCCAATGCGAAAGGAAAACGAAGGAATGGAAACCGTAAAAAGGCAATTTATGACAATGAATTTCAGCAGGAAACCACCCAAGTTTTGAAATTCTGATGGAGCATAAAGGCTTGGTTTTCAAGTTAAAAATCAACTGAAAAGAGGAAAACGATTACAAAATCTGACGCTGCTTTCTGCCGAAAGATATTTAGGAAATTAGAAAGTATATGCAGCAGCTTAATCAGGAAATGGTAAAATGTCTTGTTCCCAAAAGATTGCAGGTTCAGGAAACTATCAGACGATACCAAAATATAGATAAAATCCTCCTGAATTTTTCTCATCAAGAAAAAGAAACTCCTCACAGAGAAATTAGATAAAAATCTTGGTGCATCCATTTTTCGGGTATTTGATTTTTGGGGTATTGTTATTATTGATTTTTCAACAGCGTGTTTTACTTAGCAGAATACCCTATGAAATGGATAGAAGACGGCGTGGTGTTTTTGGGTGACTGGGCAGGAGAGTACCTTCCCAGAGGGACCTCTCAAAAGTCTTTTTACCCAAGGAATTATCCCTAGGGATAGTCGGCGTGCTGCCGTTTGCGCCACAGATTGGGATTTTGCTGTATGTACTTTATTTACTCGAAGATTCGCGCTATATGGCGAGGATCGTTTTTCTCACGGACAGATTTTTTTGAGACCTTTTGGACTCAATGGGGAAAAAGCATCGTTCCGCTGGTTTCTAGTACGGCGTGTGCAGTTCCCGCCATAATGGGAGCGAGAAATATAGAAAATATAAAGGAAAGACTGCTTACCATAATGGTTACGCCTTTTATGACCTGTTCTGCATGAGGCTGCCTGTGTACAGCATCATTATAGGGCTGATTATCCCAGATGAATATTTCTTAGGTTTTATCAGTTATAAAGCAGTGATGATGCTGATCATGTATATCGCTGGTTTTCTGATGGCTTTGGGGGCTTCATTTGTATTAAAGAAAAATCATCAGAGCCAATGAAAAATCTTACCTTGTGATGGATTTGCCGCCCTATAAAAGTCCCGATGTGGGGGAATAATTTTCAGGCTGACGATGAATAAAGTCTGGGGCTTCATCACAGGTTCGGGGAAGATTATTTTTCTCGGTTACGGTGCTGCTTTGGGCATTGGCGTTCTTTGGGCCAAGACAAAACACAGACCAAATCATTTCGGCTGATGTAGAAATGGAGGATTCTTATTTGGCTATTTTGGGCAAAGGTATTGAGCCTGTGGTAGAGCCTTTTGGGCTACGACTGGAAAATAGGCGTGGGCGTAATCACGAGTTTTGCGGCGAGGGAAACCTTTGTAGGAAACGATGGCTGCGCTCTATGGACTGGAAGATGTGGATACCGAATCCGAAGAGGGCGAACTCCGCATCATGGACAAAATGCGAAAAGACACCAAACCCAATGGAGAGAAGGTTTTCAGTTTCGCTACGGGGCTTGGTGCTTATGTTCTATGCCTTTTGCGATGCAGTGTATCTCCACCATTGCCATTGTTTATAAGGAAACCAGAAGTATGAAACGGACGCTTGTGCAGATGTTTGGGATGACAGGAATAGCTTATTTTGTTTCGTTTTTAGTTTATCAAATTTTTAAATAATTAAAGAGAAATGCTTTATTTTCAATATGTTATCATAGTCAATGATACTGCTGATGGCGGTTTATTGTCTCGTGAGAATTTTTCACTAAAAATTTTTCCCAAGAAGAAAGGAAACGGCTGTGATAGAGGTTGCGGCTGTTCGTAGTTTATCAGCAAAATAATTTTCTTTTTAAAGCTGTTTTTAACGGCTCAAATTCTACCCAATATTTAGGAGATTTATTATCTTTGTAGAACACTTTTGACAAAAATCATGGAGACAGAGGAAAAATCGGTAAAAATATTAACCAAATATTTTAGTGATGTTCTTGATGAAATCGTTGTAGAAACGCTTTGGGCAGAAGTAATCGATGAGGAAAAAGGATGGTATAAAAGTAGACAATATTCCTTTTTATGGAGCGGAGTTTTCGTGTGGAGATGTTGTTTTAGCGGAGTATGAAGAGGGCAGGAAATGTGTCTTGTTTATCGAAAAGTAGTTGAATATTCAGGAAATTCCACTGTGCAAGTTGTTATACTTGAAGACGGATTTGATATAGAATCTTTTACGAGAGGAATTTAATGAATTAGGATTTTCTTCTGAAAAAGCAATGAGCAACTATTTCGTGTTGGAAATTCCTTTGATTATAATATTATTTATACTAAACTTTTAGCGCTTCAAGACAAAGGTTTATTGATTTTGCAGAGCCAGTTCTTTCGGAAAAACATTTTTAAAGAAAAATAAAATATGTCATTAATAAAATCAATTTCAGGAATTAGAGGGACTATTGGAGGAAAAGTGGGGACAATCTCACGCCGCTGGATGTGGTGAAATTTACCTCTGCTTTTGGGTCTTGGCTTCAGAATAATAAAGGTAAAAAAAGGGCTTTGACGCTCGTTATCGGTAGAGATGCCAGAATTTCAGGGGCAGATGGTTTCTTCGCTGGTTTCTGCTACTTTGCAGGGGCTGGGTATCCATGTGATAGACCTTGGGCTTTCTACTACGCCTACAGTGGAGGTGATGGTGCCAGAACTTGGGGCAGATGGCGGAATTATCCTTACGGCTTCGCATAATCCCTAAACAGTGGAACGCTCTGAAACTTCTCAATGAAAAAGGAGAATTTATCAATGGAGAAAATGGCGCTGAGGTTTTGGCGCTTGCTGAGCGTGAGGATTTCGGCTATGCAGAGGTGGATAACCTGGTAAATACGAGACTAGAGAAGATGGTTTCGCGGTTCATATTGCTAAAATTTTGCCCTGCCGATGGTAGATGCAGAGGCGGTGAAGGCTAAAAAAATTCAAAGTAGTGCTGGATGCCGTAAATTCCACTGGTGGAATGGCTCTTCGCCGCTTTTGGAGCAGCTTGGCTGTGAGGTGGTTAAGCTCATTGTGAGCCAAAATGACATTTCCGCATAACCCAGAACCATTGAAAGAGCACCCTACGGACATTTGTGATTTGGGTGAAAAAGGAAAAAGCAGATTTGGGAATCGTGGTAGATCCCGATGTGGATAGACTCGCCTCATCGATGAAAAATGGAGAAATGTTTGGTGAGGAATATACTTTTGGTAGCCGTAGCAGATTATCTTTTAAGACATAAAAAAGGTGTGGCGGTGTCTAATCTTTTCCAGCCGTGCCTTACGAGATGTGGCGAAAAACATGATTCTGAATATTTTGCGAGTGCAGTGGGAGAGGTGAATGTAGTAACCTTGATGAAGGAGAAAAATGCCGTGATCGGAGGAGAAGGAAACGGCGGAATTATCTATCCAGACCTGCACTACGGAAGGGATTCATTAGTTGGTGCTGCATTGTTTTTGACACATTTGGCTAAAGAAAACAAATCTGTTTCTGGAACTAAGGGGCTACATATCCCGCCTACTTTATGGGTAAGAAAAATAGAACTGACGCCAGAAATCAATGTAGATGAGGTTTTAGTGAAGATAAAAACAAAATATCAAAATGAGGAAATCTCTACGATAGATGGTGTGAAAATAGATTTTGCGGAAAACTGTCTCATCTTAGAAAATCCAATACAGAACTGATAATCCGTATCTACACCGAAGCAAAATCACAAAAAGAAGCTGATGAGCTGGGTGATAGATTTATTGAGGAAATTAGAAGTTTTATAGTTTAATAAAAATAAAAAAACCATCTAAACAGATGGTTTTTTTATTTATTTTTAATTTGGGTTTTTACCCAATTCATTTAGCTCTTGTTGCATTTCATAATCAGATTTTATATTTTTTTCCCAATTAACAACGCGGGTGTCTGACCATCAAGTCATGCCATCCTCCATCTTCTTTCAAGAAAGAAAGTCCATCAAAAGGGAACTAATCTTGAGATGTTTCGGATAAAAAAATCTTTCTGTGTAGGAGTCGTTCCATCGATTGAGACTACTTTAGTCTTTGTGATGTATTTTCCAATACTTCTACCTTTGGTGAAATATTCAAAGGAGAATATATAAATGAAATATAAAAACGCTGGTAACAACTAATCAAGAGCACGATTTCCATCTATATACAGAAGCCATTGTAGAGGAGCTTCTATTCCCTATAACGGAAAGTATTCCTAGAAATATACCTAAAATGAAAATAAAAATGTAGAATACTACAGTCTATGATGTAATTAGCAAAGTCAGTGCCTTGGCTGGCTCTATTGTTTTGTACAGTAGAAGATAGTTGTTTTTAGTATCATAAGAAAAAGTTTTTATATATTTATACAAAAATTAAAAATAAATTCTCATTGGATAATAAAAACTTTTACCTTTGTGGAAAAATATTAAGGGCTTATGGAAGGTAAAAAGAACTTGTGAAAAAGTTCGAAGAAATGATGAGAGAATTGATAATTTTAAATTTAATTGAAATTATGGATTTATTTACAAAAATGCTTTTGGATTCGAAAGAAAAACGATAGATTTCTATGCCTTTACGAATATTCGGATGATGATAAATTTTGGTTTGGTAAGGTTATTGATTTCAATGAAGAAATTATCATATTCCAGCATTATACTAAATTTGGTAGGAAAGATGGGGAGATAATATTACAAAGGTCTATAATTAGCGAGATTGACTTTGATGATGATTATAATGAAGCAATGGTTTATGTTATCAATCATAGTGATAAAATAGACCGAAAAACAGAAATTCCAATAAATTGTGAAGATAATAAAATTAGCGAAAGTTTTTTTCTTGAGCAAGTGAAAAAAATAGAACTGATTTTCTTACTTCTGTAAAAATAAATGGTTCGGTTTTTGCAGGTTTTGTAAAAGATGTAGATGAGGAATTTTTCATGCTGCATTGTATAGGTGTTAGAGGAGAAGATAAGGAAACATAATTTTTCAGAATAGAGGATGTGACGGAGTTTTCTTTTGATGATAGGGAAGATAGAAAACATTGATGCTGTATCAATGGAAATCAAAAACAATAAATAAAACGCTAAAAGCGATAGGTTTTTGGAAGAGGAATTTTTGAAATGAACTGGTAAAAAGTTCGAAGAAATGATAGAAAATAACGAGGAATATTATTTCAGTTCAGAGGAGTTGAAGATATTATCGTGCATTATTTGGAGCTGGGAGATATTGCATTTGCGGAGTTGGCTGTCAACTATGCACTGAGACTGCACCCTAATTCCATAGAGATAAAAACCAAAAAGATTAGAAATTCTTCTAGAACAGCATAAATATACGCAGGTAAAGGAGCTGATGGTGGAGCTTAGAAATTCATCGATGGAGACTATGGATTTTTAGTCTGCTGTGCGAAATATTATTCCAATCTTGGAAACTGAGAAGAGCCATAGAATATTGCGAAAAAGCTCTGAAATACGGCGAAGAGCAGAACTTCCTGCATAATTTCATCGCAGATGAATATGTCAATTTGGAAGACCCTTTTAATGCGTTGAAAAACTATAAATTAGCCCTGAAATATGATGCCTACGATGATTATTCATTGAGAATGTTATGATTTGCTACAATCAGCTGAATAAAGCCGATGAAGCAAGGAAATTTTTGGAAAAATTATCTTGATGAATTTCCGCTTTTCCGAGATGGGCTGGTATGAATACGGGCAGTTTCATTTCAATAAAAAGAATTATAGAGGCTACTAGGGATTTGATTATGCTGGCAATCAATAGTGATTCCCTCGTCTATTTATGGGAGCAAAGCAGCGTGTTATGAAGCGCTGAACGAATGGGGAAAAAGCTATAGAAGTCTATGAAGAACTGCTAGAATTAGAATACACCAAAGCGTTTACTTACTATAAAAATAGGGCTTTGCTACAAGGAAATAAAACACGGGCTTCTGCGCTGAGTGCCTCTCCAACAATCGCTCAGAGAAGATCCGCAGTTTTACATGTCTATGATGGAGCAGTCGGATGTCTATTATGAAATGCATAAATATGAGGAAGCACTTTATTTCGCGAAAGAGGCTGTTTCATTCAGTGAAGCGAATCTGGATTATCAGAAAAATTGGCCTTTCTCATACATAGACGGCGGAAAAATTTGAAGAGAGTATTTCCTGTTTGAAAAATCGTGGAAATGGAGCCAGACTGTTTTCTATAACTGGTATGCATACAGCGAGGTGCTTATGCTCATCGGTGAGTATGAAGAGGCTGTTTCACTTTTAGAAAAAGCCCTAAACAGCACCATAGAGCAGAGCTTTTCTATCAAATGAGCAACTGTTATTTTCATCTGAAAGAAGAGCAGAAAGCCAAGGATTTCCTTGAAATAGCGCTTGATTTAGACCCATCCTTATCAGAAGATATGCAGCAGAAATATCCGTATATAAGGGAAGAAGTCAAAAATAAAATAAAAACAAAAAGACAGTAATTAGTTACTGTCTTTTTCGTTAGAGAATTTATGTGTCGTTCCTCGTAGGTTTTCGTATTGTAGGAAAACGGCATTCCAGCTTTCCGTTGAATAGTTTGACTTTTTCTGGAAGGGCGAAGTCCTATTTTCTTAACCGCTTCTAAATCAGAGGTTATAATCCAAGAAAGCGTGTTGGGATAGTTTTGCTTAAAGGTATCACCTATTTTTGTAAAAATCTTCTTCTTTTATGGAAATTCTCTTGTCATATGGTGGATTAAACATCACCATCAGAGGGAAAAGCTCTTTTTAGACTCGAAGAAATTTTGCTCGATTTCTATAATGTCTCTCCATTTCTATGGATTCTACATTGGTTCTTGCGGCTTTTATAGCAGAAGGGTTCAATATCGTAGCCGATTATTTTTTTCCAGAAAAATTCTGGTTATTTTATTCAGCCTAAATTCCTGATTTTTACTGAAAAGTTCAGCATCATAATTTTTTTCCAGTTTTGAAGGCAAATTTCTTTCTAAAAATCTGTGCAGGAAGGTTTAGGGCAATCATAGCGGCCTCTATCAGAAGAGTTCCGCTTCCGCACATAGGGTCTAGGAAATTTCCCTTGCCGTCCCAACCAGCGATTTGGAGCATTCCTGCCGCCAAAACCTCATTGATGGGTGCTTCTGTTCTGCTCTTTTCGGTAGCCTCTTTTAAATAAAGCATCTCCCTGAACTATCCAGCGAAATGCTCACCAGCTCTCGGTCTATGTGCAGCTGGAGTTTTATTTCTGGGTTTTTGGTGTCTATATCAGGGCGTTTTCTGTATTTTGCCTTGAAAAATCTACAATGGCATCTTTCATTTTCAGGGTCATGAACTGAGAGTGCCTGAATCTTTCCGAATTTATCGTAGCATCTATGGCAAAGGTCTGGTCTGACTTAGAATTTCGTCCCACGGGAATGCGAAAATTTTATCATAAAATCGGTCTTCGTTCCACGCCTTGAAAGTAAGTATCGGAACTAAAAATTTTCAGCGCTGTTCGGCAGGAATAGTTGATTTTATACAGAAATCCTGAACTTCCCTCGCAGGTTACTGCTCGGTTTTTATTTCGACATTTCTTCCGCCCTAGTTTTTAACTTCCTCAGCGAGAGTATTTTTCCAATCCAAAAATGTTTTGATTTGAATATTGATGTTTTCTGTATTCATTAACTTTAAAATATTCTGCAAATTTAGTCAATAAAAGAGAAAAACTAAAAAGAGAGAAAAATATAGAAATTTCTTTAGGTTTCATTTCATAATGACTAAATTGCACTTTATTAGAAAGTATAATTTATGAAAAATAATTTTATTTTTATGACAGGGCTTTTTCTCGCTTCTTGTAGTAGGAAAATGATAAAATGACTGCTGAAACATTACCAAATAGCGCAAAAATGCAGCTGCCAACCAAAGTAACAATAGCAGAAAAACGACAAAGTAATATCGAAAAGGTTTGAATACCAAAACGATAGCGAACTAAAGGAAATAATAGACGAAGGAAGTGGTGAGAGGATTGTTTTCGTGTATGAAAAAGATTTTATCACATCTAAAAATCAGATATTCTCAGGCAGGGAGAAGAACTAGGGAAGACTAATTATCAGTACAACAACGGAAAATTGTCATCAGTAATAGATGAAGTAGTGATATCAGATTCTGAATTCAGTATAAGAAAGTCGTTACATCGAGAGTATCGTTATAACGGCTCAGAGGTTTCAGTGAATGAGAATGTAAAATACCATTCAGAATCTATGCTTTATAATCTTAGGGATGAAAAATTTTACGCATACTTATGTTTTGAATGGAGAAAATATCACAAAAATTCATCACTGAGATAAGCAAAAATGTTCCTAATAAGCATTTTTACCTAAATCCCAATAATATGGTCGTAATAGATGAAGAGGTAACATATGATACTAAAAATAGTCCATATAAAAACATTAAAGGTTTTTCTGCTTTTGGCTACTGAGTTTTGTAGTTTAGATAAGGATGAAAAATACTATTGCTGATTATCTTAATTATAGGTGGGTAAAAGCCATAATCCTACTTTAATCAAAAATCAATAAATTTATATGGAAGTGGAGTCGATAGTAGTGAGTATAAATTTCAATATGAGTATAAAAATAATTTCCTATAAAAACGAAATTGAATATTGATAATCAAACTATCACTACGATGGTTTATGAATATAATAAATAATATAAATGCCTTTTATTTGTGAGAAGGCATTTATTATTTCTATGGAGAAGTTTATTTTAAAAATAACTAAATTTGCATCTCATTTTTATTCAATCGGATGGTAGTTTTTTCCTTGTTCTCTAGTGTTTTTAGTGGGAGTTTTGTTAGGGAATTTTTGGAATAATGAAAATTTAGCCAAAAGACTGCTGGTGCTCAGCGCTGGTTTTCTCATTGCGGTTTGTGTGGTGGAGGTTTTTCCGCAGATTTATAACTCTGGGAATGAGAATATTGGGCTTTGGGTCATCATCGGAGTGGTTTTGCAGATGGTTTTGGAAGGCATGACCAAGAGATTTGAGCACGGTCATTTTCATTATGAAAAATGTAATATTCTCCCTATCGGATTGCTGGTGGGCATGTTTATTCATGCATTTATAGAAGGAATTCCATTGGCTGGAATGCATCGGATTCGCCGTATTTGTTGGGAATTTTGTGCATAATCTGCCGATTTCGCTGTGCTGGGAGCTTTTTATTGAGAGAAAAGAAAAATAAGCTGATTGCGTGGGTTACCATCGCGTTTTTGCAGCGGCATCTCCGCTGGGGAATGGTGCTTTGGGAAATACTTTAAACCCTGAATGGCAGGCATATTTCTTTGGCGCTGTCGGGCGGATCTTCCTGCATATTTCTTCGGTGATTATTTTTGAAAAATAATAGTAAAAAGCCACCAAATCAATTGGGAAAAATGTTTTTGGTGATTTTGGGCGTGGGCGTGGCTTTCGTAGGGCATTTATTTCACGAACATAGCCATCATTAGCTAAAAGTAATATTATCTTTGTAAAAATTAAGTTTAAAAATCAAATAAAAATATGTTTCGAACACATACTAATGGCGAACTTTCGCTGAAAAATCTTAACGAAACCGTTACTCTTGCGGGCTGGGTGCAGACTATCCGAGACAAAGGATTTATGATTTGGGTGGATCTGCGTGACCGATATGGCATCACTCAGCTTGTTTTTGATGAAGAAAGAACTTCCCAAAGACCTTTGGAAAAAGGCTAAAAACTTAGGGCGTGAATTTGTCATCCAAGTGGAAGGAAAAGTCATAGAAAGAGCTTCTAAAAACCCAAAAAAATCCCAACGGGAGAAATAGAAATTTTGGTAGAAAAACTCACTGTTTTGAATGAATCTGTACTGCTTCCTTTACCATCGAAGATGAAACCGACGGCGGTGAGGAACTTGCATGAAATACAGATATCTGGATATCAGAAGAAATCCAGTGAAGGATAAACTTATTTTCAGATATAAAAATCGCTCAGAAAGTTCGAAACTATCTTTCTGAGCAAGGTTTTCATAGAGGTGGAAACGCCTGTTCTTATCAAATCTACTCCAGAGGGAGCGAGGGATTTCGTGGTGCCGAGCCGTATGAACGAAGGGCAGTTCTATGCACTTCCGCAGTCGCCGCAGACTTTCAAACAGCTTCTGATGGTGGGCGGAATGGACAAATATTTTCAAATTGTAAAATGTTTCCGTGATGAAGACCTCCGTGCAGACAGACAGCCTGAATTTACGCAGATAGATTGCGAAATGGCTTTCGTGGAGCAGGAAGATGTGATGAATGTTTTCGAAGGTTTGGCAAAAATCTTTTGGAGGAAACGACAGGAAAAATTAGTCAATTCCTAAGAATGACTTTTCGCAGAGGCGATGAGAAAAATACGGAAACGACAAGCCAGACATCCGTTTCGGAATGGAATTTGTGGAGCTGAATGAACTTGTAAAAAGGAAAAAGAATTTAAAAATCTTTGACGAAGCAGAGCTTGTTGTCGGGAATTAATGTAGAAGGGAAAGCAGACTACACAAGAAAACAGATAGATGAACTTATCGACTGGGTAAAACGCCCACAGATAGGAGCGAGCGGAATGGTTTGGGTAAAATTCCAAGAAGACGGCGTGCTGACTTCTTCGGTGAATAAGTTTTATAACGAAGATGATTTGAAAGCCATTGCTGAGAAATTTAATGCTCAAAAAGCGATTTGATGCTCGTTATGAGCGGCGATGCTAATAAAGTAAGAGCTCAGCTTTCTGCACTGAGAATGGAGCTGGGAAATAGACTTGGGCTAAGAAAAAGGCGATGAATTTGCGCCGCTTTTGGGTTGTGGATTTTTCCGCTTTTGGAATGGGATGAGGAGAGCGGAAGATACCACGCGATGCACCATCCGTTCACCTCGCCGAAACCAGAGGATATTCCGCTTTTTGGAAACTTCGCCTGAGAAAGTCAGAGCCAATGCTTATGATCTCGTGCTGAACGGCAACGAGATTGGCGGCGGGTCTATCCGTATCTATGATAAAGACTTGCAGTCTAGGATGTTTGCCCTCTTTTAGGATTTAGTCCAGATGAAGCGGAAGCTCAGTTCGGCTTCCTCATGAATGCGTTCAGATATGGCGCTCCTCCTCATGGTGGATTGGCATTTGGGTTTTTGATCGTTTGGTTGCTATTTTGGATGGTAACGAGGTTATCCGTGACTACATCGCCTTCCCGAAAAACAACAGCGGAAGGGATGTGATGATAGATGCGCCTTCGCCGATAGATGAGGCGCAGCTGGTGGAACTGAACATCAGCATTAGAAAATAAATATTTAGTTATAGATGTAAAATAAAGCGAGATTCTTATATTAAGAGTCTCGCTTTATTGATTTATATGAATGTGTTTTTAGTTCCACCGAATATTATCAATATCTATGCCAAAATTAAATTTTTAGTTGCTATCGGTCTGTGGAATACTTATTTTACTGAATAATTTTTTTCTTCCAAGAAACCCAGTTATATTTCTTCGCAAAAGATAAAAAAATGATTAAAAGATATAATGTAAACATTAGAATAATATGATAAAAATTCAATGCCAGGAGCGGAGAGTTCTTTGAAAAAGAGATGGTGTCTGGAATACTGACCAGTCCGATGTGGGAGAGAATACACGCAAAAAGTTGTTAGCAAAATGAATCCCAAGAGCAAGTTCCAGCCCGTCATCCATCAGAGTGACAATTCCGAGCAGAAATCCCATCCCGATGTAGAAAAACATGATTTTGTAGCCCATTTTGGAAACTTCTGGATTAGCGAAATGAGCCAGTCCAAATAAAATGGAGGAAAGGAAAAGCGGAACCCATCGATTTTTGGATAAAAAGCCCAAGCCACTGCATAAAATACCCTCGGAAAAATACTCCTCAAAACCTATTTGAACAGGCAACAGGAGCAGAGCCATAATGCATAACATAAAGAACTTCAATGGCTGGAAATTCCATGCGTAACCAGAAGGATTTATAAAATATTCTAAAAAAAGAAAGTCCCTGCAATAATCCTCCATAGACTAAAAAGCTGAAAGAGATTCGTCGGAAATCTATTTTTCGGCTGGTGGTGAATTGGGTAATGGATTGGTTATGAAATACTTTAACAATAAAAATAAAGGAAATAGAAAAAGCAAAAGCTGACCAAAGTCAAGGCAAAAGTCGGGAGTTCGCCTATCTGACTTATCATTTCTTTCATCACTTTTTCTGTTTCATTATTATTTTCTTGGAATGCTCCTTGGAATAAAAGTAATAAAAACAATGGCGCATACTATGGCATAAACTCGTTTGCTTTTTCGCCGAAAAACCTGTGAAATGTACATAATAAATTATTTAGAATGATTTTTATCCATTAGTATACTTTTATTTATGATTTGTTACAAAGATAATATAACAAAAACTCTTCTCATATTTCACGAGAAGAGTTGAGGGTTTTATTATTCTTCTTTAATGTAAGAGCGATCAGCCGATATTTTCGTATAAATATTCATCATATGTCGGGTCATTATGTGATCTCGCATGAATCCTTCACACCATTAGGGTAATCGCCATTATAAGTATTCTCTTTATCATAACTATATCGGTATTCTCAATAATCTCCATCATGAAAATCTCTAGTTTTGATATTATCTATAAATCTAAGGTCTTCTATACGCTCAATGCCATGATTGTAATAAGGCAACTCATAGGTAAGCGGTCTGATATAAAACTCTACAACCAAAGCAGGAAAAACCTTTTATGTTTCTAAGGGGCGTTTTTGGTGTTATAGTATTCTATAGTTTGTTTAATGTTGCCTTGTTCATCAAAGGTTTTTGTAACTCTGCCGTTTTTCACAAGAAGAGTTATCGTTTTTCTTTTCCTGTTTCAGGAATAGCAGAACAAGTGTCGGCACCCATCTCTATTTTTGACAGTAACTTTGTTTCCTTGGTAAGTGTATGTGTTTTTCTCAACAGAACAGCGAGGAGTAAGTCCTGTTCCTGGATAGAATTCAGTGCTTATTGCATGTGAGGAAGCTAGTCTGCCTTGACCATCGTATTGGTAGGTTATATTAGTTTCGCCATAATCATATCTACGATGAAAGCGACGCTCTTTTTACTATTCTTCCATATGTGTCATACTCATAATCAATGTCAGATTTTCCCACGCCGTCTATATTTTACAGATTCAATCTCATTTCCGTTTTTATACTGAAAAAGTTACTGTAGAACCTTTTGATAATTGTTTCAATAATACTAATTTCTCTTTTGGAGGCGCTGGAGTTTCGTTGTTTTCATTGTTTTCTAGGTCTCTGTTACAGGACAATAGCAAGCACCCTAGTGCTAAAAATAGATAAAAATGTTTTCATAATAGATAATTTTAAAATTTATCTAACAAATTTAGTTTATTTTCAGAAAATGATGAATGCTTATTTATGTGATTTTCATCATGTTTTTTGAGCTAAAGAAGAGGTATTCACAACTTGAAACTATATTCCCTTTTGATTTAAAACTTTGTGGATTTAGGAAAATATATTATGTTTGCAAAAATAACAGGTGTTATATTACAATTGTTATATAAAGAAATATATGCCGAAAACCAACGACAATAACTCAAGAAGTAATTATAGAAACAGCTTTTGAGATGGTACGAAAGGAGGGCTTTGCAGTGCTTTTCAGCCCGAAAATATTGCTAAGCAAATAGGTTGCTCTACTCAGCCCATCTATTGGTGCTATAAAAATATGGAGGATCTCAAAGCCGAAATCTGCAAAAAGCACTAGCTTTCCTTCAAAAATGTAATGCTTAGTTACTCAAAAACAGGCAATACTCTTTTTGGATTTGGGATTGGGCTATGTATGGACAGCGTACACTGAACCAGCCCTATTCAAAGCTTTTATATGGATAATGTTATGAATACAAAACTTACTAATGTTTTTCCTGAAAATCAACAGTGGTAGAAATAATGAAAAATAGTGAGGAATATCAACAGCTATCTGAACAAGAAGTGAAAAATAATATAGCTAAAAGCTGATGCTAGCACACGGGGTATCGCTTCCTTAGTGGCAGTTGGTATGCTTGTTTACGACGAAGATAAAATTTTAGAGATTTTAAATAATTGATAATCAAAAGTATAAAACCAAAAATATTAGCAATATGGACAAAAACACTGAAAAACTCCTATAAATGCTGCTTGGGATAAGATTTTCCCCAAAAAGCGATAAAGTTGAACACAAAAAGTGTCATTCAAAAACCGTTATGGTATTACCCTTGTTGGAGACTTGTATTTTCCGAAAGGATTGAAACAAAAAGCTCGCTGCCCTTGCTGTTTGTGGAGGATTTGGAGCAGTAAAGGAGCAAGCTTTCAGGATTTTGCGCACTAGACGATGGCAGAAAGAGGTTTTGTAACCTTAGCCTTTGACCCATCCTATACGGGCGAAAGTGGTGGAACCTCGCAATGTAGCTTTCACCTGAAATCAATACAGAAGACTTCTCGGCAGCGGTAGATTGTTTAGGTCTTCAACCCTTTTGTCGATAGAGAAAAATAGGAATCATCGGTATTTGTGGTTGGGGCGGCTTTGCACTGAATGCTACAGCTATTGACACATCGCATCAAGGCAGTAGCCACCATGGTAATGTACGATATGTCGCGTGTTTTCAGCAAAGGCTACTTTTGATGCCAATACGCCTGAAATGCGTCTAGAAATGAAGCGTTCGCTCAATGCTATTCTGTTGGACGGATGCTGAAACGGGAACCCTTCCCCAGGGTTACCCTATGCCGGATGCTCCTTCTGATAAAGTGCCTCAATTCTTGAATGATTATATTGAGTTTTACAAAAACACCACGAGGTTTCCATGAGCGTTCCGTTTCAATCACGTTTGGACAGCCACTACGCTGCTTTCATTCATGAATTTTCCATTGTTAGCTTATGCGAACGAAATTGAGGTGCCAACCCTTATAATTGCAGGAGAGAATGCCCATTCACGCTATATGAGTGAAGATACCTACAAATCAATAGGTAGCGAGAAGAAAGAACTTTTGATTGTTCCCCAATGCCCGATCATACTGATTTTTACGACAAATCAAAGCTGGTATAATTCCATTTGATAAGCTGGAGGCGTTTTTAGTGAGAATATTTAATAAAAATAAAGTATAAGACCTAAAACTAATATTTTGTTTTTAGTTTGATTCTATCTTTTTGTGTACAGTATTCATACATTAAATATAATCTCTAATTATCAAAGTTTTTGGTTTTGATATTACCTATAAATTGAAGGTTATTCATACTCTCAAATTTAATGAATTTAACATATTTTTGTGAAGAAGAACATAAATTGGAAATAAAAAGAAAATATGTTTCTCTATTTCAAAAATTATTCATACCTTTGCAAACCCTTTTATGGGAAAAGTATGTTTAATCATAAATGATAAATTGTGAATACATTAAGTTACAAAAACAGTATCAGCAAATAAGGCTACCGCTAATAAAGAAGGAGTATTGGTAGATGCTGCTGGGCAACCTTTGAAGGGCAATGGCTCTCAGAGTTGCAAAAGATTTTGAGAGGTAAGCACAAGACGAATTTCACTCCTCATGTGAGATTGTGGAGATAATGTAATCGTTTTGAATGCAGGGACAAGTTGCTTTTATCAGGCAATAAATGGGCAGACAAGGAGTATATCTGGCATACAGGATACCCAGGTGGACAGAAATCATTAACAGCTGAAGAATTGCAAAAAGAAAGACAGTCTGAGATTGAGTAGAACATGCAGTAAGAGGTATGCTTCCATAGATTGGGAAGAGCTATTCTAAAAATCTTCATGTTTATGAAGGAAGTGAGCACAAACACGAAGCTCAACAGCCAAAAAGTAATTAACCTTAACGAAATTAAATAATTATGTCTATAGTTCACAAGATAGGAAGGAAAACTTCTAGCAAGAGTTTATGTGAAACCAGGGACAGGAAATGTTACTGTTAATGGGAAAGATGCAAAAACTTATTTTTGCACAGATGTATTGGTTTACAAAGTAAATCAGCTGTTTTTATTGACTGAAAACTGTTGGTCAGTACGATGTTACTATCAATGTAGTAGGAGGAGGAACAACAGGTCAGGCGAAGCTATCAGACTTGGAGTATCTAGAGCACTATGTGAGATTAACGAGGTTTAGAGCTGTTCTAAAACCTGCAGGACTTCTTACAAGAGATGCTAGAATGGTAGAAAGAAAGAAACCAGAGTCAGAAAAAGCAAGAAAGATTCCAGTTCTCTAAGCGTTAATATTTTTGTATTCAATATTCAGTTTCATCTATATATTGTTTCATCAAAAACTATTTTTATACACAAGTATGCGAGGCGTCTCGCTTAGCAGAAAGTAAAAATTGCCCGTTTAGTTTAGCATCTAAACAGTTCTCCCATCAAAAGAACATGTTGATTGCGTAACAGCGGAAAAGTAAACTAACAAAAACAAAAATGGCAAAAGTTCAAGTTAAAGACTTATTAGAAAGCAGGAGTACATTTCGGTCACATGATCAGAAAGTGGAATCCTAATATGGCTCCATACATTTTATGGAGAAAAATGGTATTCACATCATTGATTTACATAAAACAGCTGTGAAATTAGAGGAGGCTTGTTCTGCTCTTGAAAAATCACTTCAGCTGGTAAAAAGTTCTTTCGTAGCTACTAAAACAAGCTAAAGAAGTAGTAGCAAAACACGCTCAAGAACTTAATATGCCTTACATCACAGAAAGATGGCCAGGTGGAATGTTTACTAACTTCGTTACTATCAGAAAAAGCGGTAAAGAAAATGAACGCTATCGATAAAATGAAGAAAGATGGTACATTCGAAACTTTATCTAAAAAGAAAGATTGCAAGTAGACAGACAAAGAGCTAATCTAGAGAAAAACTTAGGTTCTATCGCTGACATGGTTCGTCTTCCTTCTGCTATCTTCGTGGTAGATATTATGAGAGAGCACATCGCAGTTACAGAAGCTAAAAATTAGGTATTCCTGTATTTGGTATCGTGGATACTAACTCAGATCCTAGAAAAAGTAGACTTCTGTAATTCCAGGAAACGATGACGCTTCTAAATCTATCGATATGATTCTTTCTATCGTTTCTGCTTCTGTAAAAGAAGGTTTGTCTCAAAAGAAATCTTCTGAAAAAGCAGCAAAAGAAGAATCTGCTGAATAATAAATTTAGAAGATAGAAATATAAAAAACGCACCTAATTTATTAGGTGTGTTTTATTATCTAAAATATTTAAAGATGTTTTTTAATAAAATAAATAAAAAAGGAAAAGAGTATCATTCTCTTTTCCTTAAATTTTTTTGATTGATTATAAGTTTTTAAATAAATAATAAAATCAGCATCTGGGCAATGAAAATCCTCAGAATGGTTACCATCGGATAGACTTGCGCATACGCCTGAACAGAATATCTGAATCTAAATAAGAAGTACTGAAAGACAGCGCAGCAGTGTCTGATATAAGCCCCACTGATTAGCCCCCGATAAACTAAGGAAATCCAACTGAGTAAAATCTTCCTACTAAAATAATGAAAATACAAGGGACAAGCGTAATGATAGAGCCATAGAACAACCAAGCCAGCCATTATAATGAATGAAATTATCATAAAATTTAGCGCCAGCAGTTATTCCTAATGAAGCGAAGAATAAACAAATTCCCAGCTCTCGCATAAAATGAATTCCTCCATTATTGAAATAAGAATAAATAAAACTAATTCTTCCATAGCGGCTGATGATGAGGGCTGCCAGCAGAGGCCCAGCAGCGAAACTGAGCTTTATTGGCAGTGGCATAGATGGAACAAAAATAGGTATAGAACCGATTAAAAATCCCTAAAAAGAATTTCCCCGAATAAAGACAAGAAATCCGGTTTCAGCAGGACTTTTTCCGAGTCACCTATCAGTTCTTTTTGCCTTTTGGATAGACTCTTCTTTTTCCTACGACACGGATTTTGTCTCCATAAAAATAGAACAAGTGAAGGTCTCGCTAGAATTTCTTCCCCAGCACGGAAAAATACGGGTGATTTTTAGGTCATATTTTCCCGAATAAATCTAGGTCGGATAATTTCTTATGCACTGCAATGTTTTTGGTCACAAAGAGATTTTTGACCATGATTTCGCCTCCCTCGATGAAGGAATCTGATGAAATTCTCCCTATTTGGCTGATGAAAAAGTCCACATCAGGGCTCAGTTCCTACAATCATTAGGACATCTCTATCATTTAGAATCACGCTGGATTCAGGAGTGATCACTTCTTTGGGTGCCGCTTCTTTTTAGGTGTGTGACGATGATGTTTTTGTCAATTTCGTAATCGCTTCACGAATGGTTTTTCCCACGAAATGAGGATTTGTAATTCTACATTTCTTTGGAATAATGGGCTGGGAGCGATGAATGATTCGCTCTCTGAATTTGACCAATTCTTTCTGTGGATCTATTTTAGTAAAACTCTTTGCAATAATAATAGAAAAATTACTCCCAAAACACCCATAGGATAGGTGATGGCGTAGCCTATGGCAGGGCTGTTCAGGTGTCTGTCAGGGAACTGTGGGCGTAGCTCATCAATCATGTTTGCGGCTCCTAAAGGCAGGCGTACTGGTAACTAGAACCAGACAAAATCCCTACTGTGTTTTTCTATTCCTAAATCTGTATTTAGAAATATGATGAAAGCCAGTGTAGTACTGAGAAGAATACCACTCGCGGCCAGAATATTATATTTCAGCCCTTGAGCTTTAAAGGCTGAAAAGAATGATGGACCAAGCTGTAAAACCAATAGCATAAACAAAGAAAAATAAGTCCCAAATCTTTGATAAAGTTAGAAATGGGAAGCATCCATCCTATAGCCGTAGTGTCCTAAAAAGCCCAGCAAACATCACTGCTGAAACTCCTAAAGAGGTGTTTTTTTAATCTTTAAATTCCTAAAAATACTCCTAAGCCAATTGTTAAAATCATCACAACTCAGAGATTGTATGGCTGTAGGGTTTTCGTTTGGTAACAAAAGTTGTGAAATCAATCAAGCATCGATTATATATAGTTTTTATCCATTGCAAATTTAAAAGCAAATCTTGAAAAATAAAAAGACTTAATAACAATAAATTGAACTTTTATTTATATTTGAACGAAAAATTTATACATTTGGATAAAAATTTAAAAATATGAAAGTAAAAGTTTTAGCCTCAGAGGTTACTATGTTCAGCAGTGTTTGTAGCTTTGTGTTACGAACCCTATGACAGGAGGAAGCAGTCTGCAGTTTCAGAATGACAGCGAGCTGGCGCAGATGGCACTTACCAGTATAGAAATACTTTGTCTCAATCAAAAGTAATAAGCAATACCAATGAAGCAAAAACAAGTAAAAATGTAGGACAGAGAATAAAAATGCGGCGGAAAGTTATATAAAGCGATTGGGAGAAAAAGGCTTTGTCAAGCTATAATTGGGAGTTTAATTTGATTGAAGACAAACAAGTCAATGCATGGTGTATGCCAGGCAGGAAAGTAGCATTCTACACAGGAATTATGCCTATATGTAAGACAGAAACAGGCGTAGCCGTGGTTATGGGACACGAAGTAGCCCATGCACTAGCAGGACACGGAAATGAGAGAGTTTCTTCAGCAATAGTTAGCCCAAGTGGGAGGAACATTGGTTAGTGGAGCGATTAAGAATAATGCAATGGCATCGGTTTTTAATCAGCTGTATCCGATAGGAGCGCAAGTGGGGACTTCTAGCATATGGGAAAAGGCAGGAGCTGGGAAGCGGATGAAATGGGACTTTACCTAATGGCGATAGCAGGGTATGACCCTAGGGAAGCTCAGCCGTTCTGGCATAGAGATGGAAGCGGCATCTGGTGGAGCAAGACAGCCAGAGTTTCTCTCACTCACCCAAGTCCAGAGAACAGAAGAAAAGATATGGATAAATACATGCCTAAAGCATTAGAATATTATAGAGCATCAGGCGGAAAATAAATTTAAATAAAGAGTATGAAAAGTTTATCAATAGTAGGAGGGATTTTGCTGCTTATTTCGGGAGCAATGTTTTATTATTCCACAGATTTTTTGTTAGAAAAAATCACGATGTCCCATATGATGGGGGTGATGGAGTGGAATAGGAATCAGTCTTATCATCGGTGGAATAGTGGGCTATATCAGTAAAGGTTCGGCGATAAGAGAGGAGGAAAAAAAAAGCAGTTTGCCCAATTACAGAAACAAAACAAAGAATTAGAAAAGAAAGTGGAGAACATCAATAGTGATGGTTCTTCTAATGTTTAAAGAAATAGCTCGGGAAATTTTCCTTTCGAGTTTTTTTTTGTTTAATGAAATAAAAATTTAAATCTAAAAACTCATACCCAACCCCCAGAACTACGAAGCTAGGACGATTGTCATATCTCACAGTTTCGGAAAATGTTGTTGTTGATAAAATCTCTTTGGTCTTTGGAGAAACTACCTTCGTATCTCGCATTGATGATGAAAGTTAGACAATCTAGCCTCTGCACCAACCTGATAGCCACATGTGAATTTGTTCCTGCATTTTCTTTGAAATTATTCCATGTATTTTCTTTTTGCAAAGGTTGTGGAAGCCACAGGCCTACGAAAAACCCCTAAATTATCGAAAATAAGGTTTACTCCGACTAATACAGGAACATCTATTCTGTTGGTTTTTTGCTTTCCAAAGTTGTAGTTCTTCTTTCAGTGAATGAATTATTAAAAAGTAGTAATAAATTTCAGGCATTATGAGACAAGGGAGTTGAAGGAAGGTTTACTCTGGCTGAAAGCCCTACATTAAACCCCTGCACTCTTGCTGCCAGAATCTGTGTAATCTATTACAGATCTTTTTATTTCAGACCATTTGGAAGAACTAGTATTAAACAAAACATTCAACTTTTTACGCCTATTTTTCACTTGTGAAAATCCCATTAATCGAAAGCCTAAAAGAGCCATACTTGAAATCTTTTTCATAATATTTGAATTTAATATGATAAGATTATAACGAGGATTAAACATTTTTATTGTGATTTAATAAATATTGTCTCAATTCTTTAAACAATTCGGAAGAATAAACAAATCTATTAAATATTGGCTTTCTGCATTGATGAGGATATCTTTGTTCCCTTCCCATTCTTTCACGCCTTTTCTTAGATACACGATTTTTCTCACCGATAGTCATCACTGAGTTCATATCGTGGGTGTTGATAATGGTAGTGGTGTTATATCTTTGGGTAATTTCTTTGATTAGATCATCTATAACCTTTGATGTATAAGGGTCCAGCCCAGAGTTTGGCTCATCACAGAAGAGATATTTAGGATTGTTCACGATGGCTCTCGCGATGGCTACCCTTTTCTGCATCCCTCCAGAAATTTCGGATGGATATTTGTGGTCTGCGTTTTCTAGATGAACATCGTCTATTACTTCTTTTACGCGTTTTTCTTTTCGGTATAGGTAAGGTTGGTAAAACATATCCAGCGGGAACATGATGTTTTTCCTCCACGGTCATAGAGTCAAACAGCGCACTCCCTTGGAATACTGTTTCCTATCTCTGCTCTCAGCTCTTGTTTCTGTTTTGGTGTCATTTCTACGATGTTTCGCCCATCGAAGAGGATGCTTCCGCTGGTAGGTTCAAAGACATTTAATAATGACTTCAAAAATACAGTTTTCCCAGAACCACTCTGCCCGATGATGAGATTGATTTTCCCTGTTTCCAGCGTGGTGGTTATTCCTTTTTAGGATTTCGTTGTCCCCAAAACTTTTCCTTAAATCTACTACTTCTATCATTAGCTTAAGAACATTTGAGTTAAAATTAAGTTAGCAATGATGATAGCTACAGTAGTCAAACTACCGCTTGGGCTTGCACGCCCTACTTCCAGTGATCACGCCTTTTTACATTATAGCCAGAAATACGCTGGGATGGTTTGCAATCAGAAACGCAAAAACAGCCGTTTTCATAAAAAGCATACCAAATAAAGAAAGTAGGAAAATCCATCTGAACCCCTGTGATATAGTTAGATTCTGTCCAAGAGCCAGTGAAAACCCAGCCAGATATCCTCCGAAAACTCCCACTACGATACTGATGGCAATGAGCAGAGGATTAAAAATAACTACAAGCCAAAAATCTTTCGGAAGGATAAGGAAGTTAGCCGAGTTTCACTCCCATAATGTCCAGTGCGTCAATCTGTTCTGTTACTCGCATTGTCCCAATAGAAGAAGCGATGTAAGACCCCACTTTTCCCCTGCTAAAATCACACTGATAATCGTAGGTGAAAATTCCAAGATGAGAACCACTTTGGTAGCGTGTCCTACATATGGCAGCGGAATGGGAATAGATGCTGTACTAAAGTTGTTATACATCTGTATAGCGACCACCGCCCCTACGAATAGGGGAAGTGAATAATACTAAACCAAAAGAATCAACTCCCAAATCATTGATTTCTCTCATGAAAAAGTTTTGAAAAACCTTGGATTTCTGTGGTTTCTCAGAACCTTTCCTAAAAGGAGCACATATTCTCCTAAACTTTCTGAACATTCTAAACATGATGCAAAAAATAATCTTTTTGTTTAAATTGCACCACCTAAAACATCATTTGTGTCAAAAAGTAAAAACAGCATATTTCTGTCAAATTGCGGAACGCAGTATTCGCAGTGGCTCGGGCAGTGCAGGAACTGCGGTTCTTGGAATACTCTGGTGGAGGAAAATTGTAGAAAAAACAAAAGTCGCCTACTTACCATATTTTTGGGCGAAGGAAACAAAAAGTAGTGACGATAACGGATGTGGAGGTCAATGCCGAACATCGTATAAAAACTCAGCGAGGAGCTGAATAGGGAGTGCTGGGAGGAGGCATCAGTGCTGAGACTCAGTTACCTTGATGAGCGGCGAACCAGGGATTGGAAATCTACACTGCTCCTGCAGCTAGCCCTGAAAATGAAGATACTCTATGTTTCAGGCGAGGAGAGTGCATCACAGATAAAAATGAGGCGGACAGACTTACCGAAATCAAAAATCAAATTGTTTTCCTCTACACTGAGACTTCGGTGGAAAAATCCTTTCCGAGGCGAAAAACTTGAGCCAGATTTTGTGATTATAGACAGTATCCAGACGCTTCAGTCCCAGCTAATAGATGAGTTCGCTCAGGGACAGTTTCGCAGATTAGAGAATGCTCTTCGAGGTCATTAAATTTGCCAAAAGAAACCAATATTCCAGTTTTTCTTGGTGGGACACATCACGAAAGGATGGGCAGATTGCAGGGCCAAAAGTTTCTGGAACATATAGTGGATGTGGTTCTCAATTTTTGATGGTGACAGAAATCACCTTTTTCCGACTGCTGAGGCGAGTAAGAACAGATTTGGTTCCACTTCTGAAAGTGGGATTTATGAAATGATTTCAGCAGGATTAAAAGAAATCAAAAACCCTTCCGAAAATCCTCATCACTAAAAATCCGAAGACCTTTCAGGGAATGCAGTGGCGGATTACTTTGGAGAAACAGAGCCATGCTTCTGGAAATTCAGGCATTGGTAAGCAGTGCAGTCTATGGAACGCCGCAGCGTAGTTCCACAGGTTTTGACAGTAAGAGGCTGAATATACTCCTTGCGGTTTTAGAAAAACAGGCAGGTTTTATGCTCGGCGCGAAGGATGTTTTTCCTGAATATCACAGGAGGAATGAAAACGGGCGACACGGCGCTGGATTTGGCAGTAGTGGCAGCCATCGCTTTCTTCAATGAAGATGAGGCGATACCTGATAATGTTTGTTTTGCGGGAGAAAATAGGACTCAGCGGAGAGATTCGCCCTGTTCCGCAGGTGGAGAAAAAGGATTTTGGAGGCGGAGAAATTAGGGCTACGAGGAGGATTTTCATTTCTAAACAAAACAAACTTCCTAAAAAGGCTTTAAAAATAGAAACTTGTGAAAGTCAGCAAAATAGAGGATTTTTCATCAAAAGATTGTTTTTAGGAAGTCGCTGGTTTTTCATTGGCTTTATCAAATTCAAAATGCAGAATACAAAATGAATTTTTAGCCCATTCTTATCTTTCTTTTTCCGAGAACAGCTCGTCAGCAATATGATTGCGGATTTTGTGAAGAAACAGAGATGTAGCCACGCCTTCCAGAAAGCATACAGAAAGGCATAAAACTGCATAGAGCGATAGATACTTTCACGGATGCGCATCCTCTGATACACGAAGCGAAAGCGCCTTTCCGACCGCTGGTGAGATTGTATTCCTGGGGCGTTTGTGGATGTGGCGTTTGACTATTTCCTCGCAAATGATACCACTGAAAATTCCCAGCGCAGTGGCAGGGAGCATTCGCATGAGGGTCTATGCTGTCCTCCCGCCGATACGAAATTTCTGCCGAGGTTTTCAAAAGTTTTTGGATAAGATGCAGCAGGACGACTGGCTCTACAACTACCGAAATGAGTGGGGATGAGAGTGCAGCTTTCGGAATCGTGGTAAACAAAGCCAGTTTCTGGACAAAACCACCAATGTATTCCCTGCGTTTTAGCAAATAAAGATTTCCTCCGTGAGAAATACAGAAATTTTTCTTCCTGAAATCAAAATCATTCGCGCAGGATTTTTGTAGAGTTAAAATAAGAAAATAGTTTTTATTGGATAGAAGAAACTTTTAATATTTATATACATAATTTGGATGAATACTGAATTGATTATAATACTATTATTTTAGTTTTGCAATGTAAAAAGTTATAGATATGAAAATAATTGGTATAGAAACACGCACAACAAATCAGAATGGACAAAGCAATGCAGGACATCGCAGGTCTTTGGAATAGATTTTTCTGAGAAATATCATCAGTAAAATCCAAATGCAGTGAACAGCAATGTTTATGCTATCTATACAGACTACGAAAGTGATTATACAGGTGAATACACCACGCTTTTGGGACTGGAAGTATCTTCCAGCAGTGAAATCCCAAGCGGATTGGTCGGAAGGGAGTTTCCTAAGCAAATTTTAAAAAGTTTCCTTGCTAAAGGAGCGATACCTCAGGCTGTAGCAGAAGCATGGCAGAAAATATGGGAACAAGATAAGGAGAGCTAAATAGAGCTATCAATATGATTATGAATTGTATACAGAAAAATCTCATGCAGCGCGACCTCTCGAGAGGTGGAGATTTTTATAGGTGTAAAAAGATTCAATATATAAAAAGAATAAAACCTAAATTTTTAAGAAGGATTTTAAAATAATTCGATAAAGAAATATTAGTATATAACTCCATTCACTTTACTTGAGTAAGGGAATTTTTGTTCGATAGTAAAATGTTTAATAGCTTTGCGAGATTAAATAAAAATGAGAAAAGATTTTGTTGTACACTTATTGCATGTCATTTATCAGCTGTGCACAGACCCAAAAACATGTGTATCAACAGGAAGAAACCTACACACAAGAAGACAGACGCTGATTATTTTTACAATGAGAATGAAATTTCTCTTCCGAAATTAAAAAGAAAAAGTAGAAATCCTATGGTGCAGAAATAATCTATGAGATACTAAAAGAAATGAAAGGCATCGTGGTGAGAATGTTTCGAGGAAAATCCATAGAGCAGGGAGAAAATAGCTGAGAAACATAAAAGGCGTCAACCAATGTCACGAAAGACAACAAAAGTGAATTGCATTAAAAGTTTTTATAAAGAAAATCCCTATCACAGATGAGGGATTTGTTTTCGATTATTTCTTTTCTTCGCCTATCCTCAGGAAAACGGCTGAGGGAGAGGTCTTTGGATATTGCGGCCAATTCCATTTCAGCTTACCAGAAAAGCGTCTCTGATGACTACGCCATCTTCTGCGATGGAGAAAATACGCCCATGGATACCAGAAGTCGTTGACGTCTCTTCTCCTGGTCTCAGATTCTCCTGAAATTTCTTTTCTTTTTCTGTTTCGTGAGCTGTGGTCTTATCATTGGAAATAGAATGCACACTAAAATAAGCAGCATCGTAGGGAACTGTTGTAAGTTTTCCATTTTTATTAAAGTTTTCTAAGTGATTATTGTACATTCACTTTAAAACTCAGTGTGATAGGTGAGTTTTCTGCGTTCATGAATACTTAGTGCTGGTTTCATTACAGCTCCGTTGAAGTTTTTAGAGTCAAAACTCAGCGTTACTTGTCCCTTTTTCTCCTGGTGCGATGGCATCTTTCGTAGTATACTCGAGCGGTGCATCCCGCATGCAGGCTGTACAGGTTGATGTATGCAGAGGTTTGTCACCTATGTTCGTCACTTCGTAAACATGCTGTACCACTTCGCCTCTTTTTCATCGTCCCGAAATCGATGCTCTTCTTTGCAAAAGCTTGCCTTCGTCATTGGTTGTTCTGGTGTGGATTCTTCCACAGGCTCTAGCATCGGTCTAGCTTTTTCGTTTTTGGCAAGATACTACGCAAAGGAGCATCATCAGCCCCTATTCTGAAAGGTTTCAAAGGTGTTTTTCATTTCTTTTTGGTTATTTTTAAAGGTTAAAATTTAATTTCTATTATTTGCTTTTGATGTATCGGTCAAGGATTCCGTTTACAAAGATTTGGGATTTGTCAGTAGCGAAAGCCTTTGCGATTTCTATATATTCGTTGATGATGATTCTGGCAGGCGTCAGAGGAAATAGTCAGTTCTGAAATAGCAGTAGCTAGAATGATTTTGTCCAGTAGCGAGATACGGTCAAGATCCCAGTTCTCCAGTCTTTCTTCTATCTTTTTCGGTTTTGCTTCCCAGTGGTTCAGGGGTTTCGTTGAGCAGTTTCAGGCAGAAATTTCTATCGTCTTCATCTTTTTATCATCTTTATCAAAGTATGTGAAAGGCTTGTCCTTGCTGAGGAAACCGAGAGTTTTTCTGCGTCATGGAGTTGGCGATGTGAAAATCATCCGCCAGTGAGTTCTAAGTCTTCAAATGGTTCTGGGAAGTCTTCGTTTTCTGCGACATATCTTGAGAAAACTTTTCCGATGAATTTTTGGTCTTCCTCGAAGAAAATTCGTCTCCTTTCATGTAATCTTGGAAAGAGTTTGCTCGCTTTTTATTTTTGTTAAATATCTTGATGAGACAGGGTCATCGTGGATGTCCCAGATTGAGATTCTGATGTTTAGTGCTGAAAGACAATCTTTCTTCATTTTGCTCGAGGAGTTCTATCAGCGATTTCGGATAAATTTCTCGATTAGGGATTGAGGTCTTCTTCGGTTTTATGTACTTGTTTTTGTTCAGCTCCATTTGTTTCTCACGCGATCAATGCGATGAGAAAAAATTAAGCTGAGTAGATGTACAAAGATAAATCTTATCTATCTCAGCAAACATATTTCTTGCCAAAACATCCTGTTTTATAGGATTTCTGCTGATAAGAATAAAAAGGGTCTGGATGGTTTTCATCGCAATTGTCTTCTTCCTAACATTTTTCAAAAGAACTTTAAGTGGGCAAAAGATAAAAATAAAATATTCAATATCAAACATCAATTATGATGAATTTTTGTATCTTTACGCCGTTATTAAGCGGATTGAAAGTGAAAAAGAAAAATTATCTTCTGGGCAGTTCTTTTTAGGGCTGTTTTCTTGTGAGAGAGAATTTGGAAAAGAATTTCTTCCAAAGAGAATGATGATTCGCTCAAAAATAGAACATACAGCCAGAGGAGAAACTCAAAAAGATGTTATAAACATAGTCGCGGTGGCGATATCATGATAGGAGCGCCTATCCGTCTAAAAAATATCTTCCGAAAGATGATGCGGCGGGAAGTTTTTCAGAGGTGAAAAATCATCTCCAGAGGAGACATCGTTTTTGGGAATTTGGAGGGCGTTTTTAGATGAAGGCGAATCCCAAAAGTGCGAGGACAAAGAACCTCAAAGCTGCTATGTTTTTCAGAATGCCGGAGCGATACGGAAAATTATCAAAGAAGCTGGGTTTAATCTGATGAGCACCGCGAACAACCACGCAGGAGATTTCCGGACTGTTGGGAAGAAAAACCACAGCCAAAAGTCCTTGATGATGCAGGGAATTTATCATACGAGGGACAAAGGAATATCAGTTGTGATTTTTGAGAAAGATAATATAAAAATACGGCTATTGCCTTTGCACCGAATAAAAATATACTTTCCCTATTGGATGTCAAAAAGCCAAAGAGATAGTACAGGAGCTAAAAATCCCAGACAGATATTACCATCGTTTCTTTTTCATGGCGGTGCGGAAGGGACGGAGCATGTGAGAGTTCCTAAAGCAGAAATTTTTACGGAGAAAATGGGAGATGTGCATTATTTTGCGCGTTCAGTGGTGGATGCAGGGAGCGGATATTGTGCTGGGACACGGCCCGCATGTGACCACGCGCAGTGGAAGTTTATAAAAAATAAATTCATCAGCTTACAGCCTTGGGAATTTCAATACTTATGGACAGTTTCAGCCTTACAGGGAGACAAAGGTATCGCGCCTCTGCTGGATATAAAACTAAAATCAATGGTGATTTTTCTCTCCGCAAAGGTGGTTTCTGTAAAACAGACCAAAGAAAAAGAGGGCTTGAGCTGGATGCAGAAAACAGGAGCTTTTCAGCGGATAAAAACTCACCAAACTGGACTTCCCAGAGCAGAATCTGAAATTTGAAGAAAAACACGATAAAACTCTGATTTTTCAGTTGAGCAAAGAATAAAATCCTATTCGAGGGGTGTAAAACGACAACTCAGTGAGGATTTTTCTATTTACAGATATGAAATTTTAAATTTGAAGACTTTTTAAAATAAAATCATCAATTTATTTTAAAAATTTACTACTATGCATTACATAGTTTCGAAAAAAATTATTTATGTTTGCGACAGAAATCATAAAATTAATATGAAAATGAAAAAGCAAATTGCTGTATTATCACTCATATTTCCGCGATGGGATGGGCTCAGGAAGAGCAAACCACAAACCCAAAAGAAAGAGGAAATAAAAAGTAACAATTACTAAAACCAAAAAGGCGGTGGAGCAGAAGGCTGACCGCACGATATTTGATTTTTCTGAACAACCGAATCTCAACACAGGAACGGCGCTGGAAGGAATCAAAAAACTGCCAGAGCTTATCGTTTCAGACCTTACAGGGATGGCGTATCAAGGGAAAATGCTGGATGTCTATATGGATGGGCGACCGCTGAGATATTACCAGCAATAGAGCTGAACGCCTTTCTAGAAGGAATGCCCGCAAATGCCATAGACAGAATAGAAGTGGTAACCAGCCCAGGGAGCGGAATATCCAGCGACTTCTGGTGGTGCGATTCTGAATATAATCACTTCAAAAATCAGCAAAAAGCTACCTTACTGCGACTTATTCAGGAAATTACTCATTTAGTAATTATGACAAATACCGAAACAAAACGAAACAATTCTATTTTTGCTCAATTCAAAAACAGATGGTTTGGCTGGCAGCTGAATGTGAGGCAGAACTATCTTGAAAAACTATGAAAAACAATGAAGTGAGATGGTGTTTCGAACATATTTAATGATGAAAGGAACAGAGGCTATTTTGCAAAAGCAGCTTTGACTTTTTGATTTTAGCCAAAATGATAGATTGTGCTAAATTACAATTTGAATTATGGTAATAGTGATGCTGCAATCCAGAGTAATGGGATTTACAGCGGACTGAGCTACAACAGACAAGATGAAACCGAAAAGCATGAGGCTGAGACATGGGGCTTCGAGCAGCATACCAAAAAGATTTGAGTGGTTCCGGATAGGAAATTGGATTTTAAAATTCACTTATACAAAAGAGACAATGATTTTTAAACAAGAAAATTTGTTTTTAAACAAATCGCTACTAATCAACTATCTTTTGGACAACAGCTCAGATGCGAGAACAGCGGAATTTAAGTGGATTTTTCCCAGCCTCTTAATCTCTTTGATAAAGGGAAAATCAGCGTTGGAGGGCTTTACGAAAAGACTAGATTTTACTACCGAAAGCAGAGGAATTACCAATTTGGACTATCAGAGACAGACAGCGTCTTCTTATGTAGGAGTTGCAGACTACGATAGGAAAGCTGGATTTTATCCTCAGAACTCGTGCCGAAATTATGACATCAGCGGGACGACATACAACAGCACTACGCATCAATATGATGATTTGCATAAATTCAAGCAGTACCATGCCTTTTTCCCAAATGCCAGCTGTGCAGTATAATTTCATGAAAGGGTAATTTTTGCGGTTAATTATAATAAGAGAAAATCAGCCTGCCAGTGTTTCTCTTTTGAACCCAAATAACAATACTTATGGAAATGGTAATGTTCAAAGCAACAGGGAAATGCAATTTGCAACCAGATTTTTGATAATATAGAAGCAAAAATTTCAGCATTTGATTATATATTTCTTGGGTATAATTTGAAATTTGGTTAATAATCAAGTTATACAAAAATGACCCACAGCGGTGATAGAGGTTTCTATGATTAATGAAAATATTTCTTCCGCGAGAATACATAATTTTAATATAGGTTTCCCTATTCCATTTATGATTTTTCACAAAAGTCAATCAAGGAAATTATGAGTTCTATGAGCACAACCAATCCTGATAAAATCAGCTTTTTGTATTTCTTTGCAAATTATCAGTTGCAGAGGCTTCCAGAAATCAAACCAAATGGACTATGGTTTTTAACCTCAAATGCTCAAATTGTGTTACCAAAGGGAATAAAACTGAATACGAACTACAGCTATATCCCAGCCAATATAGGATATTTCTATTTCCAAACTGATAAACCACTGAATAACGCATTGGATATCACATTGTCAAGAAAAATTCATGAAAGACAGGCTAAATGTTTCACTAGTATGTGAATGATGTGTTTTAATACTAATCAAATGTCTGTCTCGCTCTATTTATCAGACACCTAATGTGTTGATGAGCATTAGAATGACACCCGTGCTTTCGGATTTCTGTAAATTATAAAATTCCCTACAGAAATAAATTAGCAAAGAAAATCCTAATCTACTGAGCCGTGACAAGAATGAAGACGAAGGAGGATTGATGAAAATAATAAAAATCCTCATAATTGATGGGCTCATTTTCGACGGGGAAGCCTCATAGGATTTTTCTTTTTATATAAATATTTTATATTTGGAGTGCTTTAAAAATTTAAAATGAAAAAAACAAATTGCTGTATTATCGCTCCTTATTTCTGCAATGGGATGAGGCTCAAGGAAGAGCAAACCACAGAGCTCCAAAAGAAAGAAGGAGATAAAAGAAGTAACGATTACTAAAAACCAAAAAGCGGTGGAGCAGAAGGCTGACCGCACGATATTTGATTTTCTCTGAACAGCCCGAATCTCAACACAGGAACGGCTCTGGAAGGAATCAAAAAACTGCCAGGACTTATCGTTTCAGACCTTACAGGGATGGCGTATCAGGGGAAAAGCGCTGGATGTCTATATGGATGGGCAGCCACTGAATATTACCAGCAATGAGCTAAGCTGCCTTTCTGGAAGGAATGCCTGCTAGTGTTATAGACAGGATAGAAGTGGTGACCAGCCCAGGGCGGAATATCAGCGACTTCTGGCGGTGCGATTCTGAATGTAATTACTTCAAAATCAGCGAAAAAGCTATCTTACTGCGACTTATTCTGGGAATTACTCTTTTTAGTAATTATGACAAATACCGAAGTAAAAACGAACAACTCTATTTTTGCTCAATTCCAAAAACAGATGGTTTGGCTGGCAGCTGAATGTGAGGGCAGAACTACCGTGAAAGCAATGAGAGACAGCGAAGTGGATAATATTTCTAAAATATTTAATGATGAAAGGAACAGGAGCTATTTTACAAAAGCGGCTTTGACTTTTTGATTTTAGCCAAAACGACAGATTGCTATTAAATTATAATCTGAATTACAGCAATAATGATGCTGCTGTGCAGAGTAATGGGATTTACAGCGGACTGAGCTACACTAGAAGACGAAACCAAAAGCATGAGGGCTGAGACACGAGGCTTCGGCGACTTACCAAAGATTTAGCAGTTCGGATAGGAAATTGGATTTTAAATTCACTTATGTTAAAAAGGGACAATGATTTTTAAACAAGAGAATTTGTTTTTGAAATCAAATTCCACTACCAATCAGCTTCGTTTTTGGATAACAGTTCGGATGCGAGAACGGCTGAATTTAAGTGAGATTTTTCCCAGCCTCTTAATCTCTTTGATAAAGGTAAAATCAGCATTGGTGGGCTTTACGATAGACGATATTTTACTACCAAAAACAGCAGAATTACCAATTTGGACTATCAGAGACAGACGGCGATCTTCTTATAGTAGAACTGCAGACTACGATAGGAAGCTGGGATTTTATCCTCGGAACTCGTGCTGAAGATTATGATATCAGCGGGACGACATACAACAGCACTACGCATCAATACGATGATTTGCATAAATTCAACAATACCGCCTTTTCCCCAAAATGCCAGCGTGCAGTATAATTTCATGAAAAGTGAATTTTGCAGTTAATTATAATAAGAAAAATCAGCTTGCCGAGTATTTCGGTTTTAAATCCGAATAGCAATATTTATAGAAATAGCAACTACCGAAATGATAGGGAATGCGAATTTGCAGCCCACGATTTATGACAATATAGAAGCTGAAATTTCAGCGTTTGATTACATATTTTTGGGGTATAATTTAAGTTTGGGTGATAATCATGTTGAACAAAAATGACCCGAAAGCGGTGATGAGGGTTTCTCTAAGTTATGAAAAATATTTCTTCTGTGAAAAATACATAATTTTAATATAGGATTTCCAATTCCTTTTATGATTTTTACAAAGCCAATCAAGAAATCAAGAATACAATAAATACTATCAATACTGGTGAAGTCAGCTGTTGTATTTCTATACAAACTATCAATTTCAGAGGCTTCCAGATATTAATCCTAATGGACGATGGTTTTTAACCTAAATGCCCAGAGTGTATTGCCAAAGGGAATAAAACTGAATGCGAACTACAATATCCTCCAGCCAATGCAGGGAATTTATTATTATAAAATTGATGAACCAATGAATAATGCGATGGATATCACATTGTCAAGAAAAATTTCATGAAAGACAGGCTGAATGTTTCGCTGTATGTGTATGATGTGTTCAATACGAATAAAATGGTTCTACGCTCTGTTATCAGGCATCTAATGTGCTGACAAGTGACAAAGTGACACCCGTACTTTCAGGATTTCTGTAAATTATAAAATTCCCAACAGAAATAAATTAGCCAAAGAAAATCCTAATATGCTGAGCAGTGACAGTAAAAAGAAGATTAAGGCGGACTGCTGAAATAATAAAAAATCCCTCAATTACAGAGGGATTTATTTTTTAGATTAAGGTCAAAAGCTGCACCGATTTGGAAAAGTAAACTGGTTGTTTAGTCTTTTCGTATCCAGCTGCGCTTGTTTTGTATCTTGCGATAGGGAAAAGTGATTTCAGAGAATACTCCAGAAAACCTTTATTAAAGTATCTAGCACCGATATGCCCTCCAAAGTTTTTTTCAAAGCTTAAAGCTCAAACTGGGTAAACATCCAGCTGCTCTGGCAGGTTCATAACTCCACCTAAATTAGCGTTGAATCTCCCACGAAGGTCAAATCTATCTCCTGACAGGAGCTTTTTCTACTCCATTCACATTGTGTTTTCGTTCCCAAAAGGTAGCTCATCTGTAATCCTACTGAGAAAGCTTCTTCCCTGGTCCATAGTCAGCTCCTGCTGTGACACCTGTACCTTTGCTACGGATGTTGGCTCCTACATAGCTCTGATATCATTAGCACCAGTGAATGCTTCCTGTGAATATGCCACAGAAGAAAGTGCTAAAGCAATCCTGCAAATTATTTTTCATAAATCAAATTATTTTTGGCAAAAATAAAATTATTTTTAAAATCAATATTTTCAATTAAAAATATAATGATAATTCAAAAAGCAGAAATTTGCGGACTCTATTCCGAGATAATAATCAACTAAAATGATGGAAAACAATAAAGAAAACTTGAGCTGCTCTGGACTATCACAGAGCCGAGCCCAAAAGGAAAATCCAAATGGTGCAGTCTAAACCCTACGCTACACAATGGGATTTGAGTCTGGCGTATTCTCCTGGGGTGTAGAACCTCTGCCTTGAAATAGAAAAAGACACCTCAAGGTCTATGAATACACTTCAAAGGAAATCTGGTGGCTGTAATCAGTAACGGAACGGCTGTTCTGGGGCTTAGGTGACATCGGTGCAGAGGCTTCTAAGCCTGTAATGGAGGGCAAAAGGGCTTTTTGTTCAAAGTATTTGCGGATATCAATGTTTTTGACATAGAAGTTAATGAAAAAGACCCTGATAAATTTGTAGAAATCGTGAAAAGCGATAGCGCCTACTTTTAGGGGGATAAATTTGGGAAGATATCAAAGCACCAGAGGCTTTTTATATAGAAAAAGACTAAAAGAAGAACTGGATATTCCACTGATGCATGATGACCAGCACGGAACGGCGATTATCTCCGCAGCAGCATTGCTCAATGGTTTAGAAATAGCAGGAAAAAGATAGAGGACATAAAAATGGTGGTCAATGGTGCAGGTGCGGCGGCTGTTGCGTGTTCCTAAACTTTTACATAGAGCTGGGCTTGAAAAAAGAAAATATCATAATGTGCGACAGCAAGGGGCGTTATCAGCCATAGAAAGAACAACCTTACGCTTGAGAAATTGGATTTTTGTACAAAATACCGAAGCCGAAACTCTGGATGAGAGTTTTGGAGGGAGCAGATGTTTTCATCGGACTTTCTAAAGGAAATGTTCTAAAACCTGAGGTTTTAGCAAAAATGGCAGAAAAATCCTATTGTTTTTGCTTTGGCTAATCCTATTCCAGAGATAGACTATGATTTAGCAAAAACAGACCCGCCCAGATGTGATTATGGCAACGGGAAGAAGTGACTATCCTAATCAGGTGAATAATGTTTTGGGATTCCCTTACTATTCCGTGGTGCGCTGGATGTACAGGCGACCGAAATCAATGAGGAGATGAAAATAGCGGCGGTTCATGCCATTGCAGATTTAGCGAAAAGAACCAGCAACGGAAGCTGTGAAAAAAGGCTTATAATTTGGCTGAAATCAGTTTTTGGGAAAAGATTATTTCATTCCGAAACCACTTGACAGCAGATTATTTGCAAAAGTTTCTGCCGCAGTTGCCAAAAGCAGCCGTAGAAAGCGGGTTGCAAGAAAAACCAATCAGCGATTTTGCTGAATATGAAAAGCAACTTTCCGAAAAGGAAAAATAATTTGAAGTTTAAAAAATTAAATCCTCTTTATCAAAGGAGGATTTTTCATTTTTAAAATATTAAATTTGCCTAAAATTTTAAATTATTGATTTATGAAAAAACTTTAATTATTTATTGGTTGCATTGTTTTTCTTTTTAGTGATTAGTTGTAACAGGAGTGATGAGATGCCTCCGCAGCCGCAGGACAAATTTGATAGGAAGCTGGTCTCTTACAAAAAACGAGATTAAAGGAAATATCACTGTGCTTGGAATAACTACAGCTATAGATATGGATGCACCGATTACTCCTTGTGAAAAAGACAAAAACTACTTTTGCCAGGGTGGTACAGGAACTACAGAGGTGTGGGCGAATTTATCTGGGAAGCTGTGAAAAGAAAAGAGATGGCAATAGTACCTACACTTTTTGACAAGGATACGAAAGAATTGGTTTGTACATCTAGGGCCAGAGACCACTAGTTCCATTGTGAAAAAAACTTACGAGTACAGAGCTGGAAGCAGAGGAAAGCGTTACTAATCTCAAGTAAGAGGACTCCTATTTACAGGGACAGTTTATGTGACAATGCAGAAAGTATAATTGTTTTGGGTTAAAATATTCACAAGCCTTGCTTTTTAGTAAGGCTTTTTCATTTCAAAATATTAAATTTGCTACCAATAAAATTGATATAGATTTATTGAGAAGAATATTTATTTTAAAAACATGATGGAAAAAACAATTTGATGTGTATTCAGAAATTTCATTAGGTGAAGAACTTTCAAATGATGAATTATGTGCGGTATTTAAATGTGGGCTACAGGAGGAATGAGAAAAAGTAATAGAACTAACACCCTTGTTTTGAGTGTCTGATCAAACTCAATCACAAGATAGAAATCCATATCAGGATAAATGGATTGATGGGGTTTTACATTATACTGGAATGGGGTTAAAGGAGATCAAAAACTTGATTTTTATGCAAAAATAAAACTTTAGCTAATCTAGAAAAATTGGATATAAAAGCTATCTCTTTGAAAAGGTTGATGTCTAGAAAAATACCATTTAGAGGAGAGGTTGTTTTAGCGAGGTGAAATTTATACAGAAACACAAGAAGATAATGAAGGAAATAAAAGGAAAATGTTCTGAAGTTTCCATTAAAAATAAAATAATAAAAACATGTTTTACAATCATCAAGAGATAGAAAAAGAAATGGCAGAAGTTTTGGGGAGAAAACCAAACCTTTCAAAAAGCCAGCAGCCATCAGAAAGCAGCAAACCGAAATATTATGTTTTTAGATATGTTCCCTTATCCATCAGGGGGCGGGGCTTCATGTGGGGCATCCACTGGGGGTATATTGCAGTGATATTTATGCCAGGTTCAAAAAGGCACCAAGGGTACAATGTCGCTTCATCCTGTGGGCTATGACAGCTTTGGGCTTCCTGCTGAACAATACACGATTCAGACAGGGCAGCACCCTGCGGTTACCACTGAGGAAAAACATCAATAGATACGAACAGCAGCTTAAAAATCGGTTTTTCCTTTCGATTGGAGCAGGGAGATTAGAACCTCTGACCCAGCCTATTACAGATGGACGCAGTGGATATTCATAGAACTGTTTCATTCTTGGTATAATAAGGCTACGGACAGAGCAGAGACATTTCTACCTTGTGGCTCATTTTGAAAAAAATTTGGGACAGAAAACCTTGATGCCGTGCAGTCTGAGGAACTAAATTTCACTGCGGAGGAATGGCTAAACGCTCTGAGGCGGATAAACAAGATATTTTATTGAACTACTAGAATGGCTTACCGAGCAGAAACTACGGTAAACTGGTGTCCTGCACTCGGAACGGTTCTTGCCAATGATGAGGGTAAAAAGATGGTAAGTCTGAGCGTGGCGGATACCCTGTTTATCAAAAGAAAATGATGCAGTGGTCTATGCGTATTACAGCTTATTCGGACAGACTTTTGAGAGGGCTGGACGGGCTGGACTGGTCAGAAAGCAGTGAAAAGAAAGTCAAAAGAAACTGGATCGGAAAAATCTGAGGTGCTTTGGTGAAATTCGGTATTAAAGGTTCTGATGATTTCATAGAGGTTTTCACTACTCACCCTGATACTATTTTTGGGGTGTCATTTCGTTACGCTTGCTCCAGAACACGAATTGGTTTCAAAAATCACTACACCAGAGCAGAAAGAAGCTGTGGAAGCCTATATAGAAGCCACTTCAAACGCTCTGAAAGAGACAGAATGGCGGATGTGAAGACTATTTCAGGGGTGTTCACGGGGGCTTATGCAGAACATCCCTATTACTAAAGAACCTAGTCCCTATTTGGATTGGGTGATTATGTTCTTGCAGGATACGGAACAGGCGCTGTGATGGCGGTTCCTGCAGGGGATGAGAGGGACTTTGCCTTTGCAGAAACATTTTAATATTGAGATAAAAAAAATATTTGACAAAGATATCTCCGAGAAGGCTTTTTACCGAGAAAAGAAGGTATGGTTTACCAAAAATTCGGAGTTTCTAAATGGCTGTAGTAGTTATCATGAAGCAGTAAAAAATCAGTTGTGGAATATTTGGAAAAATCATAAAAGTAGGAAAATCCAAAGATAAACTACCGCCAGAGGGATGCTATTTTTCTCACGCCAAAGATACTGGGGAGAGCCTGTTCCTATTTATTATGAAAACGAAATGCCGTACACTCTGCCTGTTTCTGCGCTTCCACTTTAGAGTTGCCAGAAGTAGAAAAATACCTGCCGACCGAAGATGGAGACCCGCCGCTAGGGAATGCTAAAAATTTCGCTTGGGATAAGGTTAATCAAAAAGTGGTTTCTACGGAACTTTATTGACAATCAAAATGTTTTTCCGCTAGAATTATCCACTATGCCAGGCTGGGCAGGAGCTCTTGGTATTTCTTAAGATACATGAACCCAAATAACGAAGCTGAGTTTTGCGATAAAAATACATCGGACTACTGGGGGCAGGTAGATTTGTATATCGGTGGGAAGTGAGCATGCTACAGGGCATCTTCTTTATTCTCGTTTTTGGACTATGTTCCTGAAAGACAGAGGATTTATCAGCTCACGAAGAGCCTTTCAAAAAAATGATAAATCAAGGGATGATTTTTGGGGAATTTCGTGCATTTATTTGTATCGTATGGATGGAACGAATAAGTATGTTTCAAAAAGCACTAGCTAAAAGACTACGAAACTCAAAAATCCACATCGATATTTCTCTATTAAAAGGAACTTCGGACGAGCTGGACTTTAGATAAGATTTAAAGGCTTGGCGACCAGAGTTTCAAAGGATGCTGAATTTATCTTGGAAGACGGAAAAATACATCACAGAAGAGAGGTGGAAAAAAATGTCTAAATCCAAAATATAATGTAGTAAATCCTGATGATATTTGCGAAGAGTATGGAGCAGACTGTCTAAGGCTTTACTGAAATGTTCCTTGGGCCACTAGAACAGTCTAAACCATGGAATACACGAGGCTTTGAGCAGGAGTTTATGGCTTTCCTAAGAAGTTCTATAATCTTTATTTTGATGGGGATACTTTTTCGGTTTCAGAGGAAGAACCTACGAAAGAGAGCTTAAAATCCTGCATACATTGATTAAAAAGGTGATTTACGATATTGAGATTTTTTTCTTTTAATACTTCAGTGTCTTCAGTTTATGATAGCCGTGAATGAATTACAAAAACTAAAAATGTAATAAAAGAGCTATCTTAGAGCCACTCGCTAGTTCTGATTTCCTTATGCTACCGCATGTTTGTGAGGAGCTTTGGAGTCTTCTTGGTACATGCAGAGTATAGATTTTGCACCTTTCCCTGCTCTGAAATGAGGCTTATTTGATGGAAGATGAAATAGAATATCCAGTGAGTTTTAATGGAAAGATGAGGTTCAAACTTTCTCTTTCTGCTGAACTTTCTAAAGAGGAAATCGAGGAAATAGTAATGAAAGATGAGAAAAGTAATCCAGCAGCTGGACGGAGCTAAACCAAAAGAAAATCATAGTGGTTCCGAAGAAAATCATCAATATAGTATCCTAATTTGATAAAGATTTTAAAAGTTTTGGTCAAAACGTTTTTTTTGATTATTCTATAAATATAGGATGCTTATTTTTTAATTCAAAAACAGATTTATTTCTTAAAATTTTCAATTTTTGATGAAAATAAATTTTTGTAGAACAAAAAGTATTTATTTTACGCAATCAAAAATAATTTTATAATTTTAGTTTAGATATGGAAATGAATGTTTTCAACTCAAGGGAGCAACAAGTAGTTGCAAGAAAAAACAGGAGGTCTTAACCCAGTTTTTAGTATTTACCACTTTTTATATAGTAGTAGGTATGTGTATTTATCTATTTGTTTTTGGTAATCCAGGTAACTTTAAAAATGAAGGACTTTCTGGAATGTCTGTCGCTTTTAGCGATATAGCAGCTAAGGACTTGGTACCTAAGCGTATCATTGGGAATGGTGTATTTAGGAGGGTCTATCGTACTGTTCTTATTACATTTGCTGTTACAGTATTGGTATTCTCTTTTGGAGCGTTTCTTCGTTCTGAATAAAAGCAGAAGGGCAGGAAATCTTGAAAAGTTTCGTTTCTAAACAATTAGACAACTTTTAAAAGCAAAATAGAATTTCTAGAAGCACAAGAAGAATGTGACAAACAGACGAGGTTCTGTAGGAAATGTTGTTAAAGAAGCTTTGAGTTTCTTATAAAGCTCTTAGCAAAGATACTACAATGAACATAGAGAACAAAAAAATGGCTGCTCTTTAACTAAATCTATTGAAGAGGCTACTACTCTAGAAATGCCTATGATGGAAAAAGAACATGATCAATCCTTTCTACATTAGGGAACAGTAGCGACATTGGTAGCGTTATTAGGGTACCGTAATGGGGATGATTGGTGCGTTCTACGCATCTGAGGTTCTGGGAGGAGGAACTCCAGATGCTGCTGCTCTATCTATCGGTATCTCTAGAAGCATTGATTAACACGGCATTAGGAATTGGTACATCTGCTGTAGCTATCATATTTTATAACTTCTTTACATCTAAAGATTGATGGTATGACATTTAAAGATTGATGAAATCGCATATGTCTATTCAGCAATCTTTCGCTGAAAATCATAAAATAATTTAGTGAAAATTTATCTAGATTTTTCATCTAAATTAGTAAAGTTTAATTATAAAATATAAATAGATAATGGCAAGAATCAAAACCAAAAAGACACGGAGTAGTTACCGATATGACTGCGATGTGTGATGTTGCATTCCTGCTTCTTACCTTCTTTATCTTGACAACAGAGTTTAAACAACCCGATGTCGAAGACATTGTAACCCTTCTTCTATCTCAAAATCTAAACTCACAGAAGGAGACAATACAATGACCATTAGTGTAACTAAAAGACGGAAGATACTATTTTTCACCAACTAATAATCCCAGCACAGAGAGTGAAATTGTTAGAGATGGGCGAAAAACATAATATGGACATTCACAGAATCAGAGAAAAGACAGCGTTCCAGAACGCTCAGTTTGTAGGGAGTTCCTATGTCTGCAAATGAAAGCTTTATCTTCAGCTTCCAGAGGATCAGAGAAAAAACTACAAAAGGCTGGAACTATTCCATTAGATAGTGTCAAACACGCACTGATAGATTGGGTACAGAAATAAGTGCAGAAAATAAATAGAGATGTAAAACTCGCTGTAAAAGGTGATGGAGACGCATCTTATGATAAATTCAAAGTTCTTATTTGAAGGACTGAGAGATATTGAGTTTTATCAATTTGTGTTTGGTGACAACAGAAGAGTAATACATAAAGAATAACAAAAATGGCAGAAGTACAAGTACAAGACAAAAGGTGGTAAAGGAGGAAAAGTACGCTCCAAAAAGCAGTCTACAAGGGTAGACATGACACCGATGGTGGATTTGGGATTCCTATTGATTACATTCTTTATGTTTACCACTACTTTCACAAAACCAAATATTATGGATTTGGGACTTCCTGCAGAAGCCAAAGCCAGGACAAGAGGTACCAAACTCCAGAGATTGATTTGATCGAAATTCTATTACATTTATTATTGCAAAGGATAATAAGTTGTTCTATCATCAGAAAAGATGCCGCAGGTCTTAAATGTAGAAACATTGATGCAAACTACCTATGACCGTGAAGGAGTAGAAAAGGTAATAGCTCAAGCAAAAGGTAGAGCGAAGAAACCTGATTTCTTTACAGTGATTATCAAACCAATGGAAGATGCAAGTTTTAGAAATTTCGTTGATATCCTTGATGAGATGGAAATTACTGGTAGTAAGAGATTTTGCTATAGGAGAGATTAAGCCTTTTGAAAAGGCTGTCTATGAACAAAAAGTAAAATAATTAAAAACCAACAGTATGGCAGACTAAAGAATTAGAATACAGATTTTGAGGAACCTGTATTTGAAGATAGAAATAAAGAATATGGTGCCTACGACCTGAGAAAAAGTTATAAATGGTCTTTTAACTAAAAGCTTTTCTTTTTAGGGACAGTAATTTTTGTTGCAGCTATTATTTTACCACTTGTTTATGTTGCAGCTACAGAAGGGGAAAAAGTAAAAGAAGGAACTCAGGTGGATATTGATCTGCTCCAGCACACTGAGGCTCCAGAAGAAAAATAGAAGAGGATAAACCAAAAGAAGATGAGGAAATCCATGAATCAAAACCAGATGAACAAAGTATTCAGGAGTTTGGCATCAAAGGTAGATGATATTCCTCAGCAACAGACAATTCAGGATTTAGTTCCAGAACCCTAAAGCAGAACCTAAAATGAAACTCCCCTCCCTACAAATGATGAGAAAGAAGGATGTAGCTACAGGAGTCAAGACTCAAGAAGGAACTAAGACAAAGGCTACCAAGGAGACCAAAGAGAGATGGAGTAGAAGGAGGACAAGGGAATCAGTCTAAGAGAGATGATAGTAAAAGTGGTAGAAAATAAGGTGAGACACTAATATCGTCCATACTTCAGTAGATGTAGAAGCTAGACTATGGTAATGGAGGATTGAACGGGTTTAGAGCAAAAAGTTCACGAAAACTTTGATACAGAAGCGAGTAGAGGGAGAAGGGGTTCTTACTACAACTGTTAAGTTCGTGTAGAAACCACGGTACTGTTTCCCCAAGTAAAGCCACTGAGTTCTAATGCTGACTTTAACAGAGAAGCAGAAAGAGTAGTAAAGATCCATAAAAGGATGGAAACCAGCTAAAAAGGAGGGGTTAATGTAGATCTTATTACAGCCTTCCATTGAAGATGCAGTTCAATAACTTGAACATAATAATAAAAAGAGAAGTATTTAGCTTCTATATATATATTTGTCACTATGTTTTATAATTTATTGTCATTCGTTGTAGGGATTTTTGTCCATCATTGTAGTGTTTTGTGATTATTACAAAATCATTTGGTGTGAAATTAGAACCTATGCCTGCAGATGTCTTGGGTGCTTTACTTTGTATTTATGGAGTATTTAGGATAGTTAGAGCGTTTATTCATTTAAGAAAAGAAAGAAGAGATGAGAAATAATTTAGTTTTATATATTTTATCAGCGTTTTTATCATGTAAAAGCGAGGAACAGAAGAAGCTACTCCGCTTCATACCAGAGGCGAAAACCACTTCGCAGTATGATGATACTTCCACTAATATAGAAGGAGCGAAGATTGTAGATAAACCAGTAGACACGGAGGAGATTCATACTTCAATAGATGTAGAAGCCGACTATGATGATGGAGGATTGAGATGGGTTTGAGAGCAAAAGTCTATGGAGAACTTTGATAGTGAAGCGGTGCAAGGAGATGGAGTTCTTACTACAATAGTAACATTCGTAGTAGAGAGTAACGGAACTGTTTCTCAAGTCAAAAGCTACTGGATCTAATCCTGACTTTAACAGAGAAGCAGAGAGGTGGTAAGATCTATCAAAGGATGGAAAACCAGCAAAAAGGCGGAGTTAATGTAGGATCTTAGTACAGTCTTCCATTGAAAAGATGAAGTTTGAATAATTTAACTTAATAATAAAAAGAGAGAGTATTTTTGCTTCTCTATTATATTTGTCACTATGTTTTATAATTTGTTATCATTCATTGTAGGGATTTTTGTACATCATTGTCGGTGTTTTTGTGATTATTACAAAAATCATTTGGTGTAAATTAGAGCCTATGCCTGCAAATGTGCTGGGTTTTTACTCTGTATTTATGGCGTATTTAGGTTAGTCAGAGCGTTTTATTCGTTCTAAGAAAAGAAAGAAGAGATGAGGAATAATTTAGTTTTATATATTTTATTGGCATTTTTGGTTTTTCTACTGTAAAGGAAAAGAGCAAGAAAAACGAGCTAATGTTCATACCAGTGGCGAAATCACCCTTCAATATGATGATTCTTTTACTAATATAGCAGAAGCATTGTCTCATCGGTATGTGAATGCTTTACCCTAACACAAAATAAACTTAAAAGTCAGTAAAGAAGACCAAGCATTGGAGAGATTTGCTCAATCATAAGGTCGATGTTATCATCATGTCTCGTGAGCTTACAGAGCAGGAACGAAAATACTGGGATGTGAAGACAAAGCTTCATGGCAGCCCTCTTATTTTGCGGCGGATGCAGTGTGTTTTGTGGTGAATAAAAACTCCGAAAAACAGCATGTTTCTTTGGAGGAAATAAAGGAAATGCTGAAATCTGGAGACATTGATTTTTGATGGTGCAAATACAAGTAATCTGAACGCGGTGCTTCAAAAATTAAATTTAGATATCAAAAGATGTGAAATATTCCCGATTAGAAGGGAGATGAGAACATTATAGAAAGTTTGGAAAAATTTTCTAATCATATCGGTGTAATAAGCTATATACGATTAGCCGCATATGGAGGAGAGAGCCACAAAAACTGAGACAAAATATTAAAATTCTTCAATAAAAAGTAGGAGATTCTTTGCTTTTTACCAAATAAAGAAAATCTAAAAACTCAGGAAATATCCATTGACCAAACTTCGTATTTCCTGACAGATGAAGGGACATCGGGCTGGCAGAATGGACTGATAAGATATTCATGTACTCATATTGGTCAGAAAAATAGTAGATAAAGAGGGGCTTCAGCCGTATAATCTTTATCCAAGAACCATCAAATATAACTAACAATTAAAACAAATGAAATTAGATATTTTTAGCAATAGGTGCCTCATCCTGATGATGTGTAGAATTTGGATGTGCGGAACCCTTTTGAAATTGGCTTCCGAAGGAAAAAAGTAGGAATTATAGACGCCTATTGGTAGGGTGAAACGGGAGACCCGTGGCACCATAGAAACAAGGTATGAAGAGGCCGCCAATGCAGCAAAATTACTAGGTCTGAAAGCAAGAGAAAATCTGAAAATGAAAGATGGTTTTTGGTTAATTCTGAAGAATATCAGTTGCGAATAGTGCAAATGATTAGAAAATACCGACCAGAGATTGTTTTTTGTAACGCTTGGGAGGACCGTCACCCAGACCATGCAAAAGGGTCTAAACTCGTTTCTGATGCGTGTTTTCTTGCTGGACTTAGAAAATTAGAAACAGAATATAATGGCGAAAAACAGAAGTATGTGGAGACCTCAAACATGTTTTTCATTATATCCAATGGAAACATTACGCCTGATTTTTGTGGTGGATATTTCGATTTTATGGAGAAAAGATGGAAGTGTGTAAAGCCTACAAAACACAGTTGTTTGATGCAAATTCCAAAGACCCAATAACACCCACTGCAACTAAGGATTTAGTGAAAGTATCACATATAGGGCTCAGGAACTTAGGAAGGTTGAGTGGAGTGGACTATGCAGAGGGCTTTGTGAGTGAGCGATTGTTGGCGTTTAAAGATTTTGCAGTGGAATGATTTGGTAGTAAAGAAAAGTACTATCTTTGCACCGCTTTATTATGGTGGCTGTAGCTCAGTTGGTTAGAGCGTCAGATTGTGGTCCTGAAGGTCGCCGGTTCGATCCTGTCAGCCACTCACTACACATATCTTTTTGAATGTGTTTTTATTATTATTATTTTAAAATATATTTTGGTGGTATTTTACTAAATTTTCTATGGGCTTTTTGTACGATAGTGCCTATATTTAGGCGGTAGTAAGAAGCCACAGATTTTAGAACTGTCTTGGTAAATATAGGATATGGAACCCACAAAAATTGATTTCACAAGAAAAACAATTTTTATAAGGAAGAATGTGATATTCGAAGAATCTTTTCATTTCTTGGAGATACTAGATTTTGTAGGTAAGGATGGTTTTTCCTTTCAGCTGAATTTATTGAAAGAAGCCAAACAAGAGTTCGCCATAGGAGAGTGGTGAGATTTTTCTGAATCAGTTGAGCTGCCGACAGCTGGTAGGTCTGCTCAAAAATCATCAGCCAAGTCTTTTGGTAGTTTTTCATGAAAATCCCTTACGACAGCTTTCCGATGGTGCTTCCACTCCCTCATCTCCAGCATATGCCCTAGTGAAGGGAGTTCTCTGTGTAGAGTTTCGCCGTCAAAGAGGCAGGATGGACCCAGTTCCTAAAATACATACGATGGCAGGAGTTCCTTGATAAGCGGCATAAGCAGCAGCTGCTAAGGTCTTCGTGCACAGAGATTTCTGCATTTGGGAAGACTTTTTGGATTTTCGCTTTTTACGATTTTTATTTTCATCAAAACCACAGCCCGCACCATAGAAATAGATGCTTTTAAGGTTGTTTTTGATTTTTATAAGGTCTGGATTTTTCTATTTCGCTGGCTATTTTATCATGTGCTATGATATTAGGATTTAGCCCAATGGTCTGTGTTTTCAGCAGCTCTTCTTTGCCGTTTTCCTGTAAAAGACCCAATCACATTTGGTGGCTCCGCCATCTACGATTGCAATCATATTTTTGTGTAATTTTTGGGAACGAAAAATAAGAATAATTTTTAATTTTTAATCAAAAATCCATGGCGAATCTTTTTCACTCAAATGAATTAAAAGTTTAAATTTTGCCCTCGTAAAACAAAATGAATGATTTTTAAACCAAAATAAACATCGTTTTTGTTTTGGTGAAAAAGTAATATTAACGGATAAATGTATTGATATTGAAAAAGATACTTGTTTATATCTGGCGAGGCTGGTTTGTGCTTTTAGGAATAGTTTTTGACGCTGTTTTTAGGTGTTTTTACTAGCACTAAACGACAGATATAGCAAACAATGCTACAAACTGATAAGAATGTGGTGTCTGGGAATGTTCTACGGAATGGGTTTTTCGGTATGACTTTTATAAAAAGAAACCGATATAGTCCTAATAAACGATGCACATCATCACAGCCAATCACACCTCTATGATAAGATGTGATGCTTCCAGTAACATTCTACATCCAGAAGGCATCCTAACTTTGTTTTGTAGGGAAGAAGGGTGGAAAAATTCCTATCTTTGGCTCTATCTACAAAAGGGTACGTGTAGAGCGTGGATAGAAGCGACCCAAAAAGCAAGGGCGGATGTCTGGCACCAAGTGTTGCAGAGCGTATAAAGGAAGGAAGAGGGTAGTGATTTTTCCAGGAGGGAGGTGTTCCAGATGATACTTCTATCGTGCTGGATGATTTTAAAAGCGGAGCTTTTTCTATGGCGATGCAGCATCAGGTAGAGATATTGGTTTATACCCCTTGTGGGACTAAAGAGATATGTCCTTTTGATAATAGTGAGGGATATCCTGGTAAGAATATATATTTAATGATATGTGAGGCCTGAGTACGGATATGGAAACCCTGAAACAAAGGGGCGTATAATGTGATATTGAAAACAATAGATTAAATTTCTTTTGATATGAAACAGCAGGAACAACTCGCAAGTGGTCGCAGTTTATTCCACTGATAAGTGTATTTTTCTTTTTGATTTGTGGCGGCGAGTAATGATATTCTGGATCCTGTATTTAAAACAGTTTTACGCTTTCACAGCTGGAATCTCAGTTGGTGAATAACGCTTTATGCGGCGTATTTTGTGGGTTCGCTGGTGTTTTTATCATTTCGATGCGGGGTGATGTTCTCCATTGGATACAAAACTCTTGCTTTTGGGCTTTTCATTTCGGCTATGGGGGCGTTTTTGTTCGTGCCGGCAGCTCGGCGAATAATTATTTGGATTTTTCTGACAGCGCTGTTTGTGGTTGGTTTAGGTTTTTCTGTCCAGCAGATAGTAGCCAACCACGCATATATATGATCCAGAACTGCGGACGCACCGTCTGACGATGGCAGGAGGAATCAATCTCCTGGGAACTCGATAGCCGATTATCCTTGGAATTGCGATTTTTGGGGAATCAAAACCTCTCATCAAGCCTTAATCTGAATGATGTCAAAATTCCTTTCGTTATTTTAGGATTGGCGTTTCTTTTTAGTTGCGGCGTTTTTGATGTTTTCTAAAAATAGAAGACCCATCAAAAGAGGAAGAAACCCAAGAGGAAGCGCAGAGGAAGGATTTAATATATTGAAATACCCACAGCTGATGATGGGATGCTACGATTTTCATTTATGTAGGGTAGAGGTTTCATCGTGAGTAATCTTTCCTGCTTTTGCTCAAAAACTTCGGAATCTGCTTTTAGAGGAGAATTTAGCCGTTTATTTCTGCTTTATTGGGGAAGTTTGATGATTGGCCGTTGGAATGGCGGAGTCAATGTATTTGATTTTCTCTAAATCTACCAATATGGTTCTGAAATTCATCGTGCCGTTTGTTGCCTTTGGAATTATCGAGGAGCCAATATTCTCAGTGGTAAGATGTTTCTTCGTTTTATATTTATCCTGTGTGGATAGTTATTTTCGTGCTGATGAGCTTTTTAGGCGGCAAAAATGCAGGGAAAACCCTATGATTTTTGGTTTGGTCGGGTTCTGATGATGTGGTTTGGTGTATCCAGACAAAGAAACGGCGAGATATTTCTTTTTATTTCAGGCGGTCTCTTGCTCTTATCATGTGGCCGGCTATTTTTGACTTGCGATTACAGGACTTGGCAAAAACACAGGGAAGCGCTTCTTTCTTGATAATGATGATTTTGGTGGCAGGGGATTATTCACTGGTGCAGGGGCGCGACGGTGATTTTGATTTGAAAACCAAATGGAATTTTGGGCTCGTACACTCATTTTCGTACATTATTCCGCTGTTTTTGTTTCGCGTATTTTGGCGTTTTATGGATTTATAACGCCTAAAATATTGAAAACAAGGTGCTGCTTAATCATTAAAAATAAAAATAAAAAATGTTGTCAAAGAGAAGATTTTGGGTAGGTTTGTTCCGTTATTCAGATTCTTCTTTTATCTGTTTTCTCGGTGGAGTGGAGCGGTCTATTTCGTTGATTTTTCTTTTGAGCATATCTTTTTCAGTCCCTTTTTCTAAAAATTCCCTTTTTCGTTAGGAGATGTTGTTTTATTTTGTTTGGGATTTCTTTTCGGTTTAGCATTTTCAAATTATTTAATTCTAAAACGAGGAAAGTCATAGTCATTATGGCTTTTGAAGGGCTTAATGTTTTTATTTCGTTTATCAGTTGGTTTGGGGGATGACTTATTTTCAGCGGCCGATTGTTTTGGCTTTGGATGAAAAAGAACCGCAAATTGTAGAAATAAAAGCCCTCGCGCTGAAATATCTACATCAGGCAAGCATACCAGAACGCTTGTAAAAGAGGATGGGAAAGGCGTTTTTCAGATTCAGGATTTAGAAAATAGAAATCCTCTCCCAGCAGAAAAGAATTCCAGCCTGGAAACAAAATTTCTACCGAAATTGATAATTTTAAGCCAAGTCTGTATTCTGGATTTATGAGATTATACGGGAGTTTTGGGGTATTACAATCCGTTCAGTACAGAGGCACAGTATATAATTCTCCATCTTCCTCCATACCTTTCTTCCTTTTACTTTATTCCCATGAACTGCCCATCAGCTGGGGTTTGCCCGTGAGCAGGAGGCTAATTTTTGTGGGATATCTGCTGGAAATTAGCCTGAAAACCAGAACTGAGATACAGCACGGAATATTTTGCCTTAAAGAGTCTGCTCAGGGCTTTAGCCTACGGAAGATGAAGATTTTGTGAAAGCGGTGATAGAGCAGTGAAGGAAGGCAAGAGGGATTATCAGGCGGAGAAAAGATTTTGTGGAGGAATATCAAGGTCCGATGAACGCATTTTTGCATTTACAAATGACTTATGACACAAAATCAGCAGAAGGAGCCGTTACTTACAGTATTTTGTGGATTTATTGGTTCGTTATGAAAGGATGAATTATGACAATACCCTCATATGTAAATATGAGGCAAAAACACAAAATGATGAAAAATTATTACTTTTATAGTTAAATGCCTAACAGGCTTTTTAAAAGGGTGAGCAAAAGTAATAATAAATTTTTATAATATAATTTCACGATAAATTGTTTAATTTTTGATTAAATAAAAATATTTTGAATGGATATCTTTTAAAGGTTTTATTCTATAATTTATATGTTTATTTGTTTAACTTTTGCGAGGTGAACAAATTCTTATATTTTTAGATAGAAATAGAAATTTTATAAACAAATTTTGTGTCCTTTCATTCCTTTTATGTTATATTTTTAAAAGAATGATGGAAAGAACCGATAATTTTCTTACTTTTTGTCACCATTAGTGAAAAATTAGAATTATGACTTCGAAAAGAAATACGCTAGAAATTTTGAATTTTTTAAAAGCAAGAGCATGGAGATATTGCCTTCTGCACCTATCGTTTTGAAAGATGACCTACGCCATGTTTTCCAACTCAGGAATGACTCAGTTTGAGGACTTTTTCTCGGATACAAAGAACTGAAATCCGTCCGTGTAGCTGATACACAAAAGCTTTGAGAGTTTCTGGAAGCATAACGATTTGGACGATGTAGGGCGTGATACCTATCACCATACGATGTCTCGAGATGCTGGGGAACTGGTCTTTTGGGGATTATTTCAAAAAGAAGCGATTGCTTGGGCGTGGGAACTTTTGACAGAAGTTTATAAAATACCGAAAGAAAATCTGTATGTGACGATTTTTCGAAGGAGATGCTTCCGAAAAACTTGAAAGAGACCAAGATGCATACGATTTTTGGAAACAATATATTGACGAAAGCCGAATTTTTAAACGGAAACAAAAAGATAATTTCTGGGAAATGGGTGAACAGGGACCATGCGGGCCGTGTTCCGAAATTCATGTGGATTTGAGAAGTGAAGAAGAGAAAGCCAGAGTTTCAGGGGAAAGATTTGCGTAATAATGACCACCCGCAGGTTGTGAGATTTGGAATCTCGTATTTATGGAGTTTAACCGAAAAGCAGATGGTTCATTAGAAAAATTACCAAAACAGAATGTGGATACAGGATGGGCTTTGAGCGTCTTTTGTATGGCGCTTCAGGGAAATCTTCTAACTATGATACGGATGTTTTCACTCCTTTGATAGAAAAAGTAGAGGAGCTTTCAGGATACAGGAAAACTGGATGATGAAAAGGATATTGCCATTCGTGTGATTGTAGACCACATTCGTGCGGGTTTCTTTTGCTATCGCTGACGGGCAGCTTCCTTCCAATGGTGGAGCAGGATATGTTATCAGAAGAATTTTTGAGAAGGGTAATCCGCTATGCATTTACTTTCCTTGGGCAGAAAGAACCATTTATTTACAAATTGGTGGCTGCACTAGCTCAGCAGATGGGCGGAGCTTTCCCAGAGCTGGACAAGCAGTATGAATTGATTAAAATGTGATAAAAAGAAGAGGAAAATTCATTCCTAAGGACTCTGGAACAAGGGAGCTTCTCATGCTGGATACGATGATGAATAACGCAACTGAAAAAGTGATTTCAGGGGAGCAAGGCGTTTTGAGCTGTATGACACCTATGGTTTCCCGATAGACCTTACAGCGCTTATTCTCACGAGAAAGCGTTTCACTTTGGATGAAAAAAGGCTTTGAAGAAGAATTACAAAAACAAAAAGAACGCTCGTGCTGCGGCACAGATGAAAACCGATGACTGGGTGGTTCTTCGTGAAGATGATGAGGAAGAATTCATCAGGTATGATACTTTGAGGAATAGTTCGTAACTAAATACAGAAAAAGTAGAAAGCCAAAAGGACGGAACACTTTATCATTTGGTGTTTAATGTTACTCCGTTTTATCCAGAAGGAGGAGGGCAGGTAGGAGACAAAGGTCTTTTGGTTTCTGCAAATGGCGATGTTACCTATATCATTGATACTAAGAAAGAAAACAACTTGATAATTCATCTTTTCGAAAACTTTACCAACGAATATAGATGAACCTCTGAAGGCGGAAGTAAAGGAAGAATCCTTGCAGAGGCGAATCACCGGCTACACACTTGCTGCATCAGGCGCTTAGAGAGGTTTTGGGGACGCATGTGGAGCAGAGAGGTTCTCGTGTAGATACGCAGTCTCTGAGATTTGACTTTTCTCATTTTTCAAAAATGACCGATGAGGAAATCTGCGAAGTAGAAAAAGAGTAAATGACCGAATTCACCAGAAAATAGCTCTTCAAGAGCATAGAAATATCACTATGCAGCAGGCGATGGATGCTGGTGCGATGGCGCTTTTCGGGAAAAATACGGAGATAGAGTTCGTATGATTCAGTTTGGAGAAAGTAAAGAGCTTTGCGGGGAACGCATGTGAAAAATACATCGGATATTTGGTAGTCAAAATCGTTTCCGAAGGAGCAGTAGCAGCAGGAATCCGCCGTGTGGAGGCTATTACGAGAGATAGAGTAGGACAGTATTTCTCTGATTTGAAGAACAAGCGGACAAACTTTCAGAACTATTGAACCAAAGATTTGGTAAAACAAGTAGAAAAATTATTGAAGAAAATAATGCTCTGAAAGCAGAAATAGAAGTTTGAAAAAGAAAAAGCAAAGGAGAAATTCAAAACTGGAAGAACGACTTTTTAGAAAGGAGACAAAAACTTTTGGTAAAGAGAACATCTCTGGATGCAGGAACCGTGAAAGATATTGTCTTCAGCTGAAAAAGAAGTTCCGCATTCTGTAGTAGTTATCCTTTCTGATGCTGGGGAAAAACCAACGCTTACAGTAGGGGTTTCGGCTGATATTGATGATAAATATCATGCAGGAAACATCGTGAAAGATCTAGCAAGAAATCCAAAGGTGGCGGCGGTGGAAACCCAGGTTTTTGCTTGACTGCGGGTGGAAAAACTTAGATGGCTTAGCCAATGCAGAGAAAAAGCATTAGAACTATAAAAAGAAAAAGCTCCTTCAAAAGGAGCTTTTTTCCTCTCTCTTATTGAAAACTACATCTATCAAAACACCAGAGATGATGATAATTACGCCGGCAATCAGTAGAGAAAGTCAGGCTTCACCGAATAGTTCCACGCTTATCATCACGCCACCACAGGCTCCACAGCTCCCATGATGGCTGTAGGTGTAGAACCAATAAATTTAATAGCATAAACCAGCGAAACTACTGATAAAGCCGTAGTTATCAGGCGAGAATAAAGCCAAATGAGTGCCGATTTCTAGAGAAGGAATAGCAACACTATTTCCTAAAACAAGTGTTTTAACGAGGAAAAACAATGATGCAAATACCATTGAATAAAAAGAAACTTTCACGCCAGAGGCTTTGATTTTAGTTTTATTAACAATAATCATATACAGAGCATACATCAATGCGCCCAGTAGCGAAACGAAAAGTCCGATGTAATTAATCTCAAAATTATCCTTGATACTCAAAAATACCCATCACGACTACGATAATCAGTGAAATGGTGGTGGCAAGTGTCTTTGAAAAATATTCCCAAAATAGGACAAACCATAATGGGATAAATAAAAAATATAGAGAGAGCAATCCCAGGGCTCAGAAAATCATACATATAAAACAGAAACTCCGCCGATAGAGCGTAGAAAAAGCCCTAAAATACTTAAAAACAAAGCCTTCTTTTTAAATTGATTTTTACGCTTTCTTTTTGATAAAAACCAAAATATCCCAAAATCAGAATTGCTGCAATCAAGAACCGATAAAATAAGGGCTGTATCCACAGAGAAAAATCCAGTTTTTCAGTGGAATCATAAAAAGCGGAATCATTCCGTAAGTAAGCGCGAAACGAGGGCAAATAAATACCCTTTTAGTGTATCACTCATTGTTTAGATGGTTTTAATTCTGTCCATTTTTGCCATTTTTGGAGCAAATAATTTGCATAAAATAGGAAAAACCAATCAAAATAAATGATTAAATTTGGTTCTTTTTAAAAATAGGGAGATTTATGCTGGCTTTTATTGTAATGGTTGGAGGCTATTATTGTTGGTTTTTGTTATTTTTATTTCATTGTCTCTAAAAAGATGAAATAGATATGAAAACAATGGCTTTTTGTAGTAAAATAGGAGTGGTTCTTTCAGTTCTGGCTGCTATTGGTTTTACTATTTATATAGGATATAGAGTTTCTGGGAGTGAGCGTAACTTGTTGCCTTACAGTGTTGTATTCATGTCTGTTGGGGTGATAGTAGAGAGTTTTAGAATTTTGTAAAGATTGGAAAATAATAGCTAAAAACTTTTTATTTCTTATTTGGGGAGTTTCTTTTTGTTTTTACCTGGGAAAAGGGAAAAAGTGTATGATTTTGAAAATTATATAATGCAGTGGCCGTATGCGTTTTGCTGGTATATTCGCTGTTATTTTTCATTAGACATGATAGCCAAACTTATGGAAAGGAATCACATTACTATTGTCAATATCCTATGCTGTACTGGTGTTTGGATGTCGGTTTGTTTAGTGAGTTTTGATAATATGTTTTTGGTTTTTCTTGCTGTTTTTGTGGTTTTTCTTCGTTGAGCATCCATATTTTATATACTTACCGATATAGAATTGACAAAAAGCATAAATTGATATTGAGTGTTTGGAGTGCGATTATAATCCTCGTTTTTCCATAGATAATATTTATAATGTTTATGATAAAGGAGATTTGGAATCTTCAAAATTGTTTTCTGCAAATTTTTATCTTGGCGGTGCAGCATTTTTATTAGGGATTTTCCTCGGTGTATTTTGTTCAGAATGCGGCACTCAATTTTCAGGTTTTCTTCCTAGTAAAGGAGGAAATTATAGTGAGGATTTTAACCAAAATAAAGAAGGAGCATATTTATAGATATTCTAATCAGCAGGTAGATAGCTATCTTGCCACTCTGTGTTTGGTCTATTCTTTAGTGCTTTATGGGCTCAATATGAGGTATCATATCTTTCCGAGAAATGTGATGATTTGGTTTGTGATTTTTACATTTCCGATGATACTTTGAACTTAGTAAAGTTAAAATTTTAAAGTAAGATTAAAATAAAAACGCCCTTTAAAAAGGCGTTTTTATTATAATTAGAAGTTTTGGAAAAAGAATCATGTTTCAAGATGGATGTAGACTGTAGATATTCATCAAACTCATTGAGCATCTGGAATGTAACTCTGCATGTAGTGCAGGCAAAGCACTTTCGGGAGGCGTAAATCATCCGAAACCCTTGCAATCTCCTCAAATCTTTCCTTTTCTGTTTGATAGACTGCCTGTAGTCTGATGTATATAATTGATTTCAAAAATTATCTTTAATACTCAAAATACTTACCCCATAACTACGATAACTAGTGGAATGGAGGAGGCAGCGTTATTTTTCTTTGAGAAATATTTCAAAAATAAGGGCAACTATAATGAGGTAAATAAAAATACAGTAAAAAGCAATCCTATGGCTCAGAAAATCATACGCTATAAACAGAAACTCAACGGAGAGAGCGTAAAAGCTCTATACTTAAAACAATGTCTTATAAAAATAGGAAAAACCTGTCAGATGACTTTCTTTAAAAAGAAGTCAAGAATGTTAAAAACCTAAGATAACCCCGTAGCATTTGGTATAATTAAGATATAATCTTTTTCGGCTCCTTTGTCCAGCCATAAATAACCCAAATCAAACAAGAAGTGGAAGCAAATAAAAGGCTGCCACGGCTGTCCTTTTTCTCCTGTAAATTTGCGATAATTTGTGGAATATAAGCGATAAACACAGCAATTCCAATAAAAGCTCCAATGGAACCTATGAAAGTATTTATTTTCTTCTTTGTCATATATGATTTATTTTTATTTCTATTTCTATTTCTTTTTAGAATCTTATTTTCTTCATATCCCTAATAAATTAGGATATAATGATTACAAATTTATATATATAAAATACGCCCTTTTAAAGGCGTATTATAATTTAGAAGTTTTTGGAAAAAGGATGTTGTTTTCAAGATGAATGTAGAGTTGTAGATATTCATCAAACTCATTGAGCATCTGAATGTAACTCTGTATGTAGTGCAGGCACCTTCGAGGTGTGAAATCATCCGAAACCCTTTGCAATCTCCTCAAATCTTTCCTTTTTCTGTTTGATAGACTGCCTGTAGTTTTTCTATGTAAGCCTGTAAATCTCACCGAATGCAGTCTCAGGATTCTGCTCTTTTCTCTGATGTATGGGAAAAGTTTTTCCCCAGCATCTCCTCAGGTGTACGATGAGATTTTGAGAAGAAAGGGTGAATAGTTCATTGATTTTGAATAATTCTGGATGTCTCTCACCGTGAACTCGGCAGAGTTTATCCAAAAACTGAAGCAGGTAGATAGATTTCTCCTGAATATATTCGTGTGTGAACTTCCTTGATGTAATCAGCCAAATCAGTAAGGGACCAATTATTAAAATCATTTCTCTCTGCTGTTCCCTCATGAAGTGTTTTTCAGGTCTTCGTAAATAGGAGCAGGGTCTAAGTCCTTCATCTTGCAGGTTTCCTCTATTGTTCTACCGCCTTTGCAACAGAAGTTTATGCCATATTTTTGAAAACAGCCGCTGTACGGAAATTTTTCCCGCTACATATTCACCTATGGTTTTTCTTGTAATTGATTCATAAAATAAAAATTTGAACTACAAAGTTACTAATTTAGAATGAATAGACTGCAATTTGCGCAATCCTTTTTGGTAAATATTTAAGTCTGACTCCATCCTAATGTGAGGATACAGATGCCCTTTTTGGTTCTTGTATTAGAAACGATGCTGGTATCACTTATGCTGTAGTTCCTACGCTGGTCTTGCTGTCTCTATTGAAAATAACTTCCCTGCAAAGAACGGATTGACTGTGTTCGTGAGTTCTGTGCTGTAGGAAGCGTCTGTGAGAATAATTTGATCATCATCCTATCCCTCCTGAAATCACCTGCGTTTTTCCTACGATGTAGTTGGATAGTTTTCCACCCACTACATTCGCATTATTGTCAAGCATTTTCTTTCTGTATGGTCTTTGAATGGAAACTGGTTGTAAAGGCGTATCCACTCTTATTCGGAAGAATTTATTCTGTATTCGCCTCCTATTCTTACTTCATGCTGAGCTTTGTATGTAGATTCATAGAAATTGTTTAGCTGAACATCCGCTGCACCGCCACCGAAAATTGAGGCTACCTAAATCCACTCTGTAAATCACATTAAAAGGCAAAAATGTTTATTAGGGATAAAAGCCCACTTAGTGTTAATTTAGTTGGAGTTCTGAAAGAACGGCTTTCTGTGTAGCTGTTCTGAGAGAATCAAGCCATTTTTGAATAAAAATTGTACCTCTGTCTATGCTGCACAAGTAGGCGACTCTATAGAAGCTCCTAATCTAACAGCGTTGCTCCATTTCCCTATTACGAGATAGCGAAAACCCATCAGCATCCTCTATGTAAAGGGTGTTTTGTCTGGAGAAATGTTATTTTGCTCTTCCTGTATTTAATGAGAAACTTTAACTTCATTATACTGCTCTATATTCACAGAAGAGAAATTCACTGCAGCTCCTATGTAGTTTATTATTATAATTTCCTCAATACCCAAGTTCAGCAGGAATGATGTCAATGCGTTTCATACAAAACTGCCCTTCAGAATATGTTGTAGTCTGTAATGGGTTTATTTTATCATCATCTCGATGTATAGCGGATGTTATATTTGCATTTTCCTGGATTGTAATTTATCACATTTTGAGTAACATAGTTTTATTCCTACATTTACAAATTTCCATGCATTCTGTTCATTTGACTGAAAAGATAATGCTCCATTGGCATTCCCTCAAAATTAGCCTTGCTTATGTTTTGGCTCGTAGATTTTCCTGTCAGACTAGCCGTGATTTATTAGAATTGATAGCTAGAAGGCGCTTATATCATCTGTGATGAATACTCCCAGACCAGCAGGGTTGGTATTTAGCACAGAGGCATCTCCTCCAATGCTCCCCATCAGAGCCTGCCATTGCGTTATATCTTGCGGTTCCTAGGGAAGAGATATTGTCATAAATTGTAGAGGTATTTCTGATGATAGAAACATCTTGCGCAAAGAATAAAAGCACTTGCTGAAATACCCGCTAATATTGAAATTTTCTTTGTCATTTTTACAATAATTTTTAAAGTTTTACCAGTTTGATCTTCTTCAACCACCATTACCACTATTGAGCTATTGTTTCTCCATTGTTTTGATGAAGAATTATTATCTCTCCAAGTGTTGTTTTGTCGTTGATATCGCTCTATATCGGGTTATGATTTCCCCAGTCAGAAGGACTGTCAAACCATTATTCGGTCTATTCATCTGGTTGTTGCTTCTATTAAATCCACCATTGTTAGGTGTGTAGGTTCTGCCACGATAGGGAGTTATCATTTCCTCTGTAGATTTCATCTGGGTCGCGTTCTTCTGTAAGTTTTCATAGGTGTTCTGTAATGACGAGGCTGTAATAATTTATCATAGTAATAACCATCATAATAACCACGATAATACGGATTGTGTAATAAGGGTTATAGTAGTAATTATTATAAATAGTAAGGGCTGATCCCAGTAGTTATAGTTCCAATAAGGGTTGCAATAATAGTTGTAATTGTAACTCCATGGACTCATTCACGAGAAACCTAACCCTCATCCTGAAGAGCGAGGTAACGAAGTACGAGTTATAATACCCGAAATAATACGGCGAATAAAAACTGCCATAATAAGGATAACCCCAAGAAGAATAATTGTCTAAATAGAAAATTATTTTGCGTTCCCAGCATAAGTTCCCCAGTCGGAGCTGGAAGAGATCCTTTTGGCTGTCTCCGCCCCAGTTTTTCGTTGCTGTATTTTTGGTTTTGGAGCTGTTGGTTTTTCTGGGATTGTCCGATAATTCCTGTTTGGTTATTATCTTCCTCAAAACCAGCTCTTTCTTTCCCATATCATAGTAGTCAGGCTCCTGCCATGCTATTTTTCTTTCTATTTGTCCGTTGCAGGGTCATAATAGATACCATCTGTCTCTGTGTATCCAGACTGGATACCACAAGAAACCAAAAACAATCCACTTGCCAAAAACTAAGGCTGTCTTAGAGACAAAAGGATTATTGTATCAGAAAATGTATTATTTTTCATACCAAATGGTTTAATGTTAGTACTATATTTGCTAAAATTATTACCAAAATTATACCAAAATTCTTAGTGGCATAATTCAGAATAATGATTTTTATCAGTAAAACATATTTTAATATTTATGGCAAAATTAACTCAAAGAGCAGAAGATTATAGTAAATGGTAGTAACGAACTTATCGTAGGAGCAGACCTAGCGGAGAACTCAGGTGTTCGTGGCTGTATGGTTATCAAGCCGTATGGATACGCTATTTGGGAGAAGATGAGAGATGAGCTGGACAGAAGATTTAAGGAAACAGGACACCAAAAACGCTTATTTTCCCCGATTTTTCGTTCCCAAAAGTTTGTTTGAAGCAGAAGACGCAGAGGGATTTGCTAAAGAATGTGCGGTGGTTACGCACTATCGTTTGAAAAACAGACCCAGAAAAATCCATCAAAAACTTATCGTAGATCCAGAAGCAAAATTGGAGGAAGAGTTTATCGTTCGTCCTACCTCGGAAGCGATTATTTGGAATACTTATAAAAACTGGATTCAGTCTTATAGAGACCTTCCGATACTTATAAACCAATGGGCAAATGTGGTTCGATGGGAGATGAGAACGCGTCCGTTTCTTCAGTACTTCGAATTCCTTTGGCAGGAAGGGCACACAGCTCACGCCACCAAGGAAGAAGCAGATGAAGCGAAAAACAGATGATGAAAGTCTATGCTGATTTCCTCTGAAAAATGATAGCAGTACCGGTGGTTCGCGGACTGAAATCTCCAAGCGAGAGATTTCGCAGGAGCAGACGAAACCCTATTGTATAGAAGCGATGATGCAGGACGGAAAGGCGCTTCAGGCTGGGACTTCGCACTTTTTAGGACAAAACTTCGCAAAAGCATTCGATGTGAAATTTCACAAACAGAGAAGGCAAAATAGAATACGCTTGGGCATCATCGTGGGGAGTATCAACCCGGTGATGGGAGCACTTATCATGTCGCACTCGGATGATTTTGGATTGGTTCTGCCGCCGAAACTTTGCGCCGATACAGTTGTCATCGTACCGATATTCAAAGGCGAGGAGCAGTTAGCTCAAATTGATGAAGTCGCCCTCGGAATTGAGTGAAAAACTGAAAAGCTTAGGATTTCTGAAATATGACAATCGTGCTACGCACAAACCAGGCTGGAAATTCGCAGAATACGAGCTGAAAGGAATGCCAGTGAGAGTAGCCATGAGGCCGAAGAGATTTAGAAAAGCGGCATGGTGGAAATCGCAAGGAGAGATACGCTGACAAAGAAACCCAGCCGATAGCAGGAGTGGAGAATTACATTCACGAGCTCTTACGAAAAATTCAGAAAGACATCTACCAACGCACTTAAACTTCGAAATGAAAATATTACAAAAGTGGACACTTACGAGGAGTTTCAAAAAGTTTTTAGGAGAAAGGAGGTTTCATCGCGGCTCACTGGGACGGAACGGAAGAGGAAGAGGAACGCATCAAGGAGGAAACCAAAGCGACCATACGATGTATTCCACTGGATGCTGTGGAGGAAGATGCGTGTCCCTTATTTCTGGGGAAACCTTCTAAACGCAGGGTTCTTTTTCGCTAAGGCGTATTAAAATATATGAAATCGCATTTTTCTTTTTATTTGTTTGATTAGTTATTCTTATCTATTTTTCTCAGAATTTGGATGAAGATAAATACTATGCTGAAACCAAAACAATTTTTATAGAATCTGAAATATTCGGTAAGAAGAGGGAGTTACAAGTATTTTTCCCAGATGAATACTTTCTGGCATCCCGAGAAAAATTCAGTGTCTTATATCTATTGGATGCTCAGAATTTTTAGAATATTTAACTATGTAAAAGGAAATATAGAACTGCTTTCTATGAATTATATGGAACCTATGATTATTGTTGGAATAGCAACAGAAGATAGATGGTTTGAATTTTTACCAAAGAACAACCATCCTGAAACTCTGAAAGTGTATAATCCTCCAATAGGAGGAGCGGACAAATTGGTATTTCATATAAAAATGAAGTAGAAAAGTTATATAAAGAATAATTTTAGGGTAAATAAAAGAGATGAGGGGCTTGGGCATTCTCTCGGGGGCTACATTTTTAATGTATTTTAATACAAAGGAAAAAGATTTCTTTGATTATAATATCTTATTAAGTCCCTAATTTAGTTACGATAAAGAACAAATGATAGATAGGATAAAGGATTTTGTAAAAAGTCTGTATTTGATAGAGAAAAAGTATTCCATATTTACAGCGGCTATGGCGATTCTTATGAAGAACAATTCAATTTATCACTAAAAGAAGATAAATTCTTGGATAAAAAGCTCAAAAGAAGCATAATTTCATTTGGAAATATGAAAGATTAAATATAAACAGCCACGATAAAGGTATGGTTGGAAGGCGTATATAAAGGGTTACTAAAGACAATGAATAAGCAAAACCACCTCAACTAAGGTGGTTTTTCGTTGATTAGGTTTTTCCATCTTTGTATGATTTTAAAATCACATCACGATTCTTTTTACTTTTGATGAAAGTGGAAGTTTAGCCACCAATGACATTCCTTCTTTGCTCACGGAGGTCGGAAGAAACATAATCCTCTATTGCACCTTTTATATGGAGTGTATTTTCTGCCCAAAAAGAGATTTTTCCCGCACATTTTCTTTGACAAGGTAACCCAAAAATATAATCACATTTTAGCCCGTCTTTATTTGGGTTTATTTTGTTGTGGGTTTCTTCATAGTGAGGTTTTATGGATAAGGAAAGGAACAATTTTTAGACATTTGATGAGAACTTCATCTATTTTTGTTTTTCATTCCGTGCTGTTCGTTATGAATGGGAATACCGCAATTTGGACAGTTTAACGTGGCTAACAGGGTATAAGACAGCAGGTCTTCACTTTTCTTTCATATCCACAATGATAGCGGTGGACTGGGTGTCCATCAGGCGTTATAATAGCAGCATTATGGCATTTAGGACAGACAGCCCAAGTGCCTTCTTTCCATGTTTTGATGTGTTTTTCTTGATAACGCTTCATTTTATGCGAAATTATTTCTTTTTGCCAGAAAAGAACCGAAATTTCTCTAAAGGCACTAGTAGGGACATCATCCAGTAATGCTTGTTGGTTTTTCCTTTTCGGACCGTGCATGTAGCTACATCGGCTGTGGAGTGAGCCAGCTAGACTTACGAACTTGCCCTACATAAACTCTGTTTCGTAGTTTTTCCGTTTTTCCAGATTTATGTAGATTTCATCATGGGCATAGAGACTTCACAGGGATGTCTTTTGACTTTTATTTTGTAGTTTAATCCTAGTCTGTTTCGTGTAGAGTAAGTGTTACTTGCGTAGTTTTTATTTGATAGTAGTACATATTTCTGTCAGTAATGGCATTTATTACTGATAGGTGGGGTAAAAGTAGCATATGCCATTATCTGGTGCTCTGCGTTTTTCGCTCTTGGATTCATAATCTTGAAAAAGGCATAACCAGGCGTCAGCGAGATGTACGTTATTAACCGTGAATGTCGGCAAAACCCTTGCGATGTACAGGTTGTCAGTCGGACTGTATCCACCGAAGGTCGTGAGTTTTCCTAAATTTCCCATATTTGCGGTAAAACCTACCACTACGAAAGAATGCGGCGCATCTATCGCCTGCTGATTTTAGGGAAGTATAAATGGAAAGGGTAAAAATAATATAATGATTTTTCAGTCGATTCATTTTATTAAAATTTACCACAAAAGATAACGAAAAATGAAAAATCAAAAACATTTGTTTAATGAAAGAAATTCCAAATCTCGTGTAACGATAAAACATACTATAAAACCCATATAAAACAGGAAGAAAAGTAGCGATGCTTTGTCCATTTTTGCTTTCCAGTTTCTTTTATAAATAGTGTAAATAGTGGTGCTACATGGATTGTGCAGCAGATTAAACAGCATAGAGATTTTATAGCAGTGAGGGTAGTCCATCCTCCCATCTGCAGAATTGAGGCGATTTCGTTATCCGAAGTTTCAAATAACACACCTGCTAAGGCATCATTTCTAAGGTTAAAGAAGTGAGCATCAATATCGTAGGAATTACGATTTCGCTGGCAGGAATAGCCAAGATGTAAGCCAAAAGAATAACGCCATTCAGCCCTAAAAACAGTCCAAAAGGTTCTGAGTCCGTCTATCATCCATAGAGCAATCGGGTGACCGCCGATGCTGATATTGGAAATCAACCAAATAGGCTGCCCTGCTGGAACAGCGAAGACTATGGCCTCCATAGGACTATCAGAGTTCTGTCTATCAGAGAAGTGTATATCGTTTTGCCATATTTGTGGAGGTCTGTAAGGCGGCAGTTCCAAGGTGAAAAACGAAGCCTCCTTTGAGTAATGTTCTCGATAAAAGCCAAGAAGTGAAGAAAGTAAACGCAATTCCTAAAATCACAATACCTACGACAGCAAAGCATAGAAACAAGACCTGACCACTGCCCAGGGACCAATATCCCTATGAATAGCGTAGCCATAAGAATCTGCGTGCCCCATCTTCCGTTACATAGTGCAAAATTATTCGTGATAATAGCGATAAGCTTTTCCTAGGGCTATTGATAATTCTAGTAGCCACCACACCAGCAGCATACACCCAAAGCCCATACTCATAGTAAGTGCCTGTTTCCATGGGCGCCTGTTTTTCTGAAAAATTCTGTCCAAATTAAAAAGCTACTCTCGGCAAATAACCAAAAATCTCTCAAAAGGGTAAATAATGGGAAAAATATCGCCATAGGAGGGAGCATCACGGAAACAACCCAAGCCGTGGCAAGGTAGATACTGTCTATCAGTAATCCGCTCAGCCACCAAGGGAAATTAGCTCATTGGCTCCAGTTTTTAGAAAAGGATAAATCTTCTCTAAAAAGCAGGAAAGAGAGAAATCCGATGGGTAGTTAGCCCCAATGATAGTCAGCCATAAAAACCAAACTCAATAAGAGAAACATAATCCCAAAGCCCCATATTCTATAGTGTGACCAGATTGTCTATCATTCGTTCTATACGGAACAGCCTCTCGGATTCGGTGGATGATACGGTTGATTGTATCGATTTTAGCAGCCCTCAGCATAGAGGTTTTTCTATTCGTTCGTCATGAGTAGTTTTTAGGAAGTTGGTTTTTGTATTCTTCACTAAATTATGTATCGGCTCAAAATTTTTCGGAATTGATACGAGTGGATATTATTCCTTTTTAATTCTTCTGCGATGATTTTTATTTCCCTCTAATAATCTGGCGGCTATCCATTTCGTATTGTCAAGCTCTGGGTCAAGCTCTGAGAGATGTTTGGCAACTTTCTCCACTGAATTTTTCTACTGTTTTACTCGGCTTTACGAAAGATTTTTCTTTGTCACAATCTCTCCTTTTGCCATTTTATGAATTGTAGATAGGAGCTCAGGGATTCCATCTTTTAGACCTTGCGCTGGTGCCTATCACAGGAATTCTCAAAGTCGCGGGATAGGGTGCGGGTGTCAATTTCGGTGCCGTGTCGCTTCATCCATTAGATTAAGACAAAGAATCACATTTTTCCGAAAACTTCCATCACCTGCAACAAAAAGACTGAAATGTCTCTGCATACGCCCTGCATCCACCACCACTACGGTGATGTCAGGTTTCCCAAATAAAATAAAAATCTGGCAGCCTCCTCATCATCAGAAGTGGAAAGCAGTGAATAAGTGCCGGGAAGGTCTACGATTTTGAAGGTGTTTTTGCTGATAAGAAAAAATACCCTTCGGAGTGTGTCACCGTTTTGCCAGGCCAGTTTCCTGTATGCTGTTTTAGCCCAGTTAAAGCATTGAAAATAGTGCTTTTTCCTGTGTTGGGATTTCAGCAAGGGCTATTGTAAACTGTGTATTCGCGGCGTTTTCTCCCAGCTTTTTAGTTGACTGGCTGTATTGAGTTCGCAGACTTGGCAGGTTGATTTCATTTCAGTTTAACTTTAACTTTTAATCTCTATCAGAATGTATTTAGTGTCTTCTTTTCGTAAGGCAATCAGTGTGTTATGAATATTGTAGGCAATAGGGTCACCCAGCGGACTGATGTTTTGGATATGAATTTCAGCACCTTTGATAAATCCTAAATCCAAAAACCGCTGTCTGATTTCTCCCTTGCATCTGAAGAAATCCCTAAAACTACGCCTTTTTGACCTATTTTTAACGAACCTAAATCCATTCAAATTATTTTTATTGCCCAAATTTACAAAAATTAGATTAACCTAACAAATCAAAAATAATTGAATTTTATAAAAATCAATTTAATTTAAAAAGATGTTTATATCTTTGGCGGAAATTTTTAGCGATGGACAAAAAGGACTATCAAGAGGCGCTGGAATGGCTTTTTAAACAAAACGCCCAACTATCAGGAAAAATGGGAAAAGCCTCACAAACCAGGGCTGGATAATATAAAAAAACTCTGTGATTACTGGGAAATCCACAGAATAAGATAAAAACCATCCACATCGGCGGAACTAATGGAAAGGGGCTCTCACGAGCAATATGCTGGCTTCTATCTTGCAGGAGGCTGGCTATAAGGTTGGGGTTTATAATTCACCCTCATTTAGTGGAGTTTACAGAACGGGTGAAAAATCAATGGAGAGAAGGCGGAAAAGGAGTTTGTGTATCAGTTTATTCAGAAATTAAAAGCAAATTCCAGAGCAGATTTTGCCTTCCTTTTTGAATTTACGACCATCATGGCGTTTGAGTATTTTTATCAAAAATGAGGTGGATTTTGCCATCATCGAGGTTGGTCTCGGCGGAAGGCTGGATTCCACTAACATTATCACCCGCTGGTTTCGGCGATTACGAATGTCCAGCTTGACCATCAGGATATTTTGGGCTGAAACGCTGGAGCAGATAGCTGCAGAGAAGGCGGAATTATCAAAGAAAATGTTCTGATAATTTCTGGTGATGAGAATATTTTGGTTAAAAATATTATTCACGAAAAAGCTGATGCTGTGGGAACGGAATTTATAGATGCTACGGAGGTGAAAAACTGATTTGGAAACCGATTTGAAGGGGTAATTATCAGCGAAAAATATCCGTGTGGTTTTGGCTTTGGTGGAGGTTTTGAAGAAGAAAAATGTTTCTATTTCGGATGAAAATATTCACAATGGACTGCTTCATGTTCAGAATAATACAGGGTTCATCGGTCGCTGGTTTGAATTTTCTAAAAACCACTAACTATCTGTGATACAGGGCATAATAAAGTAGGGTTCGATATGGTGTTTAGTCAGTTGTCTGAGTATCACTGTCATAAACACATTGTTTTAGGTTTTTGTTCAGGAAAAAGAATATTGATGAGGTTCTGAGAATTCTTCCTCGTGATGCTCATTATTATTTTGTAAAACCTGCACTCACAGGGAAGACACCTGAAAGATTATGAAAATTTGCTGGTGGAGGCAGGAGTGATTTCAAAATTTTTGATAGTGTGGAGGCAGGATATCAGTCTGCAAAAGCCAGCTGCAAGGAGGGTGAGATGATTTTCATAGGGGAAGTAATTTTGTAGTTGGAGATTTTTAGAAAAATTTGGAGGTTAAATAAAAATCCGTATATTTGCACCACTCAAATGAGGGCGGTTAGCTCAGTTGGTTCAGAGCATCTGGTTTTACACTCAGAGGGTCGGGGGTTCGAATCCTCACCGCCCACAGATAGGGTTCTTAGCTCAGTTGGTTCAGAGCATCTGGTTTACACCCAGAGGGTCAGGGTTCGAATCTTAGAACTCCACAAAAATCCAAGATTTTTATAAGTCTTGGATTTTATGTGTTTTTCTCTTGGTTTTCTTAGCTTTGTATAAAGTTTATTTTTCAGTGTTTTAGTAATATTTTTCTTCTGTCTTTTTCCTATTACTTTTAAAAATTAAGAAAAATTTTTAACAAATCAAAAATAAGTGGTTATATTTGTAGAGTTTTTTTATATGGGAAGTTTTTAAAAATATTAAAATTATGAATTACAAAAATTTGAGGGATAGATACTTTGGTAGAGTTTGGTAGGTATAAAGGGAAAACTATAATAGAGATAGCTAAGGAAGATAAAAATATCTTGAATGGTTTCTTGAAGAAATAGATAATGTTGCTTTTGGATAGAGAGTTATTTAATAATGATATTATTCAGTCTTTTGCCTTCAAATATTATATCAATTTTAAGGAATAGGTTGTCAATTGATGATGAATATTTAAATAAGGAGAATATTTATAAATATAATAATGTATAGATATGAAGAAGATGATATATGGGCGGATATAGCAGGGTCTAATGATCCAGATGATATGGAAACTGCATATTGGAATTTAGATTAAAAATACATAATTATGAAAATAACACCAGAAAAATATTATTTTTGACCTTGATGGAACTTTTGGTGGATACTGATTATTTGAATTGGATTTCTTATACAGAAGCTTTGTAAATATGTAGGTAATAAAGAATTTGAGGATTTTCAGAAAGTGTATAATGAGCTTTATGAGAAAGAAGGAGAATTGCTTTCATTATCAAAAGACCTTATTGGTTAAATAATATATTAAGAGATATTGATGAAAAATTATTCTAAATTTGATTATGATAAAAGATTAGACAGTAATTATTTTAAGGAGGGAAAAAGGAAATTCACAATATTATGATGAAATAATTTCTAAAAACAAGAGATATATTCTAAATACATATATTTTTAGTATAGAAGAAAAATGTTTCTATTTTAAAGAGGTTTTCAAAAACTAATAGAATAATTTTTAGTAAGTAATTGTAGAAGAGCAAGGGATGGAAACATTGGAATATCATCAATTGGATAAATATTTTTTTATAGAATGTTTTTCTTGGAGGATAGAATGTTAAGTGAGAATAAATATGAAAATGCTATTAGGGATCTTGGTGTTTCTTCTCATGATATTATTGCTTTTGAAGATGATGATAAGGAAATAGAAAATGCACAGAAAGTGGGGAATTAAAGATATAAATGTAGATGTAGAAACGAACCTTAAAGATTTAGCATATAATATTTTTGAAAAATTTACAGATAAGCTTCTATTTTACCAAAAATGATGATGCTAAAAATTAGGGTAGAAATAGAAAAAGATACATTAGAATATTTATTAAAAGATAGAGAGGAAAAATATTTATATTGATGAAAGTATTTATTATTTTCCTAAAAAAAGAAGGAGAATCTATTTCAACCAGAAGGAAAATATAGAATATTAAAGGAGGATTAAAGGAGTTTATTATAGACCCAAATCTATTTTTGAAAACAAAAAAATAAAGGGGTTTTTATCATAAAGATTATTTTAGTGGTGGAGGCTGGAATTTAGAGGGGAGATTAGAGCATCTGATATGGTCGTTGAAAAATGATAGTGGATGTAAAGATTCTCATAAACGGTATCTATCAACAGCTTATAAAAGATTAAAAATTATTTTTGCAGAGAGACTTGCCAAAGATTAAAGAAAAATAAGTGTGGATAGTTTGGCGGTTTGTGTAGTGCCAAGAGCCAGAGAAGGTTTTGTATATAATGAAGATCAATTGCTATTTAGGAAAGCGGTATCGGATATTGTTGATAAAATAGGAAAAAGGTTTTTGTTAATGGAACAAAATATTTAGTAAGACATACAACTACTCAAACAACACATCTTAAAAGATAATGCGGGTCCCTTCCTTATATTGGTATTACTAAAGATACTTGTTATATATCTGATAATATAATAGATAGAGATATTTTTACTTATTGATGATATTTATACTAAAACAGCAAATGTTGATGAAGATGCTATACAAGTCCTTTTAGATAAAGGTGTAAGAAGTGTTCATTTTTATGCTGTTGGAAAAACATATTCTTATAAATAGTCTTAATTTTGTAAAAATACAATATGAAATATACAGAAAATGCTTTAAATATTTTTAGCGACTCAAAACAATTCAGGGGTATAGGTAGAGCTTGGATAATAAAACACTTGGAAAAGGAAATGAAAGTGTAGAAAGAATAGTTGATATCATTAATGAAAAATCTAAAGAAGAAGAAGAAAAAGGTTACTATAGATGATTTTGAAAAATTCTAAAAAGAAATATTACAGAAAAATTAGGAATCATTTTCAGAAGCTTATGATGGTATTGTAGCTATAGGAGATAAAAATTTTCCTAAATATAGAGGAAGTGTAAAAAGAAAGTGACAGACCTATTTTTATTATACAAAGGAAATCTAAATTTACTAAATACTGATAATATAAATATAACGGTTATAGGACTGTTAAATCCAGAAGAAGAGATTATAGAAAGAGAAAAATAGTAGCAGAATTAGTAAAAAGATATAACTATTGTTAGTGGTCTTGCCTTTTGGGTGTGAGTAGTGTTGCTCATATCCAGTCTTTAGAAGGAGGTAAAACCATTGCTATTTTACCAAGTCCAATTCATAATATTTTTACCAGCAAGAAATAAAAATTAGCTTTTGAAATTGTAGAAAAAGGAGGACTTTTGATCTCAGAATATTATGAGGATTTTAAAAAGTTCAAGAGAACTTACTACAAGATATGTAGAGAGAGATAGGTTACAAGCTCTTTTCTGTGATAAAAATAATATTAATAGCAAGTTATGCACAGGATTCTGCTGATAAAAGGAAAGAGTTGTTAGGACAAAAACTAGATAGTGGAGCAAGAATAGCTATGCAGAAAGCTAAAGAATATGGTATTCCAAGATTCCTAATGTATGATGAGAAAAAATGATATTAATAACCCTATGTTTGATTTAAATAGGCAGTTGATTAAAGAGGGGGATGTTCAAATATTGACTCCTAAAAATAATAGAGTATATTGCAAAAAGAGATTTCTAGGGTTTCTAATCAAAAAGAATATAGTAGTTTTATTCAAACAGAATTCAATTTTTGATGAAAGATAGAAAAATGGAAGTAAAGTTATGTTGCTAGAAATGTATTATAGAATTATAAATCTGATATGAATTTTACATTTACTTACACAGGAAGAGAGAGATTATTTTATTAGTCTTTATAAAAATATGGTGATTATAGGAATAGAAGATTATGGTACGGTATATTTTTCAGATTGTGATATACATAAAATGATGGGGGATGAACATTTGTTATTACATGGTAAAAATGCAAGAAATATTTTTCAGATTAGAATTTCATTTTGATATAACTATGTCAGAAATAAATGGTGAAGTAGATATTGATCTAAGAATTTCTGGAGAAGGTATTAGGACTAAAAATGGAATGATAGATTTAGACCATTGGATAGATAATAACTAAAAATAAACAATTGCAAGAACCACTCCATCACAGAGAGGTTTTTATGCCCTAGCCTGAAGAAAAAGTCCTCAAAAAAAGTAATTGTATCAGTCAAAAAATATTCTTTATCTTTGGGGGTGAAATTTAATTGAATTAGAAAATGAAAAAGATTTTTATCGTGTCGGCATTTTGCTCTTTGTCAGGGCATCTATGCACAGTCGCAGGGGTAATTTATTTTGATGAGGAGGAATATCATCAAAAGATAAGAAAAAGGCTTCTTTTTACCGAGAAACCACCCAGCAGGGAGATTATTATTTAATCAAAGATTATTATATCAACGGAACCTTGCAGATGGAGGGGAAGGCTTCGGACAAAACGCCTAATCAGGAGGTTTTTGAGGGAAAGTTACATGGTACTATCCAGATGGAAAAGTGAGTATGGTGTCACATTTCTCAAAAAGGAGCTCAGGTAGGGGAGCATAAGAGTTACCAAGAAGACGGCCGTATTTCCCAAGATTTTATTTATAAAAACTATGCTGTATTTGTGATAAATCATATGGTTATGAAAATGATTATCAAAATAACACGATTACCGAGTATAAAGATGGCGATGTTGTAAAGATGACAACTTATGGGAAATCATTGCAGGAATTCGTTTTGAAGAAATCTATGCGGGAGGAGACCCTTACACAGCTTCCGAAGTCAAATATTATGATGAAAATGGAAAATATATAGGCAGCCAAAAAGATAAATAAAAGACGGCCTTTATACAGGGATAAATGTAAAATATTATGCAAGTCCTATGAAAGTTTCTTGTATTGAAAATTTCTCAGGACAATCAACAACTTACGATATGCCTACTGAATCCAAATGCTACTATGGAAACAGCAAGCTGAAAAACTTACAAATCACATGGGAAAACCGCTACGGAGGTTGTATATGATGAAAGTGGTAAGAAAATAGGAAGTCTAGAGTACAGATATGACAAGGAAATGGATATGATGACGCCTTATAATGGTGAGAAGATAGAGATTGATTTGTATGAAAAAAACAAAAATAATATCAATCTTACCTATAAAAATGGGAAAGGGTTAGAAGGCAAGTATTTTTGACCAAGAAGGGAGAATTACAAAACCAATATTTCTATGATGATGAAGGGGAGCTAAAGAAATATGGAGTTTTGGAAATGGCAGGGAAACAAGTTCTTACTTACAGAGATGGGCTTCCATATAATGGCAGTGTTATAGAGGGAGGAGCTCAGTCCACTTATAAAGATGGTCTTCTGATGGAGACTAGAGAAGTAAACATGGAAGGAAAAACCTACATATGAGAAGAAATATGATGAAAGTAAAGATATCTATGAGGTGAAAATATATTCAGATGGTAAACTTAAATATTATTATACAACAAATAATAGGTATGATGAAGATGCGTATTTTTAGTGCAGAAATAACACTTTCGATGACAAAAGGAAAGCCAATGAGTAAAATAGTTATAAAAAGACGGAAAGATAGAAAAAGGGTGCTAAAACTAAAGTCCTATTATGCGGATGCAGAAACTGTAGAATACAGCAAAAAAAGGGAAATGGTATGTGAAAAGGACTTATGTGGAAAAAGGAACTCGTAAAAGAAGAGAGATTCAAGAGCGATGGGGATTATTCAGATTATTTTGAAATATATGAAATAATGCTCCGTACAGAATAAAAATAGTCAAGAAGAAATTCTTGACTATTTTTTATTTATACAGGAAAATCTATAGTAGTCGTAGGGAATGGGATATTTACATTATTAGCTCGGAATTTCTCCAAAAATAGACTTTTCTTATTTCGCTTCTCGTGTGAGAAATATGAAAAGGGTCATTAGAAAAAGAAATAAAGCCTAAGATTGAGAGAAGAATCCGCAAAATCATTCAGTCTGATGAATGGTTCTCGCTCTTTGGAAATATCTTCGTTCTCCATAGCAGCCTCTACAAGGAGGTTTTCTACCATTTTGATATCCGTTTTATAGTCCACACCTATATCTATGTAGAAGGCATTGGCAGCATCGTGAGATGAATAATTGGTAAGCTTGTCCTTGGTAAGGTATGAGTTAGGAAAAACTATGGTTTTTCGGGTCTGTAGTGAGTATTTTGGTAGTTCTCATGCTTATTTGTTCCACCCTGCCCATTACGCCGTTCATATCAAGGATATCTCCCACACGGACACTCTTGTCTAATAAAATAATAACTCCTGAGATAAAATCCAAAAACAAGTTTTGAAGTCCAAGACCTATCCCCTACCAATACCGCACTAGAACCTACCAAAAACGGAGAAATATTTACTCCCAAAAATCCGCATGATGATTAGGAAAGTGACAATGATAATTCCATAATATACGATCTGATGTAGAGCATATTTGGTTCCTTTGTCCACCTGTGATGAACGCCTGTAAAAGATTTTTTTAGAGATTTTTTTCAACAATGTATGCCACACCAATGATAACAATCACTCCGATTACCTGATACATATGCAGTGTATAGGTATGGATAGAAAAGTATCGGATATTCTAAAAATTCTTTTTAAGCTCATTTTATCAAGTTTTTATTTCATTTCTGAAATAACATTTACAGTTTCTTCTAAGAATAAATCTCGTTTCAGGTTTTTAAGCCAAGATTCACTTTTTCGCGAAAACCTCATCTTTCTTACCTCTCGCTTGTTCATCTTTGTGCAGAGTGAAAAACCAGCTTGTTATCATATTTAGATAAAGATTTGAATTTTTAATCTGATCTTTTCTTGATTTCATCAGTTTATTAAACTTATTTAAGTTCAATGTGATTTTTCTTCTTTATCTAGATTTTTCTCTCCACTGTGCAGATTCCAAAAAGCAACTGATAATTAGAGTTTTTACTCATTCTGTTTTTGGCTGTTTTTCTGTAAACTAGAGATATTCAGTGTTCCCACAGGAGCAAATCTCGTAGTAGGAATTTGGTCCCATGGAAGGGCATTGTCTCTATATCTTTTCTCCAATTTCAGAGTAAGAGAAAAAGTCGTTCATTGGGATATCAGCATCTACACCTTTCAGCTGGGTAGATTTTCCATTGACTCTATAGAATTTTTGGATGGTCAGTTTTATAGAACCAAAGTCATCCGTAGAATTCATAAAACGGTTTAGGTCTGCAAAGGTCTGCACTGTTCCTTTTCCGTAGGAGTGTGGAGAACCTACAACCACGGCTCTTCCGTAGTCTTTCATCGCTCCTGCTAAGATTTCGGATGCAGAGGCGGAGAATTCATTTCTGCATAATCACTAGAGGCCCTTCCCATACTGGAGAATTGGTCTTGTTTCTAGGATGTTGATTCGTCCATTAGGGTCTTTTATCTGCACCACAGGACCGTTTTTCATGAAAAAGTCCTACGATGTCTACTACTTCCGTGAGTGAACCTCCTCCGTTGTTTCTCACATCTAGGATAATTCCTTTAATGTTTTGAGATTTTAGTTTTACGATTTCGGCTTTTACATCATCAGATGCATTTCTACCATTAGGGTCATCAAAAATCAGCGTTAAAGCTTGGAAGGTATATGTATCCGTATTTTTTTCGCCTTTTGGTGAATTTACGATGACACTTCTCATGAAAGTATCCTCTATGGAAACTTCTTCACGGATGAGTTTTTACTTCTTTTACACTGCCATCTTTTTCTGTAAAAGTGAGAGTTACCTCCGTACCTTTTTTTCTCCGCGGATAAGCCTTACAGCCCTCATCTACTAGCATTCCCACTACATTGATAGCTTCTTCATTCGGCTTAGATCTTACTTTTAGGATTTTATCTCCTTCGGATATTTGTTTAGACTTCCATGCTGGAGCTCCCACTACCAAAGGTCCCATGTAGAGATTTCCTTTTTCTCTTGAATCTGCGCACCGATTCCGATAACTTTTCCAGCGAAACTGGTATCAAAAATCCTCTTTGTCCTTTGGAGAGAAATAGTTAGTATGTGGGTCAAACACCTCTGTGTGAGGCATTTATATACACGCTGAACCAGTCCATTTTTCTTTCTTTTTTTGGAATCTCTTTGAAAGTGTGGGGAGATAAGGTCTTTAATCTCCTTGGTAGCTTTTATTTTTTCTCTTCTAGAGAGAGTTTTTACATTGATAGTGTCTTTCAGTTTATGGGCGATGACAGAGTCTTTTTCTCCTGTTGGAGTTCTTCTTTACTGGTCATCGTTTCTATTTCCTGAAGGATATTGTATTTTGATGTATCTTTTCCACTCGTTGTAGAGTTCCTGTTTGTCAGCAGGCGCTAGTTTTTGGTTCTAGGATAAGCTCATCATCTTCGTTTAAAATCAATAGGGTTTTGCTCAGGATGTCCTGAGTCATTTTATCAATTTCGCTTACTCTCTGATAGAGCCTGTCTATGGTCTGTTTGTAGAAAACCAGAGTTTCCCATTATTGAGATAGTCATCAAGCTGGTTTTTGTGTTTCTCAAATTCATCCATATCCGACTGCAGAAAATATCTTTTTGCAGGGTCTATCGTCTCGAAGTAACTTTTGTAAACCTCGCGAGAAAAAGGCATCATTTATCGGTTTTGGCTGATAATGTACATGTGCAAGTGCATTTTTACATTTATCATGATGATGTGCATCTTTTCATCATCATTTTTAGGCGCATTGAAGCAGAACATCAGGTCATCAATGGAGCTGCGAACAATATTTTATTAAATTTAAATAACTTTTTAAGCATTTTTGCACTGATTTTTAATTCAAGAAAATTTTTAACTTACAAATTTAATATCTTATTTTAAACTAGACCTAAATTTTTCTTTATTTTTGTTGAAATTTTTTTAAAGATAATGAATAAACAAGATAAAACCATTGATTTTGGTAACGAATGATGATGGAATCACCGCTCCAGGGATTAGAAAAACTGGTAGAATTTATGAACGAAATAGGAGAGGTGGTCGTAGTGGCGCCAGATTCTCCGCAGAGTGGCAGGGACACGCCATCACGATAAACTCTACCCTGATGGTGGAAGAGATAAGAATGGAAGGCGTACAGCGGGACTTTGCGTGCAGCGGGACGCCTGTGGACTGCGTAAAATTGGCTTTGGATAAGGTTCTTCCGCGCAGGCCAGATTTGGTGGTTTCGGGGATAAATCATGGGGCAAATTCCTCCATCAATGTTATTTACTCTGGAACGATGTCTGCCGCTGTGGAGGCTGGTGTAGAGGGTATTCCTGCGATTGGGTTCTCATTGCTGGATTTTAGTTTTGAGGCAGATTTTGACCAAGCGAAAGATTTTATTCAAGAAATAGTTTTAAAAACCCTTGAAAACCCGATGCCAAAGGGGATAGTCCTAAATGTGAACATTCCTAAACTCAAAAAGAAAGAGATAAAAGGCATCAAAATCTGCCGACAGGCTCAGGCAAAATGGGAGGAAAACTTTGATGAAAGAGTCAAATCCACAGGGCAAGAAATACTACTGGCTCACAGGCTACTTTAATAATATGGATGAAGGCGAAGATGCTGATGAAACAGCTCTTATGAACGGCTATATCAGCATTGTTCCTGTGAAATTTGACCTTACGGGTTATGAGTATATAGATGCTCTTCGAGAGCTTTTATTAAATTCAGCTATAAAGTTTGTGGATGATTTTAAATTGTATAAATTAGCGGAAAATTTAATTTTAATATAAATCATGAAAAAGAAAATTATCAATTCTTGCTTTGGCGGCATTTTCATTGCCATGTAAAGCACAAAGAGAGTAGTGTAGTGGTAGAAGTAGAAAATGTAAAAACAGAGTAAGGTGAGCATAATGGCAAGTGCAGGGTATGCGTGGAGAACTGCAGAGATAGATGGTAGTATCACATATCCTTTCAGAAGTCATGTAGAAAAATTACTTCGGGGTTTTCATTTTGATATCTCTGCTTATCATAGAATAGCTCCTAATATGGGACTTGGGCTGAAATTCAATAGATATTCTGCATCTGCACAAACCAGTCTTGGCGGAGTATATCTTAGCACAAAGGATAGAATTATCTTCATCGGGCCATCGTTCATGTATTCTAATTTTGAAATGGACACACCACATAAATTCTACTAGGGATGTAGCGCTGGGCTATCAGCAATATACGAGTAGTAATTTTTTTAGGTCGTCTTGAAAATTTTTGAGGTGAAAAGGTTCTTCAATAGGGCTTTATAGTACGATAGGGTATCAGTATGCTGTGAGTCGTTCGTTCTTGATAGGGCCTCAGCTAGGTTTTCGGGCTGGGAGCTGTGAAACCCATGCTGAAAATGGGAAGGAGCCTATCACTAGGAATAATGACAAAAAGAAGGCTTAGGGAGAGTTTCTCTAGCAGCCACAGCGACAATAAGATTTTATAATTCAAAATATACACAAAAAGCACCTTTTTAGGTGCTTTTGTATAATGATGAAAGAGATGTTTTAGCACAAGTAAGAGACCAAAAATAGGATATGAAAAATTATGTGATACTAATAGTAATTATTTTCTTGATAACTGGATGTAATAAGAAGCACAAAGAAGATATTGTTGGTTTATATGAAGTTGATAAAGTACCATGGGAGTTATCAAATAGGAAATATATTATTACTTAGAATTACAAGAGAATGATGTTTATAAGCTCAAAAATTAAATGGAGGTTCATTAAAAGGGCATTGGTATATTTCTTCTGAAGAAAAAGACTCAATAATTATTAAATTTGAGTTTGATAATAATTATATAGTAGGAAAACTAAAAAGGTTCTACAATATTATTTAAAAGAACCTGATGTTTTTGACCATAACTTTTCAAATTGGTTATATATAAAGACAAATAAATAATCTCTTAGATTATGCATTCACATTAGGGTATGAAATGATACATGTTTTGATTTTACTTATAATCACATAGTAAAATAAATATAACAACAGATAACATATTTAAAAAAACTCATAAAAATGAAGATAATAATATTTCTATTTCTTCTTCAAGCCACTGGGAGAAAGGGACTAATTCAGTATCTTCTTCCCAATACTCAGGAGGGACATCGGAGTAGAAAAATTCCAAACTGATCTTCTTTCCCAATACAAATCCTGCCTGATGGCCTACAGTGGGATAGCAGACTAAAAGGATATGAGGGAATAAATAGACCCCCTGTCCCCTCAAAGATTTCCTTGGCATAGCTTTCCCATTGTTCAGGGTGGTAGAACTGATACGAAAAACCTCTTTCGTCCTCGAAAAGGGTACAAGCACCCAAGGTAAGAAGAAAGTTTTTGAAGTCTTCGGGCAGTTGCACATTATACCGCTGTTCAAAGAGCATAAGTTGCTCAGGAGTAACTCGCTTTGTCGCGAAAAACAATAGGTTTCATTGCCAAAATGAATCGGTTTTGCCTCACTTTGTTTTATAAGGTCTTGTAATAAGGTAAGAGTTTTATTAAAAGTACTCTATAATCTTCTATGCGAAGATACTATTTTTGCAATGAAGTATTTGGGTCAATGTTTTTGAAAATAAATAGAAATTTAAAGATAATCATAATGAAAAATTGAGTATCATAATAGTCCAAACATTACTTTTGATATTCAGTATCTATTTATACAAAATAATGCTAGACGAAAAGACGAATGATAAAAGAAATAATGGTACAATAAAAAGTATTTATTATGCAAGTAAAAATAAAGGAAAATATGGAATAAAATACAATGTTAAATATCAAGATAAAAATATATTATAATATTGTAGGACTGGATAGAAAGCTTAAAAAGAAAAACTCATATGACACACAAAAATTTTTATTATAATAATGAAAAATAATACTATCCTTTTCAAAGAGAAAACATTTACCAACATTTAATGTTATAATATTTCTATTCTTGTTGTCATTTTATATTATGGTTTCTTCCAGAAAAGGCTTTTTATGGTAATGTTCCGAATGTATTTTTGAAATAAATAGAAAGAGCAATAAATAGAAAAAATGAGTGCAATAGCATATTTAATCCTATGTATTTTATATACAATTATATCTTATTTATGGTATAAATACTGAGAAAAGGATTAAAAGAAGAGTATGGTCATGATAAATTAGGACCAGGAGATCAATTTATGTACATAAGGCATATAGGGCTAGTAATAATAGGTATTATCGTTGTTATTATAATGATAATAAGGTTAACAATATATGGGAATATATATTATGAGTGGTAGAAAAATTAATAGAGAAGAAGATAAATTAAATTTCAAGAAAAAGAAATATGAACCAATCCATGTTCAAAAAGCACAGCAACAGAAAGAGAAAAAGTTTTTACTAGTAATTAAACTATTGGTTATATTAATATCTCTATTAAGTTGTAAAAAGAAAGAAAAATATAGAATTTATAGGAGGAGAGAATACCTATGTTAAAATTACCAGAGGAACGCAAAAGAATGACCTTAGGAAAAGTGGAAATTTACTAATCTTATTTATATAAGTAAGAATGATACTATAAAAATTAAAATAAATAAAGAAGTATTTATTAATGAAAATGGAATTTTTTGATAAAAAGGTGAAAAATTGCAAGGATAGAAGATCATTTTTGGAACATTTAAATAAATTTAGATACATTAAATGTCAGATATTTTGTTCGTGAAATAGAAGATAGTTCAATAATAATGAAAAGTGGTATTTTTGCACAAAAACTATTAATAAGAAACTAACCAAAGATAAAAGCATCTGTAAGCCTTTACTTTCATAAATAAATTTATAATTAACTCGATAATGTTGCAAATGTATTTTTGGAAATAAATAAAAATCTGAAGATAAATGATGAAAAACTATAAAAATATTAATCTTATTATTGATGTTGATATTTTCTTGTAACCCTGCAAGAGAGCAATGGACATAAAAAGAAAACCCAATTCTAAAAATAGAATACAATTTTTATGCTTCAAGTGGTGGAGAACCTATTTATAGGGTTCTTTATTGCGATGAAGAAGTTGTTGTTGAAAAATTTGGAACATTCCCATACATACAAAGGGAAAAATCACCAAAGATAAAATAGAAGAGATAGAAAAGTATCACATCAAGACTGAAACCCCAATAATATAGAAACAGATATTATTTTAGATTCTTGGAGAATAGAGTTAATAATCAATGGCATCATATATTATAACAAAACAAAAGTTACGAAAGAAACCTTTGCCAAAAGACATTAGACAGCTTTTGTATATATTAATTAAAAACTCAACTGTGGATATAGATTTATATGATTTTTCTTAAAATTGATATTGGTGGTGATTTTAGGCATGATTCCAGAAACAAAAATTTAGATTTAATCCATTAAAGTTATCTTGAATTTTTAAATAATATAAGGGAGGAATTAGAATTTTTATAAAATAGTATGTTAAGAAAAAACATTTAAAAGTTAAAATTTATTAAATTTTCTTATCTTAGCCGGAAAAAAAGTAATGAAAAATCTTGGTTTTTCTGAATGAGTTATGCTGTGAAAAAGGAACTATTGAACTGATTTGCAGCTAAGATTACGAATAATAATTTGAATAAAAATGGCAAAAGAAGTATAGAGCAGAAGAAAATTATTGGATATCTTTTTGCGGATATTATGACTGGACTGATGGTTATTTTTTTCTACTGATTTCTGTGTCTTATATGGCAACAATAGAAGAAAAATATGGTTCGGCAGGAGAAAAAGGTAGAAGAAATAAATAGAACGAGAGAAGATATTAAAAAAAGATCTTGAAGAAAAAGTTTTCTGATGATTTAGACAAATGGAACGCTGAACTGAGTGATGATTTGTCCATCAAATTTCAAAAACCCACAAGTAATGTATAAAACCAGGGAGGCGCATATCACTCCCTTATTTTTCAGGATATTTTGCATGAGTTTATTCCCAAGTATTTAGATGTTTTGCTGGATGAAAAATATAATGGGAAAAATTTCTGAAATCCGTGTAGAAGGTCATACTGATGATACACGAATAAGACAAAGGTGAAGATGCTTTATCTGGATAATCTGGACTTATCCCAAGCCAGAGCTAGAAATATTGTTCAGCACATTAGGAATATGCACTATTACTATGAATTATCTGATGATGATAGAGATAAACTACAATACTTACTAACAGCAAATGGAATGTCTTATGGTAGGGCACTAGATGAAAATGGAGAATTAATTTTTAGTAGTGGAAAAATATCAATAGAGATAAATCCAGAAGAGTGGAGTTCAAAGTAGTAGTATCTACCCAAGATATTTTAAATGATAATGTAATTAAAAATAATAAAGAATAAAAATATAAATATGGATTTTTTTAAAGGAATATAGTAGTATTATAATAGTTGTGCTTATTATCGCATATGTTGCTTATAGAAGCTTGGAATATTATAATAACTTCAAAAACAAAAAGCAAAAGAAAAAAACTAATGAATATCTCTATGATTGGATACCTGGTATGTTTCCCCACTATAGGGATTTTAACTACAGTAGTAGGAATAATTATAGGGCTTTATAATTTTAATACTGAAAATATTTCGGGAAGTATTCCTGAATTGTTAAAAGGTTTAAAATTTTGCATTTGTGGTACGGCATTAGGTATTTTGGATTGATGTATTTTTCATGGAGAAATGCAGAGAAAAACATATACTAGAACAAGAAAGGGAAGATTTTTGAGGTGGCTGTTTTGAAGGAAATAAGAAACCTAAACCAAGAGAATGAGAATAAATATCAATTTCTTAAAGATATTTTTGAGAAGCAAAACGCCTAATAGAAAGTATAGAAAACAATCTAAGTTATGTAGATGCTGAAACAAAGGCAAAAGTCCGTATGGTAAATATTTTGAAAAGATGTTGCAGACGAAAATAAAAACAAACTAATGCTTTTGACACATATGGCATCGGATCTTTCTCAGCAAATGGAGCAGGTGTTTGACAAAGTAGTTAATAATGAAGAAAAAGGTCTGTTGCAAGAATTAAGAGGAATCAATACTTCTATACAAGAACTAGCAACTAAACTACAAAAGCCCTGCACAAGATATGACCCAAAAACATTGTGAAAGATTTACAAAAAAGCAATGCAAGAAATGATGGAGGAATTCAAAAATTCTGTAAATGGAGGAGCAAAAGCAGAGATGGGAAAGCTATGATGAAGAATTTGACCATGGCGACAGATACTTTAAATTCATTCCCAACCATTATGGATACCTTGAAAAATGATTTGTCTTCATTTATGAGTGAATTAGGCAATACAACCAAAGGTACTGCTGATGAAATGGGCAACCAAGCAAAAAGCCAAGCAAAAAGCCATCAGTGAGCAGACATTAATTTTTACAGGACAAATCGAAAGTCTGATAGAAAAACTAAACGCTCAAACTGATACTACCGCTAAAAAAATATAGAAGCTAAAAACGAAGAGCAACGCCAAGCAATAGCTAATACTCTAAAAGGTTTTGATGATAAGATACAAAATTTGATGGGAAGTGTTAAAAGACAATGTTGGCGTAATACAAAAAGAGCAAAAAGGAACAGCAGAGATACAAAAACTAAATATAGATAGTACAGAAGTGCTATTAAATAAATTTGATACAAGCATCAAAGGGCTAAAGTGATGCTATTGTTAAAATCAATGAGAATATAGAAAACCTCAACCAATCTCATGATAATCTGAATACAACATCTAATAGCTTTGGTGATATTACCAAAAACCTAAGTGAGTCTACTGTTTCATTAAAAGAAAAACCAAAATGAGTTTAAAAACTATTCTACATCTTTCTTAAAAAGAAAATGCCAATAACTTGAAAGCGATAGAAAATAACTTGAAGAAAGCTCAAGATGTCTCTACAGATTATGCAGAAAAATTTGAGGTAATAGAAGAAGGATTGAAGAATATTTTTGCCCAGATTGATACTGGTTTGCAAAAATACCAATCTGCGGTAAATAGTGGAGTTAATGAATTCTTAACCCAATATACTACTTCTGTTAATAATATAGTAAATAGCTTGAGTAGTGCGATAGAAAGTCAAAAATGATTTGTTAGAAGAATTACAAGAAACTATAGATAAAATTAAGCGATAATGCAGAGAACAAAGGTCTCAAAGCTTTTTGGATTTTATATTCCCTATTAGTAATCTATCCGAAAATCATCACCCCAAAAACTAGAGGGTTGCTAGAACAACGGATAGATACTTTGGAAGAACTTTTCCGAAATTTGGGGAGAAGGAAAAACCGATAGAAGATAAAACAGCTTCATTGATTTATAACAAATTCAATAGATATTTTTGATGGTATTAGTGATGAAAAAATTTGAAAGAGGAGAGTTTAGGATACTATCATCCATTTTGGATTCTCCCCAGAGCATCATAAATCTATTTTAGCATCTTCGGAAAAATTAAAGTTTGCTTTGGCTTTGCTGGATGCTAATTGGCGAGATAGTTATTTACCAGGGGCTGATTAGGACATTTTTAAATTCTTGGAAAAAGTGTGCCTGTTCAATCTTTACAAAAATTAGAAAAACTAATTAATTCAAAAGGCATCGAAATATGAGGGCAAACAAAGTACAATTAATGTATTTAAGGAAAAATAAAAATATTTTAATACCAAGGATGGAGATATAAAAACTGGGGAAATATCTGGCAGGTCAAAAATCTATTCTCAGTGTGACCAAAATGCTGTTTATTCCAGATGAATGGTTTAAATATTACTATTTTTTTCTTCTGTGATTAATACTTATTTTGAAAATTTAAAAAGATTTATTCGTAGAGTTTATAGAGAAGGATTTAGCTGAAATTCTCAAAAAGGCATTATTTTTTTCTTTGACTAAACAGGTTTTGGTGAGTAGAATTATCATCAGAACCAATAATAATCCTGAATTTGAAGATCTGCAAAATCTTATCAGAGACAAAGCTTTTACATATGTAGGAGATCCGAAGACAATATCAAGTGGATGCCCCAAGCAGGAGCGACCGAACAAGACAAAGAAGATATAGAAACAGCAAGAAAAAATACTGAATGACTGGATATCTCAGCAGTTTATTCAGGTCTTCTTTTGAGAAATGCATCAATGAACCTAGACGATTCTGGAAAGAGGTGGCAGATAGTATGAGCTTTCGTATTATAGGTTCTACAAGATACTAAAAGAATGCTAAAAAGTATAGAAAAATTAGTCCTTTTGTAGATTCTCGTTTTAATATCACAGAAAAGGATTCTGATGAGTCTGCTATTGTAATGTATATCAATGACTATATGTTGATAGAGTTTAGTGATGAAAATAAAAGCTTTCTATGCATATGAGAATGGACAGCCCTTATAAACCTAAAAATAACTAAATTGGATAGTATAAAAGATCTGATTGATGGAAGTATAGCCTTTTTATACTTAAAGCTGGGTATATAGAGAATGATGAGGGAAGGCTAGTCCATAAGGATGGTAAAGATAGAATTGGGAGCGTAATTTCACAGTTGTATTAAAAATTAGTAAAAATAAAGTAAATAATAAAAACATGTCAGCTCAAAATATAAAAGTATACCTATAATGATAAATATGTAAGTTTCTATTTTACAGATTCTAACGATAATATAGTTGCATTTGAAAATTGGGATACTGATAATGAAGCATACTCACTATTACAAGAAGCGATAGAAAATGGAAGTGGGCATATGGATAATAACCGATGCCACATCCCAATGAGTCGTATCGTAAAATATAATGATATAGAAGGATCCCCTGAATTTACCAGATAGACTGAGATGGAAATTTCTGATAGATACAGATGGTATACTAATAAAACCGATTACCAGTTTAAGTTAAAAAAATATGATACTTATCCTTACGGAAAGGAATTTAGAATTGATGAAATAAAAGAGCTTTTATTAGGGTGAAGATTCTGAATTTCTTTTGACCGAAGACCAGTATAAGGCTTATCAATACATTGATGAGTTTAACCGACAGACCGATGAAGAAAAAGAATAGAGATGCCTATTTTGTGATTTCTGAACTAAAGAAAATGCTAAAAGGATCTGTAACATTATCCAATGAATTGGCTAATGTAGAGGTTTTTGTGCCTTTTACTATTAGGGTTAGATATGCAAAATGTGGATGAGTCAGATGGTAATGACCCTATTATAGAAAAAAATATTCTGAACAATTCACAAAAATTTCAAACAATATTCTTTTAAGAATCACTACAGGTTTATGACAGAGGAGGGGACTGGGTGCGTATATATGTGTCTGTAGAGAAAGAGATAGAGCATTTAAAAACAAAAAGCTAAAAAGAAAAATAAAGAATACGAAGAAGAGTTTGATAAACAAATAGAAACACTCCGAAAAAAATAGACAAAAGCCTTCCGAACAATTAAGGAAAAATGAGGTGGTAGATGCTGATAAAGTAAATGATATGCTGCAACACCCAGAAAAAAATATTTTGACGATGATATTTTTGTGGCTGCTGGAAGACTATAATAGTTTTATGGAGTATTTTTAGTGATAGAGTATTGGATATTGGCATATAAGCCGAAATTCCAGGCTTTATTAGTCCTTATAAATCAGAATGGCTGCCAGGTTTCGTAATTGATGGTAATGTAAAAATACTCGTAAAAAACAAGACAGAATATTATGAATTAGAAAAATTAACTTTTGAAGCTAGAGAGAACAATCAGCCTGAAATCAATTTTAAAAATAGAACATTCCCCACACCTACCGATGAGATTTTAGCAGAGATTAAGAATCTTTTAGAAAAGATATCACTCCTGGTGATGGGATTGGAATGGGAAATTTACCAATAGATAAAGACCAAAAAGCAAGTTCTCATCATAGAAGAAAATATAGAACTAAATGGGTATTTTTACAGAAAAATGGTAATGCAATAGAAGAGATAGAACATAAGCTTTTATGAAATCAATAACTTACGAAGTGATTTTTAGCTTGAAAGACCATCAAAAAGAGGGGGTAGCTTGGCTACAATCTCTTTATGAAAAATCAGTTTAGCGGGGCATTATTAGCAGATGATATGGGGCTAGGGTAAAACGCTACAGCTCTTATATTTTATAGAATGGCATGCTCAAAAACTAACGAGGAAAAAAACCTTATCTGATAGTAGCTCCTGTTAGTTTATTGGAAAAACTGGGAAAATGAATATCAAAAATTCTTTCTCCTCCTTCGTTACCAATAAAAACTATATGGAAATATAGACTTATATTCTGGTAGCGATATGCCAGAAAAACCAAGATGACGCTAAAAAAACTACAAAAAGCAAATCATCTTGACCAATTATGAAACACTGAGAACTTATCAACTGAGCCTTGGTATGGTTGATTTTTGCCATTAGTGCCTTAGATGAAGCTCAAAAAGATAAAGACTCCTGGGACACTAGTTACTAATGCTGCTAAAAGCCTTAAAAAGCAGATTTTAAATTAGCAATGACAGGGACGCCAGTAGAAAATTCCTTGGTAGATATTTGGTGTATATTTGATTTTTGCTATACCTGGGCTTTTTGGGAAGCGCAAAAGACTTTGCTTCTGAATTTCAAAAACCTTTGAAAGAAGAAGATCTGGATATACTAAAAACATACAGAGAAACTTAGAAATAGAATTGGGATTTTCTTAAAGAGAAGGCTTAAAAAGATGCGGCCAAAGATTTACCTATAAAGCACGACTGAAAAACTCTGTCATTAAAGAAGTGATGCCAAGTATCCAGCTGATGAGGTATAATGAAACTTTTAGAAAATTATGAACCTAGTAAGATGCTCAATACTTTGCATTCTTTGAAGGCAATATCTGACCATCCATACATCATTTCAATAAAAGTCTCCGAATATTCAGCTGAAGAACTCATCAGTACTTCGGCGAAATTGAAGGTTACAATGAGAATTCTAGATGATATTAAACATGAAAAAGTAATCATCTTTGCAGAGAGAAAAGAAACTCAGCGAATTTTTACAAAAAGTATGTAAGGAGAGATATCATATACAGGCCAGTATTATTAACGGAGATACGCCAACCACACAATCTGAAAGTAGAAAAAGCGAAACTAAGTAGACAAACGACTATTGATAGATTTCACGATTTTGAAGGATTTAATATTATCATAATGTCTCCGTTAGCAGCGGGTGTAGGGCTGAATGTTATAGGAGCAAACCATGTGATACACTATTCCAGACATTGGAATCCTGCAAAGAAGAGCAAGCTACTGATAGAGCATATAGAATAGGACAAAACCAAAGATGTATTTGTATATTATCCTAGGCGATATTTCCAACAGATAAAGATGAGAAAACAAATCCGTCATTTGATGAAACTCTGAATATTTTTATTATCTAATAAGAAAAATTTTGGCTTCTAATGCCTTGTTCCCTACCGAGCAAATAGAAGTTTCATCACAGGATATTGCGGCAAGATTATTTCAAAATAACACTTCTGTAAATGTAGATAATTCTAGCGTGCTTAGTATGGATGAAATAAATAGGCTGAATGGATATTATTTTTGAAGCTTTTATCGCTTGTCTTTACCAAAAATGGGTTATGATGTTCGTTTAACTTCTCGTAGTGGCGATAAAGGGCGGATGTTTTTCGCTAATAGTGATAAGGAAAAATTTAATTATTCAGGTAAAACATAGTGTGAATAATTTGATTTCAAATTCGGCTGTTCAAGAAATTGTTACAGCCAAAGAATACTACAGCAATCTACACAATAAAGATTATAAAGCAGTAGTGATTACAAATAGTGATTATCCAGAAAGTGTAAGGGGTATTAGCTAAATCAACAAAAAGTCACGCTTTTGAATAAAGATTTTTAGAAGAAAAATATCTCAATATCCTGTTACAGAAAAAGGAATGTAATAATATGGAAACTCAACGAAGATGATTCCCAAAAACATACACAAAAATGTAGTAGTTTTAATGACTCTGTATTGATAAGGATAACAAAATAGTCATATGGATTATATAGTATGGGATGTATAGAAATAGTATAAGGAGATGGCTGTCATCCTATATTAGAGTTTGATATATATCAAACTCTAATGATTAGTTGATGTTAATTTTTCTAACCATGTTTTTAGCCTTGATATTGAAGTAGAAAAGATATCAATTTTTAGTGAGGATTTTACACACTACAATCAATTTAGATTTAATCCATTAAGTTAAATAATTATGAAAAATATAATAAGCATAATCGTAATTTATATAGGATTATTCTTGATGGATAAAAGAGCCAGTTCCTACGGAAATGGAGCTATTCATTTATATAAACATTTAAATTACAACATAAGCCTGACCAAAATCAATCATAATTATTTTCTATACGGTGACTTGGGGTATATTATGCCTCAAGAGTATTATAATGGATTGTATATTGAAAAATCGTAGGATATGAAGAGAGACAAGGATGAATTGAAAAATTTATATTTCTACTAATAACGATTTAAAAAGTCTTTCTTTTTATAATGAAAAATGGTAATAGACAAAAATCCAATTATAAGAAAAGAAAATACTCTCCTGATATTAATTTTGATAACATACCTTATGTATATTATTATTGGAAAGTGATTTTCATAATAGGAGTTTTAATTAGTATTGTATCAGGTATAAATCTATTATATAGATTGTATAAAATAATCAATTAAAAATTACAGAAGAATAAAATGAGTACAATAGTAGCTTTAATTATAACAATAGCTATTGCAGTTCAATCTTATTTATTATATAAAAATTGGAGAAAAGAATTAAAGGAAGAATATGGGCATGATGAATTAGGGCAGGTGATAATTTTTTTATATACAAAGTATTTAACTACAATTATTTCTGGTGCTATAGGTATAATCATTCTTATTATAAGATTTATATTGTATGGTAATGAGAATAGTAGATAAATAGTGTTTCAAAATGCATTATTAAAATAAAAATGGGAAAAAAATAATTGATAGTGAAGAAATACAGCGAAAATTAATTTTACTATGAATATACAAAGAGAAAAATGGAACAGATGAAGTGAATTGTGCTTTCAGAATGCTGAATATGAGTCTTGACCAATTTATTCAGATACAACATTCAATGGAGAATTTGGATTTAGACTTTGGGATGAATGAGCAGCATAGAAACATTATTATAGATATGAATCACAAAGAAGATGTCTATACAATTATTCAGCTTTGTAAAAAATTCAATATTAAAAAGGAAATATATATTGTTCTATCATATCATCTTATGACAATGGAGGTTTTAGGCTTCCTTCGTATATTATGTATTTAATAAAAAGAAATGCAGGAAATAGAATTGGATTTTTCATTTATGGTATGTTGATAATAAATTAAATATGTTTAAAATGGAAGAGAATAATAAAGGCTTCATATTTATCAGCAATGATAAAGAAGCTGACACGACAATTAAAGTAAATTATAAAGGTTTTGTGTTTTTGATGTCTATGGATTGGAGAATGACAAGATCTATAAAATAGTAGATGATTTAGTATATCAGTTTGATTTAAGAGCAGGGAAAAGAACATGAAGAAGAATCCTTTTGTAGTTTTAATAGAAGGAGGAAAAAGAAATCATACAACAAGAATTTGAAGGTAGAATGTTCTATTTTTTTAGAATGTAGCCTACTGTTTCCTCCACAAGCATTGAGATATGATTGTTATTTTTTGTTGGGAAAAAAATTAGATAGTGGCGAATTACAAGCCTATTGGACATCTGACTTTCCTGAAGAAGAACTAAAAACAATATGTGGAAAAAAATTAAGATAATGTCTCAGTAATGTTTTTGAAATAAATAAAATGTAATGAAGAAGTTAAAACAAAAACCAGTCTTTATTTTTATTATTAAGTATAGGCATAATACATTTATTTATATATGTTAAAGGATAGTTTTAACCAATCTTGTATATAGAAAAGAGATAAAAGGGATAATATATAAAATTGGTAGAGGGAGGGTGGAGATGAATTCTACTATGATTTATAAAAGGGAGTTTTTTTCAGATGAATATTTTTAATAATAGATTTAGTTCAGGATAAAAATAGGTGATTCTGTATATAAATCTGCTCATAATGATACATTGTACATATATATATATAACAACATATGAATTATATAAACAAGAAGTTCTTTTAAGGTAGAGATAAATATTCCAAAAAGTTGTTTGAAATAAAAACACCAAAAGAACGAATATTTTAAAGTAATGAAAAAGTAAAAGAGCATCTATTACTTAGTAGAAGAAGGTCATTATGGACTTAAAAATGATATTGGAGTTTGGTTGGAGTAGAAGTTAATTTTAAAATAGGAATAATGAAATAAAAAGTAGAGTATGAACAAAAAGATAATAGTAATTTTTATAATTCTATTTTTAAATATTATATCAGCAATAGGAATGTTTGCACTGCATCCAGATGATAGTATGAGTTTAGGGCTTATCTATATTATTCTGTTGTTTATATTCATTAACGGAATTATTGGTATTTCACTAATATTAGTAAAATCAAAATATGGCTTGTATTTTATTATAAATATTGTAATTAATACAATAGTACTTTTTATAAAGCTTTTTCTGCTGTAAAGTATTATAAAAACAACAGATATAAAACCTAAAAAGTTCTATTATAATAAAACTTTATATTACCTTGATTTTATTAGAATAGATACCATGTATATAATATGGAAATCAGGAGAATATAGTGATATTGAAGGAAAGTATAACGAGAAAGAAAAATGAAGAAAATAGAATTAGAAAATGGTATATATATTAAAAATGATACTATATATAACTTCCCATCGGAGAATCTAAAATTAAAGTTATATGATAGAAAAATAAAAGGGTAATATGGTAATATCCCAAATATGTTTTTAAAAACAAATAAGCAAAAAGAACAAATATTTTTAAAATAAAGATAAAGAATGATGGAGAATGTAAAGTATAAATTATATTTACAAGATTTAGTAGCTATTTTAAAAAGAAAGATTAGAAGACACAATGAAAGAAGAATATTCAGAATTTGATTTGGGAATGCAGATGGAGTGCTATAATATTTTTAGATATTATAAAACAACAAAGCAGAGGCTTTTAATATCCCATTAGCTGAATTAGGTCTTGAACATTATGATTTAGAAAAATTCATGAAGAGAAGATAAACATTAGTCGCTCAAAACATTGATAAAAACCTTACAAATTTATTTTAAATAATGGATATAAAATCACCAACTTCTGAAAAATGATACAGTTACAATTTTTTACTTCGATTAAAAATAGAAGATAGTATAAAAACTTTATATGACCAGCATTCTTGTATAATCAATTTGGAGACAGAGAATATAAATTCAAATAAATTGATTGTATATGCAGAAAAGCCATAATCTCCCTACTTATAAGGTTTTAGAGGCGTCATTTATATATGATTTAATAAAAAACATATTACAAACCAATAAAAATCATATTAGGTTTGGCTGGGATTGACAAGAAAAATATTTATGCGTTAATTGAAAAATTGAATTTATTAAATATCGAGGATAAGGAAATTATACTTGTATATCATTCAATTAATGTAATCAAAGATGGTATCATCAATATTAATCAGATAAAATAATAGTGAGAAGTTTGATGAAATATTATCTGTCTATGAAAAATAGTGATATTTTTAAGATTTAGATTTAATAAATGAGGTTTGTTTTCTGAATTCTTACCCAAAGAAAAATCTATATTAAATATTCAGATAAAAAAGAACTTTGAGATAATTCAAAGTTCTTTTTAATTTTGTTCTGTAATGTATTGTTTTACAGACTTGTAGCGAAGACAGGGACTTGAATTTTTATGCTGTATATTCTCATAAATTAACAAATTGTTGTAAATCAGGGTTTTTACGGTATTCCATAGTTTAACATACTATCATAAATTACTATAAACTATCATCAAATTAGTCCCTGTTTTTATAATTGAGGGACTTTGAATTATAACCTTTCCTTAATGTTAAATATGGGTTTTTGCAAAACTATCCATCAAATTCAAATTTAACTATTATAATTATATACAGGGGCTTACGAAAAAGAAACTAAGAGCTACATTGTTTTACAAATATACCTATTGGTATAGTTATATAGTATTAAAGTTGGTTTTATTGTATTTATAGCAAATTAAATTTTTCCATTGCGCTTATTTTAGTTTCATCAGCAATATCAATATAAGGCTTCATAGCCTTGTAATCACTGTGTCCTGTCCATTTCATCACAACTTGTGGTGGAATACCTAAAGATAAAAGCATTGCAAATAAAGGTTCTTCGTCCTGCATGAGTACTCATTAAAGCATATTTTGGTAAAAACTTCATCAATTCTTTTCCCCACCCCTGTAATAGGTTTTCTCTAATAGGCTCATCTATTCCTGCTAATTCCGAAAATTCTTTAAGATAATCATTCATTTTTGATTACTAATAGTAGGAAAAAATCTTTCTCATCAAACATTTTATCTATAAGGTATTTATCTAAAAATAGATTTACTATGTTTTATTTAATTCTATGATTAGATTATCAACCGTTTTTAATTGTAGTAATCTCTATATATCCATCTTTAATATCATTTCTTTTTAGATTAATAACATCTGAAAATCTCAATCCTGTATAACACTGAAACAGGAAAAATGTCCCTTATTTTTCTAAATGGGTTTTGTTTTCTGGAATTGTGAAATTCTTAAATTTCTCCAATTCGGATTGGGTGAGAAATATGATTTTTCTGTGTTGATTTTAATTTTTGGTTTAAATAATTCAAAGCTACTATCATTCATATATCCCTTTTTAACTGCCCATTTTAGAAACCATTTTACAGAAGATATGATTTTACTAATAGTTGAGTTTTTATGCTTTTAATTCATTCTGAAGATATAATTGAAATTCTGACAATTTTTCTTCATTATAACTGAGATAGTGATAACTCAATATCAAAATCTTGCAAGTGTTTTTAAGTCCTTGCATTTTTAATTTTGTTCGAAAAAGCCCACTGATTTATTTCTGATTCTTCTTTAATGAATTTATCAAAAATACTAAATAAAGTATCTTCTATAATTCGTTTGTTTTTACCTATCCCCTTTATTGAATTCTATTCTAAATTCATCAGCGGTAGGTATTTTATTTTCTGCATTAAATTTTGTAAAATATGTTTTCACACACTCTTCATATCTTTGTATCTTACGATTGATGACATTTGCAGGAACTTTTCTTGTCACCATGTGTAGTATTTATTTTACAGCGTTGAGTTTCCTACTCCACTTATCAACTTCTATTCTATAGCCTACATTAAAAAGCAACAATAAATCCACTCCATTTTTATCCTATAACGAAGTTTAGCAGTAGGATTGTCTTTTCTTTGTCTAATAAAAATTGTGCGTGGTATTTTATCATTTACTATTAAATTCTATGAGTTATTCCACCTGTTCTTTCAAGTTCACTAAATTCGTATTCTTTTTGAAATCAATAATTTACCATCTGAATATATATTTATTGTTTTAGTAAGATTTGTAGGTCTCATTATGTTTAAAAATCTTTTGCGATATGTTCCCATTATTCTTAATATTCCAGATAAAACAGGAGCTGTGGTTTCGTAAATTTCTATTTCTTTTAAAAGGGTATATTGGGGGTCGCTTTTCTACTCCACTATATCCTTGAAAAAAACAAATATAGTGTGTTCATTAATAGTACCTCCTTCTCCTCTCCAATTTATTTTTATCATAAGTTTCATCCACTACAATATTTGGTGTGTGTTCGGAATATTTCAGAATAGGAGAGAAATCATTATTGTTTACTTTTTTAAACTCTAAATATAGAATTTGGTATAAGTCTTTATAATCTCCTTTATTTATAACTTCTATTTTAATTTTTTTCTTTCATCTTTGGAGATGCATTTTTTTACACTCTCGGTGGTAGGTTTTTATAAATATCCCAACCATTCCATCTCTTCATTATATCTGTACAATTATCTTTCTTTTGAGCAGAAAAAGATAGCATGAAATGTTAATGCTACAAGGAGAATCTTTTTTTCATAATTACTTATTCTTTAGAATTTCTAATAATGTATCAATTTGTTTTTTTGACTTGTTTTTAATCTTTCATTTAATTCCTTTTTGTACATCTTGATACCCTTTTTGAAGCTCTAATAAATTTGAAAAAAATCATTGTGGGAAATTGTCACATTTCCTTCAATGTTATTTATATTACTGTTTATACTATTATTTCCTTTTTGCTTTTTGCGTATTTATTGGTTTAATCATTTCACCTTTTCCTGTTAAAAAGCCATTTTTCATTTAATTGAGGGTACACATTCAATATCTTATTTAAACTTCGAGAGCTGATATTTTCTCCTAAATTATTAACATATCCAGCAGATAAACCTACATTTTGAGCAAATTTATTTTGTCCAATGCCTAAATATTCTAAAAATTATTAATCTATCTTTCATAAAAATTTTTATTTCTGACAATCAGTTATTTACAATAATATTTACATAATAAAGTATATAAATAGTAGTATTTTATATAAAATATTATATATTCGCAATATAAATATAGTTATATTTTAAATACAAATTAACAACAAATATAAAAAAATTATGGAAGTAAGTGAAACCATCATTGAAAAATACTGAATGATAATAACTTCAGTATAGAATTAGCAAAAAGACTTGGAAATCAGCAACAATCAGTTCTTGGTTTAGCAAGAAGGAATAGCAGGAATCTAACCCTTTGGGAAGCGGTAATGTTCTATAAAGAACAAGGCTTTACAGAAGAAGAGATTTTTAAAAATTATCAGTTATATAATTCATCAGTAAAAACCTAAAAATCTAAAAATGAAAGAGTTAATTAAAATTACACAACACAATGGAAATTCTTTTTATTTCAGCGAGAGAATTACATAAGTTTTTTTGGAGGTAGGAAAAGTTTTTGGAGCATGGATAAATGAGCGTATTGAACAATTTGGATTCATTGAAAATCAAGACTATGTAGTTTTTTTCCGAAATTGGAAAAACCCAAAAGGAGGACGCCCAATGAAAAGAATACCTTCTTTCAATAGATATAGCAAAAAGAACTTTCAATGCTGGAAAGAAACGAAAAAGGAAAAACAAGCAAGAATATACTTTATAGAATGTGAAAAAGGCTCAGAGAGCAAAGTTTAAATTATTATTCTATTGAAGTTTCCCTGAAAGAATAGAAGAAAGAAGAAAAAATATTACAAAAAAACAATTTGTAGAAGAACTTCGTAAAATACTTTTTATAGAGGGATTTGACAAATGTTTCCAAAGAAAAATAAAAATTTCTTATAATAAAATAATTAGAGTGATGAGTGGAAACTCCTTTTGACGATAGAATTATAGATATTCTCTATGAAAAAAAGCAATGAATAATAAGTATTCTTTGGAATGTAAAATGGAAGTAATGATAACCGACTTAAAATCATAAAAATGAATATTGATAGAGACACTCCAATATGGCAACTGACTCTTGGTGATTTTTACAAGCATTTTCAGAAATATACCGAAAATACCTAATAATCCAGAACAAGAAGTTATAGAAAAAGAGTATGTATATGGAATTAATGGTCTAGCAGATTTAATAGGGGTGTTCTAAAACCCACGCTTCTCGATTAAAAAGTCAAGGAATATTTGATGAAGCGATAATCCAAAGAGGCAGAAAAATAATTATTGATAGAGAAAAAGCTTTTAGAGTTATTTAATAATAAATTATAAAATACTATGGACATCAATCCTAATACTCAATTATTACACCTTACGGTGGCAGAATATATAGAGTTGCATAAGGTGGTAACTGGGCAGAAATTAAAGAATATGTGTATGGATTGAAAGGCTTGGCAAAGATATTAGGCTGTTCAAGAACAACTGCTTCTAAAATTAAAAACTCTGGGATGATAGATGACGCAATATCTCAAGTGGGAAAGTTAATCGTAATAGATAAGAAAAAAAGTTCTTGAAATTATAGCAAAAGAGAATGAATTATGAATTATACTGAATTAACAACCAAATTTTTGGTCTATAAAATGAAAAATCTCCATTAGGAGCTTCTGCTATTGCATTATATTTTTTTCTATTGGAAAAATGTAGGCAAAATGATGGCAAAAGATTTCACAATATCAGATAATGCAATAGGTCAAAAAAATTATCTTTAACTAGACCAACTATTAATGCTCTTAAATCAAAATTAAGAAATGTTGGTTTAATTCAGTATCAAACAAGAAATAGGGGTACCAAGTATTTATAGAATAATAACTGATATTTCTTTCTTACAACAAGAATCACTCCAAAAAGAGACTTTAAATATTAAAAAAATAAAGTAAATCAAGAATCAGAACCATTCAAAAATGATAGAAAGCCCTATTATAAATGATATTCAACCTAAAATATTAGAAGAAAAACAATTCATACATCAACAAGAGAAAATATAAATATACCCTCATTAGATGAGTTTATGAATTTTGCTAAAAAGTTTAGAAATTTATGATGAAACAATGGATTTTGCTATCAAATCAAAATATGAATCATGGAGAGACAATGGCTGGGTCAATGGACTTGGAATCCCTATAAATAAGTGGCAAAAACAATTTAAAAAACACACTGCCACATTTAAAAAAACCTCAAAAAGAAACCTTCAGGACTTCAGCCTAATAACATTCCTACTATAAAACGCCCAAAACAAACTTACAATGAATAACACAAATATTAAATTAGAAAAAGAAATTTTTAGCTTATTTAATCCAAGAACCATCTCTGTTCGCTAAACCATTATACCAAACTAAATCTCAATCTATTCACAACAAAAGAAAAATAGACTTATATACTCAGTTATTGTGGACTTATGGGAAAATGGTAAAGGGATAGATTTAATGATTGTAACATTAGAATTAAATAAGAGAGGGCATTCTCATTTAGACCATTATGTTATAGACTTGATGACTAACTCTTTTTCTTCTGCAAACTTTGAATATCATTTAATGGTTTTGGTGGAACTATCTGTAAAAAGAGATTTTATAGATAAGTTTTCAAAATTATTAAGATTTGCTCAAGAACCCAATATGGATATATTTGATATTCGTGATAAAGCTTTTTGAGTATTTTGATAATTTATTTTTAGACCAATTTATAGACAACAATAAGCAATATCAAAAGCTTTTCAAGTCTTGTTCATAAAGCAGAAGAGAGATTTGACAATATCAATCTTAATGGGATTACAGGTATCCCAAGTTCATTAGGCATCATCAATAAAACAATGGGAGGTTGGCAAAATTCAGACCTTACAATTGTGGCAGGAAGACCTGGAATGGGAAAAAAACAGCATTTTTAGTTCAACAGGTAGTAGATTTAGCAATCCAAAAATATGGTAGTAGGGTATATTCTCATTGGAAATGTCTGCGGAACAAATTGCTGTAGAATTATTACAAATTATACCAAAATTCCAAACTCTTCAATATTGAGAAAAGGGCTGAAAGAAGATGAAAGAGAGGTATTATCACTATAAGGAAGACTTGACCAAATTAAAAAAATACATATTGATGACACTCCATCAATATCTATTCAAGATTTAAAAAGTCAAGGCTAAAAATGATGAAATTGAAAATATAATATAAAAAGCCTTATTTGTTGATTATTTACAATTAGCAACTTATGAAAAAAATCACAGAATAGAGAGCAAGAAATCGCTAAAAATCTCATCAGGATTAAAAGGCTATTGCAAAAGAATTAGATATACCAGTAATCGCTCTCTCTCAACTTTCAAGAGCTGTAGAGAGCCGACCTAATAAACGCCCTCAATTATCCGATTTAAGAGAGTCTGGTTCAATAGAACAGGATGCTGATGAAGTCATTTTCCTCTATCGTCCAGAATATTACAATATTGATGAATGGGATGATTACAATAATGCTCCTACAAAAAAATGAGGTGGAAATTATGATAGCTAAAAAATAGAAATGGAGGATTATTAGATGAGAGATATAAAAGTAAATATGGCGATTTCTGAATTTAGAAATATAGAATATTAACCCAAAAATAAAAATATGAAAAATATAAATAAACAAAATCTTTCCAAAGACATTCAGCGACAAAAAAATAATGTTTGGAATAAGCCTTTTTGCAGTGATATATCTTATCTATTTTGGAACTCAAAATGAAGAATGGAGCTATTATTGTGCAATAGCTTCAGCTTATATTTTTACAAAGACTATAAATTTTTAATAAAAATTTACAAAAATCATAAGCTTCTAAAATGAGAATCTTAAGTCCTTTTTATTTCAAAAATAATTGCTCTGTTGTCAATGAATTTAGATCTGTTTAGAATAGTAAAATCAAAAATCTATGAAAAAATTAAACCTAAATTGATAGTAATTTTTCCTAATATTAACACTGTTAATACTCTTTTTCTGAAAAAGTTAGGGTTTATATTTATGATGCCTCCAAATCCATGTTTTTATTTAAAATCAATATCATGAATGAATTAGAACTATTTACAGAAGAATTATTTCCACCCACAAAGGGAGGAATTAGAAGAAATCTTTGGAAAACTATACAAAAAGCAACTGGAAGACCCAAAGTTTGAAGAACATTGGGAGTTTTTACACCAGCAGTATTTACTTAAAAAAACAACTATTAAAAAGATTTAGAAGATGAAAACTTTTGAAAAATTACACTATCGTTAAAGAAACAGAAAAAGCATTGCTTATCAAAGCCTTTGTTTCTGAATTAGAAAAAGAAGTAGAATTTTGGTTACCAAAAATCCAAGGCAGAGATGAGGGTTTAGAAATTGATACCGAAACTTGGGAAACCAAAATAGAAGAATTGAAAAACTCCACAAGAGGAAGAGTGCGTATTTGTCTATGTAGATAAATACGAAGAATTAGAAAAAAATCTTACAAACTAATCCTTACTGCTACTCTCAATAAATACTAATCCTTGGGCTTTTGTTCCCAAAACTTTGGTCAAAGACCTCGGAGAAATTGAAGAGAATGAAAGAGGAAAGTTTTATTTTAAAAATCCCCTTTGGT
>BNJS01000723.1_pt1 | contig 124762 bp, 116 predicted proteins | sample 8540461 | NCBI WGS metagenome assembly BNJS01 (sample SAMD00202454, study PRJDB9452) | human saliva metagenome | isolation source: human saliva | place: Japan | reverse complement strand
CCCTCACGCGTCATCCTGCGCAACTTCGTGCGCCGCTTCCAGCGCTGAGCGCCCGCGCGCTTGACGCGCGGGCGACCGGCCCATGCCCCGGCTTTAGCTGGCCGGGGGAATGAGTCCGCGGCGGCGCGCCCGCTCCTTGGAGACGAGGAGAATCGTATAGAAGCAGAAGGCTACAAGTGCAGCGCCCATGGCGACGTTCCATGGCATGTTGTAGGGGTCGGGGCGGACTCCGTGGTCCGTGACGTCACCGACGATGACAGTGGCGGTACATACGAGGGAACAAGCCATCACCGCCCACTCGCAGGCCCGAAGTGCCCGGTGTGCGCCAGGAATGTGACGCGAATAGCCAGGGATGAAGACAGCGAGGAGCAACGCAGCGTCGGCGAGCCCGTAGTCGTTTAGGCGGTTGTCCTTCCCGAAGAAGGTGCCGCCGATTGAGTAGATGACCGTGCCGATCAACAGTGCGAGGAAGAAGTAGCGGAGGACCTTGTCGGCCCGCGAAAGCCCTGTGGTGTTGCCGATAAGGTTCTGCTCCATGGTGGACATAGCGATCACGACCTTGTGAACCAGAGATAGCGACCTTCGCTATTTCCTCATTATCCCCCCAGTGGTGGTGTTGTCAAGGCCTTTGGGCTTGATAATTGTCAGCGAGCCGCCTTGCTGGCAGCCTCCGCCGTCGCCACGGCCTCGAGGAGCCTGCGCACCGACGCCACGCGGGAAGCACGCTCGGAGCGCACCTGATCCGCATCCTCATCCCCGGCCTCGTCGATGCTGAAGGGGCCGGTGGCGCGTGCGTAAGTGTCAAGCGCGCACGAGGGCTCCTCCTCGCCGTGCGAGCACAGAGGCAGGCACCAGGCGGTCGCCTCTGCGACGTCCGGGAAGACACCCAGCACGTCGGCGACGCTCACATGCCCCAGCCCGAAGGAACGCACGCCGGGCGTATCCACGATCCAGCCGCCCTCGTCCAGCTCGAAGGCCTCCGAGGACGTGGAGGTGTGGCGTCCGCGTCCCGTCACCTCGTTGACGTGCCCCGTCGCGCGGCCCGCGCCCGGCACGAGCAGGTTGATGAGCGTGGACTTTCCGACCCCCGAGTGCCCCACCAGCACCGACCAGTGGCCGGCCAGCAGGTCCCGCAGCTCGGCGACGCCCGGATCGGCCTGGCCGGCCTCGGCGCTCGTGAGCACGACGCGCACGTCAAAGTCCTCGTAGGCGGCGATCAGCTCGTCTGCGCTGGCCAGGTCCGCCTTCGTCAGTACGAGGACGGGGTCGAGGCCCGCCTCGAAGGCGGCGACCAGGCAGCGGTCGATCATGCCGGTGCGCGGCGGCGGATCCGCCAGCGCCACGACGATGCACATCATGTCCGCGTTCGCGACGATCGCCTTCTCGCCGCGCTGATCCGGCGCGTCCTCGAGGGAACGGCGCAGCACCGAGGATCGTTCCTCGACGGCGACGATGCGCGCGAGTGTGTCGGGGCGCCCGGACAGGTCGCCGGTCAGGCGCACGCGGTCGCCCATGATGACGGAGCCTCGCCCCAGCTCGCGGGCGCGCACGGCGACCACGCGGGTGCCGTCAGCCTCCAGGCTCACCTGATAGCGGCCGCGGTCGATGCCGATGACGCGCCCCAGCGGCTTCGAGGACCAGTCCGGCCGGTCCTTCGTGCGGGGGCGCGAACCCTTGCCGGCGCGCACGCGCACGCGCGGGTCGTCGGTTCCGGTGTCGCGGCGGGCCATCACTGCTCCTCCTCGATCGACGAGGCCGGGGCAGCCTGGGTGCTTCCCTGACCGTGAGCGCTCACGAGCGAGGCCCACATGGTCTCGAAGGTGGGCAGGGTCTTGGAGGTGCAGGCGATGTCGTCGACCGTGATGCCGGGCGTGACGAGACCAAGAATTGCACCGAAGGTCGCCATGCGGTGATCCGCGTAGGAACGGATCTGCGCGGCGTGGAGTGGGCGCGGCGTGATGATCAGGCCGTCCTCGGTCTCCTCGGCCTGCCCGCCAGCGCGGTTGATCTCGGTGACCAGGGCCGCCAGGCGGTCGGTCTCGTGTCCGCGCAGGTGCGCGATCCCGCTCAGGTGTGAGGGAGTCGAGGCGTAGGCGCAGATCGCGGCCAGGGTCGGGGTGAGCTCTCCGACCTCGGCCATGGTCGCCTTGATGCCCGGGTAGTTGCCGGCGCCCGGACCGCTCAGGGTCAGGCCCTCCTCGTCCAGGGTGATGGTCGCGCCCATGTGACCGAGCAGCGCGCGCCAAGCATCGCCCGCCTGCGTCGTCGCCCCCGGCCACGCCGGGATGCGCACGCGCCCGCCCGTCACCATCGCGGCGGCCAGGAAGGGACCGGCGTTAGACAGGTCGGGCTCGACGGTGATGTCGCCGCCGAGGGGACGCGACGGGAAGATGTGCCAGGTGGACAGGTTCGCGCGGCCCTCGTCCACGACCTCCAGGTCGATGCCCGCGCCCGCGAGGGACGCCAGCGTCATCTCCACGTGCGGCATCGACGGGACGACGCCCGGAGCCGACACGAACAGGGGATCGCCGACCAGGGGAGAGACGAGCAGCAGGGCGGACAAGAACTGTGAGGAGGACGAGGAGTCCACCCAGGCCTGCGCGCCGAGCGGCGTGCGGATCGGACCCTGGATCGTGAAGGGCAGGTGCCCGCGCTCCCCGTGATACGTGACGGTCGCGCCCATGCGTACCAGGGCGTCCAGGAGTGGGCCGAGCGGGCGCGCGTAAGCCTGCTCATCCCCGTCGAAGATCGTCTCCTCGGGGGACAGTGCCGCCAGGGGAGGCAGGAAACGCATGACGGTGCCGGCCAGGCCGCACTCGATGCGACCGCCGCGCGGCGGAAGCTCCATCGGGGTGACGCGCAGCGTGCCCGCGCCCTCATCCTCGACGCGTGCGCCCATCACCTCCAGGGCAGCCGCGAACAGGCGAGTGTCGCGCGCATCCAGGGCACCGCGAATGATGGAGGGAGAATCGGCGACGGCAGCCAGGTAGAGGGCGCGCGCCGTGATTGACTTCGAGCCCGGCACCTCGACCGTGGCATCCACGGGGGAGGTGGCCAGGGGAGCGGGCCAGGGCGCGCTCACGAAGCGGTGCCGGTCAGACGCTCCACGACGGCGGCCTCGGCCGCGGCGATCGCGCGACGCTGATCGCGGCGCATCGCGTGGGCGACGAGGGCCGAGGGCTGACCGACGCGGTCCGTCGACGCGAGGAGGACGCCTGCGGTCAGGCCCGCCTTATTCAGCGTGCGGTAGCGACGGCGCTTGATCTGCTCTTTCGACAGGCGACGGGTCGTGCCCGGCAGGGGAGCATTCACGAGGGCCATGGGTGCGCCGATCGCGGCCAGGGTTAGGGCGGCCACGCGGGGCTTGCGGCCCAGCGCGAAACGCAGGCCGGCGACGAGAGTGACGGCACCGGTCACGCGGGTTGCGAGCGCCAGCTGCTCATCCGTGAGCCGCTCGACGCCGACCGCGTCGGTCGCCTTGTCGATGAGGGGACGCACGCCCGCGGCGCGCTCCACGTGGACGTAGGGATGCGTGAGGGCATCAACCCCATCGGCGATGAACGGGGCGGCGAGCAGGGGACGGGCAACAACGCGCAGCAGATTCATACCCCTATTGTTCGACACCTTTGCCCCCGGGGGAAGCCGAACGGCCCGGCTACTCCCAAACAACGGGATGAAAGTGGTGCAACGCACAGTTAATGGGGGTTGTGGAATAAAGAGGGGCGTGAGGCGTTGCCCTCAGTATGACCACCCATCGCCCACTCACAGTCGCGCCGCAAGCGTGCGCGACTACGCTGGGAGGCGATGGATACGACAACCCCCTCACCGACGCCGCAGGCACCCGAGCCTGCCCCGGCCTCGTCCACCCCGGACGGCGCCACGCTCGAGGCCCGCTTCATGGACGAAGCGATGCCCCTCATGAACCAACTCTTCGGCGCGGCCCTGGGTATGACCCGCAACCGAGCCGACGCCGAGGATCTGGTTCAGGAGACCTACCTCAAGGCCTACCAGAAGTTCCACCAGTATCAGCCCGGCACCAACATCAAGGCCTGGCTGTACCGGATCCTCACCAACACGTACATCACCAGCTACCGCAAGGCGCAGCGCTCGCCCAAGCGCGCCTCCAGCGACACCGTCGAGGACTGGCAGCTGGCCGACGCCGCCTCCCACTCGGAGGTCGGCCTCAAATCCGCGGAAGTCGAGGCGCTCGAGGCGCTTCCCTCCTCGCAGCTGCGCGACGCCCTCGATTCGCTCTCAGAGGAACACCGGATGGTTGTCCTCATGGCTGACGTTGAGGGTATGAGCTACAAGGAAATTGCCGAAGAACTAGGAGTTCCCATGGGGACCGTCATGAGCCGACTGAACCGGGCGCGCAAGAACCTGCGCTCCGCGCTGGCCGACGTCGCCGCGGAATACGGGATCGGAGGAGCCAAGTGACCACGCACATCACCTGCCAGGACGTCCAGGACGCCCTGTACGAACTGATCGACTGCGAGGAATGCGACCGTCGCAGCGGCCTCATCGACGCCGGATCCGTACCCGGGCCCGATGCCCGCGCCCGCGCCCTCATGATCAAGCACGTCGCCACCTGCGCGCACTGCACCGATGCCCTGGACGCGGAACGCCACGTGCGCGCCCTCATGCGCGGCTGCTACGAGACCGAGCAGGCCTCGGATGCGCTGCGTGCCCGCGTCGTCGCCTCGATCACCAGCGTGTCCGTCACCTGGCGCTAAGCGCGCTGCGGTAACGCGCGACCGCGTGGTGTTGCACGCGCTGACGAGGCCGGGGTTACTGCCCGTTTTTCGGTGACCTTCGTCGCCGCAAACGGCCTGTGCCTTGGTGGTTTGGGCCAATGTGTGCAAAAATGCTTCAGTCTAGACAACAAACCCAAGGAGAATGACATGTCGAAGCGGGGTCGTAAGCGTCGCGATCGTCGTAAGCACGGCGCGAACCACGGCAAGCGTCCTAACGCCTGAGCCGAATACGTTGCGCGCCCGGACCGGTTGGTCCGGGCGCGTTTTGTATGCGTGGGTGGTGGGTGCGTGCCGGGTGCGGTTGTGCGAGGCGCGCGTGACGTATGGGGTGTGCACCGTGTGGTGGGGTGCGCGTTGCTGGGATGTGCGTCCCTGCAGCGCCAGAAAACGGTGTGCGGTGCGGTATGCGTCGTTGGGTGTGTATTCCTGCAATGCCGGACAGCGGTGTGCGGTGGGCTCATAGCGGCCGATCGTGCTTGTGCTGCGCGTATGCGGATAGGTTGTGTGTGCTGGGGCGGTGCTGAGGACGCTCGCGGTGGCGTCGGTAATCCGTCTATAGGTGGTATCAATCCACCGGCCCTCGTTCTGGATAGGAACCACGCATCCGGATAGGAACCACGCATCCGGATAGGTTATTAAGGTATCCGGATGTTCGTCACCTATCCACGTGATGGCTGGGGGTGAGGCGTGCGTGGTGGCGCATCCGGATAGGAACCACGCATCCGGATAGGTTATTAAGGTATCCGGATGTTCGTCACCTATCCACGTGATGGCTGGGGGTGAGGCGTGCGTGGTGGCGCATACGGATAGGAACCACGCATCCGGATAGGAACCACGCATCTGGATAGGAACCACGCATCCGGATAGGTTATTAAGGTATCCGGATGTTCGTAACCTATCCGGATGTTCGTCACCTATCCGAGTGTTTGCGTCCCATGCGCGGGGTTCGTGAGTAGAAGCGACGCAACGGCCCATCGCAACGTTGTGTCGGTAGTTTCCACAGGAAACGACAGTCGGGAGCAGGATTGATCGGACCCAGGACTCGGCTCAACCTGATCCGCAGCTGTTCCCAATCGTTGTAGTCTGGCCAACTCACTCGGATGACCTGCCACCCGGCATCTCGAAGGTTCTGATCGCGCAACACCCACTCGCGCTTGGCCTGTTCGAGCTCGATGCGACTTTCCCCAAGTTTTGCAACCCCATCAAATTCGATGATGAGGTGCAAGTCTTCAATCAGGATGTCGATGTAGTAGTGATGGCCGCGTACTCCAATATGCACCTGCGTTTTAACCGTGAAGGGACAGATGGACCGTACCAGCCACAGAAGCGCAGCTTCGGCGGGATTGGCACAGCCCGGATCGATAGTCTTGAGGATCGCGTGAGCGCGTCGGTAGCCGCGCACGTGGCCAGCCCGCTCAAGTCGAGCGATCAGTTCAGTTCGTATCTCCTCGGCTCTCCGGCGGCACTCATCCTGATGAAACATCGAGAACTGGCTCCATATGTTGAGTGCCATACAACCGAGGACGAAGGACTCTAACGGCTCATCATGAAGCGCGCATCTCACGAGCGCATCGTAGGGGTGTTCTACGACCAAGCCGTCGATCCTGTTACGTTCTTCCGAAAGAGGTGGAAACTCAGAGCATGACACTGATGTCGCTGGAACCGTCGTGGAGCCGACGTGGCACGAAGGGAGAGAAGAAGTGCATCTTCGGTTGTCCCGGTAGATGGTAACGGGAGGGTTTTGGGACCAGCCGCGAATCCCCAACAGGCGTAAGCAGCTCTGTCCGACAAAGATGGAAGAGTGCTTGTGGGAGGCATCGACGGCATACATGCGTGCGCGAGCGACGGCCTCCCACACGTCCCAGGGGTTGGAATTTATGGAATCGAGGGGTAGCACTGCACAGATGCCACGCATGATGCGGACCAGCGTAGATGTTGGTTGTTCACGGGGTGAGTCTGCTGGAGGGGTGATGATGATGGAATCCTGCGTCATAGATGAAGTCTCGTACCATCATCAGCAGCGAGGAAAGCGCTAGACGGTGGCCTGTGGATACAACCGGTAGTGGATAGCCGCCCTGTGGATAACACCGTGCAAGCATCCGGATAGGAACGGCGCATTCGGGTAGGAACCACGCATCCGGATAGGAACCACGCATCTGGATAGGAACCACGCATCTGGATAGGTTATTAAGGTATCCGGATGTTCGTAACCTATCCGGATGTTCGTCACCTATCCGCGTAGTCGGTTCGTCCGACGCGCTAGCGCCAGGTTCCGGTGGCGAGCAGAAACGGCCTTCAGCCGCCGGCGCTTTCCGCCCACTGCCGCTTCCTCCGGTGGCTACGGAGAACATGCGCAGTGAGGAGTGATCCTCGCTCGCAGCGTATCCTGGTACCTGTTGGTGCGCGGGTGCGTCCCGATGCGAACAGAGACCGTTTGTTGATCCGCAAGAGCGAAAGAGGCTCCATGTCCCTCCAGATGCGCGTTTTTCACTTCTGTATGGGGCTTGTGCCTCCGTTGCTGCACAGTGAGGCAGCGACTGAGCAGATGGCGCTCCACGCCCCACAGCCCGCCCCGATGCCTGCACGTATGCGACGACGTTTCACGGCGACGTGCGACAGAGGCATAACCCGCGTGTTCCCGAAGCGGGGCCTGCGCTCGGGCGGTGTGCTCATCTATCTGCATGGTGGAGCGTATGCAGCCCCGATGGTCGCTGCTCAGTGGGTATCGTCGAGGGCCTCATCGACCGCACCGGGCTGCCAGTCATCATCCCCGACTATCCGCTCGCCCCCAACCACACTGCGGCGGAAGCGTTCGACTTCGTCCAGCCCATCATCGACGAGGCACAGGCCGAGTTCGGTCGCGTCATCATCTTCGGCGACTCGGCGGGTGGCGGACTGGCGCTGTCCCTCGCCATGCAGCGACGTGACGCGGGTGCGCGTCAGGTGGACGGCCTCGTCCTGTATGCACCGTGGGTGGATGTCACGATGACGAACCCGGCGATCGAGGAGGTGCAGCACCGCGACCGGGTTCTGCGTGTGCCCGGGCTGGCGTGGGCGGGCCGCGCGTGGGCTGGCGACCTGGATCCGGCCGACTGGCGCGTCAGCCCCCTGTACGGTGACCCGGCGGGCCTGCCGCCGATGCGCATCTTCCAGGGCGACGCGGACATCGTTGGTCCCGACGTGATCGAGTTCGCGCGCAAGTCGGCTCGCGCCGGCGTGGACGTGCGCCTGCGCGTGGAGCCGGATGGCTTCCACGTGTATGTCCTGGGCGTTCCCACCATTCCCGAGGCCGAGGCCGCCCTCGACCATAGCGCGCGCTTCATCTCGGGGATCCTCACCCAGGCGTGAGACGACCCGTTTCATGCCCCGTTTCACGCCTCGTTCATCGAGGACGACGGTTGCAGGCAACCCCGCGTCGCCCGGTGCCGATACGACTAGTCGAGGCTCGCACACCAGGGGTCGGCTGGGCGAGGGACGCGCGCGCAATGGCACACTACTGAGCGGTGGGAGGCGGCAGCCTCAGTCGATGCGCGCCTCGACGATGGACCACGTGTGGGGGTAGACCTCCATGGTCATGGAGGCGGACCCGGAGCGCCGAGCGCAGGCCTCGTAGAGAACTCCCGTGAGACCGCCGCGCGATGCGATGTCGCCCGCATTGTCTGTTGAGATGACCGTGGCGCGCTTGGTGCCGTCAGCGAGTGTCATCGTGAAGGTGTTGTCCCATCTGTTGTCGGGCGCACGATCAGTGCGTGTCTTCGAGTTTGACCCCGGCATCTGCTGGAAGCTGCACGAGGTGACAGTGACGGTGGTGGTGCCCTCCTTCAGGTCGTGGAAGGCGGGAAGGCCGCGGCTGATCGATTGGAATCCCACGAACAACGCGGTCGCACACAGGACGACAATGGCGAAGGAACGCTGGTTGTACTTCTCAATATCGATGTCGCGCTTGGCGCGCCGAACGCCGAGGTACGTGACCGCGCACGCGATGAGGAGCCCCGCGACGAGGACGAGCCCAACGCCGCAGGCCTGCACTTTCCACACGACGCGATCACGGCCGAAATCCGTGTGGTCTCCGATGAACCAGAAGAGGGAAATGGCAGCAATAACCAGAGCCATGAGGACGACCGCAATGGCGTTGACGACCTTCTTGAGGACGCCTGCGCCTGTCGAGCCTTGCGCGGGTGAGGACGCCCGACGAGGAGAGGAATCGGGGGTGCGTGACATGGGGTCCTTCTCGGGTCGCAGAGGTTGGGGACGAGGCCGGGGCACTAGCGCAGGCTTCCTGGGCGTGTCGGCCGAGCGATCAGTTGTTGATCCTCGCGCTCGCGACGACCCGCGAATGCGTGTAGTAACCGATGGTCATGGTTGCGTTGCCGGAGCGTAGGGCACAGGCCTCGTAGAGGACGGCAGTCACGTCTCCTTGCGTCGCAATCTCGTCCTTGCTGTCTGTCTCGACGGTCTGCGTATGGGTCGAGCCATCCTCAAACGTCATGATGAACTGGTTCCCATACACGGTCGAGGTGCCGCCGCGGTAGCGTGACCGACTCGTCTTGTACTGGTCGAAGCTGCATGACGTGACCGTGACGGTGCGTGGGCCGTCGACAATGTCGAGGATGGCGGGAATGCCGTTCGACAGGGCGTATAAGCACAGCCCGAGGCCTAAGAGAGATGCCATGACCTTGCCGAGCTGCCGTGTTTGTGCCAGTTTCTCGTCGCCCTGTGCGCTCGCCATGAGGGCATTGCGCCGTGCACCAGCATAGAGGGGGATCGTGGCGAGGGCGAAGACGAGCGCGACAGTGCACTTGATGAGGGTCCAGACGATCCGTTCCGTGCCGAAATCGAACATCTCACCGAAGAAATAGAAGACCATGCCGACGAGGAGGCCCACGAGCGTCAGGAGAATCCACCACCCCGCGTGCTTGTTCGGTGTCTGACGCTCACCGGAAAGATCCTCGGGAGAGGGGACGCTCTGAGAGGCCTCGTCGGCGTCGGACGACGCGGCATTCGCCTCCCCGTATGGGGATCCCTGGTATTCCCAGCCCTGGTACGACAGTGGCGGCATGGAAGGCTGAGCGTCGTGCCCTTGAGACTGCGGCGTCCACTGACCCTGCGCCGGATCGGGTGATTGATTCGCGGCCTGGCTGGGTGGCTGAGGCGGATCGTAGGGAGACGGATAAGGGTTCTGATTACTCATGGCTGCTACCTGTCGGACGGGTGCATGACGACGAGCCTAGGGCCTCTCCTCAGGATTGGGTGAGGTTCTGGGAGAATCCCGGTGTGCGGTTGCGACCAGGCACCGACTTGCTTGTCAGTCTTCACAGTACCGCTCGCGGCCTCGATGAGGGCGCGCATCTCACCCAGGTGTGAGCCGACCCGTTTCACGCGTCGTTTCACGGCCTCGCTGATTGAGGATAAGAAGCCGCCGAAGTGTACGTGCGGACGGAGAGACGGCGAGCCTCGTCAATCCAGCCTGGCGCCGCTAATCACCCAGGAACGGTAGTAGACGTCGAGTGTCATCGAGGTCTCCCCGTCATGCCTGACGCACGCTTCGAACAGAGGTTTCTCGATCTCAGCGGCATGCCCGAACTGGCGAAGCCAGATTACTGTTTGACGAGTGGTTCCGTCGGGAAGAGTCATCGTGAAGTCGCGGCTGAACGTTGGCCTGCCCCAGTAGTCTCCAAATTTAATCCGGTGCGTACGCATCTCGTGGGTGCAGGAGGACACGGTGACGGTGCGAGGCCCCGTCATGAGGTCAACGACGACGGGTGTTCCGTGGGCCAGAGCAATGTATGCGCTCGGAACGAGGAGGACGACCGACAACGCGAGGGCTGCGGGCCGCTTGCGACGGCCGGATGCCGATCCTGTCCGATGGGCCCGCCGAAAGCGGGGCAGCTGCCAGATGATCGCTGCCAGACACGCGAACATGATCCGGAACGCGACACTGTATGCCAACGCGAGCGACAGGATCCTGGTGAAGCCATAGGTCGTGGTGCCTACCCACAGGAAGATCGCCATAGACTCGCCGATGAATAAAGTGATGACAAGCGCGACGATAACGAGAGCCCTTCCCCTCGACGGGCCTTCTGGCGTGCGCGGGGGCGCGGGTGTCGCGAACACGTTCGTCGGTGACACCCGCGCCGCTGTGCTGGGGGCGAGCGGCTCCTGGGCCGTTGGGGGCTGAGAGGCGTAGGGGTAGAATTCGTCGCTCATAGGGGCCTTTTCAGATGGGGCAGACCTGGACGAGGCAGGGTACCGTGCGGGTCTACTCGCTCACCCGTACGTCCGCGAGGATCCATGTGAAGGGGTAGTAGTACACCGTGATCTTGTCCGGAGAACGATGCATGCAGGCTCTGAAGAGATCGGTGCCGACGCCCGGCTTACCCCCGATATCGTTTCTGCCGGAGGTTGTCAGCGTTGTCGTATGCGACGAGCCATCCTCGAAGGTGAGCTCGAAGATGTTGTCGTAGGAGGTGCGGTTCCCGTATCGACGAGTCTTCTGGCTGATCTGGTTCTCCGAGAATTGACACGAGGAGACTGCCTTGGGTTGGGGACCTACTGCGGCATCGATGACCGCGGGTACTCCGGTGACCAGCCCGTACAAGCACAGCGCGACTCCGGCGATGCCCGCAATGACACGCATACCCTGGCGTGCAGCCGGCTCCTCAACGTGAGCCTCGCCCTGAAGCTCTCGCCTCAGAAACTGTTTGAGCGCTCGGAGGGGAAAACAGAGAAATGCCGCGATCAGTGCGCCGATGGACTTGATGAGTGTCCAGACCAGGGCCTCGAGACCGCTTTGAAAGATCGCGTTGAAGACACCGCCGGACACAAAGAAGATCAGAAACAATGCTGCGAGCGAGAAACCCACAAAGAGAGCGAGAGGGCTTGCCTGTGCAGTCGGCATCGAGGCGGTGGCTCCTTGCCCGCCGGACGGCCTCGACGACGTAGGCACGGAAGCGTGGGGCGATGTGCCGTCGGTGGCGGGAGTCGTGCCGGCTCCGCTCGCAGAAAGCGGAGGGTCGACCTGGATAGGTTCGCCGGACGGGGCTGGGAGGGCGTCGGAGGGGTTCATGGTCTCTCTTGGTGGTCGGGATCGACGAGGCCGTGGCTAGGCAGGTGTGTCCTCCGCGGCGGGTATGTGCGCGGTGAGCGACCAGGCACCTACCTGCTCGTTAGTCTCAACAGTACCGTTCAGGCTCTCGGCGAGGGCCCGGATCTCACCCATGCGACGCGCGCCCAGGACGGATGCCTGAGCCGTCAGCGCGCTCATGGTGACCGTAAGATCCCCGTCCATCGCTGATCCCGACACAGTAACAGACGCGTTCTTGTCGAGTTCACCGATGTGGGAGAGGACCAGGTAGATGATCTCCGCACCCACGGCGTCGCGGTACTCGCTCAGCGGCGTGTGGGCGGTGAACAGGTTGATGATGGAAAAACCGGATTGCTGCGCGTAGCTAATCGCCCCGTCGATGGTCGCGAAGTTGCTTGGCGGGTCGGCGGGCGCTGGGCGCTCGCGGACGCTGGCCTGCGGATGCGCGTGCGTCGCGGAAGGGGCGGTGAGGCTCGTTGGCGTGTCGGTGGAGAGATCACCGGATCGGTGACGAGGGGGCGTCTTCCAATCCCTGTACAGGAATCGGATGCCGGCAACGGCCGCGGCTGAGACGAAACAATCAGATAGGAGGCCGCTGCGGTGACGACGGTCGGTGCCCATGAACCGGGCGAGGAGAAGTTGCCCATGACGATGGTGAGGGACATGAAGGCGCCGAGGATTCCAAAGACGAGGAGCTTGTCGCGCGTTGTGGTGATTTCTGGCTTGGGCATGTGAACCTCATTTCACCCGCGCGTCGACGATGATCCAGCTGTGGCTGTAGACATCGACGGTCAGGGAAGTCGCACCGGAACGAGCCTTGCAGGTCTCGTAGATGGTTTGGGAGACACCGCCGTGCTTGGCGAGGTCGTCGGAGCTCTCGGTCTCGAGCGTGAGTGTGCGCGTTGTCCCGTCCTCCAGGGTCATGGTGAAGTGATTGTCGTAGTAGTCGATGATCTTGCTGTGATTGTCCGATGGCTTGTAGTGCGCCTTCTGGGTGAGCTGACACGAGGTGACTTTCATCGTGTGTGGCCCCTCCGCGAAGTCCCGGATCACGGCGATTCCGTAGACGCCCGAGACGACGATGATGACGGTTCCGATAACGCCCACCGCAATCGAGACAACGGTGTAGAGCGTGCCGGACGACGTGTTTCCCTCGGCCTCGGCCCGGCGCTTGCGCCTGCGGAGGAAGGCAAACAGAACTGCGCACGCGATCGCAGCGACGAGGCCGATGACGCACCATGCGGCGACCCAGACGAGCCGCCAGTACCCGAAGTGCACGTACCTGCCAATAGAGGCGAAACCGAGGGCGATGGTGCCGAAGAAACCGATGACGACGAACGCGATTAGGTTTGCACGCGTCGAGAGCCGCGGCATGCTCCCGAGAAACGACGAGGCCTGGCCGCGGCCGGGGAAACCGCTCGAGGGAAAGGAGGGGGACTGGTTGCTCATAGTCTCACTGACATGTTTGGGATTGACGAGGCCGGGGTGCGTTCGGCTCACGCCTCACGGATGGCCTTAATGATCCCGCTGCGCGGGTAGACGTCAACGACGATAGAGGTCGTGAAAGGGCGGACGACACAGGCCTGATAGAGGGCATAGTAGGGGCTCGCCGGCTGTGCGAACTCGTCTTTCGTGTCCGTCCTGATCTCGAAGTGACGCGACTTTCCGTCGTCAAAATGGAGAGTAAAAGTGCTGTAGTAGCGTATGGTGCCGCGACGCCCTCGCTCGGTCTCAGTACGGAATCTTTCGCAGCTTGTGACGGCCCTCGTCTGGGCACCGGTGCGGGCGTCTTCGTAGCCTTCCGCGAAGGCCCCACCTCCCATGACGGTGCACGCGGTCGCGACCAACGCGATCATAGCAATGCAGAAAAATGCCTTGATGGCGGGGCCTGCGCGGCCAGGTTGATCCAGTTGTGCGCGCATCGTGCGCACGAGCATCGGAAGGAGCGACAAGAGACAGATGCCGAAGACAACGGCTGCGCCAGAGCCGACGAGTGAACAGACCAGCTGACGGACACCGAAGTTCCCGGCTAGAAAAAACGCGCCGAGCATGACGACCGCGGATCCGATGAGCGCGCAGGCCCATATGGTCATGCCGAGCTGTTGCCGAGCGTTGCCCGGACGTATCTCAGGGGAGAAACGCGAACGGCGCGGATACATGCTCAATTCCTCCTGCTCTTAGACGTCCGCCGGGGTCGCTCCCGTCCACTCGTACCAGCCCTGGTGCTGGACGATCCACGCCATGAGGGCGTAGCCGGCCTGGCCGGGCAGCGTCTGCCCGTCCCCGCCGCGCGCGAGGGAGGCGGCCATGTCCTCGAACCACTGGTCGTGCGCGACCAGCGGCGTATAGCAGTCAACGAAGGGGATTCCTCGGCGCGCGCACACTTCGGAGCACGAGGAGGACAGTGCCTTGAGGGACCCGGAGTCCACGCCAGCTAGTGGCGGGGGCCCCACGACGAAGCTGGGGATGCCCAGCGCGGTTGCCCGGTCGGTGATGTTGGCCAGGTTCAGGCGTGAGCGGGCCGTCGAAATACCCGCCGCGACGTCGCCCGGACCCACACCGATGACGAGGCCGTGGGGCTCGCCGTCGGCCAAGCGCGGCAGGACCTCGGCCTCCCAGCGCGCGGCCATCTGCTTCGTCGTCTCAGAGGGCACGGCAAGGGTCAGGAACGTGGCGGGCAGGTCGAAAGTCGAGTGCGCATTGACGCGACCGACCCAGCCCAGGCCGCGGGGATCGCCGACGCCCGCGACGAGCTCGTCTCCGATGAAGCAGATGCGCATGGTGTTCCTTTCCGGTGCCTCCTGCGCCCCCGGTGGGAGCGGCGGCCCTCGTTAGCCTTCGAAGGCCTGCGCAATAAGGGTAGCTGCTTGCTCCTTGTGAAGCGAGGCACGTCCCGCGGCGGTCGTCGCCGACTCGGGGCGGGACACCACGTGGACCGGGCGTCCCAGAGACGGGAAGAGGTTGAGCGCCAGGTGCGGCCACGCGCCCTGGTTACGAGGCTCGTCCTGCACCCAGGTCACCGACGCGTTCGGGTACTGGGCGAGGACCTCGGCAACCTCGGCCTCGGGCAGCGGGTAGAGCTGCTCCAGGCGAATGATCGCCGTCGACGTGTCGCCGCGGTGCTCGCGCTCCTTGACGAGGTCGTAATACAGGCGACCCGAGCACAGCAGGACGCGCGTCACCGATGACGGATCGGTGATGGTGTCATCGCCGATGACTGGCTGGAAGCCGCCCGAGGTGAACTCGTCGAGGTGCGAGGACGCGGCCGACAGGCGCAGCAGCTGCTTGGGCGTGAACGCGATAAGCGGCTTGCGCGGGCGCTTGTAGGCCTGCGTGCGCAGCATGTGGAAGTAGTTCGCCGGTGTGGAGGGCTGAACGATCCACATGTTGTCCTCGGCGGCGAGCTGCAGGTAGCGCTCGATGCGCGCGCTCGAGTGGTCGGGTCCCTGCCCCTCGTAGCCGTGGGGGAGGAGCATGACGAGCGAGGAACGCTGGCCCCACTTCTGCTCCGCTGAGCATACGAACTCGTCGATGACGGTTTGTGCGCCGTTCGCGAAGTCGCCGAACTGCGCCTCCCAGATCGTCAGGGTCTCCGGGCTCTCCAGCGAGTAGCCGTAGTCGAAGGCCAGCACGCCGTACTCGCTCAGCGGGGAGTTCCACACGTCGAAACGCGCCTGGTTTTCCGTGAGGAAGCGCAGCGGCGTGAACTCGCGCCCGTCGTTTGCGTCGTGCAGGATCGCGTGACGCTGGACGAAGGTCGCGCGGCCCACGTCCTCGCCGGACAGGCGCACGCCGGTGCCCTCCATGAGGAGCGTGCCGAAGGCCAGGAGCTCGGCGAAGCCCCAGTCGATTGGCTTGTTGCCCAGCGCCATCTCGAGTCGGCGCTCGCACAGCTGACGCAGCTTCGGGTGCGGCTCGAAGCCCTCCGGGAAGCGCGTGTGCGCGCGGCCGATGCGGCGCAGCTGCTTGGCGGGGGCAGCAGACGTCCAGCCGATCATCATGCCGATGCCGGGCATCTGGGACTCCGGCATGGTCCATTCCTCGTCGGGGGATTCCCCGGCCTCGCCCACGCCGACGGTGAGTGCTGGGTCGTGCGTGCGGCTGCCCGGGTTGATCTCGGACACCGAGGAGGCGCCGCCCGCGCGGGTCTCCTCGAGGATGCGCCCGAGCTCCGCCTCGTACTGGGCGATCGACTGGCGGGCCTCGTCCTCGGTGAGCTGGCCGCGACCCACGAGGCCGCGGATGTACACCGCGCGGGTGGAGGGGATGCGGTCGATGAGGGAGTACATGACGGGCTGGGTCATCGACGGGTCGTCGCCCTCGTTGTGACCGCGGCGGCGGTAGCACACCATGTCGATGATGACGTCCTTGTGGAAGGCATTGCGGTACTCGAAGGCCAGGTGCGCGCAGCGGATGACGGCTTCGGGGTCGTCCGCGTTGACGTGCAGGATCGGGACCTGCAGGCCCTTGGCCAGGTCCGTCGCGTAGCCGGTGGAGCGGCCCTGCGTCGGGCCTGTCGTGAAGCCGATCTGGTTGTTGACGATCACGTGGATCGTGCCGCCGGTCTTGTAGCCTTCGAGCTGGGAGAGGTTGAAGGTCTCCTGGACGACGCCCTGGCCGATGAAAGCCGCGTCGCCGTGGATGAGGATCGGGATGATCGGCAGGTCCGGGTCGCCCAGGTGCTCCTGCTTGGCGCGCACGATGCCCTCCAGGACACCGTCGGCGGCCTCCAGGTGCGAGGGGTTGGCGGCCATGTAGACCTTGGTGGCCAGGCCGTCGTCGAGGGAGTACACGCCCCACGTGCCCAGGTGATACTTGACGTCGCCCGATCCCTGGACGGAGTTGGGCATGTAGTTGCCTTCGAACTCGTCGAAGATTTGCGCGTAGGACTTGCCCGCGATGTTGGCCAGCACGTTGAGGCGTCCGCGGTGCGCCATGCCGATGGCGACCTCGTGGATGCCGGTGCGCGCCGAGTCCGCCAGGATGTGGTCGAGCAGCGGGATCAGGGACTCGCCGCCCTCGAGGGAGAAGCGCTTCTGGCCCATGAACTTCGTCTGGAGGAACTCCTCGAAGGCCTCGGCGCGGATGAGGGTGCCCAGGATGTGACGCTGTGCGTCGGGGGAGGGGGCTTCGTACGGGCGCTCGATGCGCTGCTGAACCCAGGCGCGCTGCTCGGGGTCCTGGATGTGCATGTATTCGATGCCGACCGTGCGCGTGTAGGTGTCGTGCAGGCGCGTGAGGATGTCGCGCAGCAGCATCTGGTCGGAGCCGCCGAAACCACCGGTGGGGAAGGGGCGATCCAGGTCCCACACGCTCAGGCCGTAGGACGACAGATCGAGGTCGGGGTGGCGACGCACGCGGTAGGCCAGCGGGTCGGTGTCGGCGGCGAGGTGGCCGCGCGAACGGTAGGCGTGGATGAGCTCCGCGATGCGCGCGGGCTTGCCCTTTTCGTGGTTCGGGTCGTAGTCGTAGTCCGCTTCCCACGTGTAGGGGCGCGCGGGGACGTGCATCGAGGTGAAGACGCGCTCGTAGAAGCCGTCGCGGCCCGAGAGCTTGGCGTCCACCAGGGCCAGCAGGCGGCCGGACGCCGCACCCTGGATGATGCGGTGGTCGTAGGTGGAGGAGAAGAACATGGTCTTGCCGATGCCGAGTGCGGCCAGGCGCTTGGGGGAGACGCCGCGGAATTCCGCCGGGTAGTCGGTGGCGCCCACGCCGATGATGAGGCCCTGGCCGACCATGAGGCGGGGCACGGAGGTGGTGGTACCGAGCGTGCCCGGGTTCGTCAGGGTCACGGAGGCGCCCTGGAAGTCAGCGGTGGTCAGCGTGGCCGTGCGGGCGCGCGCCACCAGGTCCTGGTAGGCGTCGACGAACTCGGCGAAGGTGAGGGTGTCGGCGTCGTGGATGACGGGGACCTTCAGGGAGTGGTTGCCCTGCGCGTCGGCCACGTCGATGGCCAGGCCGAAACCGATGTGCGCGAGCTGCTCGACGGCGGGCTTGCCGCCCTCGATCGTGTAGCGCACGTTCAGGTCGGGCATCTCGCACAGCGCCTCCACCAGGGCGTAGCCGATGAGGTGGGTAAAGGAGACCTTGCCGCCGACGGTGCGCGCCAGGTGCGCGTTGATGAGGGCGCGGTTTTCGATGAGGAGCTTGGCCGGGATCTGGCGCTGGGAGGTGGCCGTGGGGATAGAGAGTGAGGCCTCCATGTGCTTGGCGGTTGCGCGCGCCGCGGACTTGAGGATGTGGAGCTCGTCGTGCGAGGGTGCGCCCTGGAAGAGCGTGAAGGCCGCGCGGCCGTGCTGCTGGCGCGTGTAGGGGCTGGTGGCCTCGGCGACGGCGGCGGGTGGGGCAGGCGGCAGGTCCGAGCGGGTCACGGAGACGACGGGTGCATGCTCGGTGGCGGCCGCCTCGGGCCCGTCTTCCTCGATGTCGAGGGTCGGCGGGGTCACCGAGACGGGGGCGACGTGGTCAACTGGGGGTGTGGCATGGGCCGACGAGGCCGGGGCCGGCTCCGGCGTTGAGGGAGTGCCCTCGGGGATGTCGGGACGCTTGGCACGCAGCTGCGGGGGAGCGGACTCGGTGGAGAAATAGGCGCGCCAGGACGGATCCAGGAGCTGGGGGTCACGCTCGTAGAGGTCTCGCATCTTCGCGATGTACCACTGCGGATCGGGCTGGGAAGCGGTGGGAGTGGGCACGTATTCCTCCGTAAGTGTCATGCCGCGCGCATGGGCCGAATCCTGCGCGGTCATACCTCGTTAATTCTACCGCCGCGTGATGGTCTTCACGAAACCTGGTAGACCTTTGGCGTGTACTTCAAGGGTCTTTGGTCCGTTGAAGAATGATTGTTGGCACATGCGTCGTGGTGTGTGGAAATGCGCGCTGGGGGAGTGGGGCAGGCCCGCTAGACTGTAACCATCATGGACTGCGACACTGCCGGCTCTACTGCCGCTCTTTCTCACCCCTTTTCCGCGCGCGTACCCGCGACCCGCCCCGGCCTCGTCGAGGGGGCCACGCAATGACGACCGCCCTCATGCTTGTGCTTGGCATCGTCCTGACCGCCGGCACCTTCGTCTTCGTCTCCGCCGAGTTCTCGCTCGTCGCGGTCGATCAGGCGGTCCTCGATAAGAAGGCTGAGGAAGGGGACCGCGGAGCATCCTCTGTCCTGCGTGCGACCCGCACGCTGTCAACCCAGCTGTCGGGCGCGCAGGTGGGCATCACGCTGACCACGATCCTGCTCGGCTATACGACGCAGAGCGCGCTGGCGGACCTGTTGCAGGACCTGCTGGGATCGGTCGGCCTCGCGTGGGGCCTGGCGACCGGCATCGCGGCCTTCGCTGCCGCGACTTTCATCAACGTCTTCTCGATGCTCTTTGGAGAGCTGGTTCCGAAGAACCTCGCCCTGGCCCACCCCCTGGCCACGGCCGTGCGCGTCGTCCCCTTCCAGATGGCCTTCACCGCCATCGCCCGCCCCGTCATTTGGGTGCTGGGCGGGACGGCGAACTGGGTGCTCGCCCGCATGGGCATCGAGCCGCAAGAGGAGATCTCCTCGGCGCGCTCCGCCTCCGAGCTGGCTGCCCTCGTTGAGCACTCCGTCGAAGAAGGCACCTTCGACATGTCCACGGCCGACCTCTTCGTCAACACGATCCGCATGTCCACGCTCAGCGCCGCCGACGTCATGACCGACCGCGGTCGCCTGCACACCCTCAGTGAGGGTGACAGCGCCCAGGATGTGCTGGACCTGGCCCGCGAAACCGGACACTCCCGATTCCCCGTCATCGGCGACGACTCTGACGATATCCTCGGCCTGGTCTCGCTGCGCCGCGCGGTCGCCGTGCCCGCTGATCGTCGCGCCGAGGTCCCCGTCATCTCCTCGTCCCTCATGACCGACGCGCCCTCGGTTCCCGAGACCGTGCCGATCGGCCCCCTCATGGTCCAGCTGCGCGACGAGGGTCTGCAGATGGCCGTCGTCGTTGACGAGTACGGCGGCGTGTCGGGCATCGTCACTCTCGAGGACGTCGTCGAGGAGATCGTTGGTGAGGTCTCCGACGAGCATGACCAACGTCGCCTTGGCATCCGCCCGCGCCCCGACGGGACTTTCCTCGTTCCCGGCACGCTGCGCCCCGACGAGCTCGCGCGCCGCACGGACATCAACCTGCCCGAGGACGGCCCCTATGACACCATTGGCGGTCTCGTCATGAACGAGCTGGGCGAGATTCCGGTCGTTGGATCGTGCGTGAGCGTGGACGGCATCGGCATCGAGGTCACCCAGATGCAGGGACGTCGCGTCGCCCAGGTGGCGATCACGCCCGCCCCCGAGGCCGACGACGAGGAGGTGACGAAGTGAGCGTAGGAGTTGGTCTCGGTATCACCGTGGCCCTGCTGGCCGTCAACGCTTTCTTCGTCGCCGGCGAGTTCGCCGTCACCTCGACACGTCGCTCGCAGGTCGAGCCTCTCGCCGATGAGGGTGCGAGAGGAGCGACCGCCGCGCTGTACGCGCTGCAGCACGTGTCCCTCATGCTGGCGATCTGCCAGCTCGGCGTGACGGTCGCATCCACGACCCTGGGCGTCGTCGCCGAGCCTGCGATCGCCCACCTCGTCGAGTCGCCGCTCGAGCGCCTGGGCGCGCCCGAGGCGACCAGCCACGTCGTTGGCTTCGCCGCCGCCCTCGTCGTCGTTCTCTTCTGCCACGTCGTCTTCGGCGAGATGGTCCCGAAGAACATCTCGATCGCCGCCCCCGTGCGCATGCTGCTGATCCTTGCGCCCGTCCTCGTGCGCCTGGGCCACGTCCTGCGCCCAATTATCGAGGCCATGGATCGCTTCGCGAACTGGTTTGTGCGCCTGTCCGGTTACGAGCCGCGCTCGGAAATCTCGGCCTCCTACACGATCGAGGAGGTCGCATCGATCGTCGTCGCCTCGCAGGAGGAGGGCGTGCTGACCGACGAGCTGGGCCTGCTCAGCGGCACCCTGGAATTCTCCGAGGAGACGGCCGGGACCGCGATGGTCCCCCTCGATAAGCTCATCGTCCTGCCCGAGGGTGCCACCCCTGCCGACGTGGAAGAACAGGTCGCCCACACGGGCTACTCGCGCTTCCCGATTGCAGGCGACGACGGCTCGATTGTCGGCTACGTACACCTGAAGGACGTCCTGTACGCCACCGGCGAGGAGCGTGAACAGCCGATCACCCCGTGGCGCATCCGACGCCTCGAGGCCGTGTCCGCTGACGACCAGGTCGAAGACGCGCTGCGCCACATGCAGCGCACCGGCGTGCACTGCGCCCTCGTGCGCGATGCGGGAGCAGTCGTCGGCATCCTCTTCCTCGAAGACATCCTCGAGCTGCTGGTCGGCGAAGTCCGAGACGTTCTCCAACGCCCGTGACGAGCCGCGATCCGCAAGGTACATTAGATCGAGGTCAAAACTTCGTGACGAACACAGACAAGGGGGAGAGCGTGAGCGACAACGAGTGCCCGCTGCCGAAGCGGTCGCAGCTGCGCGCCGCGCGCTCCGAGAACGGGGACGATTCCCAGGAGAACCCGATCACCGCGGCGATCCCGGTTGGCGAAGAGACCGTTGCCCCTCCGCCGCTGCCTCCCGCCGCGAAGAAAACGGTGGCGGAACCCGAGGCCTCGGCAGAGTCGTCGGTCGAGACCGAGCCTGACACCGGCGAGCAGGCCCCGGCCTCGTCTCCCGAGACTGTGGCTCACATCGATGAGGAGGCCCCGGCCTCGTCGTCGAGCAAGCGACGCCGTAACGTCCACCCCGTCGGATACGCGCTGCGTGCGCTGCTCGTCCTCGGCCTCGCCGGCACGACGATCGCCGTGCCCATGACGGGGCGCGTCGGCTCCGACTCCTCCCTGACCGTGCCCGCGCGAGCCTTCGGTGCGTCGGTGGGCGGCCCCAGCTGGGCCGTGTCCTCCGCGCTGCCCCAGGCAACCGCCCTGGATGGCACCCTCACCGCGAACTCACGCGCCAAGGCGAAGGCCCCCGTCTCCATCACCGGCTGTGCGTCGGGCAATGGCGCGGACGGCAACCGCAACGTGCGAGTCGTCGCCGACACGATCTACTGGCCGCTCCCGCAGGGCACCTACACGGTGACCTCGCCCTTCACGATGCGTATTTCGCCCGTCTCCGGCCAGCTCCTCGCCCACGAGGGCATCGACATGGCCGCCCCGCTCGACACCCCCATCACCTCCGTGTACGGCGGCGTCGTCGAGGAGGTCGCGGAGAACTCGCGCTCGGGCGCCTACGTGCAGATCAAGCACACGAAGTCTGACGGCACCGTCTTCCACTCCGCCTACCTGCACCAGTACATGAACAAAATTAAGGTCAAGGTCGGCGACACCGTCACCGCCGGGCAGGTCATCGGCGCGGTCGGCAACAACGGCTGGTCGACGGGCCCGCACCTGCACTTCGAAATCCACGACTCCTCGGATACCCCCGTGGATCCGGACGCGTGGATGCAGACAAACAAAGCTGTTTATCTCGGACAGGAGTCTTGCTCATGATGCCCGTCACCATGCGTCAGGGGCCCATCGTCTTCGCCCACCGCGGCGGCAGCGAGGAGGCCCCCGAGAACACGATGAGCGCCTTTGCCTACGCCTACGAGGCCGGGATCCGCCACGTGGAGACCGACGCCCACGTCACCGCCGACGGCAAGGTCGTCATCTGCCACGACGAGACCGTGGACCGCTGCTACGACGGTACTGGTGTGATCGCCCAGATGACGTGGCGCGAGCTGTCCAAGCTGCGCCACCGCGACTCCGGGGAGCAGATGCCGCTGCTCGCCCAGGTCCTCGAAGCATTCCCGGACATGTACTTCAACATCGATGCGAAGGAGCCGGGCGTCGAAGGCCCCCTCCTCGATGTCATCGCCGACCACGGCGCGGCCGACCGCGTGCTCGTGGCCTCCTTCTCCGAGCCTCGCCTGCGCGCCGTGCGCGACATCGCCGCCTCGGACCCTGCGCGCGCGGTCGCCACGTCACTGGGCACCGAGGCCGTCGTGCGCCTGGTGGGCGCCGCGAAGAGCGCCACGAACCCCGCCTGGTGGCACGTGCCCGGCCCGCGCCAGGGGGCCATCGCCGCGCAGGTGCCCATGCACCAGGGCCCCATCCGCGTCGTCGACGAGCGCTTCGTGGCCACCGCCCACACCCTGGGCCTGGCCGTCCACGTGTGGACCATCAACACGGTGGCCGACGTGCTGCGCCTCCTCGAGGTCGGCGTCGACGGCATCATCACCGACCGCCCTGTCTTCCTGCGCGACTTCTTGGACCAGCGCGGCCTGTGGACCCAGCCTCCGGCTCCCGGTGCTGCCTCGGGCCCCAGGGACTGAGGTTATTGCTTGAATTGGCGGGCGCGCACCGGGGGGTGCGCGCCCGCCAATCCACCTGAACAAACGTGTTAATTGCCTCGTCGATGAGGCTCTGGGAAAACGAGTAGTAGAGGGAAACGCCGATGTGGGTACTGGGAGCTTTCATTCTCGGAACGTTGGGCCTCCTCATGTGGTACGTGAGAATGTTCTGTGACAACCCGACCGCCGAGCTGTGGCGGAGCGTGGGGAACGGGTATCAGCTGAACAGGATCCTTGGAACGGGGAGGGCCTCTCAGAACTGCGCTGCAGTGTCGTTTCCTGCAATCTCGACGGCAATCTTACTGATGGCCCCCGTGAAATGCGTCGAGGCACTTGGAGCACCTACATGGTTGATTGTCAGTCTTGTTGGCGTATCTATGCTTCTCATGATCGCTGCTTTCGTCGCTATCATCCCATTCAAGTACACCGATTGCTTTTATGAAGATTGGCAATATGCCAAGCGGCACGGGCTTCTGGACAACAATGGAAAGATCGACCGCGAGGCGTGGGAACGACACAAAGCTGAGAAACAACAGGAGAAGTGAGCGGCGTAAGAATCTTGTGCGAGCCGCCTTAGTCACGACCGGTGTGCCCGGTCATGGACTTGTCGGGCATACGCCGCCGTCGCTTCGGAACGCGGAGAGCTCGGGGATCTTGGCCAGGATGAGAGTATTCGCTTCATTGCCGTCGGAGAGGCAACAGAGGGGTATGTGCCGAACATTGTCCTCACTGAAACTGAGGTCATCAGCGGCAAAGGGGACAAAGAGATCCTCGATGACAGCGCGCGTCGCCTGGCTGAACCGCACCCGGGAAGCCGCCTCATCGATGACACCGTCGCGCCGTATCCCGCCGCGCGTACCCGCCTCATCACAGGTGTGTACGCCCTTAACGACACCTCGATGACCGTCTCGCAGCTCGTGTGGCTCACCCGGCATAGAAACGACGGGGACGAGGAACCCCGCCGATTCCTGTGGGAGGCGACATGCACGTGTCCGAGCCTCGCCTGCCCGCCGATCATCGAGGACTTCATGACAATGGCACGCACCCTGGAGGTGGAATCGTGACCGCCGAAGGAACCGCGGACTCGTCGCCGGAGGAGCTGGTCGTCTCCCTCGAACAGGCGAATGCGCTTATCAACCTTGTTGGCGCGAGAGAGGGGGACGGCGCTCTATCGAGTGCGATGCCGGTCAGCGGACTCATGAGCGCTGGCCTCGCCGACTCCACCGGCCTCATCGGTGACGCCGAGGCGATCCTGGGTCCGGCGCGTACGGTCGACTATCGTCTCGTGATCCGCGTCGTCTCCCCGAGGTGGACGATCGGCGTGTGAAGTGCGCGGATTTGGCCCTCGCGGCCGCGCTCGGTCGTCATGCGCGCCGAGAATGACGGCGCGCACTTCACCCAGGTTGATTACTGCGATGTCCCGCATATCCTCGCCGAGGAGACTCTCCTAGAGCCCGGGCCAACCATCGATGACGGCCCGCCGTCGATCTCCGCCGACTTCGTGCAGGCGGTGCGTGACGTGGACCTGGAGAGGGCGCAGTCAGCCCTGATTGATGTGGCCGCTCAAGGGCCAACGGACTCTCACTTCTCGCAGGACTGCTGGCACAAGCGCTGGAGCGTCGTGCTGTGCGTGCGGGAAGAGCGGACCCCGGATGGATGGAAGGAAGCCGGGCACCTCGAGTGCTTGATCACCGACCACATGCATGCGCAAATACACGCGCCCATCGATCCTCGCGCACTCGCCCTCATGCGGGAGCAGAATGCACCCACCATGGACGCTCCGCCGCGTACGGCGCTGTGGGGGTTCTTGATGGAGCTGCTCGCCAAGTAGTGCGGCCTGTGGACCCAGGCTCCGGCTCCCGGTTCTGTTTCGGGCCCCAGGGACTGAGGTTATTGCTTGAATTGGCGGGCGCGCACCGGTGGGTGAACGCCCGCCATTCTATTAACCTATTGGTTTGACTTTATCGCTGGGTGTGCGATACCTTGAAGCGTTATCACTTACTGTGTTGTGAGGAGAAATAGATGTGCGATTATATTACATGGCACGCGGACGAGGTTTCGCAGGGAATTGAGATCCTGGAAGGCGCCAGTGAGAGTCTTGCTGCCAATACGGTTGAGATTCCGAGCGGCTTTGGGCAAAACCAAGGGAATCTTACGGAAAAACTCATTCGTGTCAACGCGGTCATCGAAACCTTGTCATATTGTTCAGTTGCGATTGGGAAAGGACTCTCCGGAGCGTCGGAGGCATTTGCCGGCACCGACGCTGAGGTTTTGGAGGATCTGAAGGCGGTTGATAAATATCGAGAGGGAAAGGGATTCTGATGACTGCAGGGCCGTCACCTTGGGCTGTGCTGAGTTTTAAGATGGAGTGCGATTTTGATGTTTCTTCCATCAATGCATTCGCAACCGTATGTGAAATGCGGCAGTAATCATGAGGCGCGCCGACGATGATGCAATGCGCGCCCATAGTATCGTCGCTCATCAGACAGCTCAGCTGTGCCACGAGTGTGGTGAAGATCTGTGTAATGTATCGCAGACTGCTGGTGGGCTGGCGGAAATTTTTGACACATTGAAAAGTGCTTCAGAAGATCTTAGCTGGTGGGTAGACGCTGCTCAGAAAGAATATAAGCTTATTGCTGAAGAAGGCGACGGGATAGGATTGATCGCTTCGTATGCAGATGGCTTCGGTTCCGTCGAACTTCCGCCTGACAGGTACGACGAACTGGTCGACGCTTATGTTCATCTGCGTGCCCGGGCGGAAATTCAAAAGGATAAAGTGGATCGCGCGGAATATGTATTTTTCTTGGAGTTGAATAAGCTTCAGGTTGATACATATGAGCAGATTATTGCACCTGTTTTTGATGCTTTTAAACATCAATTTGTTCCGGACCCGCTTCATCCTTGGCTTAACGGCTTGAGCTATGTTGAGGGGCTGAAGAGCCTAGGGGCTTCTGCAGCAACTGCCTTTTACATGCAAACATACCATGGAACGTATATTGAGCCGGGTGACCTGGCATCACGTAACTGGTTTGAACGCTTGACAGCTCGGGGAGATTTTGAGAATTGGGAATGGCAGCCAAAGGGGGCCCATGCAAAGCTTCCATGGGGGCTTTCAAAGGTGGTTCCGGCTCTCGAGTATGGAGCCAGGCGCTTTGCCATTGTCGGCACTGTTTTGGATGGTCTGGGTGCTGCCCATGACAGCTACGAGATCGATAGTGTCAAGCATCGCGACTGGGGTGTCGGTCATAAGCTTGCTCGGGCTGTCGTGTCGGGCGCTGCAACTGCAGGCGGTTCTTTCGCAGGCGGAGAGATAGGGGCAGCTCTAGGAGCTGCTGGTGGAGCGGAATTCGGAGCGCCGGGAGTGCTCGTGGGCGGATTTGTCGGTGGAGTGTATGGGTCCTTGAAAGGCGCTCAAACGGGTGAGAAGTTTGGTGATTGGGTCAATGATAACGTTGTCGACTCGATTGCTGACTTGCTTGGTTAGGGCTGCTGCGTGAGTGGTCTGGAGTGAGTGGCGGCAGGATAATTAATCTATGTGTCAGTATTTCAATACTAGTTCTTTTGATTGTTTATCTCGTTGGTTGTCTGCTCATCAAATTTTCTAATTGATTCTATCCAGAGTGGCAATGCGTTGCGTAGTATGGCTTGCTGGATGAGATAGGCGAGGTAATATAATCCGTACGGAATTGCGATTTCGACGGGGAAAGGAGTCATATGAACGAGAATTTTAAAGTCTGTTTGCCTTCTGGATGGAGGCAGCTGTCGGAGGAGGAATGTGGTGCGCTCGGGATGCGTGCACAAAATGAGCGTATCAAGCTGATTGCGATCGCAGCCGTCGATGAGGCGAACTATGTCCCCAACTTGGTTATCGCTGACGAAGAGGTGCTCAATGGTCAAGCATATGAGGACATTTGCTGATAGTGCTCAGCGCTTGGAGCAGCTACTTCCCGGGTTCCTTCTCATCGATGACTTCGAGTGGCCGTTGACTCCGGCGAACGCGCGCCTCCGAACGGGTGTGTACATTCTTGAAGAGATGTCGCTGACTGTCACGCAGCTGGCGTGGCTTACTGACGACGCGAATGAAGACGATGCTTCCTCTCGGCGCGTTCTATGGACTGCAACATGCACATGCCCAAGCGCTGAATTTGCGACAGTTATTGACAGCTTCATGGAAATGGTACCCACGCTGGAGGTGGCATCGTGACCGTCGAAGAAAGCACTCCCATGTCTCCTGAAGAGCTTGTCGTTTCTGTTGAGCAGGCGGACGCGCTCATTGATCTCATCGGCATCGAAGCGGGATCCAGCCGCATGTCGAGCGTGGCGCTTGCCAGTGGACTTGTCGGCGCTGGCCTTGCAGGCATTAACGGGCTCACCGGTGACGCCGAAGCGATCCTGGGTCCCGCGCGCACTGTCGACTCACGCATTACCGTCCGTGTCGTCTCTCCGTGGGAAGGGGGCGAGATTCGAGAGGTCAGGATCTGGCCTTCCCAGCCGCGCTCAGTCGCGATGCGTACCGAGGTGGACGGCGTCCACTTTATGCAGGTCGATTACTGCGAAGTCCCCCATATTCTCGCCATGGAGAACCTCCTGGCGGCCGGGGCAAGCGTCGTTGATGGTCCACCCTTCATTCCTGCTGAGTTCTTGCAGGCGGTGCGCGCCTTGGACCTTGAGGGGGCACAAGCAGTTCTGATCGATTTGGCTGCTCACGGGCCCAGCAACTCTCATTTTTCGCAGGACTGCTGGTACAAGCGGTGGAGCTTTGTTCAGTGCGTGCGCGAAGATAACACCTCTGACGGGTGGAAGGAAAGCGGGCACGTCGAGTGCTTCGTCACCGATCACCTGCATGCGCTCATCCACGCGCCCCTCGATCCGGATGCGCTTGCCGATATGCAGGGGCAGGACGCGCCCACCCTGGACGTTCCGCCGCGCACTGCGCTGTGGGCTCTGATCATGGCGCTATTCGCTGGGTAGGACACCCACCTGTGCCGTCGGCATAGCAAAACGGGGGGCGGAGCCGCTTGGCTCCGCCCCCCCTCGACGCGTCCGTCAGGACCGCAGACTCACTCGTCGCCGCTGAAGTCGGCCACGGCCTCGTCCAGGCCCGCGCGGCGGATGCGCACGAGGGACAGGAACACCAAGCCGGCGGCCAAAGCGATGCCCAGGCCTCGAACCAGCCAGGACTCGCCCACGAAGATCATCGCCATGGCAGCCAAGGTCGGCACCAGGAGCGTGAACGCGTAGCCGATGTAGCGGCCAAACGACGGCATGGGCACGCCGTCGGACTCGGCGACCGACTTGACCATGAAGTTCGGGCCATTACCGATGTACGTAATCGCGCCACAGAACACGGCGCCCAGCGAAATCGGGATCAGGTAGTACTCGGGCACACCCGCGACCAGGGGGCCCTCGCCGCCGGAGGCCTTCGCCATCTCGAAGAACGTCATGTACGTGGGAGCGTTGTCCAGGATCGAGGACAGGCCGCCCGTGAACACGAAGTACGTCATACGGGTCAGCGGCAGCGACGGGGCGATCTGCTCCAGGTAGCGCAGCGCCGGCGCCATCGTCGAGAAAATGCCGATGAACAGGGTCGCAACCTCCATGATCGGCGCCCACGTGAACGCGTTCTCCTCGAAGCGCACCTTCTTGTCCGAGAGCTTGTAGGACAGGCCCGCGACCGTGAACATGATGATCTCGCGCCACGGTACGAAGCCGGTCCACGAGTGCACGTGGCCCTCGGCCAGCGCCTCGCCGTCCCAGGACGGAGCGAAAGCGACGGACAGGATGATGATCGCGAAGAACAGCAGGTTGATCTTGCCATGCAGGCTCAGGGGCTTGACCTCGCGGTCGTCGGCCTCGATGGAGGCGGTGTCCTCGGACGCGTAGCGGACGCGGTCGATCGAATAGTACGACAGGAGCAGCAGCGCCAGGACGAACAGCCATTCCTTCCACAGCGCGAACGTCCATGCGAAGGGCACGCCGTGCAGGTAACCGAGGAACAGCGGCGGGTCGCCAAGCGGAGTCAGTATGCCGCCACAGTTCGCCACAATGAAGATCGTGAACAACACCGTGTGCACGCGGTGCTTACGTTCCTTGTTGGTCTCCAAGAGCGGGCGGATGAGCAGCATGGCCGCGCCCGTCGTCCCAATGAACGAGGCCAGTAGGCCGCCGATCGCCAGGAAGATCGTGTTGTTACGCGGGGTCGCCTTGATGTCGCCAGCCAGGTGAATGCCGCCGGAGACCACGAACAGCGCGAAGAGCAGCGCGATGAACTGCACGTACTCCACGCCCGTGGCGATGAGCGGGCCGGTGCCCGCCCTCATGAACATCCAGACCGTCGTCGGCACGCCGAGAGCGAGCGCGACGGAGAGCTGGGAGCATTCCTTTTCCCACCAGTGCGAGGTCTTGGGGATGATAGGCAGAACTGCGATGCAGCCAAGCATCGCGATGAAGGGGAGCAGACTCCACCAGGGGTAGGTCATCGGCCAGTCCTTGATTGACGATAAATACGCTCACCATTTTATGGGGTAGGGGAGCGGGTGCGGAGCGTTCCGGGAGGTGGGAGTGGCCTCATCGACGAGGCCGGGGCGCGTTCGCGCGGGGGTTTCCGCTGGGTTGGATGCGGGCATTGTGAGCGTTCCGGATATGAGTGGCACCCCGAACAGGACTCGAACCTGCGACCTCTTGCACCGGAGGCAAGCGCTCTATCCGCTGAGCTATCGGGGCAGCTCGGTCAGTTTAGCAGGGTTTTATATAACCACGCGGGACGGTGATGTGTGCCATACTAGTGGGCGTTGCTTGTTTGAGAACTCTTCAGGAGGATCCCATGCGCGTTCATATCGGCACCGATCACGCCGGTTTCGAACTCAAGGAAAAGGTTGTCGCGCACCTGCGCGAGGCCGGTCACGATGTCGTCGACCACGGCGCCCACACGTACGATGCGCTCGACGACTACCCGCCGTTCTGCATCGAGGCCGCCCAGGCGGTCGTCGATGAGCCGGGCAGCCTCGGCATCGTCATCGGCGGCTCCGGCAATGGCGAGCAGATGGCCGCCAACTGCGTGGAAGGCGTGCGTGCCGCCCTCGTGTGGTCGGATGCGACCGCGCGTCTGGCCCGCGAGCACAACGACGCGAACGTCGTGGCCGTCGGCGCCCGCCAGCACAGCGAGGAAGAGGCTCTCGCCCTCATCGACGCGTTCCTTGAGACGCCCTTCAGCGGGGACGAGCGTCACCAGCGCCGCATCGACCTGATGAAGGACTACGAGCGCTCCGTGCGCGCCTGATAGCCTCAGGCGTTGGTGCATGCGCTCCTAGCGCTGATACATACGAGGCGGGGCCGGTGAATGATCACCGGCCCCGTTTTGTGTGCCTGGTTTGCATGCCGTCTTTCTGTTGCCTCCGCTGGCGTTGTTTCGCGCGATGTGTGTCGGGGTTGCGGCCTGATAGTGAAAGAGAAGCCACCCCAGCGCGTCACTGTGCGGCGTATTCGATGGCCTCCGTGAAAGAAACATCGCCCAGGCGTGTTGCTGTGCTGACTGTTTGGTGGCCTTGGTGAAAGAAACATCGCCCCGGCGTGTTGCTGTGTTGTGTGTGTGATGGCCTCCGTGAAAGAAAAACCGCCCCTGCTCGGCGAAATAGGGGCAAAAACAGTGATTTTTGCCGAGCAGGGGCGATTAATATTTCATGTCGACAGGCGCAATCCCGAGCAGGGGCGATATTTCTTTCGCAGCATCCCAATCGCCATGCGACATGGTGGAAATGAACGCCGTGTGAGCGCCAGCGTCAGCTTTCCGTGGTCCGAACAGATGGTCGCCATGAGGAGGACGAGCTCCGTGAGAGGAACATGCCGATGGCGGTGCAACACAAGTCGCCTTGCTTCTATCACTTACGCTCACGACGAGAGAAAATTCGCCCTGCTGTGGTTGGCTCTGACTGAAGCGTGACAATTTTCGCCCTGCATGCCGAAAATGGACCAAAATCGGCGTTTTTGCGGTGCATGGCGAGTTTTGTACCGGTTTGGGCATGCCAGCGTGCGTGCATGGCCAGTTTTGTACCGAAGGGCACCCATCAGCCTGCATGCAGGGCGAGTTTTGTACCGGATAGTGCCCGAAAGGGGCCACTGGGGGAGTGCTGCGAGGCCAAGGTCGTCGGCCTCGTCGCAGCCAGGTACTTTCGTATCGGGCCCGGTGGCGGGGCCCGCAATCCCAGCCCCTGCCTTGTGCTGACGTGCTTAGCCCTGGCCGGTGAGGGTGAGGTACACGAGGAACAGGTTGAGCGCGACGATGACGGCCGCGATGAGGAAGCCGGTGATACGCAGGGGACGATTGTTCGCGTAGCTGCCCATGACGTCGGGCGAGGCGGTGAGGCGCATGAGCGGGATGATCGCGAAGGGGATGCCGAAGGACAGGGCGACCTGCGAGACGACGAGCGCCCACGTGGGTTCGGCGCCCGCGCCCAGGATGATGAGCGCGGGGATCAGGGAGATGAGGCGGCGCGCCATGATGGGAACACGAATGTGGAGCAGGCCGTTCATGATCTCGCTTCCTGCGTAGGCGCCCACTGACGTGGAGGCCAGGCCCGAGGCCAGCAGGCCGACCGCAAACACGGTGCCGACGATGGGCCCGAGCGTGGAGGAGATCGCGGCGTGTGCGCCCTCGATGGTGTCGGTGCCGCTCTGGCCGGCCAGCGCCGCGGCCGCCAGGAGCAGCAGGCCGATGTTGACCAGACCCGCGATGCTCAGCGCCCAGTAGATGTCGATGCGGGTCGCCCGCAACAGGCGCGAGAGGTGTCCCGAGGAGTGTCGGGCATCGCCGGTGGAGGGGCCGAGCTCGTCGGCCTCGTGGTCGTTGACGAGGGAGGAGTGCAGGTAAACAGCGTGCGGCATGACGGTCGCGCCCAGCATGGACGCGGCCACGAGGACCGAGTCGGTGCCCTGGAAACGAGGGACGAGCCCGCCGAGCATGCCCGAGGGGCTGGGTGGTGCGACGAAGAGGCCCGCGAGGAATCCGAGCGTGATGATGATGAGCAGGCCGACGATGATCGTCTCGAACTGGCGCTGTCGCCCGCCGCCCTGAACGAGCAGCAGGGCCATCGACACGACGCCGACGATGACGCCGCCCCACAGGAGGGGGATGCCAAACAGGAGGTGGAGGGCGAGCGCACCGCCGATGACTTCGGCCAGGTCGGTCGCGGCCGCGACGATCTCGGCCTGCAACCAGAACGCGATGCGCCCGGGCTTGCCCATGCGCGCACCCAGCAGGGCGGGCAGGGACTGGCCGGTGACGAGGCCGAGCTTGGCGGAGAGGTACTGGATGACCATCGCGAAGATGTTTGAGGCCACGAGAACCCACACGAGCAGGTACCCGTAGCGCGCGCCCGCCGTGATGTTGGCGGCGACGTTTCCGGGGTCGACGTAGGCGACGGCCGCGACGAAGGCGGGGCCGAGGAGGGGGATGAGCTTGTGGCGATGCTCGGTGTCCGTGGCGGTCACGGGTGTTCCTCACTGCTGACGAAAACGTTCGCTTACCCGAAACTTTACTCGTCTCGAGGCCCGCGGGGTGGGTGAGAGGGGCGGAATGGGACGCGCATGTGGCCAGGTTTTCATTCACGGACCCGGGGAGAGTTCGCGGATAGGAGTAAAAACACCGTAGTCTAAAGGGGTGACTCCTGAAGAACTTGCTACTCTCATCCGCGCGACCCTGCTGGACGCTGCTGCCGCCGGTCGCATTTCGATCGACCCCTCGCTGGTCCCCGACCCCGTGACCGTGGAGCGCCCGCGTGTGCGCGAGCACGGTGACTGGGCGACCAACGTCGCGATGCAGCTCGGTAAGAAGGCCGGTATGGCGCCGCGCGAGTTCGCGCAGATCCTCGCAGACGACCTGTCTGCCGCCGACGGTATCGACTCCATCGAGGTCGCTGGCCCCGGCTTCATCAACATCCGCCTGGGCGCGGGTGCGGCCGGCGAGCTGGCTCGCACGATCGTCGAGGCCGGCGCCGCGTACGGCCGCAACGAGACCCTCGAGGGCCGCTCGATCAACCTCGAGTACGTGTCCGCGAACCCGACCGGCCCCGTGCACCTGGGTGGCGCCCGCTGGGCAGCCGTCGGCGACTCGCTCGCCCGCCTCATGGCCGCCTCCGGCGCCGCCGTGACCCGCGAGTACTACTTCAACGACCACGGCTCGCAGATCGACCGCTTCTCCCACTCCCTCTACGCCCGCGCCATGGGCCGCGAGGTCCCCGAGGATGGCTACGGCGGCCAGTACATCGCCGACATCGCCGACCAGGTCCGCGCCGACGCGCGCGCGGCCGGCGAGCCCGACCCGATCACCCTGCCTGAGGAAGAGGCCATCGAGGTCTTCCGCGCTCGCGGCGTCGAGCTGATGTTCGCGGAGATCAAGGAGCGCCTGCACTCCTTCCGCGCCGACTTCGATGTCTTCTTCCACGAGGACTCCCTGCACACTTCGGGCGCGGTCGCCGCGGCGATCGAGCGCCTGCGTGAGCGCGGCGAGATCTTCGACGAGGGCGGCGCAGTCTGGCTGCGCACGACCACCTACGGCGACGACAAGGATCGCGTCCTCATCAAGTCGGACGGCCAGGCCGCGTACTTCGCGGGCGACGTCGCCTACTACCTGAACAAGCGCGAGCGTGGCGCGGACGCCGCCATCTACCTGCTGGGCGCCGACCACCACGGCTACATCGGCCGCATGATGGCCATGTGCGCCGCGTTTGGCGATAAGCCGGGCGAGAACCTGCAGATCCTCATCGGTCAGCTCGTCAACCTCGTCAAGGACGGCGAGCCCGTGCGCATGTCCAAGCGCGCCGGCACGATCGTCACGCTCGACGACCTCGTCGACGCGGTCGGCGTGGACGCCGCGCGCTACGCCCTCGTGCGCGTGTCGATGGATACCCAGGTCGACATCGACCTGGACCTGCTCTCGCAGCACTCCAACGACAACCCGGTCTACTACGTGCAGTACGCCCACGTGCGTACCTGCAACGTCGCCCGCAATGCCGCCGAGCACGGCGTCACCCGCGACGCCGGCTTCGACCCGGCCGCCCTCGACTCCGAGGCCGACGAGGCCCTGCTGGCCGCCCTTGCTCAGTTCCCCGCGCAGGTTGCGCAGGCGACCGAGCTGCGCGAGCCGCACCGCATCGCCCGCTACCTCGAGTCCCTGGCTGCGACCTACCACGCCTGGTACGGCCAGTGCCGCGTGACGCCTCGCGGCGACGACCCGGTCGAGCCCGGCCACATCGCCCGCCTCTGGCTCAACGACGCGGTCACCCAGGTGCTGCGCACAGGCCTCGGCCTCCTCGGTGTGAGCGCCCCCGAGAGGATGTGACTCGGTGAGCGAGACGGCAAGCGTCGGCACCCTCACCTGCCCGACCCCCGATGAGCGCCCCGACCTGTGGCCGTGGAGTGCGAGCCGGGAGGACGGCGTGCTGCGCGTGGGAGGCGTCGACCTGACCAGCGTCGCCGCCGACTTCGGCACGCCCACCTTCGTGCTCGACGTCGAGGCCATGCGCGGCCGCGCCCGCGTGTGGGCCTCGGCGATGGCCGAGGAGTTCTGGGACGGCTACGGCATGAGCGGCGGCGACGCCTTCTATGCCGGCAAGGCCTTCCTGAGCGCCGACGTCGCGCGCCTCGTCGTGGCCGAGGGCCTGGGTATCGACACCGCCTCGCTCGGAGAGCTGAGCCTGGCCCTGCGCGCCGGGGTGGACCCCGACCGCATCGGCCTGCACGGCAACAACAAGTTGGACGCGGAGATCCGCCTCGCCCTCGAGGCCGGTATCCACCGCATCTTCATCGACTCGATGGACGAGGTTCACCAGATCGAGCGCATCGCCGCTGACCTCGGCGTCGTCGCGCCCGTCATGGTGCGCCTGAAGTCCGGCATTCACGCGGGTGGCAACGAGTACATCGCGACCGCCCACGAGGACCAGAAGTTCGGCCTGTCCCTGGCCACCGGCCAGGCGTACGAGGCCGTGGCCGCGATCAAGGATGCGGCGCACCTGGACTTCCGGGGCCTGCACAGCCACATCGGCTCCCAGATTTTTGGGACCGAGGCCTTCGCCGAGGCTGCGCGCATCGTCATCGATTTTGCGGCGCTCCTCAAGGCCGAGCTGGATCTCGACGTTCCCGCGATCGACCTGGGCGGCGGCGTGGGCATTGCCTACACCGGGCAGGATCCGATCCCGACCTCGCCGGTCGAGGTCGCCCGAGCCCTGGCGACCGTGGTGCGCGAGCGCTGCGCCCACCACGGTCTGCCGATCCCGCACGTGTCCGTCGAGCCCGGCCGCTCGATCGTCGGCCCGTCGATGGTCATGCTCTACCGCGTCGGCGTCGTCAAGGACATTTCCCTGGAAGACGGGGGGAGTGCGCCGCTACGTGGCGATCGACGGCGGCATGTCGGATAACATCCGCCCGGTCCTCTACGACGCGGCCTACACGGCGACGCTCGCGAACCGCGATCCCGCGCAGGCCTCGTCTCTGGCGCGCTGCCGCATCGTCGGCAAGCACTGCGAGAGCGGCGACATCATCATTCGCGACATCGACCTGCCGACCGACATTACCGGAGGCGACCTGCTGGCCGTTCCTGCCGTCGGCGCGTACGGCTACTCGATGGCCTCGAACTACAACATGCTGACGAAGCCGGGCGTGCTTGCGGTCGAGGACGGATCTGCCCGCTGGTTTATTCGTCCGCAGACGGTCGATCACCTGCTGGCCCTCGACGCCGGTCTGGAGTAAACCTCGGCCCGGAATAACCGCCGAGCTGGAATGAACGCTGGCCTGGAGTAAACAGAGTGCGAGACGGGGAGTGCCTTTGGCGCTCCCCGTTTTGCGTGTGCACCGTTGTGTGCCCCCCTTTTCGTGCTCCCCCAAATTTCGCATGCAATTCCCACGTGAGTATTTCATGATTTGAAATCTGATCGTTGGTATTCTGCGGTTTTTCGGGGGTTCCAAAAATTGGGGCAAGGGGAATTGCATGCGAAATTGGGGGAGGGCCCGCACAATGAGGAGTCAGGCTTAGGTAAGCCTAGGTTTTGTTGTTACTGACAAACTCTAGGATGATGGACGCAGCTGTGAATGCAGCCGAAATCCTGACAGTGACAATCGAAAGTCGAGGAATCATGCGCCGCACTGTCGCACGCATCGGCGTCGTCGCCGCTCTCGCCCTGTCCATGGGCGTGGCCGCGGTGAACGCGCCTTCCGCCCGAGCCGAGGAGCCCGGACTCGTCTCCGCTACCCGCGCCAACACCGACGAGATGAACTACGCGATCAACCTCGCGGGCACGAACCCCGAGGACCTCCAGCGGGCCCTCGCCCTCGTCCCCGGAGCCGGTGGTGCCGCCCTGGCCTCGTACCCGGAGATCGGGACCTTCTTCGCGCAGAGCGCCACGCCCTCGTTCGCGCCCGACCTGGCCGCCGCCCTGCGAGCGGCCGGCATCTCCATCCACTCGATCGGCCCGACCCGCGTCGCCCCCGTCCTCTACTACGAGCGCGTCGAGCTGCCCACCGACAAGAAGGATGAGGCCCCCGCCCCGCAGTCGGGCGCTGCGGGCGGCCTGAATTCCATGCGCGATGAGACCGCGAGCGCCGCTCCCGCTGGGGCGAACGAGGAGATCTTCAACTGGGGTGCCGTCGCCATGCACGCGCGCGAGGCCGAGGCTGTCAACGTCAAGCGTGCCCCGGTGACCGTCGCGGTCGTGGACTCCGGCGTCGAGGACACGCATCCGGATCTGGAGGGGCGCGTCGATACGTCGCGTTCGGTGAAGTGCTCGGTGAACGGCGTCGCCACGCAGGACTTCTATGGGTGGCGCGACGAGTTCTACCACGGCACGCACGTCGCGGGCATTATTGCCGCCAACCACAACGATATTGGTATCGACGGCATCGCCCCCCAGGCGACCATCGTCGCCATTCAGGCGACCAATGACAACCGCCTCATTTACCCCGAGTACGTGACGTGTGCGTTCATGTGGGCCGCGAGCCACGGGGTGGACGTCGTCAATAACTCCTACTCGATGGACCCGTGGGTCTACTGGAGCCCGACCGACCCGGAGCAGGCTGCGGGCCTCGAGGCGGCCACGCGGTCGATCAAGTACGCGCAGGACAAGGGGCTGGCCGTTATCGCGGCGGCCGGCAACGAGGGTGTCGATATCGACAATCCGTGGATCGACAACGGATCGCCGACCGACGTTCCCACGCCGACCAAGAATCGTGCGGTGGAAGGTAGTATCCGCGTTCCCTCCATGCTTGACGGCGTCGCCCAGGTGAGCGCGGTCGGTCAGGCGTACAACGTGAAGCCGGGCCTGTCCCTGGGCCGCGCCGAGTTCTCCAACTACGGTCACACGATTGATTTTGCCGCCCCGGGCGACCAGATCTACTCCACGGCCACGACGCTCTTCTACCGCAGCGGCTACGCGGTCGCCGACGGAACCTCCATGGCGACCCCGCACGTGTCGGGCGTCGCGGCCCTCATCAAGTCGGTGCACCCGGAGCTCACGGGCGCCCAGGTCATCAAGCTGATGGAGAGGCAGGCCCTGGCTAATTACGGACGCCTCAATGAGCCGATCGACGGCAGGGAGTACCGAGGCTACGGCTTCCTCGATGCGCTCGATGCGGTGACGGATGATCTGGGACGGTTCGACGAGGCCATGGGTGGCTCGTGGGTCAAGGATGCCACCGGCTGGTGGTACTGCTACGAGGACGGAACCTACCCGGCCTCGACCTCGATTCAGATCCGCGGGGAGACCTTCCGCTTCGATGCGCGCGGCTACATGGTGACCGGATGGGTGCTTGACGGTGGCCGGTGGTTCTACCACGAGACCTCGGGGGCCCAGGTATTGGGCTGGGCCAACGTGAATGGCACCTGGTACTACCTGGAACCCCCCACGGGTGCGATGGTGACCGGTTGGGCTTACGTCGATGATGCCTGGTACTACTTGAGCGCTTCGGGTGCGATGGTGACCGGTTGGGCTTACGTCGATGGTGCCTGGTACTACCTCACGCCCTCCGGCGCGATGGCAATTGGCTGGCTGAACGACGGTGGGTCCTGGTACTACCTGGACGCGTCCGGTGCGATGGTCACCGGCACTCGGCAGGTGGATGGTGTGACCTACACCTTCGGTCCGGACGGGCGCATGCAGTAATCGACCGTTCCCACGTGTCAAGGCGGGGCCGCACACCTGAGGGTGTGCGGCCCCGCCTTGCTGTCATGAGGGTGTGGGGGTGGCGGTCAGGGGAGTGGTTACTTGAAATTCTTGCCTCTGGCCAGGTGTTGACCAATTTAAGCGACGCTAAATTGTGGCGAGTGACAAACTAAAGCATGATAGTTCTGATGGGTACATTGTCGTACTCGCCAGACCCACAACTGAAAGTCGAGGAACCATGCGCCGCAATGTTGCACGCATCGGGCTCGTCGCCGCCCTCGCCCTGTCCATGGGCGTGGCCACAGCGACCGCCCCACCCACCCGGGCCGACGATCACACCGGCCTCATCGCGCCCGCCCGCGCAAGCGCCGGCCTGATGAACTACGCCATCAACCTCAGCCCGCAGGCCAGTGCCGAGGACCTCGCGCGTGCGACCTCGCTGGTCGCATCCGCCGGGGGCGTCACGCTGGCCTCCTACCCGGAGCTGGGGACGTTCTTTGCCCAGAGCGAGTCGGCCTCGTTCGCCCCGGACCTGGCCGCAGCCCTGGCGAAGGCCGGAATTTCCGTGCACTCGGTCGGCCCGACGCGCGTGGCCGCCGTGCCGGAGGGTGAGCGCCAGGCCGCCACGGAAACCCAGCCCGCCCCGCAGCCCAGCGAGGCGAGCCCGGCTCAGTCCGGAGCTCAATCGGGCGCTCAGTCCGGAGCGCAGTCGGGTGGACCGGCCTCCCTGCGCGGCCAGACCGCGACCGAGGCCGATAAGCCCGAGGAGGTCGTCAACTGGGGCGCCCAGGCGATGAGCGCTGCGGACGCGGCGGCCGTGCCGATTGCGCACGCGCCCGTCACCGTCGGCGTCATTGACACTGGCATCGACGACACGCACCCCGACTTGGTGGGCCGCGTCGACACCTCCCGTTCCGTCTCCTGCGGGCACAACGGCATTCCCTCTCAGGCCTACGGCTCCTGGCGTGACGACTACTTCCACGGCACGCACGTCGCGGGCATCATCGCCGCCAACCACAACGGCATCGGCATCGACGGCATCGCGCCGACCGCGACCCTCGTGTCCATCAAGGCCTCCAACGACGAGCAGCTCATGTACCCCGAGTACGTGACCTGCGGCTTCATGTGGGCCGCCAGCCACGGCGTTGACATCGTCAACAACTCCTACTCGATGGACCCGTGGGTCTACTGGAGCCCGAGCGATCCCGAGCAGGCCGCCGGCCTCGAGGCCGCGACCCGCGCCATCGCCTACGCGCAGGGCAAGGGGCTGGCCGTCATCGCCTCGGCGGGCAACGACGGCATGGACAACGACAACGTCACGACCGACAGCGGGTCGCCGACCGACCTCGACACCCCGATCAAGGACCGCCCCGTGAAGAACGGCGTGAAGGTCCCCGCCATGGTCGAGGGCGTCAGCCAGGTCAGCGCCGCCACGCGCACCAACGTCGAGACCAAGCCCGAGTGGGCGAACCTCAAGCGCGCCGACTTCTCCAACTACGGCAAGAGCGTCGACTTCACCGCTCCGGGGCAGACATCTATTCCACCGTTCCCACGTCGATCTTCGCCTCGGGTTACGCCAAGACCAGCGGCACCTCGATGGCCACGCCCCACATTACGGGTATTGCGGCGCTCATTAAATCGATCCACCCGGGCTTCCAGGGCAAGCAGATCACCGATCTCATGCGCAAGCAGGCCGCCATGGAATACACGCGCCTGGAGGCGCCTGAGGATGGCAAGGAGTTCCGCGGCTACGGTTTCATCAACGCGCTGACCACCATGCGCCGCGACCAGCCCCAGCCGACTGTCCAGACCCTGCAGTACCGGGTCGGCAAGGGTGAGTGGAAGGACGTGCACGGCGCGACTCTGCCGGCCGGTCCCGTCACCTTCTACGCCGAGGCCATCGCCCCGATCAGCCACCTGCACATGGACGTCGCCGGCCTGGCCGCCGTCGACCGCGACGGCTCGGGCAAGTACTTCGACACGGCCCTGGGCGCCTCGATCGAAAACGTGGACCTCAGCGCCCTGCTGCCCGAGGGCACGGATTCGGTGACCGCCCGCGTCCAGGTCAGCGCCACCGGCATCAACTTCGATCGCCAGGCCGATGACGACACGGGACGCGAGGCCGTCTTCACCGTCGCGCGAGACCCGAACGCCGCCGCGGGCCCGGCCCCCGCGCCCGATGCCGACGCGACTCCCGCGCCGTCGGGCCCCGCCAAGGCCGGCATCACCGCCCCCGCGCGCAGCAACGACCAGCTGCCCGCCAACTACGCGGTCAACCTGCCCAAGGGCACCGATAACGACACGTTCCAGCGCGCGGCGGCCCAGGCCTCGTTCCACGGTGGCCTGTTGCTGGCGCAGTACCCGGCCTTCGGCACGTTCTTCGTGCAGTCGGCATCGCCCACCTTCTCGCCCGACCTGGGCGCGGCGCTCGTGAAGGAGGGGATCAGCTACGACTCGATCGGCCCGACCCGCCAGGCGCCCGTCGGCGGTAACGAGGCCATGGTTCCCATCTCCTACGAGACGCGAGTCGCGGCGGACGCGGCGATTGCGGCTGCGCCCCGCTCCCAGGGAGCTCAGGCGGCGCAGGGTGACCAGGATGCTGCCCTCACCCCGGACCCGCAGACCGGCAACGGATGGCACCTCCAGGCCCTGCGCGCCCTCGAGGCGCAGGGCGTGGACGTCATGCGCGCGCCCGTCACGGTGGGCATCATGGACCAGTCCGTCGATGACACCGTGCCGGACCTGGTCGGACAGGTCGACCACGACAAGTCCGTGTCCTGCTCGTTTAACGGCATCCCAAACCGCGACCCCGCCGCGTGGCGCTGGGACGACGCGACCCACGGCACGCACGTGGCCGGCTCGATCGCCGCGAAGCACGATGGCGTAGGTGTGGACGGCGTGAACCCGACCCTGCGCATCGCCGCGATCAACGTGGCCTCGCGCAACGGCGGATTCTTCTACCCCGAGTACATCGTGTGCGGCTTCGTGTGGGCCGCCGAGCACGGCATCTCGGTCACCAACGGTTCATACTACGTGGATCCGTGGAAGGTACTGGCTCCCCAACGACCCCGAGCAGGCCGCGGGCCAGGAGGCCGTGCAGCGCGCGGTTGACTACGCGACCTCGAAGGACGTCATCAACGTGGTGGCCGCCGGTAACTTCTCGACCGACCTGGACAACCTGCCCACGACCGACGACTCGGCTCCCGGCGACACCTGGGGCGCGCACGAGCGCGACGTGACGGGCGCGGTCTACATGCCGCCGAAGCTGCGCGGCACGCTTTCGGTGTCCGCGCTGCAGCTGCCCGAGGGCGCCGATCCTGCGACCGGCGTGCTCGAGCCTGCGTCCTGGTCGAACTGGGGCGCGACGAGCGTCGACTTCGCTGCCCCCGGCGCGAAGATCTACGCGCCGCTGACGAGCTGGTACGGCAAGGCCTACGGCAACCTGTACGGCACGTCGCAGGCCTCGCCCCTGGCGGCCGCCGTCATCGCGACGCTGCGCCAGGTCCACCCGGAGATGAACGCCGAGCAGATCATTGCCCTGGCCAAGAAGCAGGCGGGGGATCCGGCGAACTGGGATCGCCTCAAGCCCGTCGAGGGCCGCGAGTACCGGGGCGCGGGCCTGCCCAACGCCCTGGATGCTGTCCTCAAGGATCAGGCGAAGCCCGTCATCGGCAGCGTCGAGTACTCCACCGATGGCGCCACGTGGCAGTCGCTAGCGGGGGGAGAGCGTCGCCGGACGCGTCTCCATCCGCGTGACCGTCACCGGTCCGGTGACCTCCGCGCGTCTCCTCGTCGGTGAGCGCGAAGTCGCGACCGGTGTGGGCAACGGTGCCTTCGAGGGCAACTCGGTGATGCTGCAGGCCGACGGGGTGGATGTGTCCCACCCGAACGGCACGGGACGCTTTGCAGGCGCCGCGACGGTCACGGTCGAGGCCATGGGCCGCAACAACGATGCACGCGCCGATGACGACGCGACGCTCCAGGTTCCCTTCACCGTCAGCCCTGACCAGGTCGGCCCGGACGAGGCCCGCTCGGGTCGCTGGGTGTCCGGTGCGTTCGGCTGGTGGTGGCGCTACGAGGACGGCACCTACCCGACCTCGACGCAGCTGCGCATCGATGGGGCGATCTACCGTTTCGACGCGCGCGGCTACATGGTGACCGGCTGGGTCAGCGAGGGCGGCCACTGGTTCTACTACGGTCCTTCCGGTGGCCAGGCCGCGGGCTGGGTGAGTGTGCGTGGAACCTGGTACTACCTGGATCCCATCAGCGGCGAGATGGCGAGTGGTTGGACCAAGGTGCGCGACACCTGGTACTACCTGGGTTCCTCGGGCGCGATGCGTACCGGCTGGATGCGTGACGGCTCCACCTGGTACTACCTGGCTGATTCTGGCGCGATGGCCATGGGCTGGGCGCGCATCGGATCCTCCTGGTACCACTTCGCCCCCTCTGGTGCCATGAGCACCGGCTGGGTGAAGGACGGCGGCTCCTGGTTCTACCTCTCCTCCTCCGGGGCGATGGTGACCGGGGCGCGCTGGATCGACGGCACGCGCTACGTGTTCGACGACGAGGGTCGCCTCCAGGAGTAGACGCCACGAGGCCGGGGTTTCTTCCCGGTTGAGATGGTGAGGGGCCGTGCACGTTTTCTCGTGCGCGGCCCCTCGCGTTGTGAAGAGACGCTTATCCCTTGCTCGCGGACGTGAAGCCCGCCTTCTCGGGCGTCGTGCCCAGGCGCGCGGCGATGAGCTCCTTGTCCTCCTCGGACGCGAGGTCACGGACCCACGAGGCGTAGGTGGCCTCGTCGGCGTGGACCTCCTGCGTGAGCGGGTTGCGCCGCTTGGAGATGATCGTGCGCACGTGCGCGGCGAACACCCACACGTTGGCCACCAGGGCGGCGGCCGAGAGGATGAGCATCGCCCAGGGATTGTGGGCACTGCGGTGGGCGAACATCGAATCGTGCATGAAGTGCGGGAACGTGAGCACCACGCCCGACCAGAGCGTGAGCGTGTACGCGCGGTACTGGATCCACGCGCCTCGCCCGAACTTCATGAGCGCCGGGATCGTGCACGAGGCCAGCAGCGCCACGCCCGAGTACCACGCGCGGTCCGCCAGGCAGTTGTACACGTAGGCGAGGTTCCACAGGTCGTAGGCGATAATCCACCCGATTGTCAGGTCGCCCCAGATGAGGGCGCGTTCCTTGCCCTTGGAGACGAAGATCCCGACCCACCCGGAGATCGCAAGCAGGTTCAAGATGCCTGCAATGCCGTTCATGATGTTCCACGGCCCGCCCCACGTGACCATCCCCTGCGAGGGATCCACCCCGTGAATCCCGTAGCACTGGAAGTCGCGCACCACGGCCTCGGCGATGTTCACGGCGAGGATCGCGGGCGGGATGATCAGGTACCAGCGGTTGTAGCGCAGCCTGGGGAAGATCTGCAGGGCGACGAGGCACAGGGACCCCGCCAGCGCCGAGTACTGTTTCACGATTGGGAACCAGCCCGCCGAGGCCGTCCCCGCCGTCGAGTGCGGCCACCAGAAGATCGTCAGGGCGATGGGCATGAGGACGAAGAGCGCGAGGATCACCCACATGTTGCGCTGGGCCAGCCACGCAGCGCCCGCGAGGAGCGCGATGACGAGGAGGAGCATCGCGTAGTCCCACCACTGGCCGACCTCGAAGAAAAAGAGCGTCGGGTAGTCCGGGGGAGTAATGCCGCCCATCAGCACTGCTCCTTCCCCCAATTGGGCAGGTAGGTGCGCTCCATCTTCTGGCGGATCTGCTCCTCCCAGGAGAAGGTGGGCTCACGCCAGCCGTCGAAGTAGGAGGCGTCGACCTCGCTTGCCCACGGGCTGTCCGCGCCCGTCGGCGGCCACGATGGGTCGTCGGTGACGGGCGGGCGGATCTCGGCGACGGCCGGGGCGGACCGTCCGTAGCGGAACCACTGGGTGAAGGTCTCCTCGAACAGGGGAGTGCCGTCGTAGCGCCCCGCAGGCGTGCCCGAGTTGAAGAAGCGCCCGCCCAGCATGCCGCGCATGAAGCGGCCCGTCAGGTGCTGCTTCTTCTTGAACTCGAGGACGCGCTTGACGTAGAGGTTCTGCGGGTGGGTCATGCACCCGCCGATGAACTCGATGTTGATCCAGTTCAGGGCCTTCATGGTGGGGGAGGCGGGCTCGTAGCCGATGCGCCAGTGGTTGATGAGGCGCGTGCGCCCACCCGACAGGGGCACCATGTAGAAGCACCAGGCGGCCGCGAAGTTCGTCATCCCGGGGAAGCGGAACGCGTAGGAGCCGGGTGCCTTGGGCGGGTTTTTCGTGTCTACCCACTGGACCATGTACTTGCCGGGCACGACGTCTGCCCACTCCATCGACATGCCGTGGAAGTCGAAGGCAGCGATGTCGCCAGGCACCATCGAGTCGGGCTGCTGGAACTCCTCCTGGATCTCGTAGGAGTTGAAGAAGGGCAGGCGCGCGAAGACTCGCTCGAGGAACTCCGAGGAGAAGGAACCGGACTTTTCCGCGCCGATCTGCTTGAAGAGGCGCCACACCGCGTAGGCAGGCGCGTCGATCGTGATCGCGTAGGTCGAGGAGTATCCGTTGTCGTAGTTGGAGTCGATGAGGTCGTCGCCCGGGTAGTGCCAGGCCTGCTCCTCGGGCGTGGCCTTGCCGCTCAGCTGGCTGAAGGCGTACATGCCTCCCAGGAGCGCGGATGTCCCGGCGAGGCCGGCGGCGCAGAGGGTGCGACGGGGTAGGCGTGTCATGGGTCCTCCTCCTTGAGGAATTGACGAGGGGCGCCCGCGCTGGCGCTGGCCCGCGTGGAGCCCCGGAACGATGGGGATTCGACGGTGAACCCCGCACACTAGGTTAGTGTTTCGGATTATGATAGCCGACAACTATTAGCCCGGTTGTGCGTTCAAAGGAGAATGCCGTGGACTCGCTTTTCCTGTGGGAGCTTGGGACTCCCAAGGTCTATCTCATCTGGCTGCTGGTGCTCGCCGCCCAGATCGTCGTCGCGGAAATCAATCGGAGGTGGAACTGGACGATCTTTGCCGTGTGGACCGTTGGGGGCGTCGCTCTTATGCCCTACGCCTGGATCCACGGGACGCCGATGGTGGGGTGGTTCCCGTTCGGCAAGTACGCGATCATGATCCTCACTGCCACCATGACGGGCACGGTACTCGTGTACGCGAAACGTAACCCGGTCAAGGCGCACAAGTATGCGATCTGGCTGGGTGTGGCCCTGTGGATCGGCCTGGCCGTCAACATCATGGAGGCGAACATCCGCGACCTGACGATCTGGTTCAACGCGGATGCGTACTACGCGTGCGGCGCCGACTGGCAGTGCCTGAAGGGCGTGAACGACGCGCACACGATCGACATGATCGCCGGCCTGCCCGAGGCCAGGGGAGTGAGCGCCGAGCTGCACTCCCAGCAGTGGTACCAGGAGGTCGCCGCCAACCTGGCCGAGCGCCACGTCGGCATCGACCCGGAGACGGGCTTCCGCACGATCGGCGGGTATTGGAACCTCCTGTCCGCTGCGGCTGGCCTGCTCAACATCATCACGATCACGGGCCTGGGCAAGATCATCGTGACTTCGCCCGGCAAGCGCTCCGTGCGAGGCCTCATCTGGGTGGACATGGTGTGGCCGTGGGTGATCGCCTACGACCTGTGGAACCACGCGTTCTTGTACAACTCGCTGGCCGACTACACGTGGTACTGCACGCTCGCCCTGCTGCTGGCCTGCACGATTCCCGCGTTCACGTGGGCGAAGGGCCAGTGGATCTGGTTCCGCTGCTTCACCCTGGTCTTCTGGATTTCGATGAACACCCTCCTGCCCGAGGTCTTGGTCCCTCCCTCGGACATCTTCAACTTCGCGACCATGGACCCGCGTGCGAACATCGCGTGCGTGGCCCTGGCGCTCGCGGCCAACGTCGCGCTCTTCGCCTACTGGCTGTACAAGATCGTGGTGTACAAGAGGAATTCGATCACGGGCGTCCTGTACTGCGAGCTGGCCGAGTTCCGCACCATCGTGCGTGAGCACTGCGACGACAAGGACAAGTATTTCCTCGTCGACCGCATCCCCGAGACGCCCGAGGAGCTGGGCTTCGAGCCCGACTCACCCACCCCGCCCGCTGATGGCTACCGCGCCTGGATGCCCTGGTGGAGGGGAGAGGATAGGCGGCACCCGTCGAAGAGGGGCGCGGGTTTGTGGTCGTAGGTGCTCTTCTACCCAATACTGACGAGGCCTCCTCGGTACACCCGGGGAGGCCTCGCTTGCTCGTGTGCTCAGTGTTGAGGTCCGCTTTGGAGCTGGAAACCTAGTAGGGGTGGATCCTCTCTGTCAGTAGGTCCGCAAGAGGCTAATCAGCTACTTCTTCAGTGACTCGTCCACGACGTGCTCGAACAGGCGTACCGTCTCTCGCAACGGCGGATAAATAGAATCGGTATGCACGCCTTCCTGACGAAGAATATCCCTCAGGGTGCGTTTAAACCGTTTTGGAACCCTGATGGAATAGCCGACAGCAGACCAGCGGTTGCGTTTTGCTTTGGTAATCTGTTCGAGGAACTTCAAATCTGCCCCAAATCGAATTGGCATCGAAGTAATATCGCGTAGCTCGGCAGCCAATAGTTTTGACTTTGTATGTGCTGGTTGTTTGTCGTAAATTGTTCGAACGCGGGGAAACACCTCGAAATCTGAGCACTCGCAGACTCTCTTTTGGCAGTGCGGACACTCGCTTGCCTGGAGCATGCTGGATCCCTGAAGTGACGGAACTCCTCCGACGAGAAAGAAGCCTCGTTGGGCGATCATTCGCGGGTCAGAGAATGGGAGTAAGATGGGCCATGTTCCAGCCAGCCATTCGTCGCACCATTCGTCTTCGTAAGTAAAGTGTGTGCGATAGTCCTGCCAGATGGGGAACTTTCTTCGCTCGTCGGTATTTTCATCTTTTGGGAATTTGCTCCATCTGTGTGGTTCTGTCTTAATGAGGAACATTCGCCCGTCTCTGTCGTCGTCGCTCTCGCAGGCGAAATAGAGAGCAACCTTCCAGTCCGAGGTGACGTCGATGAGGCGTGTTGGGGATCCGTGATGCTGGAGCAGTGTGAGCGTTTCGAGTGCTGTGAGTCCTCTCCCGATTCCCATCTTTCTTGCTTCATTGAGCAAGCTGAGTTCGGCCTGGAGCATCGCTTTCTCGTGAGCTTTTGGTGTCTTGAGTAAGAGCTTGTCGAAGCTCGCGTCAAGCAGTCGTCGATAGAGTGTTGAGGTGAAGGCGAAGCTGGAGTCCTTCTGTCCGCGAAAAAACCAAACGTCAGATTTGGAGTCCCCAAGTGGTTGTCCTACGTTGTCGTGCCGGTATATAGGCAGTTTGGCAATGATCTCTTGTACTTGCTCAAACCAAGCGCATGCCTCTTTCGCGGCTGAGTCATCGGACTCGTAATATTCGACGACGAGTTCGCGCTCGCTGAAGAACTTGTCTATGAATCTCCTCTTGATCGCTAGATCTTTCATAGTTGCCTCCCGGCGATCCTGTGTGAAGGGGGTGATGTGCCTATTACTTTGGGTTCGGCATTACTTGCGTGGTGTTCGTGCCGGGCATGTTGATAGATGTTTGTTGTAACGTGCCCTGGCGTTGACAACTCTGTTCCCTCCAGCACTCCAATGTGACTGTCGTCTCCGACCGTAACACAGCTGTTCGGATGGGTCATGCGAAACTGTCAAGTTGTCTGGCAAATCAAAAAATACAAGATAAATAGCGGAGACTCGTTGTTCTGACAATTAAATTAATCGCTCGGTATTTCAACTCTTCAAACTGTCTAATTGATTGGTGGGTTGGTTCCGGTTGGTCGACGGATGATGTGTGGAGAGGGGTGTGGGGGAGTGCTGTGGTTGTTGCCCATGTGTCAACCTCTCCATTCCTTCACCAAAAGGTCAAGAATTCTTAAATTGTGAAACGCGCTATGAGGTTAGTGACAAACCTTGAGACGATGGAGCAATGGCGTGCCGTCCGGAAAGCTCCGGAGACGCGTCCCCATCCGTACAGAAACGAGGAACAATGATGCATCAACGCTCATGGAAGACCCTCATCGCGGGAGGAGCGGCGCTCGCCGTCGGCGTCACGCTCACCGCGTTCGGCGCCCCCGCCCACGCGGCCGGCGTCCCGGGGATCACCTCCGAGGCTCGCGCCCAGGACGAGGTCATGAACTACGCGGTCAACCTGACCGCCGACGCCTCCCACTACGACTTCAACGCGGCCGTCTCCAAGGCCTCGGAAAACGGCGTGGTCCTGGCTCAGTACCCCGAATTCAACACCTTCTTCGTCCAGTCGGTGAAGGCCGCCTTCGCGCCGACGCTTGGCAAGAGCCTCGTCGACTCCGGCATCTCCTACCAGTCGATTGGCCCCACCCGCTACAAGACGGTCACCGGCTCCGAGGTGCGCACCGAGCAGCCGCAGACTACCGCGTCCGAGGCCAACGCCGTCGCTGACGCCGCGGGCACCCGCTCGACCGGCCTGTCCGCCGACTCCCAGCTCAACGACTTCACCCCCGACGAGGGCGACGCCAACGCCTGGGGCCTGGCCGCCGTCGGCGCGCTCGAGGCCCAGCAGGTCGACGTCTCCCTCGAGAAGGTCACCGTCGGCGTCATGGACACCGGCATCGACCCCGACCACAAGGACCTCAAGGAACACCTGGACGCCTCGCGTTCCGTGGGCTGCCAGATCAACGGCATCCCCAGCCAGGCCCCCGCGGACTGGAAGGATGACCACTACCACGGCACGCACGTCGCCGGCACCATCGCCGCCGCGCACAACGCCTACGGCGTGGACGGCGTCGCCCCCAGCGCCACGATCGTCGCGATCAAGACCTCGAACGAGGCCGGCTCCTTCTACCCCGAGTACGTGGCCTGCGCCTTCGACTGGGCTGCCGAGCACGACATCGACGTGACGAACTCCAGCTACTACATGGACCCCTACGCCTTCTGGATGCCCACCGAGGGCTCCCAGGCCGCGGGCCTCGAGGCTGCCTCGCGCGCGATCCGCTACGCGAAGAACCACGGCGTCGTCAACATCGCCGCCGAGGGTAACGACAACGACGACCACGACAACCCGACGATCGACAAGGCATCGCCCAACGACGTCGAGGGCGCCGCGGTCGAGCGCAACGTGGCCGGCGGCATCGACGTGCCCGCCATGGTCAACGACTCGGTCGTCTCCGTGGCCTCCGTCGCGCTGCCCACCGGCACCGATCCCTCCATCGCGAAGCTCGAGCGTTCCAAGTTCTCCAACTACGGCACGAACTCCGTGGACGTGGCCGCCCCCGGCTCGCGCATCTGGTCGACCCTGCCGACCTGGAAGAAGGATCCGCCCTTCGGTTACCTGTCGGGTACCTCGATGGCCTCCCCGCACGCTGCGGGCGTGGCCGCGCTGATCAAGCAGATCCACCCGGACTACACCCCCGACCAGACGATCGCCCTGCTCAAGAAGCAGGCCGGCTACACCTACGACCGCCTCGCTGCGCCCGAGGACGGTAAGGAATACCGCGGCGCTGGCCTCGTCAACGCCCTGGCCGCCGTCCTCAAGGACCAGCCGCAGCCCGTCCTCGGCAGCCTCGAGTACTCCCACGACGGCGCCACCGACTGGCGTCCGCTGGCCGACGCGTCTGTCTCGGGTACCGTCTACGTGCGCACCACGGTCTCCGGCCCCGTCACCAAGGCCTCTCTGAAGGTCGGCGACAAGGAAGCCGTGACCGGCACCGGCACTGGCGCCTTCGAGGGTAACGAGGTCACCCTCGTGGCCGGTCCCTACAACGCCACCGACCTGATCGGCGACGCCCCCCACGTTGATGTCACGGTTTCCGCCGAGGGCCGCAACAAGGACGCCCGCGCCGATGACGACGTCAAGGCCTCGATCCACTTCCACGTGGATGAATCTCTGCGTGACGGCGGCGCCTGGACCAACAGCGCCGATGGCTGGAAGTACTGCTACTCCGACGGCTACTGCGCCCGCAGCAAGTACGTCACCATCGATGGCTCCACCTACTACTTCAACGGCGACGCCGTGATGGCGACCGGCTGGGTCACCTTCGACGCCGCGTGGCACTGGATGACCCCGTCCGGCCGCATGGCGATGGGCTGGACCAAGGTCGACGGCTCCTGGTACTACCTCGATCCCGCCACCGGCGCCATGGCGACCGGCTGGGTTGACGTCGACGGCTCCTGGTACTTCCTGAACGCCTCGGGCGCGATGGCGACCGGCTGGGTCAACGTCAACGGCTCCTGGTACTACCTTTCCGGCAACGGCTCCATGGCCACCGGCTGGACCGCCGTGAACGGCAAGTGGTACTACCTGACCGGCAACGGCGCGATGGCGATCGGCTGGGTCAACGACGCCGGTACCTGGTACTACCTCGACGGCTCCGGCAAGATGGTCACCGGCTGGGTCTCCATCGACGGTAAGCGCTACCACTTCGCGTCCTCGGGCGCCTGGCTCGGCTGAGCCAGAAGGGGACGAGGCCTGGGCTGGGACGCTCCGGCCTCGATCCCCGCGCTGAGTGCCTGATGCCGAGCGCACCTGGTGCCCAGCGCAACTGAATACAACAGGGGCGGGTCCGAACGTATCGTTCGGACCCGCCCCGTTTGTTCCCTCACGCGTCCGGGAGGGATCCGGGCGCGCCCCCAATGATGCCCCGGGGCGCGTGGGGCCTCAGCCCAGGGAGTCGAAGAGGACCTGCAGGCCCTCGCCCATGGTCGGGTGCGCGATCGGCAGGAAGCGCAGCTGCTCGTAGGTCAGGCCGCCAGCCATGGCGACGTGCACGGCCGTGATGACCTCGGAGACGTTCGGGCCAATCAGCGTGGCGCCCAGGATCTGGTGCGTGTTCGCGTCGACGACGGCCTTCCAGAAGCCCTCGCCCGCGTAGCGCATCGTCTTGGCGCGCGGAATCGCGGCCGTGGGAACCTTGGCGATACGCACGTCGAGGCCGGCCTCGCGCGCCTCGCCCTCGGACAGGCCGATGCGGGCCAGCTCGGGGGTGGCAAACACGGCGTAGGGGATCGTGCGGCCCTTCGTGGTGGTCGTCGCATCGTCCAGGGACGCGCCGGTCAGCTGTGCGCGGATGATGCGGAAATCCGACCAGGACGCGTGCGTGAACATGGGGGTGCCCGCGCAGTCGCCGGCCGCCCACACGCCCTCAGCGGAGGTACGCAGGTGCTCATCGACCGCGACGAAACCGCGATCGGTCAGCTCAACCCCGGCCTCGTCCAGGCCGATGCCGTCCGTGTTGGGAACGCGACCCACGGCCACCAGGACCGCCTCGGCGGACACCGTCGAGCCGTCGGAGAGCGTCAGGGTCGTCGTGTTGCCCTCGCGCGAGGCGGACTCAGCGCGGCCGGGCACGATGCGCACGCCGGCGGCTTCCAGGCCAGCCTCGACGACGCGGGCGGCGTCCTCGTCCTCGCGAGGCAGCACGTGGTCACCCGAGGAGATGAGGGTGACGTCCACGCCGAACGTCGCCATCATCGACGCGAACTCCACGCCGATGTAGCTGGCGCCGATGATCGCCAGGGAGGAGGGGAGTTCCTCGAGGCGCAGGATTTCCTCGTTCGTCCAGGCGCCGGACTCCCACAGGCCGGGAATCGCGGGACGCGCCGGACGCGAACCCAGGTTGATGAGGGCGCGCTCGCCACGAATCGTGCGCTCGCCGCCGTCCTCAAGAGCGATGGTCACCGTGCGCTCGCCCGTGAAGCGGGCTTCGCCGCGGATGAAGTCCAGGCCGGGGGCCGCGAACATCTTCTCGTGCGCGCCGACCATGGCACCGACGATGCCCTCCTTGTGGGCGCGGAGCTTGGCCAGGTCCACGCGCGCGCCCTCGGTGCCGACGACGCCGAACGCCTCGTCCGAGCGGGCATCGCTCAGGCGACGAGCCGAGTTGACCAGCGACTTCGTGGGGATACACGCGACGTTGATGCAGGTACCGCCGACGAACTGGCGCTCCACCATGGCGACCTTCCAGCCCGCCTTCGCGCGCTCCATTGCGAGGGACTTTCCGGCCTTGCCGCCGCCGACAACCAGCAGGTCGACGTTCTCGATTTCGTTCGTGGACATGTTTCTCCTTGGGTAGAACAGGGTCGCCTATCTCAACGCAGTGCGACCGGATCTATTCCATCAACCAGAAATGTCCACCAGGTGGTCGCAGCAGGGGTGTCTATTTTCACGATGTTTTGGCTGTATGACGCTCGTTTGGCGGGTGTAAGGGATCGAAGGGTCACATAGTGATCGTGCCGTTCGTTCAAACCCCCTTCGGCATGCTTAGATTAGGGGTATGAGGGCTCTAGAAATTGGTGATTTCAAAGAGGATGTGGGGGCCGCTCTGGCGCGCGCCTCATCCGGTGAAGTCGTCACGCTCACCGAGGAAGGCCAGCCTGTCGCCGAGCTGGGTCCCGTGCGCATGTCGACCTACGCGCAGCTGCGTGAACTGGGCCTCGAGCGTCCCGCTATGGCGGACCTCGACGCCTACCAGATGCCGTCTAAGAACCTGCCCGACGGGCGGCGAATAGTCGGCAAACTGGAGGATTGATCGCCCGGCGCGGGGGAGAGCACGTGCGCTACCCCCTGCGCTTGGCACGGTTCGTGGGCTCTGCGTTTAGCGGGTCCTCGGGCCACGGATGCTTCGGATAGCGCCCGCGTAGCTGCGCGCGCACGTCCCGATACGGCCCCGCCCAAAACGAAGTCAGGTCGGAGGTGACCGCCGCTGGCCGACCCGCCGGATCCGTCAGATGCAGCACCAGGGGAACGCGCCCGTCCACCAGTCGGGGCGTGTCCGTCCACCCGAAGGCCTGCTGGACACGCAGAGTGAGCACCGGGTGCGCACCGCTCCAGTCGATGGGACGCGTGCCTCCCGCAGGAATCGGCATCTTTTCCGGCGCCAGCTCGTCCAGGCGCGCCGCCTGCGGCCACGGCAGCATCGAGCGCAGCGCGTCGAGCATTGACACGTTGCTCAAGGACCCGCCCTGCGCGAGGCGCTTCGCCCAGGGAGCAAGCCACTGCGGCGCGCTGCCCGCGAGGGCCTCATCCGACACGTCGGGCCACGGATCGTCGAGCACCTCGTGGAGCACCCGCATGCGCTCGCGCAGGGACGAGGCCTCCTTCCCCCATCCCAGATCGCCCAGCCCGCGCGCGGCCAGGTGCTCGGCCACCAGAGCGGTCGCCTCCTCTTCGCTCAGGGACGAGGCCGGGGCGCTCCTCAAGGGGATAGCCCCCAGGGTGCGCGTGCGGGTGGCTTTCAGAGCCCCCTTCTCGATCGAGGCCTGCGTGCGGGTTTCCAGGAGCGCCGCGCCCGCTGCCAGGGCGTCCTCCTCCGACAGCGGCACCGCCGCGAGAATGCGCGCGTGGCGCGAGGCCGACGCCCGGTCAATCGAGGCCACGGCCAGCCACTCCTGGCCCTCCAAGGGGGAACCCTGCGGCAGCTCGGCGCCCACACCGCCCGCCAAAATGTAGGCCGCGGACCCCGGGCGGCGCCGCGCGATCCACTCCGGATGCGCGAGCGCGCACGTCAGGGCCAGCTCGTCCTCGCTGGTGCGCGAACCCGCCTGCCGGTGTGTAGCTGCAACGGATGCGAGGGCTTCGTCCGACGCGGAAGCCGGCAGACGCCGCGCTAGACGCTCCAAGCGCGCCTGCGTCTCCTTCACTCGGGCCGCCTGCGCCTTCCCAGGTCCCGCATTGCTGGCGCCTCCGCGACCCAACCGGCGCTCCATTGCACCCAGGTCAGCCCCCGGCGCACGCACGTCCTCCGACAGGAGGGCCACGAAACGCGCCGCCTTCGACGCCCCCAGAATCGCGCTCGACGCGAGGAGCGCCCTGCCCAAGGGCGGGTCCAACGGCAGCGACGCCAGTGTGCGGCCCAGAGCGGTGGCGGCCCCGGCCTCGTCGATCGCCCCCAGGGAGGACAGGCGCTGCCCGGCGGCCTCCCACGTGCCCGCGGGTGGAGCGTCGAGCAGGGCGAGTTCCTCCACAGGCGTGCCCCACGAGGCGACCTGGAGGCGCGCGTCCGTCAGGTCCTGCGTGGCGATCCCCGGCGCCGACTGCGCGGGCCTGCGGGCCACGTCCACCGAGTCCATGACGCGCACGGCGATGCCCGGGCCGGTGCGCGCGGCACGGCCCACACGCTGTTCGAGGCGAGCGAGCGCCGCCGGCACGGTCACGAGAGAGGAGGAGAGGGAGCGCCCCGCGTCGAAGCGCGGCTCGCGCGCGAGCCCCGCGTCCACGACAACGGACACGCCCGGAACCGTGAGCGAGGACTCCGCGATAGACGTGGACAGGATGACGCGGCGACCGGCGGCGGGGGAGAGCGCGCGGTCCTGCTCGGCGGCGCTCAGCTGCCCGTGCAGCGCAAGGACCGGGATGTCGCCCAGGCGCAGATTGCCTCGGACGGTCTCGATCTCACCCACGCCAGGCAGGAACACGAGGACTGACCCCTCGGTGGCCGCGACCGTCTCCTCGACCGTGCGCGCCACGTGCGCCAGGTACTCGCGGCGCACACCCACGCGCTCGTTCCCGATCGCGCCCATGGCCTCGACGCCGCGCGGCGGGGGAGTGTAGCGCAGCTCCAGCGGAAATATCGCCCGGAATATCAACGAGCGCGGGCTCCTCACCCGTCGACGCACGCAGGAAATCAACCGTGCGCGAGGCCTCGAGCGTCGCCGAGGTGAGTGCCACGAACAGGTCGTCGCGCAGCGCCGAACGCGCGTCCAACGCAAACGCCAGCGCCAGATCCGTGTCCAGGTCCCGCTCGTGGAACTCATCGACGATCAGGGCAGATACCCCGGGCAGCTCCGGGTCGCGCTGCAGGCGGCGCAGCGCTACGCCCGGCGTCACCATCTCCACGCGTGTACGCTCGCTGACCCGCGAATCCCCGCGCACCGAATAGCCGACCTGCCCGCCAACCTCCTCGCCGAGCAGACGGGCGATCCGGCGAGCAGCGGCCCGCGCGGCCACCCTGCGCGGCTGTGTGACGAGAACACGCCCCACCGATGCATCGTGCTGGGCCAACGCCACCGCCACCGCTGGCGGCAGCAGCGTCGTCTTACCCGTGCCCGGAGGCGCCGTGATCACTGCACAGCCGCCCGGCCGCGTCGCCGCCGCGATATCGCCCAGGGCGCGCGTGACCGGCAGCTGTGGCGGGTGTGAAACGAGTTCTTCGAGGGTGGGCATGGCTTCATTGTGCGTGTTCCCAGGGCGTCCATGCATCCGGGAAGCATATGCCGCGCCGCTCCGATGCGTCCGGGGTCACTGCGTGAGAGGGCACCGTGAAGCCTGTAGAGGGGCGCTCCAGCGTAGAATGGAAGCAGTATGACTACGGAGAACACAGCGCCGGCGCTCGCGGCGGCCACCCTCGCACACACCACGGGGCGCGTCACCATCCCCGCAGACATGGACCCGATCGTGGTCCTCGGCGTCGCAGACCAGGTCCTGCGCGCCCTCGAACGCGGCTTCCCGCACGTCCGTTTCCTCGTCACCGGACGCGAAATCTCACTCGCCGGCACCCAGGCCGACATCGACGTGGCCGCGGGCCTCCTCGAAGAACTTATCGGCATGGCCCGGCGCGGTACCGCCCTGGACGCCACCGCCGTCGAACAGGCCATCGGCCTACTTGGACGCCTCACCTCGGGCGAGGCCCCCACGGAGGAAATTCTCTCCGCGCGCGGGCGTTCGATCCGCCCCAAGACCCCCGGCCAGAAGGCCTACACGGATGCCATCGACCGCGCCACCGTCGTCTTCGGCATCGGCCCCGCGGGCACCGGCAAGACCTACCTGGCGATGGCCCAGGCCGTGCGCCGACTCCTCTCCGGCGAGGTGCGCCGCATCGTCCTGACCCGCCCGGCCGTCGAGGCGGGGGAGAACCTCGGCTTCCTGCCCGGCTCCCTCACCGACAAGATCGACCCCTACCTGCGTCCCCTCTACGACGCCCTGGGCGACATGCTCGACCCCGAAGCCCTGCCCAAGCTCATGGCCGCCGGCACGATCGAGGTCGCGCCGCTGGCCTACATGCGCGGACGCACCCTCAACGACTCCTTCATCATCCTGGACGAGGCCCAGAACACGACGGTCGGCCAGATGAAGATGTTCCTCACCCGACTGGGTTTTGGCTCCAAGGTCGTCGTCACGGGCGACGCCTCGCAGATCGACCTGCCCGGCAGCCAGACCTCCGGCCTGTCCGTCGTCGAAAACATCCTCGGCGACATCGACGACATCGAGTTCTGCCACCTGACCAGCGCCGACGTCGTGCGCCACGAGCTGGTCGGCGCGATCATTGATGCCTACCAGCGCTTCGACGACAAAAATGCCGCGCGTCGCGCACGCACGCGCAGCCACAACACCGCACGCAGGGAGTACACGTCATGACCGAGGTCATCAACGAGACCGACTACGAGATCAACGAAGCCGAGTTTTCCGCGCTGGCCGACTACGTGCTCGATCAGATGCACGTCAGCTCCGACGCGGAAGTCAACATCATCTTCATCGAGCCCGAGCCGATGGAAGACCTGCACGTGCGCTGGCTGGACCTGCCCGGCCCCACCGACGTCATGAGCTTCCCCATGGACGAGCTGCGCCCCGGCACGGCCGATCACCCCACGCCCCCGGGCATGCTCGGTGACATCTGCATCTGCCCGCAGGTCGCCGCCCGCCAGGCCGCCGAGTCCGGCCACAGCGCCGCCGAGGAGATGCTCCTCCTGGCCACGCACGGCATGCTGCACCTCCTGGGCTACGACCACGCGACCGACGCTGAGCGCGAGGTCATGTTCGCCCTCCAGCGCAAGCTCCTGCTGACCTTCCTGGCCACCCGATGATCCTTCCCCTGCAGGCGTCCCCGGCCTCGCCGATCTTGGATGTGCCCTCCGTGGCGCTCCTGGTCCTCGCGGTCGTCGCCCTGGCGTTCGCGTCTGTCGCCCAGAGCGTCGAGCAGGCCGTCCAGCGCCTGACCCTGGCCGGCGTCGAGGACCTCATCGAGGAAGAGCGCCGGAACGCGCGCGTCCTCTACGGCCTCGTCGATCACCGCCAGCGCACTCTGCTGTCGCTGCGCGCCTTTCGTACCTTTTGGCAGGTCGTCTACGCAGTTATGGGCACGATCATCCTGGTCGATACCCGCCTGCCGTGGTGGGCGGTCGCCCTCATCGCGGTGTTGGTGATCGCGGCCCTGCAACTGCTCTTCGTGTCCTTCCTGCCCGCCCAGTGGGGCGCGCGCAACCCCGAGGGGATCGCCCTGGCAGGCACCAGGTTCGCGGACCGCCTCGCGCGCCTCAGCCACCTGGTCGACCCGCTCCTTACCCGCGTGCGCTCCTCGCGCCCCGCCCCCGAGCCCACCGAGGCGCAGGTGCGCGCCGAGCTGATCTCCGACCTGCGTGAGATCGTCGACGAGGTCGGCGAACCCGAGAGCTTCGAGGAAGAGGACCGCGACATGGTCCGCTCCGTCCTCGACCTCGGGCACACGCTCGTGCGCGAGGTCATGGTGCCGCGCACGGACATGGTGACCATCGACGCTGACACGCCTGCGCCCTCCGCCCTGCGCCTGTTCGTGCGCTCCGGCTTCTCCCGCGTGCCCGTCGTCGGCGACGACGTGGACGATATTCGCGGCATTCTGTACTTCAAGGACCTCGTGTCCCGCTGGGAGGCCACGGGCGGCCAGCTCGACATGCGCGCCGAGCAGATGATGCGCCCCGCCGAATTCGCCGTCGAGATGAAGCCGGCGGACGACATGCTGCGCCAGATGCAGGCCGAGCGTTTCCACATGGCCATCGTCATCGACGAGTACGGCGGCGTCGCGGGCCTCGTGACCCTCGAGGATCTCCTCGAGGAGGTCGTCGGCGAGCTGACCGATGAGCACGACCGCCACTCCGTCGAACCCGAGGAAGTTGAGCCGGGGGTGTGGCGTGTCCCCGCGCGCTACCCGATCTCCGAGCTGGGCGAGCTCCTCGATCGCGAGATCGAGGACGAGGACGTCGACTCCGTCGGCGGCCTGCTCGCCAAGGCGATTGGGCGGGTTCCCCTGCCCGGCGCGACCGGCACCCTCGCCGGTGTTTCAATGACGGCGGAAGAGGCGCGCGGGCGCCGCCGCCAAGTCTCCACGATCCTCTGCCGCCTCGACCCCGACGCGCAGCTCCTGACCCCCGACCTCAACCCCGCCGACGACAAGGACAACTGACATGCGATTCCCCTCCGACGACGAACTCATGGCCGGCCCCAACGCCTTCGGCGACGCACGCATCGAGGTCGCCCCCGACGCTGCCGACCCGGAAGCCGACGCTCGCGCGCAGATCGACGCCGGCCTCGGCGAAGAGACCGCGGACGAGGCCGGGGCTGAACCGGGCGACGACGAGGACCCTGATGACTCCGAGGACAACGAAGAGTACGAGGACCTCGAGGGCCTGGAGGACGAGGAGGACGCCGACCTCGATGCCTTCGAGGCGCTGACCTCGCTCGCATCCCTGCGCGAGGACGCGGCCGCGACCATCGAGATGCCGGACTTCCCGGAGGACTTCCGCGCCGGCTTCATCTCGATCGTCGGGCGCCCCAACGTGGGCAAGTCGACCCTGACGAACGCGCTGGTCGGACGCAAGATCGCGATCACCTCGGGCCGTCCCGAGACGACGCGCCATAACATCCGCGGCATCGTGCACGGGGACAACTACCAGCTGGTGCTTGTGGACACCCCCGGATACCACCGCCCGCGCACGCTGCTGGGCAAGCGACTCAACGACATGGTGCGCGAGGCCCTCTCCGAGGTCGACGTCGTGCTCTTCTGCCTGCCCGCCGACCAGCGCATCGGCCCCGGCGACCAGTTCATCGCCCGCGAGCTGCGCGGCATCAAGCGCCCGATCATCGCGGTGGCGACCAAGTGCGACGCCGTGCCGCGCGAGCGCGTCATGAAGCACCTGCTGTCCATCGAGAAGCTGGGGGAGTGGGCCGCCATCGTCCCCGTCTCCTCCGTGGAGGGCAAGGGCATCGACCACCTGCGCGAGGTGCTCGCGCAGACTGTGCCGCTGTCGCCGCCGCTGTACCCGTCAGGTGACGTCACCGACGAGTCGCGCGACACCCTGATCGCCGAGTTTATCCGCGAGGCCGCCCTGGAGGGCGTGCGCGACGAGCTGCCGCACTCCCTGGCCGTCCAGGTCGAGGAGATCATCGAGAGGCCGCGCCGCGAGGGTGACGACCGCCCGCCCATGCTCGACATTCATGTGAACGTCTACGTCGAGCGCGACTCCCAGAAGGCCATCATCATCGGCCGCAAGGGCTCGCGTCTCAAGCAGATCGGCACCCAGGCCCGCGCGCACATCGAGGAGCTGCTGGGACGCCGCGTGTACCTCGACCTGCACGTGCGCACCGCGAAGGACTGGCAGTCCGACCCGAAGATGCTGGGGCGTCTTGGCTTCTGACATGCCCAGTGTCATCCGTGTACGTGGCGCCCGCGTCCACAACCTGAAAAACGTGGACGTCGACGTTCCCCTGAACGCGTTCGTCGCAGTCGCGGGCGTGTCTGGGTCGGGTAAATCCTCCCTGGCCCTGGGCACGCTCTACGCGGAGGGATCGCGGCGTTACCTGGAGTCCCTGGCGACCTACACGCGTCGGCGCATCTCCCAGGCTGCCAAGGCCTCGGTCGACGAGGTTGCGCACGTGCCCGCCGCGCTCGCGCTGCGCCAGCGCCCAGGTGTCCCCGACGTGCGCTCTACCTTCGGTACGGCGACGGAGCTTCTCAACTACCTGCGCCTGCTGTTCTCACGCGTTGGCTCCTACCTGTGCCCCAACGGGCACCGCGTCCCGCCCTCGCTGGGCGTGGCCCTAGAAGTGCCTCTCACGTGCCCGCAGTGTGCAGCCTCCTTCTACGGCCTCGGTGCTGAGGAGATGGCATTTAACTCGGGCGGTGCGTGCCCGGTGTGTGAGGGGGACGGGCGTCCAGCGCGTCGTCAACCGAGCGTCCCTCGTGCCCGATGAATCCCTCACTATTGACGAGGGCGCGGTTTCCCCGTGGGGGTCCCTCATGTGGAAGCTCATGAAGGACGTCGCCCGTGAAATGGGTGTGCGCACGAACGTGCCCTTCCGGAACCTGAGCGATGCGGAGAAGGCGATCGTCTACGAGGGGCCTGCCGAGAAACGTCACATCGTCGTCGCCACCAAGACCGGTGGCGCGGAGCTGGACTTCACCTACTTCAATGCGGTCGCCACGGTCGAAAACGCCTTGTCGAAGGCGAAAGATGAGAAGGCCCTCGCCCGCGTGGAAATACCTCATCACCCGCACATGCCCCGCGTGCGACGGCACGCGCCTGGGGGAACGTGTACGCTCCACGCTGATCGAGGGCATCGACCTGGGCGAGGCCTCGCGCCTCACGCTCACGGAGCTGCGCGAGTGGGTCCAGCGCGTCCCCGGCCTCGTTCCGGATGAGGTAGCTCCCATGGCCCGCGTCATCGTCGAGGAGATGACCGAGCCGATGGATCGCCTCGTGCAGCTCGGCCTGTCCTACCTGTCCCTCGACCGCGCGTCCTCGACGTTGTCCAACGGTGAGCGCCAGCGCATGCAGCTCGCCCGTGCCGTACGCAACCGGACGACCGGGGTCCTCTACGTGCTGGACGAGCCGACCATTGGCCTACACCCCTCCAACGTCGACGGCGTCCTGGCGATCATCCGGGAACTCCTCGCCGACGGGAATTCCGCTGTCGTCGTCGACCACGACACGCGTGTCCTCGCAGCCGCGGATCACCTGATCGAGATCGGACCCGGAGCGGGAGCAGACGGTGGTCGCGTCATCTTCCAGGGCCCCATCAACGAGGCCTCCCACGCCCCAGCGTCCCGCATCGGCCCGTACATGGCTGGGTTGCGTCGGGTTGAGCGTGCAGCGGGGGATTCGGATCGGGGCGCGGATATCGACGGGCGCGGTGCGCTTCACCTGGAGACTAACCAGATCCACACGGTGCGACCCCTGAGTGTTGATATTCCGCTGGGTTCGTTGACGGCCGTGACGGGCGTCAGTGGGTCGGGTAAGACGACACTCGTCCTTGAGTCGCTGGTTCCCGCGCTGCGTGCGCGCCTTGCTGGTGAGCCTTTACCCGCGCACGTGCGCGACGTGGATGCCGCCGGTATCTCACGGGTGAACCTGATCGACGCGACGCCGATCGGAGTGAACGTGCGCTCGACCGTGGCCACGTACTCCGGTGTCCTGGATGAGCTGCGCCGGGCGTTTGCGCGTACCGAGGAGGCGCAGGCTGCCGGGCTGAAGCCCGGCGCCTTCTCGTACAACACGGGTTCGCTTCGATGCCCCACGTGCGACGGGACCGGGCAGATCACCCTGGATGTGCAATTTTTGCCCGACGTGGACATCGAGTGCACGGATTGTCGAGGGAGCCGCTACGGCGCGCAGGCGTCGCAGATCCGCCGCGATAGGCTGAGCCTGCCCGACATCATGGCGATGAGCGTCGACGAGGCCCGGGTGGCCGTGCGTGGGCTAAAGAAAGCCGGAGCGATCCTGGAGACCCTGGCCGGCCTCGGCCTGGGATACCTGACGCTGGGGGAGGCCACTCCCGCCCTCTCTGGTGGCGAGGCCCAGCGCCTCAAGCTTGCCTCCGAAATGGGTAGGCGCCAGGAGGGCACTCTCTTCATCTTCGACGAGCCGACGATCGGCCTGCACCCGGATGATGTGCAGGTCCTCCTGAACGTGCTCCAGCACCTCATTGAGCGTGGAGCGACGGTCCTCGTCATCGAGCACGACCTGGACCTGATCCGTTGCGCTGACTGGGTCATTGATATGGGCCCGGGCGGCGGCATCGAAGGTGGTCGTATCGTCGCGCAGGGCACTCCGAGCGATATCGTGGACAGCGAGGCATCGGTGACGGGACGCTACCTGCGCTGAGACTCTGTCGCAGGGAAACATCAGGTGGGTCTTGGCCCAGATAAGCATGGTGCCCGGCTGCCGTGAGGCAGCCGGGCACACTTACGTCGTGATCAGATCACTTGACGATGACGACTCGCAGGAAGCGGGGGCCGTGCACGCCATTGACGCGGACCAGCTCGATATCGGAGGTCGCCGAACCGCCGGCGAGCCAGGTCATCGGACGGGTCGGGTTCTTGCCGAGGATCTCGACGGCCTGGGGCACCGTGGGAACGATGTCGGAGGCTTTCAGGACGACGACGTGAGTGTCGGGCACGAGCGTGATCGCGCGGCGACCCTGGTCGGGCTCACCGTCGAGGACGATGGTGCCGGAGATAGAGATCGCGACGCGGCAGCGCGTGACGACGGCATCGATCTGGTCGAGCTCCAGCGTCGGGATGGCCTGCTCGCGGCTGTCCTCGCGGACCGTGCGACCGTCGCGGGCGGCGGCCTTCTTGAAGGCGTCGTCCAGGCCGGTGGGGACCACGACGGAGGTGGCCTTCTGGTCGGCTAGGAAGGTCGAGATCGCGTCAGCGACCTCGGACTCCTTGGAGACCACGACGACCTTGGCCGAGTAGTCCTCGAGCTTCTCGATCATTTCGTCAATGACGGCCTGCGAACCGGGCGCGTGCTCGGTGGAGCGGATGTAGTCGCGGGGGATCGGGCGCACCGGACGGTCCTGCTGGGAACGAGAGATGGCGTCGCGTGCGCGCGCGAGGATCGCGGTCTTCGCGTCCATGGTGGTGGTGCTCATGTCACGCCTCCTTCGGGGTCGTGTTGGTGGTCATTCCGTGCTCGGAAGCGAGCGGGAGGCCCTTCGCGGGAGCGTCGGTGCGCGGCGCGTTGGCGTCGGAATCCTTGTGGGTGCGCTTCCACCACTCGCGGAAGGTTTCCTTCGGGGCGACCGGCAGGTCGCGTGCGCGCGTCCACAGCGAGGCCGGGAATGGCAGCGCGCCGATGGAACCCTTCTTGGCGAACAGGCGGGTGGCCTTCGTGCCCTTTCCGGCGGCCTTCCACAGCTTCGCGTTCGACATGACCGGGGTAGTCACGCCCATCGCGAGGTCCCACACGTCCGGCACAAGGTTGCGCTTGACGTCAACCGTGCGCGCACGCATGTGAATAAGGATCGTGGGGATGTCGATCTTGACGGGGCAGACCTCGCCGCACGCTCCACACAGGGAGGATGCGAAGGGCAGGGTGTGCACGGGATCGTGCTCGTCGAGGCCCTGGGTGAGCTGCGGGGTCAGGATCGCGCCGATGGGGCCCGGGTAGACGGAGCCGTAGGCGTGACCGGAGGTGTGCTGGTACACCGGGCAGATGTTCATGCACGAGCCGCAGCGGATGCATGCGAGGGCCTGGCGTCCGATCGGGTCGGCGAGGACCTTGGTGCGGCCGTTGTCCATGAGGATCAGATGGAATTCCTGGGGGCCATCGCCGGGGGTGACGCCCGTCCACATGGAGGTGTAGGGGTTCATACGCTCGCCGGTGGCGGAACGAGGCAGGAGCTGGGAGAAAATCTCGATGTCCTGGAAGCGGGGGACCAGCTTCTCGATGCCCATCAGGGTGATGAGCGTGTCGGGCAGGGTCAGGCACATGCGGCCGTTGCCCTCGGACTCGAAGATCGAGACCGTGCCGGTTTCCGCGACGCCCATGTTGGTGCCGGAGACGGCAACCTTGGCGTGCAGGAACTTCTTACGCAGGTGGGAGCGTGCCGCGGCGGTCAGCTCAGTCGGGTCGTCGGAGAGGTCACGAGGAGCGTCCTCCATGCGATCCAGGAAGATGCCACGAACCTCGGAACGGTTTCGGTGGATCGCGGGGACGACGATGTGGCTGGGCATGTCGTCGGCCAGCTGGACGATCATCTCGGCGAGGTCGGTCTCGCGAGCGTGAATGCCCTGTTCCTTCAGGTACTCGTTGAGGTTGGTCTCCTGGGTGGCCATGGACTTGACCTTGACGATCTCGTCGACACCCTTGGACTTGATGATGTCCGCGATGATGCGGTTGGCCTCGTGCTTGTCGCGCGCCCAGTGGACGATGCCACCGCGAGCAGTCACGTTGCGCTCGAACTCTTCGAGGAGCTCGGGCATGCGGGACTCGACCTCGAACTTGACGGCCTCGGCTGCGCTGCGCAGGTCCTCCCAGTCGGGCATTTCCGCGACGCGCTGTCCGCGCTTGGTGCGGATCGTGCGGGTGGCGTGGCCCAGGTTGCGGCGCATCTGAGTGTTGGCCAGGGTCTTGTGGGCGCCTTCCGGGAAGGTCGTGCCCCAGCGGAGGGTGTCCTCGGGGATGGTGACGGTGGTGCGCCATCCGCCGGTGTGCGACTCGGGGGCGGAGGGCATACCGATGAATGTTTCAGACATGTCAGATCACCTGTGCGCTTTCGGGTGCGAAGGAGATGTTGCCCTCGAAGGGCTGATCCTTGGTGGATGCCAGGATCTCGGCGAGGTGCATCGGGCGGATACCCGAGTTGAGACGCGAGAGGCCGCCGCCGACGTGCATGAGGCACGAGTAGTCGCCCATGACGAGGACCTCGGCGCGCGTGGACATCACGTTGGTGACCTTGTCCGCGAGCATCGAGGTGGAGGTCTCGGAATTCTTCATGGCGAAGGTGCCGCCGAAACCGCAGCAGACCTCGGCGTCGGGCAGGTCGACGAGGGTGAGGCCCTCGACGGCGCGCAGGAGGCGGTAGGGGCGGTCGCCGACCTTGGCGATACGCAGCGAGTGGCAGGTCGGGTGGTAGGTGACCGTGTGGGGGAAGTAGGCGCCCACGTCCTCGAGGCCCAGAACGTCGGTGATGAGCTCGGTGAGGTCGTAGGTGTGCTCAGCGATGCGCTGGGACTGATTCGCGAGATGCTCGTCGCCCACGTGCTCGGCGACGACCTTCTGCTCGTGGCGCGCTGCACCGGTGCAGGAGCCGGAGGGGACAACGATGGCGTCCCACTGGCCGTCGAGCACGGGCTCGAAGGTCTTGACGTGGTTACGGGTGATCTTCGCGGCGTCTTCGAAGTAGCCGGTGTTTGCGTGCATCTGTCCGCAGCAGACCTGGTCTTCAGGGAAGACAACCTCGTGGCCGAGGCGTTCAAGCAGGGTCACTGTGGCCTGGGCAGCCTGGGGGAACATGACGTCTGCCAGGCAGGTGGAAAAGAGAGCGATGCGCACTGGGGGGATCCTTCCTCGTGGGTGCTGTCCAACTCAGGTTATGACTGGGTCCGAGGTCCCAGTGGCCGTTTATGTTCAGACAGCGTGGGTGAGGTTGAATTTGCCGCTATTTCTTGCGGAAAAATCTCCGCCGATAATCAACGAAAATTGGCCTCTCGTTGGGTGTTTTAGGACTTTCGGGGCGCGACTTAGCTCAGGGTGAGTTTTCGTTTCAGTTTTGCGATGATTCTGTGTACACAAGAGTTCGCCCCGGCCTCGTTCCTGATTGAATTGTCTTCCGTTCCGTGGGGGCATCGACATTGATACGGGAGTGGGAGGCTTGTTGACGAGGTACCGGTGCGGACTTAGCCGCGCGTGAGCTTGTTGCTCGGGGCAGTGCACTATTTGGGGAAGCATTGCACTAGATAGTAGGTAGTGCAATGCCCTCGTAACTAGTGCATTGCTGTCGTAACTAGTGCATTGCTGCCCGGGCACCGCGCCTGGTGCTGGCCGGGTAGCAGTGTGTCGGTGGCTGCACCCTCCGCGAGGAGCTGGATCGTCTCATCGGGGACGGTCGCAACAGCGGTGAGCCAGAATTCTGGGTCCTGGTCGGGGAGGAACCCTGTTTGGCTGGAATTTGCGATGACGACGTGCGCCTCGCTCGCCTCCATGTTCGGCCAACGTAGGTTCACGGAGGAGGGAGCTTCATGAGTGTCTTGAACGTTAGTGTGCTAGGCGTTGAGGCCATCGCCGGTGACGATGATGAGATTGCAGTCAGCAGATACCGCAAACTCGCGGATCTCAAACGAGCCCCATTCCGAATAGATGGCTTCCGGATCGGTACGGAGGACTTTGTTGGCAACGGCGGGGTCAACGGTTGTGAAAGTACATTCCTCGGGCACGTACTCGTACAGGCTGGGGTGGATGCCGGGCAGTAACGATGAACTGCCGATGTTGTCGTCGACGAACATGGTGATTGTTGAATCGGGGACCTCGGCGACACCGGTCAGCCAGAATTGGCGGTCCGGCGTCGGCTGCCGGTCGGCACCATCTCGGAAATGGGCTACAACAACGTGTCCGGCGGTCGCCCCCAGTCCGGGTATACGCTCGTTGAACGAGTCGACACGCTCCTTTACCTCCAGCTCATCATCGGTCTCGTACGTGAATGCAGAGAAGCGCGGGTCCTGCGGGTACTGAGTCGGCGTCGCTGTCGGCATGTTCCTGGGCGTGAACGGATTGCACGCGGCGCAGAGTGCCGCGACCGCGAGTAGCGGCACGAGGGTCTTGAGAGGGAGCTTCATGAGTGTCCGGAACGTTGGTGTGCTAGGCGTTGATGCCATCGCCGGTGACGATGATGAGGTTGCAGTCAGCGGAGACCGCAAACTTGGTGATAGTGAACGAGCCCCACTCTGAATAGATGTCATTTTGATCGGTGCCGAGGATCGTGTTTGCAACGGTTGGATCAACTGCTGTGAAAGAACATTCCTCGGGTACGTACTTGTACAGGATGGGGTGGATGCCGGGCAGCAAGGAAGATTCACCGGCGCTGTTGTCGACGAGCAGGGTGGTCGTCGTATCGGGCACCGTGGCGACACCGGTCAGCCAGTATTGGTAGTCGGGTGCCGGTATCCAGGATCCATCCCGGAAACGGGCGACAACGACGTGCCCCTCGGTTGCTCCCAGTTTGGGTATGCGCCCGTTGAATGAGTCGATACGCTCCTGTACCTTCACCGCTTCATCGGTTTCATACGTGAACGTAGCGAAGCGCGGGTCCTGCGGGTACGGAGGTACCAAGCATGCTGAGCACAACATGGCGACGGCGATGAGGCCACCACAGCCTTGCGCGAGAGCTTTCGACCGAGGTCGAATCGCTCGCAAGGAAAACCTGTGGCTCACTGTCGTCTCCTTCCGGTGCTTGTCTTCGGAGCCTACAAGCGGGAGGTCCCGGGAAGCAACTTGCTTCCCGGGACCTCACCAGCGCTTGCAGCAACGATCAGTGCGGCATGTAGGAGCCGAGCCAGCCCTGAGATGCGATGAACACCAGGGTGCACAGCACCAGGAGCAGGCCGATCGAGTAGGGGGCAGCCTTCTTGAGGATCTCCGCGTCGGAGCCCTTCGAATCCACCGCGGTCGCGGCGATCGCGAGGTTCTGCGGGGACACGATCTTGCCGATGCCGCCGCCGATTGTGTTGGCGGCCAGCAGGATGGACGGGTCGAGGCCCGCGCCGGATGCCGCGGTCGACTGCAGGTTTGCGAAGAGCGCGCCCGCCGAGGTTGCGGAGCCTGCGACGGCTGTGCCGATCCAGCCCAGGATGGGGGAGAGGAAGGCGAAGGCCGCGCCCGTCGTCGCCAGGGCGGCGCCGATCGAGGTGGTCTGGCCCGAGAAGTTCATGACGAAGGCGAGGGCCATGACTGAGGCGATCGTCAGGATGGCCATGCGCAGCGAGTAGATGGTGCGCGGCAGGACTGCGAACATCTCACCGACGGAGGTCTGGAAGCGACCGCCCGAGGAGTTCGTACCGTACACGAGAGCGACGATGATGCCGGTGACGAAGATCCAGGTGCCGGGGTTGGACAGGATCTGCAGCGAGTAGATGGCGGCGGTCGAGGGTGATCCGTCGCCGGTCAGCAGGCTGCCGTAGATGCCGGGCCACGGGATCTTCACGTCGGTCGAGGAGAAGAAAGCTGCGACGGGCTTGGCCAGCTTCGTGATCGCGATGATGACGACGACGAGGACATAGGGCAGCAGGGCCAGTCCGATACGCGAGCCGGTGGGCTTGTCGGCCTCGTCGGCCTCGGTCGCGCACTCCGCGGGGGTCGTCGGGCCCCAGACCAGCAGGAAAACGTAGCAGGCGGCGAAGCCGAGCAGGGAGGCGACGACGGCGGTCAGCTCGTAGGAGACCGAGGGCGTGAAGAAGTGGCCGATGCCTGCTGCGGCGCCGGCAACGAGGGCGAGGGGCCACAGCTGACGCACGCCGCGGCTGCCGTCGAGGATGAACAGCATCAGGACCGGGATGAAGAGGCAGAAGATCCAGGTCAGGTGGCCCATGTCGCCGGCGACGACGACGGGGTCTGCGCCACCGAGCTTGCCGGCGGTGGTCGTGGGGATTGCCATGGCACCAAAGCCCACGTTGATGGCGTTACCGACGACGGTGACGACGGCGGCCTTGATCTTGGGGACGCCGAGGGTCACGAGCATGGCACATGTGATGGCAACGGGGGCGCCGAAGCCGGCCAGGCCCTCGAGCAGGCCGCAGAAGCACCAGGCGACGATGAGGGCCTGGGCACGCTGGTCGCCGCGACCGATCGTATTAAAGACGGCCTTCAGGTCGGAGCTGCGTCCGGACTTCTCGGTGAGGTTGTACAGCCACACGGCCGCGATGATGATGTAGATGATCGGCATGAAGCCCATCGCGGCGCCCTGCGTGCCGGACAGGAGGGCCATACCGACGGGCATCTTGAAGGCGAACACCGCGATGCCCAGGGACAGCACGAGGGAGATGATCGAGCACCAGTGGGTGGCGACCTTGAAGACACCCATGAGGACGAAGAAGACGACGAGCGGAAGAAGCCCGACGACGGCTGTCAGGAAAACGTTCCCCGCGACTGCCGTCGTCGACGGGGTAAAGGATTGGGCTAACAAGAGAGAAGTCATGGCTGCTCCGCGCGTCAGTGAGTGGGACAATGGACCCAATTATCATGACATATGAAGGCAGGGACGCACGCATTTTTGAGCGTTTTTCTTTGTCAGTGCTGGAAGGGGGAGCGCGCCGCATCTCACGTCCAGTATGCGCAGCGTCTGCTCGCGGGCGGAGCCTCGTCGATAGACTACGGAGCGTGAAGACTACATCCGCTGTTCCCGTCCCCTCCGGCTCGCGTATGCCGATTCGTAAGTATCGGCCGTTCCTCGACACGAATCCCGTGGACCTGCCGGATCGCCAGTGGCCCTCCAAGCGCATCACGAAGGCGCCGCGCTGGATGTCCACCGACCTGCGCGATGGCAACCAGGCCCTCATCGAGCCGATGGACCCGGCACGCAAGCGCCGCATGTTCGACCTGCTCATTAAGCTGGGTTATAAGGAGATCGAAATCGGTTTCCCCGCGGCCTCGCAGACCGACTACGACTTCGTGCGCTCCCTGATCGAGGATGACGCGGTGCCCGAGGACGTGACGATCTCGGTGCTCACCCAGTCGCGCCCCGAGCTGATCGAGCGCACGGTCGAGGCCATGGTCGGCTTCCCGCGCGCGACGGTGCACCTCTACAACGCGACGGCACCTGTTTTCCGCGAGGTCGTCTTCCACGCTGATAAGGCGCAGACGATCGAGCTCGCTCAGTCCGGTGCGCGCGAGATTATTGCGCAGGCCGAGAAGCGCCTGGGTGATGAGACGATCTTCGGATTCGAGTACTCGCCCGAGATCTTCGTGGACACCGAGCTCGATTTCGCCCTCGAGGCGTGCGAGTCCGTCATGGATGTGTGGGAGCCGGGCGAGGGGCGCGAGATTGTCCTGAACCTGCCCTCCACGGTCGAGCGTTCCACCCCGAACGTCTTCGCGGATCAGATCGAGTGGATGAGCCGCAACCTGAGCCGCCGCGAGTACGTGGCCCTGTCCGTGCACCCCCACAACGACCGCGGCACCGGCGTGGCGACGGCCGAGCTGGCGCTCCTGGCCGGCGCGGACCGTATCGAGGGCTGCCTGCTCGGTCAGGGCGAGCGCACCGGCAACGTCGACCTGGTCACGCTGGGCCTGAACCTGTTCAGCCAGGGCATCGATCCGGGCATCGACTTCTCGGACGTGGACTCGATTCGTCGCACGGTCGAGTACTGCACGCAGATGGAGACCTCGCCGCGCGCCCCCTACGTCGGCGACCTCGTGTACACGAGCTTCTCCGGGTCCCACCAGGACGCGATCAAGAAGGGCTTCACGGCCCGCAAGGCTAAGGTTGACGCGGCCGGCGGCGACGAGGAAGCGGTCGTGTGGGAGCTGCCCTACCTGCCGATCGACCCGCACGACGTGGGCCGCTCGTACGAGGCCGTGGTGCGCGTGAACTCGCAGTCCGGCAAGGGCGGCGTCGCCTACCTCATGTCGACGGCGCACGCCCTGGAGCTGCCGCGTCGTCTGCAGGTGGAGTTCTCCCGCATCGTCCAGCGCCACACCGACACCTACGGCGGCGAGATCAATGCGGCCACGCTGTGGCAGATCTTCGCGGACGAGTACCTGCCCACGAGTGCCGCTCCCGGCCTAGAGCCGTGGGGCCGCTTCGAGATGCGCGCCTCGCAGGTCTCGTCGATCGACGACGAGCACGTCGAGCTCAATGCGACGCTCACGGATGGCGGCGAGACCGTGAAGGTGCAGGCCACCGGTACGGGCCCGATCGACGCCTTCGTCTCGGCGCTGCACGAGTTTGACCTGGACGTCCGCATCCTCGACTACTCCGAGCACGCGATGAGCCAGGGCCGCGACGCCCGCGCCGCCGCCTACGTGGAGGCCGCGGTCGACGGACAGATCGTGTGGGGCGTCGGCATCGACTCCTCGATCACCCGCGCCTCCTACAAGGCGGTCATCTCGGCTGTCAACCGCGCCCTGCGCTAACTGATCGCAGATAAACGACACGAACCCCGGCCTCGTTGACGGAGAAACGAGGCCGGGGTTCGACGTTTGTTCAGGCGCGCGCGGGTGCCTGGGGGGAGGAGGCGAACAGCTCGAGGCTGCGGCGCACCTGTCCGTCGAGGACTCGGGCGATCCTGTTGGTGAGGATGGCGGGATCGGCGCTCATGTCGGTGGCGAGCCACTGAGACACATGGCCGAGCACGCTAAGCGTGAAGTGTTCGGTGACGAACTCGTGATCGTCTGCGGTGACAGTGAGACCGTCGCTGTAGTGATCGACGATGGGTTCCATGACGGCGCGCAGCTGCTTGTAGAGGAAGATCTGTAGATCCTCCATGGACAGGGAGGCAATGACGGAGTGCGTCTCTTCGGGGTGGTTGCGCATCCATGTGAACATGGCGAGCAGGCCGTCGGCCCAGTCCTCGTGGGTGGCGTGGGCGATGATCTGGTCGGCGACCTCGCGCTTGAATACCCAGACGGTCAGGTCGCGGATGTCTGCGAAGTGATAGTAAAACGCCTGGCGGGTTACGCCGGCGGTGCGCGTGAGACCAGAGACTGTCACCTTCGATAGTGGGACGGTCTGAAGTGCGTCGCGCAGCGCCTGCGCGAGCATCGTTTCGCATCGGTGTGGGGCATGGGTGGTCCTCGTCGACATGAAAAGAGAGGTTACGAGCAAACTGTACAGGCTGAATCGCGGATCCGCGAAATTTCAGTGCAATGTTCGGCTGACCAATTGTATAGCTCAGATTGGCTTGTATGCATCCGGAAAGCGCGGGGCGAGCTGGGGGAGTGTATGGTTCAGCCCCGGCCTCGTCGATAGAACGAGGTCGGGGCTGAGAAGACTGTCTGCCTGTCCTTGCGCGGTTGGTGGGAATGACCGCGTTACTTGGCCAGGCGAGCCAGGGCGGGGGTGGTCTGGTCGGTCATGAGCACTCGCATGCGAGCGATCGCGAGCGAGGGGTTGACCTCGAGGCCGGAGAGCATCCACTGAGCCATGTGGGCGGTGGTTGCCAGGGCGAAGTGCTGGGCGACGACGTCGCGCGCGGTGGCCGTGGCGGAGCCGGGCAGTCGTGACTCGATGAGCTCCTGGATGTGAGAGGCCAGGAAGGCCCACAGGTCGTTGGCTTCGATGGTCTTCATGGCCGACGCTGTCTCATCGCGGTGCTCGTGCATCCAGGTCATCGTCGCCTCAATGGCGTCAAGCCATTCTCCCGAACTGGCGGTCAGACGAGATGTGACTTCCTCGCGGAAAACCCAGGCATTCAGGTCGCTGAGGGAGTTGAAGTGGTAATAGAATGCTTGACGGGTGACCCCTGCGGAACGTGTCAGCGCGCTGACAGAGATCTTTGACAGGGGGGTCTGCATCAGGGCCTGACGCAGTGCAGTGCCAAGCTTTTCTCGGGCATCAATCGGGGGTGCCATCTTTTTCCTTCCTTCGACGGTTATGAGTAAACCATAACCAGTTACGAAGAAACTATCTACTCGAAAACCACTTGCCGGCTGTGTAACCGACCACGCTGTCAGTTTCTCATATATTGTTGTCAGCACGTGTCTGTGGGCTTGTCGATGGATGTGACAGTGCACTTCACACTTGTTTTCGCGCGGCGCGATGTGTGTCGGATGAATCCGCCGCGTGTGCCCGGGCGTGACACAATGTTCGTGTGATGAAGTCCTATCGAGACGAGGCAATCGTCCTGCGCACCCACAAGCTGGGCGAAGCTGATCGCATCATCACGCTACTGACCGCAGAGCATGGGCAGGTTCGCGCAGTCGCCAAGGGAGTGCGCAAGACAACCTCCAAGTTCGGGGCGCGCGTCGAGCCCTTCTCCGTCATCGATGCTCAGCTGCATCGCGGACGCACCCTCGACACCCTCACCCAGGTCGCATCGATCGCCCAATACGGCGACTCCATCGCTGCTAACTACGATCTCTACCTCGCGGCCACCGTCGTCGTCGAGACCGCCGAGCGCCTCACTGCAGATGCTCACGACGGCACCCACTCCCAGTACCTTCTCCTCCTCGGCGCTCTCAATGCCCTTGCTCGAGGGCGCCACGATCCCACCCTGATTCGCACCTCGTATACGCTGCGCGCCCTCGCGCTGGCCGGATGGGCCCCCTCCTGCTTTGACTGTGCCGTGTGTGGTACTCAGGGGCCGCACTCCTCGTTCTCCATCCCCGACGGCGGCACCGTCTGCGACACCTGCCGCCCACCCGGTGCCTCGTCGCCTGCGCCGGACACGGTGACTCTGCTCGGCCAGCTGCTCAGCGGTGACTGGGAGCGCGCCGACCGTTGCGAACCGTATGCGCGTACCGAGGCCTCGGGCCTGATCTCCTCGTACACTCAATGGCATCTGGAACGTCGCCTGCGCTCTCTGAGCGTCATCGATAGGAGTCATTCATGACCAACCTTCGACCCACCCCTATGGACCGCGCCCCGCACGACCCCACCGCGCCACTGCTCGGGCCTGGGCAGTGGCACTGCGAGGCGCCCGTCTTTCGAAAGGGTGAGGTGCCCGCGCACGTCGCACTCATCATGGACGGAAACGGGCGGTGGGCCAATAGTCGAGGCCTGGCGCGCACCGAGGGGCACCGGGCGGGGGAGTATGCGCTCATGGACACGATCGCGGGCGCCATCGATGCGGGCGTGCGCTACCTGAGCGTCTACACCTTCTCGACTGAAAACTGGAAGCGCTCGCCCGCCGAGGTCTCCTTCATCATGAACTACGCCTCCGACGTGCTCGCGCGGCGCACCGACCAGCTCGCCCAGTGGGGTGTGCATGTGCGGTGGAGCGGGCGCCAGCCCAAGCTGTGGAAGAGCGTCATCAACGCGCTGGAGAAGGCCGATCGGGCGACCTCGCACTGCAAGGCCCTCGATCTGGTCATGTGTGTCAACTACGGAGGTCGTGCCGAGCTGGCGGATGCTGCCAGGTCCATCGCCGAAGATGTCGCGGCTGGGCGGCTGAGCCCGCGCGGCGTCACTGAAAAGACGCTGTCGCGCCACCTCTACCTGCCCGACGTGCCTGACGTTGACCTCATGATCCGCACGTCGGGGGAGCAGCGCCTGTCTAACTACCTGCTATGGCAGATGGCGTATGCGGAAATGATGTTCGTCGACACCCCCTGGCCCGCATTCGACCGCGAGGAGCTGTGGGGATGCCTCGAGGAGTTCGCCGGGCGCGACCGTCGCTTCGGCGGTGCGATCGACCGCGTCGCTCAGTCCTAGGCGTCGTCCGTAGCCAGTGCCGCGTCGACCGTGCGGTGCTTGCGGCGGCCCCACGCGATCTTCGCGACGATCAGCGCGATAATGAGGGCGAGACCCGCCCAACCCCAGGGGGAGCCGGCGACGGCTCGGATCGCAGCGGCGAAGACGGCGAGCGTGCCGAGGCCGTACAGCAGCGCCCACAGGACGCACCCCGGGATCATGGCAATCGTGTAGGTGCTCCAGCGCATGCGCACCAGGCCTGCGCCCGCGTTGACCGCCGTCTGGATGCCCACCGTCAGGAAGCACAGGGGAATGACGATGATGCCCCACTTGTCGAGCATGGCCGCGCCCTTGCGGGGAACCGGTCCGTCGAACCAGCGGGCCATGGCACCCAGGAAACCCTGCCGTCCCGTCGCCAGGACGGCACCCGAGGCTGCGCCGCGGGCCAGCCAGTAGGTCGCCTGCGCACGGAAGAAGACGACCACGAACAGGAAAACGAAGAGCCAGATGCCCTCTCGCGCAAAGGCGGGGACCATGGAATCGATTCCGGCGGCGAACATGACACTCCCAGAGTGAGGCTAATTAAACAAAGCCTATCCTAACCTATGGAAAAGGCCTGGGAAAGCGCCATGCGCCTCCCAGGCCTCGTCGTGACTGATGCAGCCTCAGTAGGTCACTTCTTCGTCTGGCACGAGCTGCACACCCCGAAGAGCTCCAGGGAGTGCTCGACGTCGCTAAATCCATGCGCAGATGCCACAGAATCCACCCACGACTCGATCTGCGACTGCTCGATCTCCTCGGTGAAGCCGCACGTGCGGCACACCAGGTGATGATGGTGGTGGTGCGTCGTGCACGAGCGGTACAGGGCCTCGCCGTCGGAGGAACGCAGCGTATCGACGCGGCCGTCATCCGCCAGACTCTGGAGCGAGCGGTACACGGTCGCCAGGCCCACGCGCTGCCCCTGACGGTGCAGGTCTTCGAAGATCTGCTGGGCGCTGCGGAAGTCGCTGACTCGGGTCAGCTCATCGAGGACCGCCTGACGCTGCTTCGTCATGCGCTGCATGGTGTTCCCTTCGTCATGATGCGTCTGCGTGAGCGAGGAGTTCGCGCTCCGGGTGCTGGTTGTGGCTGCGGGCGACGCGAAGCCTGCGTACCCTGCGGATACGATCCACAATAGCCCTGATTCCGAAACCAATCGCATACAAAGCGATGGCGCCGACAACGATCGTCGCGCCGGGCGACAGGTCGATGAAGTACGTCAGTGAGAGTCCCGACGTGCAGATGACGACGCCGAGAGCCATTGCGATGCCCATCGTCGAGCGGAATGAGCGCGCGCCCAGCTGCGCGATTGCCACGGGGATCACCATGAGTGCGCTGACGAGTAGCGAGCCGACGACCCGCATCGCCACGGCCACGGTCAGTGCTGACAGAATTGCGATGAGGAGGGAGAGCGTGCGCACGGGCAGTCCCGTCGAGCGCGCGAAATCCTCGTCGTTGGTGACCGAGAAGAGCGCGGGTGCCAGTCCGATGCCCAGAGCGACGATCGCGATGCCCAAGATGGTGATGAGCGTGATGTCGCTCCATCGAACGGTCGAGATCGAACCGAAAAGGTAGGAGTTCAGCTGGGCGGAGGTGCCGCCCGCCAGGCCGATCAGGAGGACGCCACCGGCGATGCCGCCATAGAACAGCATGGCCAGGGCCGTATCCCCGGAGGTGCGCCCGCTCTGACGCACCAGCTCAATCGTGATCGCCCCTAGCAGGGAGATGATGACTGCGCCCGGGATCGCCCACGAGTCGGCGGGGCTCACGTTTGCGAACGCGCCGACCAGCCAGCCCAACGCGACGCCGGTCAAGGAGATGTGGCCGATGCCGTCGCCGAGCATCGCGAGCCTGCGGTGCACGAGATAGGTGCCGATGATCGGGGCGGTGAGGCCCACGATGAGGGCCGCCAGTAGCGAGCGCTGCATCATCGGCGAGGACAGGAGGGTAGTGAGTGCGTCAATCATGCGTTTCTCCCCTCTAGATTCCGCTCACGAGGCCGTGGTCGCCCGCTGTTGGGCCGGGCTCGGTCGTGGGGTGGCAGTGATCGCCGCCGCCGTGATGCTGTTCGTGGTCGTCCTCGATGTGGGGAGGGCCGTCGTAGGAGACGTGACCCGCGCTGATGTGCAGTTCGCGGTCCAGGAGCGGGCCGAGTTCGCCCAGCTCGTGTAGGACGATGAGGATCGTCGTCCCCTCCGCCTTGGCGTCGGCGACGATCTCGGCCAGTCGTGCGCGGGAGGCGGCGTCGATTCCCGCCATCGGCTCGTCCATGATGAGCAGCTCGGGGCGTCGCACGAGGGCGCGCGCGATGAGAACGCGCTGAGCCTGCCCGCCCGACAGAATGTTGAGGGGGGAGTGGGCGCGGTGAGCCATGCCCACACGTTCGAGCGCGGCCAACGCCTTCGCCGTGTCGCCCGGAAGCGCCCACAGGCGACGAGGCCCGAGCAGGCCGGAACGTACGACCTCGATCGCGCTGGCGCTGATCGCGCCGCCCGAGGAGATGCGCTGGGGGACGTAGCCGATCTTGTTCCATGGCACGCGGCGGCGCGTGGTCACCGAGTGTCCGAAGAGCTGGGCGTCGCCGCTCGTGATGGGGGCGGTGCCGAGCAGGGCCTTGAGGGTTGTGGACTTGCCCGACCCGTTCGAGCCTGTGATCGCCACGGTCTGGCCGGCGGGGATGTCGAGCGAGATCCCGTGGAGGATTAGGTCCGTATCCCAGGCCACGTGCAGGTTGTCGAGACGCACGACGGCGGTTGCCTCCGCGTGGGAGGCTCCCGCCGTCGTGGGGTTGTCAGTCGTTGTCACTGGCAGTTGTTTGCTTTCGTCAGGGCATCGATGTTGGCCTGCATGACTGCGGCGTAGTCCTTCGAGGCATCGGTCTGGGACTCGATCGGATCCAGGACGGCTGTCGTGATGCCGAGGTCGTCGGCCAGCGTCTGGGCGACCTTGGGGTCGATGAGGGACTCGGTGAAGATCGTCGTCACGCCCTGCTCCTTGGCGATCTGGCCGATCTCAGCCAGGCGCGCCGGGGAGGGGGGAGGACTCGGGGTCGAGGCCGGAGATGCCGACCTGGGTCAGGCCGGTGCGGTCCGCGAGGTAACCGAAGGCGGTGTGCGCGGTTACAAAGGTCTTCACCTGGCACTTCGAGGTCTTGGCGACCAGGGTGTCGCCGAGCGTGGTGAGTTCCTCGGCCAGGGCCTTTGCGTTCGCCTTGTAGGTGTCGGCGTGGGCGGAGTCGGCCTCGGCGAGCTTGTCGCCCACCAGGGTCGCGGCCTTAGCCATGCGGACGGGGTCCAGCCAGAAGTGGGGGTCCGCGCTCATGTCGTGGTGGTGATCGTGACCGGCGTGGTCATGGCCCTCGTGGTCGTGGCCCTCGTGATCATGGTTGTGACCTTCGTGGTCGTGGCCCTCATGGTCATGGTCGTGGGCATCGGTCTCGCCGGACTGAGTCTCCTCGGTGGCCTCTTCCTCGGCGGGGTGGTTCGCGTCGGAGCCTGCCTCGACCAGCTCGGCCGCGGAGGAGACATCAATGACGGTCTTGGGGGCCTGCTGCTCGATGGCCTCGTCGACCGCGCTCTGGAAACCCGCGAGGTAGATGACCGCGTCCGCGGAGGACAGCGAGTCAACCATCTTCGGGGAGAGTTCGAGGTCGTGCGGCTCGGCGCCGTCCGGCGTCAGCGAGGTGACGGAGACGTGCTCGCCGCCGACCTTCTCAGCCAGGTACTTCAGGGGGTAGAAGGAGGCCATGACGGTCAGGGAGCCGTCCTTGGAGGAGCTATCTCCGGACGAGGCCGTGGAGGTGCAGGCGGACAGGGCGAGCGCTGTGGCAGCCGCACACGCGGCAGCAAGAATTCTCTTCGACATGAGAATCATTCTCTTTGCGATTGAGAATCTTTGTCAAGTCATTCTCGGAGGTCGGACCCTTGATGAAAGGCCTAGCGTACGCGCGCGGTCGAGCCTCGCACGATCAAATCCGGCGAAAAGACGTAATCGGCGTGCGTGGGAGTGTAGTCGACTGTGTTCAATGCCTCGAAGAGGGCGCGCACCGCGGAAGAGACGATTGACTGAACGGGCTGGTGAATCGTCGTGAGGGCCGGATCCAGGTGGCTCATGAGGAACGTGTCGTCGAAACCGATGACCGAGATGTCATCCGGGACCGACAGCCCGAGCGAGGAGATTGTGCGGATGGCGCCGAGGGCCTGCAGGTCTGAGCCCGTGATGATTGCTGTCACGCCGCGCTCAAGGAGGGCGTGCGTGTAGGCAGCCGCGGCCTCGTACGTATAGAAGGTCTCCTCGATGATGGGGGAGTGGTCTCCGATCAGCTCACCCATCACCTGCGTGAACGCCTCGGCCTTCCGTAGGGCCGGGACGATGTGCGTGCGGCCGGTCAGAAGTGCGATGCGCGTGTGGCCCAGCTCGTGAAGGTGCGCGACCGCGGCACGGATGCCGAGAGAATCCCCGGTGGAAAAGTCGGGGGCCGGAACCTCCGGTCGTGCGCCGTTGATCGTGACGAAGGGAATTCCGCGCGCGGCGGCGTCGTGATAGGGGGAGAGGTCGGATAGGAGGTCGGCGTGCCTACCGGAGACAAAGATGAGCCCACTGACGTGGTGATCAATAAGCGAGGAGAGGTGGTCGAACTCGGACGTCGCACCCGGCGTCTGTGTGCGGATGAGGGCGATGCCGCCCGCGCGTGAAATCTCCTCTTGAAGGTGATGGGCAAAGGAAGCAAAGATCGGATTCGTCAGCTCCGGCACGATAACGCCGATCGTCGGGGTGCTCGGCGTGTGTTCACTGGGTGGACGGTCGTAGCCCAGCTCGTCGATCGCCGTCAGGACCCTGCGGCGCGTGTCTTCGGAGACCTGACCGACGCCGTTGAAAACGCGTGAAACAGTTGCGGTCGATACGCCCGCATGGACCGCAATATCGGCCATGCTTGTACGATTCTTGGTCATCGGCTCAACGCTCCTTTGGGTGTCCGAGTGCGGCTGTTTCCCTACAAATGTAACAGCTTGCACACAATTGCGGAAATTGTTGCAGAAACAAAATCGGGGGTATTACAGTGACTCATGTAGCAGGTCGCTGATGGAAGGCGACCCGCCCGACCAACACAGGAGTAATAATGCGACGTGGCATCGCAGCACTCGGCGTCTTCGCGGCGGCTACCGCCCTGGCCGCCTGCAACAACGGCACGACGACCCCTTCCTCGTCCTCTGACAACACCAGCGATGCTGCGGCAACGCTGACGATCTGGGCGGACGACACCCGCTTCTCCCAGGTCGAGCACCTCGCCGAGGACTTCACCACCAGCACCGGCGTGAAGGTCAACGTCGTGCAGAAGTCCGAATCCGACATGGATACCGAGTTCACCACCCAGGTTCCCACCGGCAACGGCCCCGACCTGATCGTCATGGCTCACGACAAGCTTGGCGCGCTCGTCGCTAACGGTGTTGTCGCCTCCGTGGACCTCGGCGAGGCCAAGTCCCACTTCGCTGACGTCGCCGTCAAGGCTGTCACCTACAACGGCCAGACCTACGGCGTTCCCTACGCTGTCGAGTCCGTTGCCCTGGTGCGCAACAACGCGCTCACCAAGGATGAGCCCAAGACGTACGACGACATGATCGCCTCCGGCAAGACCACCGGCGTTCAGTACCCCTTCATCATCCAGATGGGTGACAAGGGCGACCCGTACCACTTCTACGGCTTCCAGACCTCCTTCGGCGCTCCCGTCTTCAACACCAACGCTGACGGCGAGTACACCTCCGAGCTGGCCATGGGCGGCTCCGGTGGCACCGACTTCGCAAACTGGCTGAAGGCTCAGGGCGACGCGGGCGTCATCTCCCCGTCCATCACCGGCGACATCGCCAAGCAGGCCTTCCTCGACGGCAAGGCCGCCTACACGGTGACCGGCCCCTGGAACGTCGCCGCCTTCCGCGAGGCCGGCATGGACGTCTCCGTCCTGTCGATCCCCTCCGCCGGCTCCCAGGCTGCGCAGCCCTTCGTCGGCGTCCAGATGTTCTACCAGAGCGCCAAGTCGGCCAACCCGGTCGCCGCCAAGCAGTTCTTCAACTACCTCGCCACCCCTGAGGCTCAGGAAGAGATGCAGAAGCTCGGTGGTCGCGCCTCCGCGATGCCCGAGGTCGCCGCCAAGTCGGATGACCAGGACATCAAGGACTTCGCGAAGGTTGCCGAGTCCGGCGCTCTCGCCCCCGCGATCCCCGCGATGGGTTCCGTCTGGAACTTCTGGGGCCAGACCGAGGCCAACATCGTGAGTGGCACCGAGACCCCCGCCGAAGGCTGGGCGACCATGGTCACCAACATCAACAACGCGATCGCCTCCAAGTGATCAAACCCGCCGGGCGTTTAACGGCCGGCACCCCGCTTGCCTGAGGCGAGCACCCAGCCTCGCACCCGCCCGCGTCCCACGCGGCGGGCGGGTGCGAGGCACATAAAACGCTCGCGCCGCAATGCGGCGCTCTCGCACCTCCGGGTGCTTTCCGACCCGCCGCCAGGCGGGTATCGTCGCAATGACGCGCAAACTGCGCACGTGTGGAGGACACGATGTCTGAGCCAGCGAAGGCTGCAGAAAAGAAAAAAGAGGCGCGCACTGCCTCTCACGCAAGCGAAGTGACCAGGCCCGGTTTCTTCGTCAAACTTGTCCTGATGATGCTCATCGATGCCCTGGGAATCTACGGCATGTTCACCGCTTACCTGGTGAAGTCGTGGACGGTTCTCGCCGTCCTCGCCGTCCTGCTTCTCGCGGTCAACTGGGTGTACTTCTCGAAGCGGACTATTCCCGCGAAGTACCTCGTTCCCGGCATGGTATTCCTGCTCATCTACCAGGTCTTCGTCATGGGGTACACGGGCTACGTGTCCTTCACGAACTACGGCCAGGGCCATAACTCCAGCAAGGACGACGCCATCGCGTCGATCCTGCAGGCCTCCGAGCAGCGCGCTGAGGGCGCGCCGAGCCTCCCCGCAGCTGTCGTTGAGGACAGCTCCGGCCTCGGGCTCGCGGTTGTTGATACCGCCACGGGCACCATCCGCGTGGGTGACTCCGAGACTCCGCTGCACGAAGTGTCCGGCACCTACGCCGCCGGCATGCTGAGCGCGGTTGACGGCTACAAGGTCCTGACGCTCGCCGAGATCCTGAAGCCTGAGATGCAGCAGAAGGTCTCTGCCATCAAGGTTCCGGCTTCCTCCGACCCCAACGACGGAAGCTACCGCACCGACGACGGCTCGACCGCCTACCTGGCTAAGTCCCGGTACAACTACGACGAGGCCGCCGACACCCTGACCGACACGACGACCGGCGTCGTCTACACGGCCAACAATAAGATCGGCGCCTTCGTTGACGCGGACGGCAATCAGGTCGACCCTGGCTGGCGCGTCTTCGTCGGCTTCGACAACTACATGAACATGTTCGCCCGCGGCGACCTGGCTGGCCCCTTCCTGAAGGCCCTGCTGTGGTCCTTCGTTTTCGCCGCGGTCTCGGTCCTGTCGACCTTCGCGCTCGGCCTGATCCTTGGCCTCGTGTTTGCGGACAAGCGCATCAAGGGGCGCAAGATCTACCAGTCCCTCATGATCCTGCCCTACGCCTTCCCGGCCTTCCTGGCCACCCTGGTGTGGAAGGGCATGCTCAACACGGACTTCGGCTTGATCAACCAGGTGTTCCTCGGTGGCGTGAGTATCCCGTGGCTGACGGACGGATTGCTGGCGAAGTTCTCGATCCTGGGTGTGAACCTGTGGCTGGGCTTCCCCTACATGTTCCTCGTGTGCCTGGGAGCCCTGCAGTCCCTGCCGGGTGACGTTGAAGAAGCTGCGAAGATCGACGGCGCCTCCGGCCTGCGCACCGTGTGGTCCATCAAGCTGCCGCTCGTCCTGCAGTCCACGGTGCCGCTGCTGATCGCCTCCTTCGCGTTTAACTTCAACAACTTCTCGCTCATCTACATGCTGACCGGTGGCGGCCCGAACTACCCGGGCTTGGATGTCGGCCAGACTGACATCCTGATCTCGATGGTCTACAAGATCGCGATCGAGTCGGGTTCCCCGAACTATGGCCTGGCTTCGGCCATGTCCATCGTCATCTTCATCGTCGTGGGCGTGATCGCGTGGCTCGGTTTCCGCCAGACGAAGACCCTTGAGGAGCTGTGATGAGCGCTGCAACTGTGAAGAAGAACCGTGAGTCCACCCTGAAGGGTGCGCGCTGGTGGAAAGAGGTCGGTTGGCGCCACATCGTCGCCATCCTGATGATCATCTACTGCCTCATCCCGCTGCTCTACGTCCTGTCGGTGTCCCTGAACCCCGGCGCGACGCTCACCGGCTCGACCAAGCTCTTCTCCTCGTTCTCCTTCGAGAACTTCCTGGCGCTGGGCTCCGGCAAGTACGCCGGCTACTGGTCGTGGGTCCTGAACTCCCTGATCGTGTCGACCACGACCGCTGTGGGCACCGTCCTCATGGGCGCGGCCGCCGCCTACGCGTTCAGCCGCTTCCGCTTCAAGGGACGCCGTGCGACCCTGACCGGCCTGCTGCTGGTGCAGATGTTCCCGCAGATGCTGGCCTTCGTGGCCCTGTACCTGCTGCTCCTGGGCATCCAGGACATCTTCCCGGTCCTCGGCCTGAACTCCAAGCTCGGCCTGATCTGCGTCTACCTCGGTGGTGCGCTCGGCTCGAACACCTTCCTGCTCTACGGCTTCTTCAACTCGATCCCGCGTTCGCTGGATGAGGCGGCCATGATCGACGGTGCGACGCACGCCCAGACCTTCTGGACGATCATCATGCCGCTGGTCCGCCCCGTCCTGGCAGTTGTGGGCCTGCTGAGCTTCATCTCCTCGCTCGGCGACTTCGTGATCGCGAAGGTCGTCCTGCAGGATCAGAGCCAGTTCACCCTCGCTGTCGGCATGTACATGTGGGCATCCGATGAACGCACCGCTCCGTGGAGCATCTTCGCGGCTGGCTCCGTCATCGCGGCCATCCCGGTGATCCTGCTGTTCCAGTACCTGCAGAAGTACATCGTCTCCGGCCTGACCGCTGGCGGCGTCAAGGAGTAAGCGCTTCCGCACACTCCTGCCCAGCCAGCCCCGGCCTCGTCCCCTATCCCCGTGGGACGAGGCCGGGGCTATATGCGTTCGGGGGCGGGCGTGAGGGAAGGGGGCTCCCAGTGTGTCGTCATGAGAAGCGTGCGGAAGGGTAGACTTGTCGGCGACTGAGTCGTGGTACCGGCCTCGACATTGATGCTGCATTGATAGCGTCCACGCGTGCGGCACTCACTCGACCGCTAAGGAGCGCTCGTGATCACTCTCAACGGCGTGAGTTACGCGTCCGGCTGGAGGCGCCGAAGGGCCTTGAACGATGTCTCCCTGAGTCTCCCAGACGCGGGAGTCGTGGCCCTCGTTGGCCCAGAGGGCGGGGGCAAGACGACGCTGATGCAGATCCTTGCGGGGCTCACCGCGCCCTCCTCGGGCACCGTCAGCATGGATGGGCGGGCCCTGCCCGCTCGTGAGGCACTCGAGCGGGCAATCATGGTCTCGCCGTCCCATTACTTCGGCGAACTTTTCGGGATCTCCCTGGTGAAGTATGCCCAGCTGCGTCCCACGTGGGATCAGGGGATTTTTGAGCGCTGCCTAGAGCGATTTGAGACCGGCCCGTTTCTCCCGCAATGGAAGGCTGCGCGTCGGTTCTCCCGAGCTCAGATCGCCATTCTCTTGGGCTCGATCGCGCTCGCATCGGGCGCGCCCGTCACGCTCCTCGACGAGATTCAGGCTCCGCTCGACGAGGCGGCGCGCGAGGGTTTCTACGAGGAACTCCGTACCTTGGCAGCGGAGGCAGCGGCAGGTAGGCGACCCCGCAGGCTCTTCGTTCTCTCGTCGAGTGCGGCCTGCGATCTCGACACGGTTGCCGACGAGGTGATCGTGGTGACTGACGGCGAGATCGCGGTCCGTGAGAGCGTCGACAACTTCAGGCAGCGCACCGGCGTGCTCGTCGGACATGGTGCGGACGTCGACCGTTTCCTGTCCGCCCGCCCCGACCTCGAGCCCATCGTATCCCGTGATGACGGTGCCACCAGAGAAGTCCTCCTTGACCGTTATCGCAGCGTCATTTCCGATGCCGAGCTTGCGGCCTACTCGCTCTCCACTCGGGAGGGCTCATTCCAAGACGCCCTCAGCTACGTCATCCAGGAGGCGGGTCGATGAGCATGACACGCAGCGTCCCCCAGAGGATCAGCGCCTGGCGGCTCGGAGTGGTTGACGCGGCGGGCCCCCTCATCTTGTATCTGGTGCTCATGGTGATGCAGTATTTCGTCGCGTCGCCGCGCTTTTTTCGCGCTGTCTCTCCCGATCCGTTCAGTCGAGACAATCTGATTGCGGTGAATGTGGCGGCCATGACGGGGGTCCTCCTCGTTGTGTTGGCATGGTTATCGGCTGGGGACCACCCGTGGGGAGCAAGGCTCAGCGGCGCATCGCGTCTGACTATTGCCTGTTCGAGCTATGTTGGCACTCTCGCGGTCATCACGATGAGTAGCGTCCAGTGGTGGGCCATCATCGCGCTGCAGCCCTCTTCCTCGCCCTTGGGGGACGGAATCTATCCCTCGGGGGTGTCTTCGTGGCTCGTCATCGTGCTCGCGTGGCTGGCCTGCGATGGGTGTGGGCGTCTCATCGGGTGCGTCCCCCGCCATGCGTCCGGCCTTGGGGGGCGCGCGTTGGGCTATGTTGTTGCGCTCCCGGTGGGATTGGTCGGGATCGCTGGGCCGGTCGCGTGGCTGGTTGTCACGGCGAACCATAGGGCGATGCACGCCAGCGGTATCCCGGCGACGTTTTGGCTGTTGGGTCTCGTTACCGTCCTGGTCATTGCTGCCGGATCGGTGCTGACGGCGACGGGTCGCCTGCATTGTGTTCGTCATCCACGATATCGATGACTTGCTCGGCCAGCCGGGTGGTTGGCGCTGAGTCTGTGCTCCGGCCTCGTTCCTGCTCCATCCAGGGACGAGGCCGGGGCTGTATCTGCGTTTGCGGAGTGGGACGAGGCCGGGGCTGTTTTGTGTGCTTGGGCGTGGACGACCGTCGTTGAGCGTCGGTGAATCGTCTGTGCACGCCCTGCAATTTCGCATGCAATTCGATGATGGAATATTCAAGCATGCGCTGAAAATGGCGCAATTTCAACGATATGGTTTCAAATTGTGAAATAGGTAAAGGGGAATTGCCTGCGACTTTTTGGGGGCCGGGGGAGAGGGGTGTCTGGGGGTCTTGTGGTGCGAGCGCTTGACAGGTTAGTTGGTTATATGGTTCATTAGTCATGTAATGAACCACTGAAGCTGAAAGGAGGGCTTGCGAATGGCACCCACGTTCGTCTCGGGGATCCCGATCTACGTCCAGATCGCCGACGACATTCGCGCGCAGATCCTGCGCGGCGCTCTGCGCGCCGGGGACCAGCTCACCTCCACCACGGAGTACTCCGCCACCTACCGCATCAATCCCGCTACCGTCGGCAAGGCCTTTGCGATCCTCGTCGACGAGGGGCTCGTTGAAAAGCGGCGCGGCATCGGCATGTTCGTCGCCGAAGGCGCACAGCACGCGCTCGTGGCCGACGGGCTTGCCACCTACGTGGAGGAGACCCTGAACCCCGCCGTCGAAGCGGGCCTGGCCCTGGGCCTCGATATTGACGCCATCATCGACCACGTCCGCGCCTACGGCGCCGACACAACCGCCAAGGACAACTCATGATCACCCTCAACTCCATCAGTCACACGTATCCGGGAGAGAATGAGGCGGCGCTGCGCGATGTCTCCCTCACCCTCGGAGACGCCACCGTCACCGCCCTCGTCGGCCCCAACGGATCGGGCAAGACGACGCTCATGCAGATCCTTGGTGGCCTGCTTCCGCCGTCGTCGGGACATGTGTCCATCTGCGGAACGGAGGTGAGCTCTAACGACCTACTTGGTTACTCAGTCGTGGTCTCTTCCGACAGGGACTTTGATAATTCATCGGCTTCGGCCATGGTCGCCTACGCCGCGCTGCGTCCAACCTGGGATCAGAAACTCTTCGACCACTACGTTCAACGTTTCTCCTTCCAGCTGAAGGGGCGCAAGAAGCTGCGCAAGATGTCCTCGGGGCAGGCTGCCATCCTGGCCGGCGCTGTGGCACTGGCATCGGGTGCGCCCATTACCGTCCTTGATGAGATTCAGGCTCCCATGGACGTTCCCACCCGATACGCGTTCTACGAGGAACTGCTCACCCTGGCCTCCGACAGCATGGAGGGACGTCGCCCGCGGCGCGCCTTCCTTGTGTCCTCACATATGGTCTCCGAACTCGAAAACGTTGCCGAAGATGTCGTCGCCCTCAAAAATGGGCGTCTGCTTGCCCATGAGAGCGTTGACGAGTTCACTTCGCGTATCTGCGCGATTACCGGTAACGCCGCCGATGTGGAGCGCTTCCTGGCCGATCATTCCGATATCGCCGTCATCACTTCTCGTGCGCTTGGGTCCGCACGAGAAGTCATCGTGGATCTGCGTGGCCGTGGTGTCGCTGACCATGAGATTGCATCCCACTCACTGACCTCCTCACCCTGTTCTTTCCAGGACGCCTTCGCCTACCTCATCCAGGAGAACGACCAATGAACACCGCAACCCCAGACCTCATCAAATCCTCCCCCTCGCCCCTGCGCATTGGCCTTGTCAACTCGAGATTCACTGTGGTGCTCTACCTGCTGGTAGTGGGCTGCCAGTTCCTGGTCAACTTCGTGATCAACGGCATCGTCTACCTCTCAGTCTCCGATGTCACCAAGAACATTGAACAGACCGCCACAAACTCCGCTTTTGTCACGGGTACTTTCCTCTTTATCTGTGGGATCGTCAGCGCCACCGTCGACTTGCGAGCCTCTGCCCTCAGCGGTGGATCGCGTACCGCACTCACTGTGGCGAGTTACGTGCACTCCGTTGTCATCATTGTCCTGGGGTCTCTTATCTGGTGGCTTCTTATCGCCATCCATCCCTTGCTCTTCTTCATGGGACAGCAGTCCTACCCTCTCGGCGTCGACTCGTGGATTTTTGTTCTTCTCGCATGGGTGGCGTGCGACGGAGCTGGGCGCTTCATTGGTGGACTTTCCCGCTGTATCGGGGTGACCTGGAAGCGAGTCTTTGTGCTCATGGGTGCGATTCCGCTGGGTATCTGTGGCATTGGTGTGCCGGTCATGTGGCTGGTTCTCGGCCTCGTCCACAAGTCTGGCTACCTGCCCCCGATGCCCACGGCCCTTTACCTGCTGGGCCTTATCTCTCTGACGGTCGTGGCCGCTGGCTGGTCGCTGACCGCCTCTGGGCACATCCGGCGCGTCGGCTGAACGACAGGTGCGCCCTGCGCGCGTGACCCGTCACGCGGCCCCGGCCTCGTTCCCTCCCGTAGGAGCGACGAGGCCGGGGCTGTTTTATGCATTCGGGCGTGTTGTGGAGGCTCCATGTGAGTGTTCAGGCGCTGCGAGTTGCTGTGGGGGGCTCAGGCGCTACTCGTTGCTGTGTGCGGCATCGTAGTTCTGTGCGCACCCTGCAATTTCGCATGCAATTCGATGATGGAGCGTTCAATCAAGTGCTGAAAATGGCGGAATTTCAACGATATGGTTTCAAATCGTGAAATAGGTAAAGGGGAATTGCCTGCGACTTTTGGGGCTGGGGGAGTGGGGGGCTGGCTCGCGCGGATCCGGATAGGTTACGACGATGTGGATAGGTTATTGACATCTGGATAGGTTAATAACCTATCCGGATCTGCATAACCTATCCGGATCTGCATAACCTATCCGGATCTGCATAACCTATCCGGATCTACATAACCCATCAGCGAGCGCGGCGGTGGAGAGAGATGCATAGCCCAGCCAGAACTCCCAGCGCGCACCTGTGGTGGGATCCATGGGCGCGGAGGGGCCGGGAAGCACCCGAAACAGTAGTTATCGGCTAGTATCGATGGCGACACGACAGCCAGTCGTGCCCCAAATACTCAAGGAGTGACAAGTGGCTAAGGGACCCTCCCGCCTCGACAACGTGATCAGCCTGGCCAAGCGCCGCGGCTTCGTCTTCCCCTGCGGTGACATCTACGGTGGCACCCGCTCCGCGTGGGACTACGGCCCGCTCGGCGTGGAACTGAAGGAAAACATCAAGCGCGCCTGGTGGAACGCCATGGTCCGCCGCCGCGCTGACGTCGTCGGCCTGGACTCCTCCGTCATCCTCCCGCGCGAAGTGTGGGTCGCCTCCGGCCACGTCAAGGCCTTCACCGACCCGCTCATCGAGTGCCTCAACTGCCACAAGCGCGCCCGCCAGGACCAGCTCATCGAAGAGCTCGCCGAAAAGAAGGGCGTCGAAGAGTCCTCGCTGTCCAACGCCGACATCGCCTGCCCGAACTGTGGCGTGCGCGGCCAGTGGACCGAGCCCCGCGCCTTCTCCGGCCTGCTTAAGACCTACCTGGGCCCCGTCGACGACGAGGCAGGCCTGCACTACCTGCGCCCCGAGACCGCCCAGGGAATCTTCGTCAACTACGCGAACGTCATGAACGCCGCGCGCAAGAAGCCGCCGTTCGGCATCGGCCAGATCGGCAAGTCCTTCCGCAACGAGATCACGCCCGGCAACTTCATCTTCCGTACCCGCGAGTTCGAGCAGATGGAACTCGAGTTCTTCTGCGAGCCTGGCACCGATGAGGAGTGGCACCAGTACTGGATCGACTACCGCAAGGCCTGGTACGTGGACCTCGGCATCGACCCGGAGAACCTGCGCGAGTACGAGCACCCGCAGGAGAAGCTCTCGCACTACTCCAAGCGCACCGTCGACCTGGAATACCGCTTCGGCTTCCAGGGCAGCGAGTGGGGCGAGCTCGAAGGCATCGCCAACCGCACCGACTATGACCTGACCGTCCACTCCGAGGCCTCCGGCGCGAAGCTCGACTACTTCGACCCGAACACCAAGGAACGCTGGACCCCCTACGTCATCGAGCCCTCGGCGGGTCTGACCCGTTCCCTCATGGCCTTCCTCATCGAGGCCTACCACGAGGACGAGGCCCCCAACGCCAAGGGTGGCGTCGACAAGCGCGTCGTGCTCAAGCTGGACCCGCGCCTGGCCCCCGTCAAGGCCGCCGTCCTGCCCCTGTCCCGCAAGCCCGAACTGACCGGCCCCGCCCAGGAGCTGGCCGACGAGCTGCGCGGCATCTGGAACGTCGACTACGACGACGCCGGCGCCGTTGGCCGCCGCTACCGTCGCCAGGACGAGATCGGCACGCCGTTCTGCATCACCTACGACTTCGACTCGATCGAGGACCACGCCGTCACCATCCGTGAGCGTGACACGATGGAACAGGTGCGCATCCCGCTCGACAAGGTCAAGTCGTACCTGATCGAACGCCTGGGCTGCTGACTTGTCGCTAGCCTCAACATCCGCAGCGGCCCCTCTTCGCGTGGGGCCGCTGCGCCTGTGGACACCCGTCGTCCTGGCACCCATGGCCGGGGTGACGGACGTGCCCTTCCGACGGCTGTGCCGCATCATGGGCGAGTCGGGCCTGCCCGACCACCTGCGGCCTACCGGCATCCCCTCCTGGGCGGCCGAGTCGGGGCAGGAGGTCACGGCCTCGTCCCCGAAGAGCCCGAGTCAGGAGTCCGATGAGCCGCGTCACGTCGCCATCCCGCGCGTGGACGCGCCCGCCGGCCTGTACGTCACCGAAATGGTGACCAGCCGCGCCCTCGTCGAAGAAAACGAACGCACTCTGGAAATGGTGCGCCCCGACCCCGCTGAGCGCGTGCGAAGCATGCAGCTCTACGGCGTCAACCCCGCCGTTATGGCGAAGGCCGCGACGATGCTCGTCGAGCGTGACCTCACCGACCACATCGACCTGAACTTCGGGTGCCCCGTCCCCAAGGTGACGAAGAAGGGCGGGGGAGCGGCCCTGCCCTGGAAGCGCGACCTGTTCTCCGACCTCGTGGGTGCCGTCGTGCGCGCCTCAAACGAGGCCGGGGAGCGCGCGGGGCGTGAGATCCCCGTGACCGTCAAGATCCGCATCGGCATCGACTCCGAGCACGAGACCGCGACCGACGCGGCGCTCGCTGCGCAAAAGCTCGGCGCCGCCGCGCTCACGCTGCACGCGCGCACGCAGAACCAGCACTACGCGGGACAGGCCCACTGGGACGAGATCGCACGCCTCAAGGACCTGCTCGACATCCCCGTCTTTGGTAACGGCGACGTCTTCGAGGCTGCCGATGCCCTGGCCATGCTGGAGCGCACCGGCTGCGACGGCATCAGCGTCGGGCGTGGTGCCCAGGGGCGCCCCTGGATTTTCCGAGACATTGTTGCCGCCTACCACGGTGGATCCATCCCGCCCGGTCCCAGCCTCGCCGAGGTCGTCTCCGTCATCGAACGTCATGCCGCCTGGTGCGTCGTTGACCAGGGCGACGAGGGGCGCGCGCTGCGCGAGATGCGCAAGCACATCGGCTGGTACCTGCGCGGATTCGCCGTCGGAGGCCCCCAACGGCACGCACTGTCCATGGTCTCGACACTGCAGGAGCTCCACGAGCGCCTCGCGGACCTCGACCTTGACCAGGCCTTCCCGCCTGCTGCACGCGGACCTCGCGGCCGAGCAGGTGGCGAAAAGACCCCCCACCTGCCCGACGGCTGGCTGGACCACCCCTACCTCACGCAGAGCGAACGAGATCGCCTGCACCTGGCAGAAATCGGATACTAAGCGAAGGAATCATGCCTCACCCATCTGCGCCCGACCCCGACCCTGCGCCCGGACTCGTCACCATCGGGAAAGCCGCCAAGAAGGCGAGCCTCGGGGGACGTACCCAGGTCATTGTCCCCGTCAGCGGGGACGCGGCAGCCCTGAGCGGACAGGTCGAGGCGCTGGCCTCGTGCCGCGCGGACATCGTTGAGTGGAGGGCCGACACCTTCCTGTCCTCCCTTGTTGGGGCGCATTTCGTGGCCGCATCGGACGTGGAGTCGGACCTGGTGCGCATGGCCCGCTACGTCGCGGATTCCTCGCCCCTGCCGGTTTTGGCGACCATCCGCACGTCGGTCGAGGGTGGCGAGGCTTACCTGGACGACGAGGAATACTGCGCCCTCGTGCGTTCGCTTGCGTCCTTCGCGGGTGGCGTCGACGTGGAGATCTCGCGCGATGGGTCCTCGTCGCTCATTGAGGACGCGCACGAGGCCGGGGCGATCGTTGTCGCTTCTTTCCACGATTTTGAGGGGACTCCCGGCGACGAGCAGCTCGCCGAGGTGCTCGCGGCCATGAACTACGCGGGCGCCGACGTCCTCAAGTTCGCGTGCATGGCCAACAGTGCCACGGATGCGGCCCGCGTGCTGGCCGCGCAGGCGTGGGCGCGCGAGGCCTACGACCGCCCCGTCATCGGTATTTCCATGGGGGAACACGGCGTGTCCACGCGCCTGGTGGGCTCTGCCCTCGGGTCCGCGGCCACCTTCGCGACCTTGCCCGGCTGGCAGGGGAGCGCCCCCGGCCAGTTCACCGTCGAGCAGGTGCGCACTGTCCTCGATGTCGTCGAAGGGACGAATTGACAGGGGCGTCAGGCTTGCCCGACAAGGTGACGCGCGTGCTGAGATGCGGGTAACATGAAGCAGTATTGTCATCCGTCGACGAATGAGAACGTAGCCGCCGTTGAATCCCGCCGGTGCTGCGAGGAGACACGATGAATTGGTTCCAAGTTCTTCAGTGGGAGTCCGGCCCGTTCGCTGAACTCGCGCGCGACGCGGAGAGTAAATCGCGCGCGCTTCAGGTGGCTGGCGAAGACCTGAATGCACAGTTGAACTCCCTGACGGGTCGCGGCAAGGCCGTCACGGCCGCCCGGCAGGCCCTGAAAGAACGTATCTCGGAGATCGAGAAGCAGGTCAACTACCTGATCAGCGTCAGCGAAATTGCGAGTGCGGGCGTCGACGGAATCGACGACATTCGCGCCGACATCGAGGATATTCAGCAGCTCCTGACCTCCTGGCCCATCCACGTTGATACGAGCGGCGTCGTCTCCTTCGTGGGATCCATCATCGACTCTGTTCAATCGTTCGTCACGCATCCTCAAGAGATGGTAAAGACTATTGGGGATCGCATCGGGAAGGTTATTGGGAAGGCTACAGCCCTCGAGCTTAAACTCGGTCTCATGATCGGCGCCCTCGCCCTGGGTGTTTTCAATAACCATGTGAACTACTCGGCCTCCGGTGCCTCGAAGCCCACCCTTCCCCCGGCGGGAGCGAGTGAGCAGGAGGTGGCCTCGTGGTGGTCTCAGCAGAGTGAGGCGAACAAGAAGTGGCTGATCGAGCACTACCCCGAGAAGATCGGCAACCTCAACGGCGTTGACGGTGCATCGAGGAACAAAGCGAACCGCATCGTGCTCGACCAGAAGCTCACTGATCTGCCCGGAGAGATAGCCCGGCTCGACGCGGAGGCAGCCGACGCTCCATCGCCGTTCATTCGCAATGCGCTCTTGCAAAGGAAAGCGAAGCTTCAACATGAGCTCAAAGAACTAGAAGTTGTTAAGACCACCCTCGACAAGACGTTAGACGATCCTAAGACTGGGAAGAAAGGCGATGGCGTTCCTCGCCAGTTGCTGGGTCTCGACACTTCCGGGCGCAATGTCAAGGCGATCGTCGCCCAAGGCGATGTGGATACGGCCGATCACGTGGGTGTGGTTGTGCCTGGCCTCCATACGAATGTTGAGAAAACGCTGAATGATTATGACGACCGTGCATATTACATGAAGAAGGCAGCTGAAAATCAGGCGAAGAACGGTGAGAGCGTGGCGATGGTGGAGTACCTGGGCTACGACGCTCCACAGATTGAAATCGAGGCAGCGAGCACCGACTACGCGAAGAATGGCGCCCCCGGTCTTGCCGGGTTCCTCAATGGTATGGACGCGTCCCGAGAACACGGTGCAGGGGACACCCATATCACGCTGTTCGGTCACTCGTACGGGTCGACGACGTCGGGCATGGCGGCCACCCTCGTCAACGAGGGCGTCGTGGACGACATTGTGCTGGCGGGTTCCCCGGGCGCGGGCGTCGAAGATACCGCTGAGTACCACGTGCCGGAGGGGCACGCGTGGGTGAGTGCGGCGCCCTACCAGTACGACATGGTCCAGGGAATGGGTTCCATGTTTGGCTTCGGAAAAAACCCTGACTGGGCCGACGGTTTCAACCGTCTGTCGGGTGACGTGGGTCCGGCGCCCTCCGGTTTCAGTCCCTTCGGCCAACACATGGATTACTTCAAGGACCAAACACAAGCCCAGTACGAGATCGCTGGCGTGATCGCCGGCGTGGGTAAGAAGTAGATATGACAATCGCGCGTGCGATGCTATCAGCAATGTGCGTGGTGCTGCTGTGTGCCGCGTGTGTTCCCCGTTCGGAAGGAGAACAAGGGATGAATCCTGAGCAGAAGGCTGCCGTTGAGGTGGCTGAGCACCTGCATTCCATTGAGGAGTTTCAAAGGGATGTGGAGCCCGCAATTGTTGCGGCGCGTAATGAGTTCCTCACTCAGGATACGATTATGTGGCTGCGAGGAAATGATTTCATTAATGAGCTGTGGCCCGGTGAGTCGCCGCTCTATCGACTGATGTCTCGCGATCGTATGCGTTTTCTGATACCGATGCTGATCGTATTCGGGATGTCTTTGATGCGAAGCTGAAGCCGTTGGGGTTCACGCTGTCGGAGAAGCGCGATTCGGAGATGGTTCAGCTGCTGTGGACGAACGCGAGCTATTCTGCGAGCGTTGATGTGGTGGCCCATCCGGGGGATCGGACTGGTGTGTTCTACGCTGCGGGTCCGCTGCGTAGCGATGGTTCCACTGAGAATCCTTCGGTGTTCTTGCCGCTGGAGGGGCGGGAGCCGGAGTGGTTGACCCCGGAGCTGACGGAGAAATACCGGGAGCAGTAGCGGGCCTGGGTCCTGCTGATCTGTGTGACGTGCGTGCTGTCGTGGTTGTAGCCGTGGGGTGCTGCGTGACTGGTGTCGATGAGGGGGGTGTTCGTGAGGCTGGCGCGTGCTTTCGTTGCGGGTGTCTGCGTGGCGCTGCTGTGCGCCGCGTGTGTTCCCCGTTCGGAAGGAGAACAAGGGATCAATCCCGAGCAGAAGGCTGCCGTTGAGGTGGCGGAGCACCTGCATTCCATTGAGGAGTTTCAAAGGGATGTGGAGCCCGCAATTGTTGCGGCGCGTAATGAGTTTTTGACGCAGGAGACGATCGTTGGCTTGTTTGCTAACGATTTCATTGATGAGTTGTACCCCGATAGCACGCCGCTCTATCGACTGATGTCTCGGTTGTACATCGTCTCCGAAACTGACGCTGATCGTATTCGAGATGTGTACGATGCGAAGCTCAAGCCGTTGGGCTTCACGCTGTCGGAGAAGCGTGATTCAGACAAGGTTCAGTTCTTGTGGACGAATGCGAGCTACTCAGCGATCTGTCGATGTCATCACGCACGTCGGGTACTCAGAGCTCAACGTCATACTCTGCGGGTCCGCTGCGTAGCGATGGTTCCGCTGAGAATCCTACGGTGTTCTTGCCGCTGGAGGGGCGGGAACCGGAGTGGTTGACCCCGGAGCTGACGGAGAAATACCGGAGGCAGTAACGGGGCTGGGTCCTGCTGGTCTGTGTGACGTGCGTGCTGTCGTGGTTGTAGCCGTGGGGGTGCGGCGTGACTCGTATCGATGCTGGGGGTTGTTCGTGAGGCTGGTGCGTGCTTTCGTCGCGGGTGTCTGCGTGGCGCTGCTGTGCGCCGCGTGTGTTCCCCGTTCGGAAGGAGAGCAAGGGATGAATCCCGAGCAGAAGGCAGCTGTGGAGTTAGCGTAGCGGCTGCATTCCATCGAGGAGTTTGAGCGGGATGTGGAGCCCGCAATTATCGCGGCGCGTAATGAGTTTTTGACGCAGGAGACTATCGTTGGCTTGTTTGCGAACGATTTCATTGATGAGATATACCCCGATAGTACGCCACTTTACAGCCTAAGGGCTCGGTCCTACACCTTCTCTGAGACCGATGCTGATCGTATTCGAGATGTGTACGATGCGAAGCTGAAGCCGTTGGGGTTCACGATGTGGGAGAAGCGTGATTCGGAGATGGTGTTGTCGGTGTGGACGAACGCGAGCTACTCCGCGTCTGTCGATGTCATCACGCACGTCGGTATTCAGAGCTCAACGTCATACTCTGCGGGTCCGCTGCGTAGCGATGGTTCCGCCGAGAATCCGACGGTGTTCTTGCCGCTGGAGGGGCGGGAGCCGGAGTGGTTAACCCCGGAGCTGACGGAGAAATACCGGGAGCAATGACAAGTGGGAGGGGTGCCGAGCATGAGCTCGGCACCCCTCCCACTCGCTGTTTTACTTCGCGTGGTAGCGGGGGCTGGTGCCCAGGTGTGTGGGGTAGGGGTTGTCTTTGTTGGTTGCCTGTGATTCGTCGAGGCCGCGATAGGCGTAGGAGTTGTCATACGCGATCTGGGTGGGATCGACGAGGCCATCGGCGTACTGCTGGACCTCCGCGGGAGTTGGGCTCGAGCCGCCGCCCTTGTCCGCCAGGGGATTCTCATCCGGATACTGGCTCGGATCGGTGTTCAGCATTCCACCGAGGTTTGCCGCACCATAACCGCCGTATTGATTCCATCCTTGTTCGTGCCCAACCGCAGTATTGATGAGGAGCTGGAGGAGCTGATTCGGGGTCGCGTTGGGCCACTTGGCGCGCGCCTGCGCGAGAGCGCCAGCGACAAGAGGGGACGAAAAAGAGGTGCCCTGAGTGGAGGATATCTTTCCGCTTTCATCGCGCGCGATAATAGGGCCCCCGATGGCAGTCGTGGTGACTCCCTGCCCCCAGGAGGAATAGGAAGCGAACTTTCCGTCGGTGTCAATGGCGGAAACGCCGACGACACCCGACCACTGCGACAAGGAATGCTCAGTGTTGTCTGAGGCAGTGTTTCCTGCACCAGCAGTGATGATGACTCCTTGACTCATCGCCCGAGCGATTGCCCACTTGAGGTGTGCTGAAGGTGAAGGCGAGGTCGCGGAGTAATTGATGATCGATGCTCCATCATCAATTGCTTTGTTGATCAACGATGATACTTCCGTAGGAAGAATGCCAGCTTTCATCGGGCAATCGTGCCCCGCATAGCTGGTGTCATCGATGCTTTGGTAAGTGAGTAGCGTGGCATCGGGTACCGTCCCGTAAGCGTCTGACACCAATAGGGAAGCGACTGTGGTGCCGTGGCTTCTGTGGGCAGAGCTGGACGTGACTGAGCACGGGCTTTTATCCGTAATGTTTGCACCTGCCAGCTCAGGAACGGAGGTATCGACAGGGCCATCGATGATCGCTATGGTGACGCCTGCTCCCGTGTAGCCCTTGGCCCGTGTGGAGTCCAGGTGATAGTAGGAGTAGTAGGCCTGGTCAGCCGCCGTGATGGGGCGGTCATCGGCCCGTGCGGGAGTGAGCGGATAGCCGGTGGCGATGCCCGTGAGCGCCAGCGTGGCGCACAGTGTCCCCGCGCCTCGGAGCGCGGCGTCCCGACCAATCGGCGAAAAAATGCGTGCGCTCACCACTGGCTGATATCCCATCCGTCGTCCTTGCGTTTCACCGGGGTCAGCGTACGATCCGAGCCATAGGTCTGCGAGAGGGGATTGACGTAGCCGCGCGGCATGCCCTCGTCCTCCTCGTCCTCGACGCGGAAGGCCTCATACCTGCGGCGACGACGTTTCTTCTCGTCTTTCGCCCCGCCGCCAGCTCCCGCGCCGGAACCGCCCATGAAGCCGCTTTGCTGTCCCGCGGGAGAAGCCGTGCCGCGCCCTGCCGAACCCGCTCCGGTCGCGCTGCCCGGGGGTGTGTAGGTGCCCATACCAGTACCGCTGAACGATCCGGCGCGCAGTGTCGAGGCGCCCGCAGCCGCCCCCATCCGACCGGTGACGCCGGCTCCAAGAACACCCGTGCGCCCGAGGCCGCCCAACGCAGGTCCACCCATGCGCGCGGCCCCGCGCAGGCCCAGGGCCCCAGCCCCAAGCAGCCCCGCGCCGCCGAGGCGCCCGGCAGACTGTGCCTCTGCCGCACGCGCCGTATTGAGTCCCCAGAGGGGATGATCGCGATCGACCGGGGGAGCGGGGGTGTGCCCTCCGATGACCCCGTTCGCGTGCCGATCACCGTTGACTCGGGTGTGCAGCAGGTCCACGTCCATGAGATCCTGCGGGTCCGTGATCGGATTCGTCCGTGATCCGAGGTCGCCCTCGGGCAGGTAGCGATTGGGGACACGCGGGGAGCGCATGACACGCTGGTCGATGTCCCCGCCCTCGTCGTAGCCACCCGGATACAGGCCCGAATCCGCCCCGCGCAGGCCCGCGTTGCCGAAGGCATCCGACCGGGAACGACCGTAGGCACCACCCTCGTGGGGCGAGATGACGACGTGGCCCTTCCTGAGGGCATCGGCGGTGTCCGCGGGGAGCTCAGGAATTGGGGTCCAGCTGATATCCCCTGTGTCCGATGCGTCAGGACCTGCCTCGCTGTGACTCTGCAGCCTCGCATTCAGGTCATTCATCGTCGACTCGAAGCGCTCGATGATCTCCGTGGCCTTCGCCTCGCGCTGGGCATTCGCCTGCGCCTCGACACCCTCCACGTAAGCCAGCCCGTCCGCCACCAGGGAATTGACGAATTTGCCGGGCAAGCCGAACTTTGAGGCGATGGGGATGGTCACCTCGCCCGCGTGACGCAGGGATTCCGTCATGGGGTCCAACAGCGTAGGGGAGAGCTGGCGCGCGTCCTCCGCCGCGAGCATGATTGCGCGCCTTGCCTCGACGTAGTAGGCCATGCCGGTCATGTAGAAGTTGGCCTGCCTGTCAAAGCGCCTGATTGTGCGCGCGGCCTCGTCGGACATCGCCTGGCCGGCCTGGCCCGTGAACCCCTGGTGCTCCTTGAAGTGCTCGACCTTGTCGCGCGCCTCTCGAATGGCCTTGACGATGGCGGAATGCTCGTCGTCCCAACCGTAGAGCTTCTCGTTGTCCGGCGCACTGTTCGCGAACTCCATGAGCCGGTCGTACATGGGTGATGACACCATAGCGTTCTTCTCTCCCTCGAAATTACTGCTCAGATTTCACTTTGAGCGCCGTAGGAGGGTGTGCCCTCGCTGTCGCCAGACTCATCGCCGGTCTCTGCCTGAGCAGGCGGATTCTCGCTGGTGATCTGTTCAATGCTCTGATCGGAATAGACCTTGTGGGCGCTTTCGCCCTGGTTCAATGCCAGCAGGGCGGTGCCGACGGCTGCCAGCGCCGCGCGGGCATCTTCTTCGGTACCGGTAAAGTCGGAGACTGCCTGAGCGACCTTCGTGTCGAGATCGCCCAAATACTGCGCCTCGTTCAGCATGCTTGTCGAGAATGACGTGAGGAACGACTGCACGGTATTCCCCATGCTCTGGGCTGCGCTCTCAGTCGTCCAATGACCAAATATCTGCGCCGCAGCTAACATCATTGCCGATGTCGCGGAGGTGGTTAGTTCGCCCCCCCCGGCGCTCATGTCGTCACTCACCTGCGCGTGGCGCTCTGAGTCGAATGCAACGTCTGGCATCGCTCCAATTTCCTTTGCTGCGTGGAACCTCGCACTCCTGCGGCAAGGTAACCGAGTGGTCAACAGTCTAGCTGCCTCGCTTGGGCTTGTCCAAGAACATGCGCAGGGGCGCGGGAAGAACGTCGATTGCCAGCGACGCAATAAAAGGTGGTGGGCGGGCCAACCGGCCCGCCCACCACGGCTATGTCAGCGTGCTCGAAGAGCTCACGCCTCCTTGGGGGACACGGTCACGACCGTGTCGGTGATACCCACCGGGCTGGGAGCGGCTGGGGTGATCTCGCCGAACTTCTTCTTGTTCGTGACGACCATGGGGGTGATCGTGTCGTAGCCGGCCTCGCGGATGACATCCCAATCGACCTCAGCCAGGACGTCGCCGCGCTTGACGACGTCGCCCTTGGCGACGCGCGGCGTGAAGCCCTTGCCTTCCAGCTTCACGGTGTCCATGCCGATGTGGATGAGCACCTGGATGCCGGAGGCGGACTTGATGCCGTAGGCGTGGCCCGTCGGGAACGCGACCGACACCTTGCCGTCACACGGGGCAACAACCACGGCGCCAGCAGCGGGGGACACGGCGATGCCAGGGCCGAGCGCGCCGGCGGCGAAGGCCTCGTCGGCCACGTCGGACAGCGCGACCAGCTCGCCCGCCATGGGGGCGGTGAGCGTCAGATCAGCCACTGCCTCGTCGCTGAAAGCGGGAGCCGAAGCGGCCTCAGCTGCGGGAGCGGTGGGGGCAGCGACGGGAGCCGGGGCGGCGGCGGGAGCTGCGGACACGCCAGCCTTCGCGGCCTCCTTCTTGGCGCGAGCCTCAGCCTTCTGCTCCTTCGTGCGGTAGTCGAAGAAGACGACCATGAGGAACGCGGTGAAGAACGCGGCGGCGACGCCCAGGCCGTAGACGGCCATGGGGGTGAAGACAGGGATCGTCAGCAGCGACGTGAACACGAAGGTGTTCGTGGTGGCGCCGTCACCGATGCCGATGACCAGACCGCCGACGACACAGCCGGTGAGCATGAGCGGGTAGATGCGCTTGAAACGCAGGTGGATACCGTACAGGGACGGCTCCGAAATACCGCCGAAGAGGCCGGCCGCCAGAGCGCCGGACGCGGTCTGGCGCATATCGGTGTCGCGGTCGCGGATCGACAGGAAGAGCACGCCGGCGGTGGCGCCGAAGCACGCGAAGTTCCACGCGCCCATGGGGCCCTGGATGAAGTCGGAGCCGGTCGATGCGATGTTGGCCAGCTGCAGGGCGTTGAGCGGCCAGTGCAGGCCCAGGGGCACCAGGAAGGGGTAGATGATCGGGATGATGATCGCGAAGAGGATGGGGGCGTGGCCGTTGAGCCAGGCCAGACCGCCACCCAGGCCGTTACCGATCCAGATCGACAGGGGACCGATCAGGAAGGCGGTCAGCGGCATGATGATGATGAAGGAGATGAAGGGGACGAACACCATCTGGACGTTCGCCGGGATGATCTTCTTCAGGCCCTTGTAGACGACCGCCAGGATCGGCACCATCAGCAGCGGCACGAAGACCTGGCCTCCGTAGTCGGCCAGCTGCAGGGGCAGGTTGCCGATCAGCGGAACATTGTCGATCTGGGTCGTGCACTGCAGCAGATCGTCTTTACCTTCGACGAGCTGGATACAGGTGGTGGCGGGGAACTTGTTAACGTTGCTCAGGCCCAGGAAGTTGGGGGTGAGCAGCGACAGGATGACGGCGGTGCCGACCCAGGGGTCGATGTCCAGCTTCTTGGAGGCGTTGTAGGCCACCATCGCGGGCAGGAAGTAGAAGACCGCGCGCCACATGGAGTTCACGTAGCCCAGCCACACCGGGATTGTCTGGGCGTGCGTGTCGACGACGCCGAAAGCTTCCAGGACCGCCAGGAACGCCAGGATCAGGGAAGCACCGAGCAGGACGGGCAGCAGTGGGCGGAATGAGTCCGACAGGTACTCGAAGAAGGCGTCAACGATGGCGTTCTTGCCGCGAGCCTTTGCGCGGGCGGCGGCCTTGACGTCGTCGTTCGAGGCTGCGGCGCCCGACTTCATTGACGGCAGGTTGTTGATCTCGTTGAAGACCGACTGCACGGCACCGCCGATAACGATCTGGTAGCGGTCCCCCGACTGCGGGACGGCACCGAGGACGCCGTCAATGGCCTCGACTCGGTCCTTGTCGATGATCGATGCGTCGTTGAGTTCGAAGCGCAGACGTGTCGCGCAGTGGGTGAAGTGGGTGATGTTGCCGGGGCCACCGACTGCATCGAGGATTTCCTGTGCCGTGTTGGACACGCGGGACTCCTTCCGTGGACGAGGATTCGACGCTGAATGCGACTCTTGACAATTAGCATGTTTGAACAAATGCTGAAAGATCCGACGTGGTATCTCACAGTGCTTTGTCGGTAATTTGTGGCGCTTTGACAGTAACGAGGCCCGGGCTCGTTCTGCGTAGGCGTTTCCCTAGTAACATGGCCCCGTGAATGAGTTTTCCTTGGCGATCCCCGGTGTTGATGGTGGCGACGCGCACCGTCCGTACGCGTCCGCCGATTCCGAGCGCTGGGTGCCCGAGGACCACAAGTCCTCCGAGCGCACCGAGTTTGAGCGCGACCGCGCGCGCATCCTCCACTCTTCCGCGCTGCGTCGCCTCGGCGAAAAGACGCAGGTGCTGGGCCCGATTTCGGACGACTTCGTGCGCACCCGCCTCACGCACTCCCTCGAGGTCGCCCAGGTGGGCCGCGAGCTCGGCAAGGAACTGGGGGCCGACCCGGATGTCGTGGACGCGGCGTGTCTGTCCCACGACCTCGGCCATCCTCCCTTCGGGCATAATGGTGAGCGCGCGCTTGACGCGGCGGCCGCCTCGATCGGCGGGTTCGAGGGCAACGCCCAGACCCTGCGCGTCGTCACGCGCCTGGAGCCCAAGGTCATCGGCGCGGGCGGCATTCCCGCGGGCTTGAACCTGACGCGCGCCACCCTGGACGCGATCTGTAAGTACCCGTGGGTCAAGTCCGGCGGCCCGGACCTGGCCAAGTCGACCCGCAAGTACTCCGTGTACCCCGACGACGCGCCCGTGTTCGCGTGGATGCGCCAGGGCACGCCGGCCGGGCGGCGATGCCTGGAGGCCCAGATCATGGACCTGTCGGACGACATCGCCTACTCGGTGCACGACGTGGAGGACGCGGTCGCGACCCGCAAGCTGGACCCCGCAGACCTCTTCGATGACGCGCACTGCTCGGCGGTCGTGGCCTCGACCCTGGACTGGTACGGGCCCTCGGTGGCGCGTTCGGACCTGGAGGAGGCCCTCGAGCGCATCGTCTCCATGCCTGTGTGGCTGCGCTCCTTCGACGGCTCCTACGCCTCCCTCGCGCACCTCAAGGACGCGACGAGCGAGCTGATCGGCCGCTTCTGCTCGGCGACCGTGGCCGCCACGCGTGAGACCTTCGGGCACGAGCCACTGGGCCGCTACCGCGCGGACCTCGTCGTGCCGCGCGAGGTGCGCGCCGAGATCCAGATCCTCAAGGGCATGGCCGTTCACTACGTTATGAGCCCGCGCGAGACCGAGCCGGTCTACTACCAGCAGCGCACGCTCCTGGCCGATCTCGTCGACGCGCTCTACGAGGCCGGGGCCGACGCCCTGGAGCCCGTGTTCGCCGCGCAGTGGCGGGCCGCCTCCGACGACGCTGTGCGCCTGCGCGCGGTCATCGACCAGGTCGCCTCGCTCACCGACGTGTCGGCCTCCGCGTGGCACGCCCGCTGGTGCGGCATGCTGTCTTCGCAGCTGTGAGCATGATTGGACGCAGACGCGGGCGGGCATCGGTAGACTGAGATCATGGCGGGTCTGATTCGTAAGGACGACATCGAAGCGGTACGTAACGCAGTGAAGATCGACGAGATCATCGGCGAACACGTAGCGCTTCGACCCGCAGGCATCGGCTCCCTGAAGGGCCTGTGTCCCTTCCACGACGAGCGCACCCCCCTCCTTCAACGTGCGCCCCCACCTGGGCATGTTCCACTGCTTCGGGTGCGGTGAAAGCGGAGACGTTATCTCTTTCGTGCAAAAGATCGACCACCTGCCCTTCACCGAGGCGGTGGAGATGCTGGCGGCGAAGGCCGGGATCACCCTCCACTACGAGGAGGGCGGGGCACGCGTGCGCACCGAGGAGCCGGGCAAGCGCCAGCGCCTCCTGGACGCCCACCGCGTCGCCGAAGAGTTCTACCAGCAGCAGCTGGCCTCCCCCCGAGGCGCACAAGGGCCGCACGTTCCTCGCCGAGCGCGGCTTCACCCAGGCGATGTGCGCGCATTTCGGGGTCGGCTACGCCCCGGCCTCGTGGGATTCCCTCACGCGCCACCTGCGCTCCAAGGGCTTCACGGACCAGGAGATTCAGATTTCGGGCCTGGGGTCGCAGGGAAACCGCGGAGTGTATGACCGTTTCCGCGGGCGCCTCGTGTGGCCGATCCGCGATATCACGGGCGCGACGGTCGGTTTTGGCGCGCGTCGCCTGGACGACAGCGACAAGGAATCGCCCAAGTACCTCAACACCCCCGAGACGCCGATCTACAAGAAGTCGCAGCTCCTGTACGGCCTGGACCTGGCGAAGAAGACGATCGCGACCGAGCACAAGGTCGTCATCGTCGAGGGCTACACGGACGTCATGGCCGCGCACGTCGCGGGCGTGACGAACGCCGTGGCCACGTGTGGCACCGCCTTTGGCTCCGAGCATGTCAAGATCATTCGCCGCCTGCTGGGCGACCATGCGGATCCTGCCGCCGGCGTGCTCCTGTCCACGGGGCGCGCGCACGGCTCGGAGGTCATTTTCACCTTCGACGGCGACAGCGCCGGGCAAAAGGCCGCGCTGCGCGCCTACGGCGAGGACCAGAACTTCGCGGCCCAGACCTTCGTGGCGGTGGCGCCGGGTGGCCAGGACCCCTGCGACCTGCGCCTATCCCAGGGCGATCAGGCGATCGTCGACCTGGTGAACTCGCGCATCCCGCTCTTTGAGTTCGCGATCCGCTCCGTCCTGTCCCAGATGGACCTGCGCAGCGCCGAGGGCCGCGTGCAGGGCCTGCGTGCCTCGTCCGGCATCGTCGCGCACATCAAGGATCGCGCCCTGCGCGCCGAGTACACGCGCCAGCTGGCCGGCTGGCTCGGCATGGATATCCCCACGGTCGAGCAGGCGATCCGAGCGGCCGGCCGCGTCGAGGTCATCGCGCACGAGGCGCGCCCGGGCGAGATCGAGATGGCGGGCGCGGGCCGCCCCGTCCCTGCGCCCGAGCGCCGAGGTCCCGAGGACCCTGTGAGCCGCATCGAGCGCCAGGCTCTTGAGGCCGTCCTCCAGCACCCCCTGTACGCCGTGGGATCGGGCTTCGAGGAGCTTGACGGGCAGTCCTTCACCGTGCCCACGCACCGCGCCGTTCACGACGCGATCCGAGCGGTCGGCGGGCTCGACGCCTTCACGCAGATGATGCGCCAGGCCGAGGCCCACTTCGGCCCGGGCGAAAACGCCACTCTCGCGGCCTCGCGCCACTTCGTCCAGGTGGTCCTCGAGACCGCCGGCGAGTTCATCGGCCCCGCCGTCACCCAGCTGGCCGTCGCGCCGCTGCCCGTCGCGGGTGAGGCCGACGTACGCTCGTACTGCCGTGGCGTGGTGGCCGCGATGGTGCGCATGGACCTGACCCGCAAGCTCGGCGAGGCCCGCGCGACCCTGTCGCGCTTGAGCGAGGATGACCCCACCTACTCCGAGACGTTCCGGGAGCTCATGCGCCTGGAGCAACGCCGGCAAAACTACACCGAAAGGGACTAACCGATGGCTGAAGTTGAGAGCTTTACCCTGGACCACACCGCAGTGAAGGCGCCCTACGTGCGCCTCATCAACGTGGAGGCCGGTCCGAAGGGTGACCAGATTTCGAACTTCGACGTGCGCCTCCTCCAGCCCAACGCCGGGGAGATCCCGACCTCGGGCCTGCACACGATCGAGCACCTGCTGGCCTCCCTGCTGCGCGACCGCATCGACGGCGTCATCGACTGCTCGCCGTTCGGCTGCCGCACGGGCTTCCACCTCATCATGTGGGGCACCCCCCTCGGTGCGCGAGGTGACGCAGGCGCTGGCCTCCTCCCTTCACGCGATCGCCGAGGAGGTCACCTGGGAGGACGTGCCCGGCACCGACGCGTACTCGTGCGGTAACTACCGCGACCACTCGCTGTTCAGTGCCCGCGAGTGGAGCCGTGCGATCCTTGAGCAGGGCTTCTCCCTGGACGCCTTCGAGCGCGTCGACGTCATTCACTGATTCCGGCCGTTCGCCTGGATACGGAAGCGGGACCCATCCGGTGAGGATGGGTCCCGTTGTTGTCTGAGGACGCGCGTGCGAGGGGGAGCGTACCCGGAAGGGGCCCCGGCCTCGTTGATCAGTCCAGGCCGACCGCGTCGCGCACGCGGGCCTCCAGGGCGTCCGCCTCGCGCTGCCCGTCGGCATCCAGCGGTCCGTCGGCCGTCAGCACCGAGAACAGGCCGTCCTCGCCGCGGCGCACCCACGCCGTCACCGTCGTCCCATTGCTTGCCTCCACCTGGGAGTGTAGGACGATCGAGCGGTTCACGAACTCGCTCGTATGACGCATGAAGTCCTCCGGGTCACCGACTCCGCGCCCCGCCAGGGCCGGGCGGGCCGGATCCACCCACTCCAGGGCGAAGAGCGAGCCCTCGGCCTCCCAGCGCGCCCGCGCCACGTCGTACCAGGGGAACACCTCGGGGGTGGGCTCCCCGTCCGTCGACGAGGCCTCGGCGCCGAAGACGTACAGGCCCGACTTCCCGGCCACCATCCAGCGCCCGTCCTCCAGCTCCAGGCCGGGGGAGCGGCGCTCGCGGGAGGGCAGGGCGGAGGAAAGAGAGTCAGGCAGAGTCGTCATGCGTCGATCGTATCCTTTCGGCAGAAATCCTGCGCACAGGCCTATACGTACGTGAAAGCGTACGTTATGATGGTGGTGGAAGGGAAAGACCATGACTGCTGTGAGTGCTACTGCCGCGCGCTCGGACCTCTACCGGCTTATCGACACCGTGAACGAGGACTCGACACCCATCACGATCACCGGCCGTCGTGGAAACGCCGTTCTCATTGGCGAGGCAGACTGGTACGCCATTCAGGAAACCTTGTATCTGCAGGGAATTCCCGGAATGGCGGATAGTCTGAAGGAAGCCGCTCGCGAAGATCTCGACGACGCCCTCGATGACGTGGAGTGGTAGCGATGTGGCGGGTCGTTTTCTCCAAGCAGGCCGCGAAGGATGCGAAGAAGCTCTCCGCCAGCGGACTCAAGGCGAAAGCTCAGAGCCTCATCGAGGTTCTGACTGAGGATCCGTTTGCGACGCCTCCCCGCTACGAGCGCCTCGTCGGGGACCTCGTAGGAATGTATTCCCGCAGGATCAACATTCAGCACAGGCTCGTCTACGAGGTTTTCGAAGAAGAATGCACCGTCCGCGTCCTGCGTATGTGGACCCACTACGAGTGAGCCGCTCTGTGGGGTGAGAACGTCCACAGGGGCGGGGGAGTGGGTCACATGCCGAAATCAATCGGCCACAATGCGGACGTCGGGCATATTCTGGCTTCATATTTGTGAAAAACCACGACAGGAGACCCCATGGCATCGACGCAGCACACCCCCACGGAACTTGAGGCTGCCGGCGACCTGGTACTTCCCGCCGCCGACGAGCTGGCCGGTCGTTTTCCCCTGACCCCCAACGCTCACCCGGCGACGCCGGAAGAGTACAACGAGATCATGTCGACCCTGGCCTTCGGCAAGAAGTTCACGGACCACATGGCCCACATGCGCTGGACGCGCGAGGGCGGCTGGGACGACCGCGGCGTCATCCCCTACGGCCCGCTCGAGCTGACCCCCGGCGCCTCCGTCTTCCACTACTGCCAGTCCGTGTTCGAGGGTATCAAGGCCTACAAGCGCGAGGACGGCTCCGTGTGGACCTTCCGCCCCGGCTACAACGCCGCGCGCCTGAACCACTCGGCCCGCCGCCTCGCCCTGCCCGAGCTGAGCCGCGAAGACTTCGTGGCCTCCCTCGTGGACTACGTGCGCGCCGACGCGAAGTGGGTTCCCGAGGTCGATGGCTCGTCCCTGTACCTGCGTCCCTTCATGTTCGCCTCCGAGGAGTTCGTGGGCGTCCACCCCGCCGGCGTCGTCGACTACTACGTCATCGGCTCGCCGTCGGGCCCCTACTTCAAGGGCGGCCTGTCGGGCGTGGCCATCTGGGTGGAGCGCGAGTACCACCGCGCCGGCCCCGGCGGGACCGGCAGCGCCAAGGCGGGCGGCAACTACGCGGCCTCCCTGCTGCCCCAGATCCAGGCCGAGGCTAAGGGCTTCTCCCAGGTCTGCTTCCTGGACACCTACGAGGGCAAGTACCTCGAGGAGCTGGGCGGCATGAACATGTTCGTCGTCATGGCCGATGGAACCATTCGCACCCCCGAGCTCACCGGCGTCATCCTCGAGGGTGGCACACGCAGCGCGATTCTGCGCATGCTGCGCGATGAGGGCGTGGATGTGCGCGAGGAGAAGATCGCGCTGTCCGAGGTCGTGGATGGCATCCGCTCTGGTGCGGTCGCCGAGGTCTTCGCGTGCGGCACGGCCGCCGTGGTCACCCCGATCACGCGCCTGGCTGGCGATGACTTCGACGTGGAGATCGAGGTGGGGGAGAAGACCCGCGAGATCCACAAGCACCTGACTGACATCCAGTGGGGCCGCGCTGAGGATCCCTACGGCTGGACGTACCGCCTGGTCTGAGCATGATCGCTTGAGGGAGCCACGGCCTCGTCGATTGCACGAGGCCGTGGCTTCTTTATGCGGTCACGATGCGAAATTGGTCCAAAGTGACACTGGTGTCAGAACCTAACTAAGGCTATCCTTGGTTGTGTACTCGTGTGCGTCATGTTGATAGGAGAACAATGAAACGCGCGATCGTGGTCGTCTGCTCGTGGGCAGCGGCTCTCTGCCTGGCCGCCGCCTACCTGGCGATCGGCTGGGGTATCGATGATATTGCGGGACGTGGCGCCTGGTCGACATGGTGGATCGGCGTGCTGGGGGCCCTGGGATCCGGCGTGTTCGCGTGGGCGGTCAGCGCCCTGGGAGCCGCCCAGATGAACCAGATGGAGCCCGCGCTGCGCCACTCGATGATCCGACAGGTCTTCGCCCTGGGGCCCTCGCAGCGCACCAACGAGCGCGCGGGCCGCGTCGTCAACTCCGCCACCGACGGCGTCGAGCGTGTCGCCGCCTACAAGGGCATCTTCTTGGCCCCCATGATCGCGTCGCTGACGACCCCGATCCTCGTCGTCATCGTCGTTGCCCTGAGGATCGATCCGGCCTCGGGCGGCTTCCTCGCGATCGCGATCCCGCTGGTCCCGATCTGCGTCATGGGCTTCCGCAAGGCCTTCAAGCCGGTGTCCTCGCGCTACCGTCATGCCTCGCGCCAGCTCGCCGCCAAGGAACTCGACGCCATCCAGGGCCTGGGCGACCTGGCCCTCATGAACGCCGGCAAGGACATGGGCAAGCGCCTGGCCGAGGCCGCCGAAGAGGTCCGCTCGAAGGTCATGAGCTACCTGGCCGGCAACCAGCTGATCCTCCTCGTCATCGATTCTGTCTTCTCCCTCGGCATGATCACCGGCGCGATCGCACTGGCCCTCATCCGCTACCAGCAGGGCGCGATCAGCGTCGGAGAGGGCATCTCCCTCGTGTTGCTGTCCTCGATCATGCTCGACCCGCTGGACCGCATCGGCCAGTTCTTCTACATCGGTATGGGCGGCATCGCGGCCAACAAGGAGATCAAGAAGTTCATCAAGCAGACCCCGCCGGTCACGGACGCCAGGGTGTCAAGGCCCCGGCGATCCCGCCCCAGCGCGGCGAGATCCGGCTCAGCGGTGTCTCCTTCTCCTACACCGAGGACACCCCGGTCCTGCAGGGCGCGAACCTAACCCTCACCCAGGGCGAGCACGTCGCGCTCGCTGGCCCCTCGGGCGCCGGCAAGTCCACGATCTCGGCGCTGCTGCAGGGCTTCCTGCGTCCCCGCTCGGGGAAGGTCAGCCTCAACGGCGTCGACCTGGCCAGCGCGCCCCTGTCATGGGTGCGCGCCCAGACCGCCGTCGTCGAGCAGAGCACCTACCTGTTCTCCGGCACGCTGCGCGACAACCTGCTCCTGGCCGCCCCCGCGGCCACGGACGACCAGCTCATCGAGGCCCTGCGCGCCGCCCACCTGGGGGAGTTCGTCGACACGCTGCCCGGCGGCCTCGACGCCCGCGTCGGTGCCCGAGGCCTGGCCGTGTCGGGCGGCGAGGCCCAGCGCATCGCGATCGCCCGCGCCTTCCTGAAGAACGCGTCGATCATGATCCTGGACGAGCCCACCGCCCACGTCGACCTGGCCTCCGAGCGCGAGATCCTCGCGTCGCTAGAGACCGTGTGTGCCGGGCGCACGACCCTGACGATCTCTCACCGAGACGCCACCATCAAGGGCGCCGACCGCGTCGCGACCCTGCAGGAAGGAACGATCCGATGACCCGCAGGCAACTGTCTCTTCGACTCCTGTCGATCACGCGGCGCGTCCTGCCGCCGCTTGCGGCCTCCATCGCCGCCCGCATCGTCTTCCTGATGATCGGCATCGCTCTGTTCGCCCTGGGCGGCTGGGCCGTCGCCGGCCTCGCCTCTGGGGAGAGCGCCTGGAGCATCGCCCTGATCATCGGCTGCGCTATCGGCCTGAGTCTCCTCAAGGGCCTGGCCCGCTACCTCGAGCAATTCGCCGGTCACTTCGTGGCCTTCCACTCCCTGGCGATGCTGCGCAACTACTTCTACGACCAGCTCGAGCCCCAGGCTCCCGCGGGCACGGATCGCCTGGATTCGGGCGACATCATGAACCGCGTGACGAAGGATATCGACCGCGTCGAGGTCTTCTTCGCCCACACGCTCGCCCCCGTCACGACGGCCATCATCGTCCCGATCCTGTCGGTCGTGTGGATGGGCACCGCCGTGTCTTGGACGCTGGCCGCCGTGCTGGCTCCCTTCCTGCTGATCGTCGGTGCGGTCATTCCCTTCCTGGGTTCCGGCTCCACCGCCCGCGCGGCGCGTGAGCTGCGCGAGGCCCGCGGCGCGATCGCCGCCCACGTGACCGACTCGGTGCAGGGCGTGCGTGAGGTCCTCGCCTTTGGGGCGCAGGAGCGCCGCGAGGCCGAGATGAGCGCCATTGAAAAGCGCATCTCCTCGGGTCTTGGCACCCAGGGTCGCTGGATCGCGCTGCGACGCGGGCTCAACCAGGCCGCCGTCGCCCTCGGCGTCGTCACGGTCGCCATGGTCGCGAGCTCGAACGTGCTCGCAGAGACGCTGACGCTGCCCCAGGCGGGCCTCGCTCTCGGCATCGCCATGGGCTCTTTCGGCCCGGTCCTCGCGGTCGAGGAGTTTGCCGCGGACCTGGATCAGGCCTTCGCGTCGGCAGCCCGCGTCTTCGCGATCACCGACCGCGCGCCCGTCGTTGCCGACCCGGCCGCCCCCAAGCCACTAACCCCGGGCGACATCGAGTTCACCGACGTGACCTTCGCCTACCCGACGGACGAGGACGCCCCCGCGCCCGCCCCCACGGTCCTGGGCGGCGTGAGCATCCACATCCCCGCCGGTAAGCGCACCGCCATCGTGGGTGCCTCCGGCTCGGGCAAGTCGACGCTGACCTCGCTGCTGACCCGCACGTGGGACCCGGCCTCGGGCGCCGTCACCATCGGCGGAACGAACGTGGCCGACGCGTCCCTGCGCGACCTGCGCGCCACGGTCGCCTCCGCGCCCCAGCGCCCCTACCTGTTCAACGACACGCTGCGCGCCAACCTGCTGCTCGCCGCACCCGACGCCACCGACAAGGACCTCGAGCGCGCGCTGGAGGCCGTGGACCTCACCGACTGGCTGGCCACGGAAAAGGACGGCCTGGACACGGTCGTCGGCGATATGGGCGAGCGCCTCTCGGGCGGCCAGCGTCAGCGCCTTGCCCTGGCCCGCGCGCTCCTGCGCGACGCCCCGATCTACGTCTTCGACGAGGCCACGAGCCAGGTCGACCCGGCCACCGAGGCGCGCGTGCGCGAGGGCATCGCGCGCGTCGCGAAGGGCCGCACCATCGTCGAGATCGCCCACCGCATCAGCGCCGTGCGCGACGCCGACCAGATCATCGTCATGGATTCGGGCCGCGTCGTGGAGACCGGCACCTACGCCGAGCTGCACGCGCGCGGAGGTGCGCTCGCCGCCCTCGAGGCGCGCGAAACCACCGATCAACCCAGCGCCTGACAGACGCGAGCACGCGGGGGATGGGGCCACGGCCTCGTCCCTCGCGTGTTTACGCGCCCGATACCGATAGGATTCGACCTATGGAAAGACTGATCGGCTGGACGAAAGCTGACGCGTGGGGCTCCACGAACGCGATCCCCGAGTTCCTGGGGGCCGCCGCCGGGGACGACCCGGTGTCCGAGGTGTGGTTCGGCGCCCACCCGGACGGACCGACGCTGCTGACGGGCGGGCAGACCCTCGCCGAGCACATCGGCGAGGACCCCAAGCGTGCCCTCGGCGGTGGCCTGCTCTACGCGTTTGGCCCGACCCTGCCGTACCTGGCGAAGATCATCGCCCCTGCGCAGACCCTGAGCCTGCAGGTGCATCCGACGAAGGAGATCGCGCGCGAGGGCTACCTGCGCGAGGAGGTCCTGGGCATCGAGCGCACGGACACGCGCCGCGTCTACCGGGACATGAACCACAAGCCCGAGATGATTTACGCGCTCACCGAGTTCAGCGCGCTCGTGGGCTTCCGCGTGCCGCGTAAGGCCCGCCAGCTCCTCGTCGGCCTGGATGGTGAGCTCGCGGACCGCCTGCGTTACCGCCTCAAGCTGTCCACCGTGCGCGGGGGCCTGCGTTCCCTGGCCACGTGGCTCTTCGACGAGGACTCCCCGGCGACCCCCGAGCGCGTCGAAGAGTTCGTGGCCGCGTGCCGCTCCCGCCTCGCGTCCGGCACGTCCCCCTCGCCGCGCACCGACGAGCTCGTGAGCGTCCTGGGGGAGAAGCACCCGGGCGACCCGGGCATCACCGTCGCCTTCCTCATGAACCCGGTGTCCCTGCGCCCGGGCGAGGCCGTCTACATTCCGCCGCGCCAGATCCACGCCTATCAGTCGGGCTTGGGCATCGAGGTCATGGCCTCCTCTGACAACGTCGTGCGCGCGGGCCTGACCGGTAAGTACGTGGACTCCGCCCAGCTCGTGGAGATCACCGAGTTTTCGGCGCTGCCGCCCGTGCGCGTGGCCCCCGAGCACCCCTCGGCGACGACGGACCGCTTCCTGGCACCTGCCCAGGAGTTCGAGCTGTCGGTGACGACGCTGGCACCCGGCAAGCACACGTCCCGCGTGGACGAGGTCGCCGTGCCAGGTGAGGGCCCGCGCATCGTCATCGCGACCTCCGGGTCGGTCACCCTGCACGTGAGCGAGGAGCAGGGCGGGGACAGCGTGGAGCTGAGCCGTGGCCAGGCCGTGTTCGTCTCGGCCGCCGAGCGTCGCGTGTGGGCGTACGGCACCGGTTCGTTTGTGCAGGTCGCGGCCCCCTGACCGGGTGCGTCGCGCGCTGCGACGAGGCCGTGAATGCGCGTTGTCAAGTCGTCCCACGTGGTGGTCTTGGTTCCTGGAAAAGCCTTGTAGCTGCGGCTTTTTCCTCTAAAATAAGAGCCGGGCCTCATCTCCGCTCGCTGCGACGAGGCCCGATTGTCAATCGCAGTGTGGGTACCGCGTGGGGGTGCCCGCACTGCGATTCTGTTTGCGCCTTAAAAGACGCCGCAGACCCAGTCGGCCAGGGTCTTGCAGGTGGATGCCAGCTCGCCCTCGTGGGCGTCGTAGCCAGCGACGATGTCCTCGGTGTCAACGTCCTCGTTGTTCACAGCCCACACGGTCGCGGTCTCGCGCGTGACCTCCGGGTGGAATTGGACGCCCAGGGCGGTGCCGTAGGAGAAGATCTGCGCGTACTTGTCCGAGCGCGCCCACTCGCGCGCTCCGTGGGGAAGTTCCACGATGGCGTCACCATGGTCGGCGAAGACCGTGTGGGTCGAGGCCAGGGCCATGCGCAGGGGGACGGCTCCGCCGCCGCCCGCCTGGTCGTTCGTGCCCCAGGCCAGGGAGATAACGCCGTATTCGGGGCCTGCCGGGTCAGCGACGCTGACGCGCCCGCCGAAGGTCGCGGCGATCAGCTGGGCGCCCAGGCAAATGCCGAGCACCCGGATGTTCGCGCGCACGCAGCGGCGCACGAGCTCACGTTCGGCTTCCAGCCACGGCCAGGCCTCGTCGTCGTAGGCGTTCGCCCGGCCACCCAGCAGGATGAGGGCGCCCGGCAGTGGAGCGGCCGCCAGGTCCTGGAGGCGCTGCGGGTCCTCCCAGGCGCGCACCACCTCGTGACCGCCGAGGAAGGCGGACAGCTGACCCACCGGAACGATCGGGTCGTTTTGAATCACGAGGACGCTCATACATCAATTGTAGTCGCGATCACGCGCCGATACCTATCGGCCCTTAAAGAACGTGAACAGCTGGCGCTCGCGGATCGTCATGGAGGCAATCACGACACCGATGAGCGTCCACGACGCGGCACAGATGCCCTCGACTGCGACCAAACGGATGAGATCGGAGCGATCCCCGGGCGCCGCTCCGCTCAGGATCGTGAGGCATATGCCGGAGGTGAGGACGCATGCGCCGCCCACCCACGCCACGGCCTCGAACAGTTGAAGGACTGTCGTATCCGACGTGCGGAGCCCAGCGTGCAGAGCTGAGGCGATCTCGAGGCGCCGCCACCATGTGGCAGCGGCCCCTAGCACGGCACCGATTGTGCTCGCGGCGATCCACGCCCACCAGGTCGGTCTCTGTTGCAGTCGCCCCGCCGCGTCGAAGGATCGTCCCGCGCGAAGGGTTCATGGCCAGGACCTGGGCGTTCTGATCGTCGCTTCCAACGAGGGCTGAGCGCGCCAAGGCATCGACGTCGTCGCTGTGCGGCCAGGATTCGTACCAGCACTCATCGAAGGTCCCCATTGCGGGCACGGGGGCGAGAGCCGCGTAGGCGTAGCCGGGGCGGCGCCCGTCGTTCTCGTCCCACGGGTAGGTGCCCGCGACCTCGGCCTGCCCGTGTGCGAGGGGGAGAAGGGCTCCTTGAGTGGTGCCGAGGTCCTCGGCTACCTGCTCAGGGAGCAGAATTCCCGTCGGATCGGCCGTTGTTGTCCCCAGGAGAGAGACGGTTCCGGGCGTGACCTCGTACAGGGGCAGCGACGAGGCAGGAAGGGCGAGCGGGGACAGGCCGGATTCGACCGAGCGAACGGCTCCTGCACGCACCCCGGGGATTCGCGACAGCGCATCGCAAGTGGCCCCGTCGATGCCGCCTTGCGCTTGGAGGACGCGCACCGATCCCAGATGGGCACGAAACGAGGCCGCCTCAATGCTGAGGGAACGCAGCGAGAATGCGTCAGCGCAGATCGCGCCTCCGACCAGGGCGGTGGCCAGAACAGTCAGAATCCCGATGCGGGCCGTCCCGCTCAGGCAGTCCCTCCAGGCCTCGGACAGGAGTGCGCGCCACGAGAGTGTGCTCATCGCTGTTCCTCCTCCTGGAAGTGGGCGAGGTTAATGACGGCGTCGCACTGAGCGCGAATCGACGGATCGTGCGTCGCGATCACGACGCTCACCCCGTCCTCGCGCAGCGAGCCGAGCGTGGAGGCGATATCACGAGCCGTGGACTGATCAAGCTGCGCGGTTGGTTCATCTACGAGGAGAAGGGTGGGGGCGCAAGCGAGCCCGCGCGCGAGGAGCACACGCTGAGCCTCGCCGCCCGACAGATCCCGAAAAGAGCGCTCCGCGAGATGCGCCAGGTTGAAGGCGTCAAGGAGCCGGTTCGCCTCGACATCGGCCTGCGCCCGGCTCATGCCGCGGGCCAACAGGGGCAGCGCCACGTGGTCGATCGCGCTGCGCGCTCGGACGCCGAACGGGTTCTGGAAGACCCACGCAATGCGGGGGTTCTGCTCACCAGACGGACGGGGGACGCTGATCGTTCCCTCGGCTGGAGTTTCCCATCCCGCGATCAGCGACAGCAGGGTTGATTTGCCAGAACCGGACGGGCCGATGATGGCGGTGAGGGAGCCGTCCTCGCAGCGGGCGCTCAGATGGCGAAAGAGCCACGGGCTTGCGGCGAATTTGTGCCCGACGTTGTCTAGCTCGACGGACATGAGCGTCCCTCGACGGCGGTGTCGACGGCGGAGAGCGGGGTCGTTGGCAGGACGTAGGTTCGGCCGAGCTGAGAGGAAACGATAGAGACGGGGATTGGCGTGCCGCTTGCAAAGACGCACGCGTTCGTCGCGTCTCCGATCACTGAGGCCGGCGGGACGACCGTGACGGTGATGGGGGAGGCGAGCTTCCAGGAGACGGGCAGCTGAACGGGTCCATCGCTGCTCCGGGCGGAGCGGACGAAGTCCGTGTATTCGCGCGAGGACAGGATCGTCGCCGTCAGTGTGGGGTCGGTGATCACGCCATCAGCGGGAACGGGGTAGTCCGTGTCTCCCAGAGTGATGACGTGGTCCGCGGGATAGGCGTCCGGCGGGACGGAGAGGCGCAAGGCGTCGCGGGAGTCCTCAAGGGCGAGGAGAACAGTGCTCCTATCGACGCTGTCACCCAGGCGAACGGGGACCGACGAGGGGGTGACGCTCGGCGAGGGAATCCACAGGACGCGAGAGGCCTCGATATGGGAGGGAACGCCACCAGCTCCGTCGCTCACGCCCATCGCCGAGGCCAGGGCCGCTCGCGTGGCGGCCGTGACCCGCTGAGATTCCGCTGGAGCCGCATACCCGAGCCGAGCAAGCTCAGCGTTCAGGGCCGCAATGTCTGGTCCGGTCGCTCCGTCCACCACGTCCTGATAGAGCGGAGTGGACAGGGCTAAGGCAAGAAGGGGCAGGCCATCGATCTCGCAGGGAATGGAACCTGATGTGATGGGAGTTCCCGGTGCTGCTTGGAGGGCCGTGATGCGCCCGGCGATGGGGGAGGTGAGTTCGTGAGGCGAGGCCGGGGGAATCGTGAGGGTGAGGGAGTGCGTATCGGTGAACTCGCGCGTGGTGACGGGGACCGTCGACGGCGCAGATGACGAGGCCAGCGAGGCCGGGGTGGGCGGCGAGGCGATGAGAATACCCGCGCTGACCCCACCCGCACCGGCGATGAGAGCGACAAACGCGGTGAGGGCGAGCCAGCGGCGAGAAGATGCCATCTCAACTCCTGAGGGTGGTTGTGGTCATTTGCTGGGGTCTTCGACGCATCGTTTCCAAATGTCGGGCCCCTGAGCTGGGTCAATGAAAGGCAACGTGCTTGCGAGAGGCGTTCCGCTCTCGCGAGCGCGCGCGAGCTCTTGGGCCGTGAAGGACGGCTCAACCGCCTTGTTGCGGATCAAACACTGCGTGTACAGCTCGTTGATATCCAGGTGGTCCGGGTTGACTCGCATGTCGAACTCGAGCGCCTCGATGATCGGCTGACCGGCTTCGATGGAACAGGCGTGGACGAATTCTTCTTGCTGTTCCTCAGATATGGAGGAGCCGACCGGCTGATCGGGGACGCTCAACCCGCCGCTTGGGCTGAACGATGCGCCGGTGACGCCCTTGTCTGTCAGGCAGCTCAGCACGCGCTGACGCATGTCCTGGAGTTCGGCCTCGCTGATGGCAGAGTCGGCCAGGACAGATTGAACGAACTCGTTGGACGCCCACTCATTGCGCGCCTGCTCAATGTCGGCCGCCCACGGCCCCTCCGCCGCGGGCGTGGTCTGTTGGCAGCCACAAGCCGTGGCGACGATGACAAGAGCGGCAGCGAGCAAACCAACGCGCGAACGGATGGAGTACGTGCCCTCCCTGGTGTTTGCTCCCATGATGTTCTCCCTCGAACAGCCTCGACAATGGGTGCTTACTTCCAGAATAACGAAGAAAGGGCTCCGTAACTCGCATTACGGAAAAGCGAGTTAAAACGTGGGTGTCAAGATGCCCCAGACGCGCCGCAGCCCCCAATCCCGGAACCCGACGCGGCGTGCGATCCCCACCGCGGCGAGCCGACCCGGAAACGGGGGCTGCAACACACAATCCATTGTGTGACGCCAAGCTCAAAGAACGGGGAGCTTTGGCTGAGAAAACCCTGGGAAAGCGCGCGGGGTGGATACTCATCCACCCCGCGCGCACCAGGCCAGCAGTCAGGCGATCACTTCGATGCGAGACGAGCGCCCTCGGCAAGGGCCTCCAGCTTCGCCCACGCAATCGACGGGTAGATGCGGCCGCCCAGGCCACAGTCCGTCGACGCCACGACACGCTCGTCGCCCACAATGTCCGCGAACTGGCGGATACGCTGAGCCACCAGCTTTCGGATGCTCCACAACGTTCGTCGAATGCGACACGACGCCCGGAATCAGGTACTTGCCCTCGGGAAGCTCGATGTCACGCCAGATCGTCCACTCGTGCGCGTGGCGAGCATTCGCCGCCTCGAACGTCAGGCCATTCGCGTTCACCAGCAGGGCCAGATCCACGATGTCCTTGAACGGGATATCCGTCGTGTGCGGGCCGTGCCACGAACCCCAGCACACGTGGAAACGCACCAGAGACGGGTCAATGCCCTCCAGCGCGTGGTTCAGCGCGTCAATACGCACGCGCGAGAACGCGCGGTAATCCTCAACGGACGCTCCGGGTTCATCTGATCCCAGCCCTCGGCGATATCCGGCGCGTCAATCTGCACCGTCAGGCCTGCGTCCGTAATGCGCTTGTACTCCTCGCGCAGCACATCCGCGCACGCCCACACCACGGCCTCGTCGTCCTCGTAGAACGCGTTAGCCACGCGAGCCGCCGAACCCGGCGAAATTGCCGCCACGAAACCATCCGACACGGGCTTGCCGACCGCCTCCAGCGCGTGCTTTGTGCCCGCGATATCGCGCTCCACGGCCTCGGCGCCGATGTAGGTCAGCTCGCCCGTGATCGTCGGGAACGCGATCGGGTTGCGGTTCGCAATGTGAATGCCCGAATCCGGATCCGCGTACGCGTCCGCGAAACGCTGCCAGTCGCGGCGCTCAGCGAACGACGAGAAAGACAGACGACCATCGCGGCCGGCCGGGGGACGCACATCAAAACGCTGCACGTCCTCGAAGGACAGCCCGCCGAAACGCGAGAAGGAATACGTCCACCACGCGCCGTAATCAACCGTGTCGATCATCGCGTGACCGTACTCGCCGTCATTGACGATATCCAAGCCAATCTCAGCCTGACGCTTCACAACGCCGTCAACCTGATCCTGCAGCAGCGACGTGAAGTCAGCCTCGCCGAGCGAACCCTCACGGCGCGCACGATTCGCCTCGATCAGCTCGGGGGTACGGGGCAGGGAACCAACATGAGTGGTGCGAATGGTCATCGCAGTCCTTTCTCTAATCTGTGCCCTCAGCCTACGTTTCGCGCGTCGAGAACGAGACCGAATGTCCGAAGCGTGACCAATGCGATCAACCACTCATCTGCAAGACGCTAATTCACGCACGCACCCCTTGCGTTTTCCTTGCAATCACGCCCGTAAGCGTCCACCCACTGACACGGCGCCCCACTCACCACAGCCCCCGAAATACCGCGCGAAAACTACCCCCGCCCAGCCCCGGCCTCGTCCATGAGACGAAACCCGCACGGAAACGCAGCGCTCACGCTCCTACTGTGGAGTCATTACAAGGCAAAAGAAAGGCACATCATGAGTCGCCCGCTGCGCTCGGCAACATCCACCCAAGGCCGCAACATGGCCGGAGCACGCGCCCTGTGGCGCGCCACCGGCATGACGGACGGCGACTTCGGCAAGCCGATCATCGCCATCGCCAACTCCTTCACCCAGTTCGTCCCCGGCCACGTGCACCTGAAGAACATGGGCGACCTCGTCGCCGGAGCCATCGAAGCAGCCGGTGGTGTTGCCAAGGAATTCAACACGATCGCCGTCGACGACGGCATCGCCATGGGCCACGACGGCATGCTCTACTCCCTGCCCAGCCGCGACCTCATCGCCGACAGCGTCGAAACGATGGTTAACGCGCACCGCGCCGACGCCCTCGTGTGCATCTCCAACTGCGACAAGATCACCCCCGGCATGCTCCTGGCCGCCATGCGCCTGAACATCCCCACAATCTTCGTCTCCGGCGGCCCCATGGAATCCGGCGCCGCCGTCGACGGCGTCGTCGAACACCGCCTCGATCTCATCGACGCGATGGTCATGGCCGTCGACGACTCCGTCAGCGACAACCAGCTGGCCAGCATCGAAGCCAACGCGTGCCCCACCTGCGGCTCCTGCGCCGGCATGTTCACCGCGAACTCCATGAACTGCCTCAACGAGGCCATCGGCCTGGCCCTGCCCGGCAACGGCACCACCCTGGCCACCCAGATCGAACGCAAGAAGCTCTTCACCGAGGCCGGTGCGCGCATCGTCGACATGTGCCGCGCCTACTACGACAACGAGGACGACTCCGTCCTGCCGCGCTCCATCGCCACCAAGGCCGCCTTCGAGAACGCCATGAGCCTGGACGTGGCCATGGGCGGCTCCACCAACACCGTCCTGCATATCCTCGCCATCGCCAACGAGGCCGGCGTCGACTTCACGCTCGACGACATCGACGCGATCTCGCGCCGCGTGCCCTGCCTGTGCAAGGTGGCCCCCAACTCCACGACCTACCACATCGAGCACGTCCACCGCGCCGGCGGCATCCCCGCCCTGCTCGGCGAGCTCGACCGCGCCGGCCTGCTCAACCGCGACGTCCACTCCGTCCACTCCGACAACCTGGAGAACTGGCTGGGCGCGTGGGACGTGCGCAGCGGGCGCGCCACCGACGAGGCCAAGCACCGCTTCCTCGCCGCCCCCGGCGGCGTGCGCACCACCCAGGCCTTCTCGACCGCCAACCTCTTCGAGTCCCTCGACACCGACTCTGAGGCCGGCTGCATCCGCTCCGTCGAGCACGCCTACACGAAGGACGGCGGCCTGGCGGTCCTCTACGGCAACATCGCCGCCAACGGCGCGATCATCAAGTCCGCCGGCATCGACGAGTCCCTCTTCCACTTCGTCGGCAAGGCCTTCGTCGTCGAATCCCAGGAGGAAGCCGTCGAGGCCATCCTCAGCAAGCAAGTCAAGGAAGGCGACGTCGTCGTCATCCAGTATGAGGGCCCCAAGGGCGGCCCCGGCATGCAGGAAATGCTCTACCCGACCTCCTACCTCAAGGGCCTGGGCCTGGGCAAGAAGTGCGCGCTCATCACCGACGGCCGCTTCTCCGGCGGCACGTCTGGCATTTCCATCGGTCACATCTCGCCCGAGGCCGCGGTCGGCGGCGCGATCGGCCTCGTGCGCACCGGCGACGAGATCGAGATCGACGTCAACAACCGCGTCCTGCGCGCGAACGTGAGCGACGAGGAGCTCGAGCGTCGCCGCGCCGACAAGGGCACCGCCCCGTGGAAGCCCTCCAAGCCTCGCGCCCGCCAGGTCTCCGACGCCCTGCGCGTCTACGGCATGCTGGCCGCGTCCGCCGACAAGGGCGGCGTGCGCGTCCTGCCCGACTGGGCGTGAGGGAAGCGCCTACAATCGTGGGCATGCATGGAGAGTACAAAGTCCCCGGAGGAAAGCTCGTCGTCGTCGACACCGATGTGGAGGAGGATCGCCTTGCGCGCGTGAGCGTGTCGGGCGACTTCTTCCTCGACCCCGACGACGCGCTCACCCGGATCACCGCATCCCTCGAAGGGGCCCCGGCCTCGTCGAGCGCCAAGGATCTGGCCGCGCGCGTCGAGGCCGCCCTCCACGAGGGCGACACCCTCATGGGCGTGACCCCCGAGGCCGTCGGCATCGCCGTACGCCGCGCGCTGGGCGCCGCCCTGTCGTGGGACGACATCGACTTTGACGTCATCCACGGCCCTGTCGTCGACCCGATGATCAACGTCGCCATGGACGAAACCCTGGTCGAAGACGTGGCCGCGGGGCGCCGCAAGCCCTTCATGCGCCTGTGGGAGTGGAACGGCCCCCAGGTCGTCATCGGCTCCTTCCAGTCCTACCAAAACGAAATCCAACAGGACGGCGTGGATCGATACGGCATCACCGTGTCGCGGCGTGTCACCGGCGGCGGCGCCATGTTCATGGAGCCCGGCAACTGCATCACCTACTCGCTCGTCATCCCCACCGCCCTCGTGGAGGGAATGAGCTTCGAGCAGGCATACCCCTACCTCGATCAGTGGGTCATGGAGGTCCTCGAAAAGCTGGGCATCAAGGCCAAGTACGTGCCGCTCAACGACATCGCCTCCGAGTTTGGCAAGATCGGTGGCGCCGCGCAGAAGCGCTGGGCCAACGGCTACATGGTCCACCACGTGACCATGGCCTACGACATCGACGCCATCAAGATGAACGAGGTCCTGCGCATCGGCATGGAGAAGATCCGCGACAAGGGTACCCGCAGTGCCGTCAAGCGCGTGGATCCCATGCGCTCCCAGACCGGCATGGCGCGCGAGGACATCCTGCAGGTGTTCTTCGACCACTTCAAGGAGAAGTACAACGCGAGCGTCGGCACCATCACCGAGGCGGATCTCGAGGTCGCGCGCAAGCGCTGCGAGACGAAGTTCGCGCGCGAGGAGTGGGTGCACCGCATCCCCTGAGCACGGATGTCTAGCTCGCTTGGTGTGGAGCCGGGCATCCCGGGCCCGCTTCGGTGTCGTTTCGACGAGGCCGGGGCGGGCTTCCGCTTAGAAGAGCTGGAGCGCGCGCACCCCGTGGATGATGAGCTCGACGCCGATGACGAGGATTAGGAAGCCCATGATGCGCACGATCGCGCCGACTCCGGTGGCACCCAGCTTGTCGATCCAGGGCGTGCCGTAGCGCAGCAGCAGCGCGATGACGGCGGCAGTTACCGCGATTCCCAGGACGATGCCGACATGAAAACCGATGGCCGTGTTGCGGGCGGCCAGCGCGATAACCACGCCGATCGAGCCGGGCCCCGCGATGAGGGGGGAGTGCCATGGGGGAGAAGGACACGTCCGGCTTGGAGGTCGCGTGCTGAGCCTCCTCGTGGGTGGCACGGCGCTTGTTTTCCAGCATCGAGAAACCCGAGTGCGCGACGACCAAGCCACCCGCGATCTGCAGCGAGGGTAGGTCGAAGCCGAAGAAACGCATGATGAGCGAGCCACTGACCGCGAACACCGTCAGGATGGCGAACACGTAGATGCCTGTCTTCCACGCCTGCGAGCGCACCGTAGCCGGAGCATTGTCGGCGGTGAGTCCTGCGAACGCTGCGAGACCCCCGATCGGATTGGTGATCGGGGCAAGCGCCAGGATCGCGGCGGACATTCCAGCGAGAACAGTCATCATGCGGACAATCCTAGTTGACGCTGTGCTCGCGCGAACGAGCGGCCCGCTCAGACGCGGCGGGCGCCGAAGATCGCGGTGCCCAGGCGCACGATTGTCGCCCCCTCGGCGATAGCCCACTCAAGGTCGCGGCTCATGCCCATCGACAGCGCTAGGTCTGACTCTTCGACGCCCAGGCGAGATGCGGCCTCGTCCCTGATGCCGCGTAGCTGCGCGTACGCGGCGCGCACGTCGGCCTCGACGGGGGAGTTCAGGCCAACCGTCATGAAGCCCGCGAGCTGCAGGTGAGTCGAGGCCTCGACCACGTCGATCAGTGCGGCGACGTCGGAGGGGCCGCAGCCGTGCTTTGTGGCCTCGCCCGAGACGTTCACCTCGACGAACACCGGGAGTGTGCCGGTCGCGCGCGCGTCGATTTTCGAGGCCAGGGCGGGGGAGTCCAGCGACTCGATCGCGTCCACGCAGGCCAGCGCATGGTTGATCTTGTTGGACTGCAGAGGCCCGATCAGGTGGATGCGCGTGCCGGGCACCTCTCGGATCGCGTCCACCGTCGCGCGTGCCTCCTGGACGCGGTTGTGGCCGAGCAGGATGGGCAGGCCCGCCTCACGCAGGGCAGCGGCGGCTTCGCGGCATTCCTCGGGCGTGCGCGTCTTGACCGCCAGCTCCAGGTGCACCGAATCGGTGCGACCGCACGCGGACGTCGCGCGGTCGATGCGGTCGCGGGCAGCGGCGATGGCCTCGGGAATACTCATGCCCTCATGGTACGCGCGGAGGTACTTTCAGGGGCCAATCAGGGGCGACTCAGGGGGATCTGAGCGAGGAGTCGTGGCAGACTAGAATGTTCACAGATCAAGGAAAGGACACGCAATGCGTACCCTGCTCAACATCATCTGGTTCTTCTTCGGAGGCCTGCCGCTCTTCCTCGGCTACCTCCTCGCGGGACTCATCTCCTGCATCTTCATCGTCACGATCCCCGCGGGCGTGGCCTGCTTCCGCATCGCCGGTTACGTGCTGTGGCCCTTCGGTAAGCGTGTTGTTGACCAGCCCGGTGCGGGCGCCGGATCGGCCCTCATGAACATCGTGTGGTTCATTGTCGCGGGCCTGTGGCTCGCCATCGGCCACGTGACCACCGCCGCCGCGCAGGCCGTCACCATCGTCGGCATTCCGCTGGCCATCGCCAACCTGAAGATGATCCCGATCACCTGCTTCCCCTTCGGAAAGGCCGTCGTCGACGACCCGACGGCGTCCATCCTCTGACGCGTCCTACACTGGGGTCATGGCTCGTAAACACAGCAAAGACCACGGCGGTGGCCCCACCCGCGCCATCGAGGCGCTCACGGCGGCCGGCGTTGCTTTTACCCTTCACGAGTACGAGCACGACCCGGCCGCCCGGGCGTTTGGGGAGGAAACCGTCGAGAAGCTGGGCATCGACCCCACCCAGGCATTCAAGACGCTCATGGTGCGCCTGGAGCCCACCGGCGAGTTCGTCGTCGGATGCGTGCCCGCGCTGGCACACCTGTCCATGAAACTGATCGCCAAGGCCGCAGGTGCCAAGAGCGCCGCCATGGCTGACCCGGCCGTCGCACAGCGCCGCACCGGCTACGTCGTGGGTGGCATCAGCCCGCTCGGCCAGACCACTGCGCACCGGCTGTTCATCGACTCGGCGTGCCTGGACCACGAGACCATGATCGTCTCGGGCGGGCGCCGAGGCCTCAGCGTCGAACTGAGCCCCCTCGACCTCGTCGAGTTGACGGATGCTGAGGTCACGGACCTCGCCCAGGTCTGACCCGGCGTCGTTCCGTACGCGTGCCGGTGCTCGAGTGGACGCTGGCCTACGCGGTGTCCATGTGCCCGCGCGGCCCCGGCCTCGTCCTGTTTCCGTCTTCATCCCAGCCGCCGATACTCCCGCGCCCCCCAAATTTCGCATGCAATTCCCCGGCTGTTCCTTCAGTGTTTGAAGGAGAGGTGTTGAAATCATGCGGTTTGTGCGCTCTCAAGGCCGATCCGAATAATGAATTGCATGCGGAATGAGGGGAGTGTGCGGGGCCACCGGGTGGGGAGGAATGCGGGGAGGCCCGTTGGGGCCGCATGACCGGGTCGTGGGATACTTGCGCCCTTACCGTGACTGCGTTTTCCCGCTGTGTCATCATCAAACACGATGACTATGACTGAACTAAGCCGCCGCGGGCGCGCCGCCTACTGGGTGGTCGCCGCCCTCGCCTGGGTGGGCGTCGCCGCCACACTCATCATTACGGCCTTCGATGGCTACGCTGCGCCGACCTACGTCGAGGAGGGCCTCTTCGCGGGTGCCCCCCACGGCTGGGCGGGCGCCCCCGAGCGCCTCATCAATTGCCTGTCCTACTTCACCGAGCTGTCCAACATCATGGTTGCGATCATCTCGACCGTTCTCGCACGCCGGGGCCGTGTGGGTGCGTGGGGGAGGGCCACTCACCTGTGCGCGCTCATGATGATCACGGTGACCGCGATCGTCTACGCGACGCTCATCGGCCCCTACGAGGTCCTCTCCGGCTACGCCCTCGTCACCAACCCGCTGCAGCACATCGTCGTCCCCGCTGCCTTCGTGGGGACGGCCGCGCTCGCGGGACCGCGCGGCGGCATTAGCTGGGCGACGCTGGGCCGCGCCCTGCTGATCCCGGTC